>Ga0307516_10005435_pt1 | contig 15245 bp, 8 predicted proteins | sample 19_EM_MG_FD_203310 | JGI IMG/M metagenome (GOLD analysis project Ga0307516, IMG submission 203310) | Populus trichocarpa ectomycorrhiza microbial communities from riparian zone in the Pacific Northwest, United States - 19_EM | ecosystem: Host-associated > Plants > Roots > Unclassified | place...
GGATGTTGGCCTTCGGGTGGTGGCCCATGAGGTCGAAGCGGAAGCCGTCGACCTTGTACTCCCTGGCCCAGGTGACGATCGAGTCGACGACCAGCTTGCCCATCATGGCGTTCTCGGTGGCGGTGCCGGCACAGCAGGTGCTGTTCGCGACCGAGCCGTCGGCGAGGAGCCGCTGGTAGTAGCCGGGGACGACCTTGTCGAGCACGCTGGTGTCCGCCTGGCCACTGGCCGCGGTGTGGTTGTAGACGACGTCCATGACGACCCTGAGGCCGTCCTCGTTCAGCGCCTTGACCATCCCGCGGAACTCGACGGTACGGGCGGTGCCGTCGGGGTTCGTCGCGTACGAGCCCTCGGGGACCGTGTAGTGGTACGGGTCGTAGCCCCAGTTGTAGGCGTCCTTCGCGGCGGCCTTCGCCACGCACTCCTGCTGCCGGTCGGAGTCGGCCGGCAGGGCGGCGAGGTCGCAGTCGACGGTCGACTGGTCCGCCTTCCGCTCAGGGACGGTGGCGAGGTCGAAGGCGGGCAGGAGATGGACGTACGACGTCCCGGCGTCGGCCAGCTCTCTCAGGTGCTTCGAGCCGTCGCTGTCCTTGTCGGTGAAGGCGAGGTAGCCGCCGGGGTGGGCCGCCGTGCTGTCCGCCACCGAGAAGTCCCGGATGTGCAGTTCCTGGATCCGGGCATCCCGGAGGGGCACGGCCTCGGGTTTGGTCAGGCCCGACCAGCCGTGCGGCGCAAGGGACTTGTCGTCGAGGTCGACGACCAGGCTGCGCTCGGAATCGGCGGTCAGGGCCACCGAGTAGGGGTCGGTGACCTTGTTGGTGACGATCTCGCGGACGCTGGGCGCCCATACCGTCACGGCATACCGGTAGGGCTTGTTCTTCCAGGAGCGGGGACCGGTGACGGACCAGACGCCGGTGGTGGCGTCGCGCTTCATGGCGATGGCCGAACCGTCGAGTTCGAGCTTGACCGATCGGGCCGTGGGCGCCCAAACGGCCAGCGTGGGACGGCCGTTGTGGAACGTCGGCCCGAGCTCAGCCTTGGTCGCCGCAGGGTACAGATCGTCGAGTACGCCGGCGATCTGGACGCCGGTGGCCGTCAACACCGCACCGTTCGCGGCTCGTTGGGAGGCGACGAGCTGACCGCCGAGGGCCTCGCGCACCCTGTCCCGGTCACGGGGGTCGACGGACCAGGCCGAGTAGTCCCTCAGGTGCGGGAACGCGGCCTTCTGGGCGTCGGTGAGTGCGCTCCTGGAGAGGCGGAGCCACTTCGCGTCCCCGGTCAGGGCGCCGTCCTTCACCTCGATCGAACCGTCGCCGGAGTACAGCAGCTGGGAGGAGGCGGCCGCGTCGGAGCCGTTCCAGGCGACCGTGTTCCGGTCGATCCAGATCGCCTTGGAGGTGGTCAGGTCGAGCGCCGCGGCGGAACCGGCCGGCTGTGGGAGCAGGTACTTCTCCTGGCCGCCCAGCAGCCACACCTCGTGACCGTTCGCCGTGAGGTCCAGCGACTGGTCGGTGGGCAGGTCCTTCTCGTCACCCTTGTGGAGGATGTAACTGACGCTGGTGGCACCGTCGTTGAGCGGCACCTCGAAGACCGCGCCGTAGCTGTCGGTCCGCACCGGCTTCAGCGGGTTCGACCAGTCGGTGGGAGCCGCGGCACCCGTCCAGACGTGCAGGCCCCAGCCGTCGTAGTTCCCGTCTGCCCGGTGGTAGTGCAGGACGGCCTTCGTCCTGTCCGGTGCCGGGTAGTCGGGCCGCTGCGTCCGTACGGTCTCCTTGCCCTGCTCGATCCAGATCTCGCCGGCTTTGGTGACGTCGATCGTGCGGTCGGCCGAGACGTCCTTGTCGCCGTCCTTGTCGATGACGAGAAAGCCCAGGTTCGAGGCGCCGGGCTTCAGTTTGACGTAGGCGAAGGCGCCGTACGCGTCCCGGCCGATGAAGGGGTGGCTGTCCGGCCAGGTGGTCGACTCGCCGTCGGCGAGGTCGCCCCAGGCGTACAGACTCCAGTCGGCGTAGTCGCCGTCGGTGCGCTTGTAGTGGACGATCGCGTGGTCGCGGGAGGAGGCGGAGGGGATCTCCTCGGCGGGCGGTGTGCCGGTGACGCTGCCGGCGCCGGCCCTCGCCGTTCGTCCGGCCGAGTCGATGACAACCGCCTTGTAGCGCAAGGCGGTTCCGGCTGGTACGTCCTTGCCGATGGTCTGCGTGACCTTGTACGGGGCGTGGTCGGCGGAGCCGAGGGTCCGCCACGTTCCGTCGCCGGTCTGCGCGGCGAAGACGACCCGGTTGAGCTGACCGCCTTCGACGTCGGCGGTCAGCTCGACGGTGCCGGTGGCGCCGGTGGCGCCGGTGGCGGGAGCCTTGAGCGTGAGAGTCGGCCCGGTGGCGGGCCGGGCGAGCCGGTGGGCCGCCTTGAGGACGATCGCGGAGCCTGCCGGGACGGTGACGGTGAGCTTCTTGTCGGCGTCGGACGTGACGGTGGTGTCGGTGCCGTAGACGCCGGCGTACGTCATGCGTGCCGAACCGGTCGCGAAGGTCGCCGTCCTCGCCGCACCGGAGTTGTTGAAGGCGACGACGTACTCGGTCCTGTCGTTGCCGGTGCTGGTGCGGGTGAAGGCGTAGACACCGGAGCCGTCTTCCGCGTACCGCTCCGTCTGGACGCCGTCCGTGAGGGCCGGGTTGGCCCTGCGGAGCTTCGCGAGTGCGGCGATCTGCCGGTACAGCGGCGCGCTCGTGTCGTACGCGTCGCTCGCGTGGGTGCGGTCGGTGCCGATCTCGTCGTCGTCGAGGTAGTCGGCCGTACGGGACGCGAACATCGTCTGGCGGGCGTCCTTGTCGCCACCGGCACCGGTGAAGCCCTGCTCGTCGCCGTAGTAGACGACCGGGTTGCCGCGGCTGAGGAACATCAGCTCGTTGGCCAGCCGGTCCTTGCCGAGCAGCTCCGCGTCGGTGGCTTTGGGGTTGTCCTGGTTCAGGAAGTACCCGACGCGGCCCATGTCGTGGTTGCCGAGGAAGGTGACCTGCTCGTACGCGTTGGCCTTGTCGGTCGTGTACCTGTAGTCGTCGCCGAAGACCGACGCCAGTTTCCGCGCGCTGCCGCCCTGGGAGGCGTACTGCCGGGCCGCCTCCTGGAAGGGGAAGTCGAGCGTGGCGTCGAGGCGGCCCTGGGTGACGTACGGCGAGGTGACCGACGTGTCGGCGGAGTAGACCTCGCCGAACATGAAGAAGTCGTCCCGGCCCCGCTTTGCCGCGTAGGCGTCCAGGGCCGTGGCCCACTGGGTCCAGAACTCCATGTTCACGTGCTTGACGGTGTCGATCCGGAAGCCGTCGATGTCGAAGTCGCGGACCCAGCGCTGGTAGATCCTCTCCATGCCGCTGACGACCTCGGGACGCTCGGTCCACAGGTCGTCGAGGCCGGAGAAGTCCCCGTACGTGGAGCTCTCACCGGCGAAGGTGGAGTCGCCGCGGTCGTGGTACATCGTCGGGTCGTTCAGCCACCCCGGGACCTTGGTGTTCTTCGTGACCTTCGGGGTGCGCGGGAAGGAGTCCGCGTCGACCTCGGGGAAGTCGTCCGTGCCCGCGTGGCCGGCGTCGTCGAATGGCTCGCCGTCCTTCGTCAGGTACGGGAAGGCGCCCTTGGAGAGGTAGTCGTAGGACTTCTCGTCGTAGTCGACGACGTCGGCCGTGTGGTTGGTGATGACGTCGAAGAAGACCTTCATGCCCTTGGCGTGCGCCTTGGAGATGAGGGTTTCCAGGTCCTTGTTGGTGCCGAAGTGCGGGTCGACCTGGGTGAAGTCGGTGATCCAGTAACCGTGGTAGCCGGCCGAGGCGTTGTCCCCGGTGCCCTGCACGGGCTGGTTCTTGAAGATCGGCGCCATCCAGATGGAGGTCGTGCCGAGACCCTTGATGTAGTCGAGCCGCTTGGTCAGGCCCTTGAGGTCGCCGCCCTGGTAGAAGCCCTTGTCGGTGGGGTCGTAGCCGGTGCTCAGTCGGGAACCGGTCAGGCCGCCCTGGTCGTTGGCGGTGTCCCCGTTGGCGAAACGGTCCGGCAGGACGAAGTAGAACTGCTCGCGTGTGTCGTCGTGCCGGGCGGGCTCGGCGGCGAGCCTCGCGTCGGACGGCGGGGCGGGCGGGGTGTCGGCACGGGCGGAGAGGGGCTGGACGAGTGCTGCGGCCAGCGCGGTCGCGGTGACCGCAGCGACCCGTCCGGCATGTGCGGTACGGCGCCTCGAGGGCACCGGCCATCTGGGTATCACTGACGTGGACTCCTTGCGATGACGGCTCTGTTGGGTCCGACCCCGCGCGACCGTATCGCCACCGAAAGACTTACAGCAAGAGTCCTGAAACGAATGGAAAGAACTTTCAGCAGCTGGAGTTGGTCTGCGTCAGCAGGCCGAGCCGCCAGGGCAGGGTGCTGTAGGGGCCGGTGGCCGAGGGGTCCATGCCCTGGTACAGGAACTGGAGGCGGCACGGGTTGATGGTGAGGGTCTGGTCCGTCCCGGCGCGGATCATCTCGCCGTGACTGATGTCGTTGGTCCAGGGCGTGCCGCTGAACGTGACGTTGGTCGACCGGGCGAAGGGGTTGGCCTCGGTGTCGGCGAGCGCGGTCCAGGTGCCGGCGATGCCGTTCGCCGTCCAGGACCGGAAGTACCGCTTGCCGTTGCCGCCGATCGCCTCGACGAGCAACAGGTAGGTGTTGGTGCCGGCGAGCCTGTAGACGTTGCTGGCCTCCCACAGGCGGTACCTGCTGGAGTCGGACATCACGATGACCGTGTTGGTGAAGCCGTTCGGGAAGTTGGCCAGGGTGGTCTGCGAACGGTAGAGGTGACCGTTGTCGTCGGAGGAGAACAGGTAGCAGTTGGCCGTGTCGCAGACGGTCCAGAAGTCGACCCAGTAGCCGCTGCCGATGTTGTCCTTGATGATCTGCGGCATGCCGGAGGCGTAGAACTTCTTCGGCGCGCTCCACGAACCCGGGTTGCTGATGTTCGTGGTCGTCGAGTACGCCGCGTTGTCCCCGGTCTGGTAGACGAGGTACCACAGCCCCTGCGGCGCGAAGTAGAACACCTGCGGCGCCGCCTTGTACCCGGTGCCGATCGGTGTCTGGTCCAGGTAGTACTGCGTCGCGGAGGCGGCCTGCGACCAGTCGGTGAAGTTGAGGTACACCATGCTGTATGCACCGCTGGTGCTCGCGGTGCTGCCGAAGACATGCCAGCGGCCACCGCTGTACACGACCGACGGGTCCTTGATCGCGGCGATGCTGTGGCTCGCATCCGACTTCGGGGAGATCAGCACCCCGCTGGAGGACCAGGTGAAGCTGCTGGGCAGCGCGGTCGCCGCCGCGGAGGACGGGGCCGTCGCGGCCCCGATCAGCAGGGCGAGCCCGCAGAGCAAGAGCCCCAGACGACTTCTCACGCGCATCGCGACTCCTATCGCTGGATGGTGTAGGTGACGAGCGAGCGGGCCGGAACCGTCGCGGTCAACGCGCCCCCGCTGACCGGGACCGCGGCCTGCCGGGCCGTGCTGTGGGAACCGTCGGTCAGGTACGGCGTCGCGGTCCCGGTGGTGATCCCGGTGTTCCGCAGGCTGAACGACACCTGGCTGGCGCTGGTGGCCGCGTTGAGCGCCACGACCGTCACCGTGCCGTCGGTGTTGCGGAAGGCCGACAGCTTGAGGTTGGCGTCGGGAGGCGTGGCGCCGATGCGGGTGGCCCCGGGGCGGACGAAGCGGCTGTAGTTGGCGATCGCCCACAGGCGCTTGGAGACGTGGTAGTCGGCGCCGTCCATCTGGATGAGTCCACGGGTCGCGCCGGTCGAGGCGCCGTACCAGTACACGTAGCCGCTGGTGTTGCCCTTGGTGAGGGCGTCGTGGACCGCGGAGGCGACGGTGAACCCGTCGTATCCGCCGCCGTCGTCCCAGTTCTCGTTCCAGGTGGTGCCGTTGGGCGACCACTCCGACATCCAGGTGCGCTTCTGGGTCGGCAGCGGCGCGTCGACCGGGCTGGCGTAGGTGTGGCCGGTGTGGGTGGCTACGTAACCCCGAGCCGTCGCGTCGGCCTCGAGCGCGCTGCTGTAGCTCTTCTGCTGGTTCCAGCCGAACGAGTCGCAGCACGCGACCTTGTACCCGGCGCCGTTCGCCACGGGACCGAAGACCTTGGTGAACTCCACCGCCTGGGCCGGGGTGAGCCGCATGGAGTCGTACGTGGCCGTCCAGTCGGGCTCGTTGGTGAAACCGAGGTCGGTGACGCCGATGCCCTCCTGGCCGTAGAACCTCGCCCACTGGACCAGGAAATTGGCGTACGCCCTGCGCCAGTCGCCACTCGCGCACGTGGCCCCCGAAAGCCCGCACAGCGTCCCGCCGTTGGCGTCGGTGCCGTTGGTCTTCATGTAGCCGGGGGCGGTCCAGGCGTCGCCGTAGAAGCGGTTCACCCCGTACGCCTTGGCCTGCTGGGCGAGCCACACCTGGCCCTTGTCCTGGCGGTCCCAGACGTACTTGGGTGTGGCGTTCGGGCCGCCCGGGTCGGTGGGCTGGATGCCGGAGTCGATGCCGAGGCGCAGGATGCTCAGGCCGGCACCGGTGGCGCGGTTGAGCAGCAGGTCGAGGATCTCGCGCTGCTTCTGCGCGGGCAGCCCCTGGGAGCCGCGCATGATGTCGGCCCGTCCGAAGTGCTCGGAGAAGCCGAAGCCGTCGATGGGTTGGTAGGTGGTGGCGCCGTCGATGGTCGCCGTGGTGGCCGCTCTGGTCTCGGGGAGGGTGGCCGCGGTGGCGCCGACGGCTGTCAGAAGGACCGCCAGGGACGTCACCGTCCACGTTCTGATTCTGCGTATCATGATCCCGCCCAATCGTGGGAGCGCTCCCATGTCAGTGCGGAACCGTAGGGGCGGGCTCCACAACCGTCAACCCCCCGCGCACCGCGCGGTGTTGGTCACCACACCGAGCGGTACGCGGAACGGCTCAGCAGCTGCTCTTGCCCGCGTAGATCGCCAGGGCGGCATTGGACCCGAGGGTCGCGGTGAACTGACCGCTGGAGTTGACGCTCACCGTCGTGTTGCGCTGCACGTCGCAGTACGTGCCCGCCGGGAGGGACGTCTGATAGGTGCGGCCCAGGCTGCCCGACTCGTGGTTGATCGCGACGTACCCCTTGGCACCCCGTCCGAAGGCGATCGCGTCACCCCCGTTGTCCCACCAGTTGGTCACCGACTCGCCGCGCGTCGCGTTGCGGAAGGCGACCATGCGCAGGATCTCCGGCCAGGCGTGCTGGCATTTCCAGCCGTCCTGCCAACAGGCGTTCACCGCACCGCCGTTGGGCGGTCCCGCGTCCACGTCGGACCACTCGTAGCCGGAGTTGATGTCCGGGGCGCCGTAGGGCCAGGCCAGCATGAAGACGTTGGCGAGGGTGTAGTTGGCGCCGTCCTTGTAGTTCAGGGTGGAGCCGTTGCGCTCGGTGTCGTGGTTGTCGACGAAGACCCCGGCGGCCGAGCTGCTCAGGTACCCCCAGCCCTCGCCGTAGTTCTTCAGGTAGGCGAGGTTCTCGTTGTTGAACACCCGCTTGAGGTCGTAGGCGTACCGGAACTCCTGGACGTCCCCGTTGCCGGTGTACTCGGTGGGCTGGACGGCCTCCGAGCTCCCGTAGATGACCTCCTGCTTCCAGTACGCGTTCGGGTTCGTGAGCCGCGACTTGATGGTGGCGAGGTCGGCGGTGTCGATGTGCTTGGCCGCGTCGATACGGAAGCCGTCGACGCCGAGGGTGAGCAGGTCGTTCAGGTAGCCGGCGATGGCCTGGCGGACGTAGTTCTCGCCCGTGTCGAGGTCGGCGAGGCCCACCAGTTCGCAGTGCTGGACGTTGTAGCGGTCCTGGTAGTTGGTGATCTGGCTGGTGCAGTCGTCGAAGTCGAACGACGAGTACAGGCCCGGGTAGTCGTACTTCGTGTACGAGGAGCCGCCGGTGCCGGTGCCGCCGCCCGCCGACATGTGGTTGATGACGGTGTCGGCGACGACCTTCACGCCCGCCGCGTGGCAGGTGTTCACCATGTTCTGGAACGCCGTGCGGTCGCCGAGCCGGCCCGCGATCTTGTAGCTGACGGGCTGGTACGACGTCCACCACTGCGAGCCCTGTATGTGCTCGGCGGGCGGTGAGACCTGGACATAGCCGTACCCGGCCGGCCCGAGGGTGCTGGTGCACTCCTTGGCCACCGCGGCGAAGTTCCACTCGAACAGGACGGCGGTGACGTCCTTGGTGCCGGGCGGGGAGGCCTGCACAGCCGTCGGGTTCATGACAATGGCGGCCGCGGTGAGGGCGAGGGCCCCGGAGAGGGTTCTGCGCATGTGGGGTTCCTTCGTCTTTGAAGGTTCTGCGGGAAGACAGAAGTCTGGGACGTCAGCGCTGAAGCTTCTTGCTGAATGTTTCCGCAAACTTGCGGTGACGCAGATGGTAGAGGCCCGCTGCCTGAAAGGGCAGCGGGCCGGTGTGAAGTAATGCAAGAACTTTCAGACGGGCCGGTCAGGCCCGCGTCCACCACACCGTCGTGTCCGCCGGCAGCTTCGCCTCGCCGCCCGTCTCAGCCACGTCGCCGCTGGCGAGAAGCAGCCGGCCGTATGCCGGAGTCGTCACCGACTCGCCACCGGTGTTGGCGACGCAGACGAACTCGCCGCGCCGGAAGGCCAGGACGCCCTCGGGGGCCTTGAGCCACTCCACGCTGTCGCCGGCGCCGAGGTCGGGCTGCGCACGGCGGGCGGCGAGGGCCGCACGGTACAGCTCCAGGGTGGAGCCGGCGACGCCGGTCTGCGCCTCGACGCTCAGTTCGCCCCACCCGGCCGGCTGCGGCAGCCAGCTGCCCCCGTCGCCGAAGCCGTACGACGATCCCGTGCGCGTCCACGGGATCGGCACCCGACAGCCGTCCCGGAAGCCGTCCTGGCCGGCGCCGCGGAAGTAGGCCGGGTCCTGACGGACCTCGTCCGGCAGGTCGACCACGTCCGGGAGACCGAGTTCCTCGCCCTGGTAGACGTACGCCGAACCGGGCAGCGCCAGCATGAGCAGGGTGGCGGCACGCGCCCGGCGCAGGCCCAGGTCGCGGTCCCCGGCGGTGCGGATCTGGGTGCCGAGGCCGGGCGGGTTGGCGAAGCGGGTGGCGTGGCGGGTGACGTCGTGGTTGGACAGGACCCAGGTGGCGGGGGCGCCCACCGGGCGCATGGCCTCCAGGGTCCTGTCGATGACTCCGCGCAGTTCGGCCGCGTCCCACTCCGTGCTCAGGTACTGGAAGTTGAACGCCTGGTGGAGTTCGTCGGGACGGACGTAGTTGGCGGTGCGCTCGACCGCCGGGGTCCATGCCTCGGCCACGAAGATCTTCTCCCCGGCGTACTCGTCGAGAACGAGCCGCCACTGGCGGTAGACCTCGTGCACGCCGTCCTGGTCGAAGAACGGCATGACCTCGTTGCCCAGCAGCTTCACCTGGTCATGGGATCCCAGGTCCGGGAGCCCGTCGGCCTTCACCAGGCCGTGGGCCACGTCGATACGGAAGCCGTCGACACCCATGTCGAGCCAGAAGCGCAGGATGGAGCGGAACTCGTCGCCGACCGCCGGGTGCTCCCAGTTGAAGTCGGGCTGCTCGGGGGCGAAGAGGTGCAGGTACCACTCCCCCGGGGTGCCGTCCGGTTCGGTGACCCGCGTCCACGCGGGGCCGCCGAAGATCGACTCCCAGTCGTTGGGCGGGAGCGCGCCGCCCGCACCCTTGCCGGGGCGGAAGTGGTAGCGCTCCCGAAGCGATGAGCCGGGGCCCTCGGCGACCGCCCGCTTGAACCACTCGTGCTGGTCGGAGGAGTGGTTGGGGACCAGGTCGACGATGATCCGCAGGCTCAGCCCGTGCGCGTCGCGGATCAGGGCGTCGGCGTCCAGGAGGTTGCCGAACATGGGGTCCACGGCCCGGTAGTCGGCGACGTCGTAGCCGGCGTCGGCCTGCGGGGAGGCGTAGAAGGGGCTGAGCCACACGGCGTCCACGCCGAGGTCGCGCAGATACGGCAGTCGGGTGCGGACACCCTCCAGGTCGCCCATGCCGTCGCCGTTGCTGTCGGCGTAGCTGCGCGGATAGACCTGGTAGATCACCGCGTCCCGCCACCAGTCGCGGTGCCCCGCGACGGTGGCGACAGCTGCTTCGCGAGAGGAGGTGGGGGCCTGGTCGGCGGAGTGCTGCTGGCTCATGGCGTCCTTGTGCTCAATGGAGTCATCGGGTCGGATCGGGTCAGTGGGTACGGCGGCGGACGGGGTGACGAGGGCGGCCGCGGTCGAGCGGGGTCGGATGAAGACCGCGGCCGCCACCCACGCCCCGAAGAGGCGCGGGACTCTGGCGATATGCGGCTTCCGCCGCGTGGGCGCGACCAGCCACGACGAGACCGTCGGACAACGGACGGCCCGTCGCGGCCAGGCCGGCGGTCAGCCCTTCGTGCCGCCCGAGGTGAGGCCGGTCACCAGGTTCTTCTGCACGAAGTAGAAGAACGCGGCGGCGGGTATCGCGATCAGGACCGCGGTCGCGGCCATGAGATTGCGTTGCGCGTCGTGCTCGCTGACGAAGGTCTGCAGACCGACGGCGAAGGTGTACTTCGTGTCGGACAGCATGAACGTCGCCGCGAACGCGACCTCGCCGAAGGCGGTGAGGAAGCTGTAGAAGGCGGCGACCGCCAGGCCCGGCTTGGCGAGCGGCAGGATCAGTCGCGCGAACGTGCCGAAGGGGGTCAGCCCGTCGACGCGTCCCGCCTCGTCGATCTCGAACGGGATGGTGTCGAAATAGCCCTTCATCAGCCATGCGCAGTAGGGGACGGTGGTCGTGCAGTACACGAGTACGAGGCCAAGGTAGCTGTCGATGAGCTGCAGATCCGACAGGATCTGGTACATCGGCACCATGAGCACCGCGACCGGGAACATCTGGGTTACCAGAAGCACCCACATGAACTTCCGGTAACCCGGGAAACGCATGCGCGAAACCGCGTAGCCGGTGGTCGCGGAGATGATCACACCGATGGCGGTGGTGCCGAGGGTGACGATCAGGGTGCTCTGGAGCCAGTCGAAGAACTTCGTGTGCCGCAGGACGAACGTGTAGTTGTCGAGCGTCATCTTGTCCCAGATGCCGCCGGGGTGCAGGTAGTCGTCCTTGTCCGGGCCGAGGGACAGATAGACCAGCCAGGCCACGGGGAACAGCGCGATCAGGCTCGCGAAGGCCAGGACGGCGTGGGAGACGAGGCGGACGGCGGGGCTGCTCTCGCCGCGGCGGGTCACCCGCTTCGGGGCGGCCGGGGTGTCCGGACGGGTCGCCGCGACGGTCTCAACGGTGGTCGTGCTCATGGAGACTCCTGCCTCAGATCGCGAGCTGCTCGTCATTGCGGTTCAGCCAGCGGCGGTAGAAGGAGGTGAAGACGATCAGGATCGCCAGCAGCAGGATGCCGTAGGCGGCCGACTGCGCGAAGTCACGCGGCTGCTGTCCGAAGCCGAGGTAGTACGCCCAGGTGACGAGGATCTGGGCGTCGGGGGCGGTGTTGCCGAACAGCAGGAAGATGATGGCGAACTGGTTGAAGGTCCAGATGACACCGAGCAGGACGACGGTGGAGCTGACGGACCTCAGGCCCGGCAGGGTGACGTACCTGAAGCGCTGCCAGGCGTTCGCGCCGTCCATCTCGGAGGCCTCGTAGAGCGAGGTGTCGATGGACTGCAGGCCGCCGAGCAGCGACAGCATCATGAAGGGGACACCGCACCAGGTGTTGACCATGATCGCGGCGAACCGCTGCCAGAAGGTGTCCTCCAGCCACAGCGGTGTCGGCAGGTGGAGCGTGTCCAGGAAGGAGTTCACGATGCCGCCGTCGGCGAGCATGAAACGCCAGCCGAAGACGGTGACGAAGGTCGGCACGGCCCACGGCAGGATCAGGACGACCCGGTAGAAGGTGCGGCCGCGCAGCTTCTGGTTGAGCAGCAGGGCCAGGCCGAGGCCGATCGTGTAGTGCAGGGTGACGCAGAGCGCGGTCCAGACGACCGTCCAGACGAAGTGCGACCAGAAGCGGTCGTAGGCCGTGTCGCCCCACAGGATGTCGGCGTAGTTGTCGAGGCCGATGAACTTGTAGGTGGCGTCGATGTGGTTGACGCCGATCGTGCGGGCGGTGTTGAGGCTGTCGGCGTCGGTGAGCGTGAGGTAGAGGCCGTACACCAGGGGGTAGAGCACGAGGACCCCGAGCACGATCACCACCGGGGCGATCATCGCGTACGCGTACCAGTGCTTCTGGTAGCCGTGCCTGAGGCGCTCGAACGGCCCGGGGCGCGGCGCGCGGTCACCGCGGCGCTTGCCGGTCGCGCGGTCGATGGCGACTGTCATGGTTCGACACCTTCTGGAAGATCTTCGGCCTGGACGGTCTGGGCGGCCTGGGCGCAGGCCGGTGGCCGCCGGATCCCTCCCCCGGTTCACGGGAGATCCGGCGGCCACCCGGGGTCACTTGCTGAAGTCCGGGACCAGCTTGGCGATCGCGGTCCGGGCCTTGCCCAGACCCTCGTCCAGGGACTCCTTGCCGCCGGCGATCTGCGGCAGCTCGGTGTCCAGCGGGCCCCACAGGGAGCTGTACTCGGGCAGCGCCGGGCGCGGCTGGGCGGCGGGCAGGACGCCCTGGAAGCCGGCGATGCCCGGGTCGGCCTTGACCTCGGCGGTGTAGGCGTCGTCGCGGGTCGGCAGTGTGGAGTTCTTCAACGCGATGGCCTCCTGGGACTTCGCGGAGGTCAGGAAGTCGACGAACTTCAGGGCCGCCTTCTGGTGGGCGGAGTCGGAGCCGGCGTAGACCGAGAGGTTGTGGCCGCCGGTGGGGGCGCCCGCCTTGCCGGCGGAGCCGGCCGGGACGGTGGCGATGCCGAGGTTCTTCTTGTCCTTGAAGGCCGTGCCCTTGTAGAAGTTGGTGATCTCCCACGGGCCCTGGATGATCGCGGCGACCTTGCCGCTGACGAACGCCTCCTGGATGTGGGCGTAGGCGTCGGCGGTGGTGTCGGCCTTGTGCAGGCCCTTGCCGTCGAAGAGGCCCAGCCAGGTCTCGTAGCCCTTCTTGGCGGGCGCCGATGTGACGGTGACCTTCTTGGCCTCGGCGTCGACGGTGTCGGTGCCCTCGCCGTGGAGGTAGGTCTGCGCGTAGTAGGCCTGGGTGGAGCCCCAGTAGCCGTCGACGCCGGTCTTGGCCTTGATGGTGGCGGCGGCCTTCTTCAGGTCGTCCCAGGTCTTCGGGGCCTGGACGCCGGCCTTCGCGAAGAGCTCCTTGTTGTAGACCAGCGCGAGGGTGTCGGTGACCAGCGGCACGCCGTACGTCTTGCCCTCGTACTTCGCCTGCTCGATCAGGTTGGGCTGGAACTTGGCCTGCTCGGCGAGGGCCTCGGTGCCGTCCAGCGGCAGGAAGTAGCCCTTCTTGGCGAAGGCGGGGGTCCAGCCGACCTCGGAGCGCAGGATGTCCGGGGCGCCCTTGGAACCGGCGGCGGTGTCGAACTTGTTCTGCGCCTGGTCGAAGGGGACGTTGACGTAGTTGACCTTGACGTCCTTGTGGGCGGCCTCGAACTCCTTGACCAACGCCTGGTACGTCGGCGCCTCGTTGGTGGCGTTGGAGGTGTCCCACCAGGTGATGGTGACCGGACCGTCGGCCTTGTCGCCGCTGTCACTTCCGCCGCAGGCCGTCGCCGCGAGGGCGAGGGACGCCACCAGCGCGGTGGCCGCTATGCCACGCCGCATGAGTTCTCCTTGAGGGTGAAAGCCCGTGTGCTGGGCGGAGGGCCCCGTCCGCCGCTCCTGCCCGAGTTGCCGACCACGCCGTTGCCGCCGGGGGGCGACGTGAACGTAACAGCGATGCAATCCTTGCGAAAGACCTTGCAGAAAAAAAGCGCAGGACACCGTCGAAGTTATTCGGACGTGACCCGACAACGACCGCCGTGAGACGCTTATTTGCGGTCACCGAGCACTTGGGACGGCCTGTGCAAGACTCTGCAAACTCTTGCCATCACTTTCACGAGGGAGCGCGATGACCCAGCAGCCCGGACCGGGCCGGTCAGCAGGTCGCCCGAAGCGCCGGTTCGGTGTGCAAGGTGACAGTCGGCCGGTACAGTCCCACCCTGTGACCACACGGCTTGCCGACATCGCCGCTCAGGCGGGGGTGAGCGAAGCGACCGTCAGCCGCGTCCTCAACGGCAAGCCGGGCGTCGCCGCCACCACCCGCCAGTCCGTTCTGGCCGCCCTCGACGTGCTGGGCTACGAGCGCCCGGTACGTCTGCGGCAGCGCAGCGAGGGCCTGGTCGGCCTGATCACCCCGGAGCTGGAGAACCCGATATTCCCGGCCCTGGCCCAGGTCATCGGCCAGGCGCTGACCAGGCAGGGCTACACGCCCGTCCTGGCCACCCAGACCCCGGGCGGCTCCACCGAGGACGAGCTCACCGAGATGCTCGTCGACCGGGGCGTGGCCGGCATCATCTACGTCTCCGGGCTGCACGCCGACACCACCGCCGACACACAGCGCTACGAACAGCTGCGCGCCCAGGGCGTGCCCTTCGTCCTCGTGGACGGCTTCTCGCCGAAGGTGCAGGCGCCCTTCATCTCCCCCGACGACCGGGCCGCGATGACTCTGGCGGTGACCCACCTGGTGTCCCTGGGGCACACCAGGATCGGCCTGGCGCTGGGGCCGAAGCGGTTCGTGCCCGTGCAGCGCAAGATCGAGGGCTTCGTACGCGCCGTGCAGGACCAGCTGGGCCTGGCCACGGACGTGATCGAGTCGGAACTGGTCCAGCACTCCCTGTACACCCTGGAAGGCGGTCAGGCGGCCACGACGGCCCTGATCGACCGCTCCTGTACGGCGGTGGTGTGCGCCAGCGACATGATGGCGCTGGGAGCGATACGGGCGGCCCGGCAGCGCGGTCTGGACGTGCCGAAGGACATCTCGGTCGTGGGCTTCGACGACTCCCCCCTGATCGCCTTCACCGACCCGCCTCTGACGACCATCCGCAAGCCCGTCCCGGCGATGGGACAGGCGGCGGTGCGCACGTTGCTGGAGGAGATCGGCGGGACGCCCGCACCGCACAGCGAGTTCGTGTTCATGCCGGAGCTGGTGGTCCGCGGATCGACCGCCTCGGCCCCCGGGGAACGTGGTCGTTCCTAGGGCCTGTCGGACAATTCCCGTCGTCGCCCGGAGGGCGGCCTCGCGGCGTCAGGTGCGTGCTCTCGGCGTGCCGGGCGTAGGCCCTCGTACTGGACGTACTTGGGTCTG
>Ga0307516_10005436_pt1 | contig 15245 bp, 15 predicted proteins | sample 19_EM_MG_FD_203310 | JGI IMG/M metagenome (GOLD analysis project Ga0307516, IMG submission 203310) | Populus trichocarpa ectomycorrhiza microbial communities from riparian zone in the Pacific Northwest, United States - 19_EM | ecosystem: Host-associated > Plants > Roots > Unclassified | place...
CCTCCGCCCGCTCCTCGCCTACCTGCGCGCAGTGGTCGTCCCGACCGCGGTCTACGCCGCCTCCGAGGACTGGGGTGCGGAGGGCCTGCCGGAGCGGATCGAACGGGCGGCGGGGGAGCTGGGCGCGCTGATGACGGGCCTGTCGACAGCACGCCCGGAGAAGAAGCAGACGGTCGTGCCGTTCGCGGAACAGCTGGCAGCTCTGGCGTCCTCCGGCCCGTCCGGCGTGTGAGGACGGCAGGGCAGCCGACCGTGAGAAGACGGTAGGAGGTCGGCCCGGGTTGCGTCCACCACGGTGAGAGGCAGGTAAAAAGGGTGATCGTAGACCTGCCTCCACCGCCCTACCGCCGGAGGCCTTGGCACACTGGGGGACGTGCCCCAGACTGTGCTGCTCGCCGAAGACGACCGTGCCATCCGTCATGCCCTGGAGCGGGCCCTGACCCTGGAGGGCTACCAGGTGACCGCGGTCGCCGACGGTGTCGAGGCGCTCGCGCAGGCCCACCGCACCCCACCGGACGTGCTGCTTCTCGACGTGATGATGCCCGGCATCGACGGCCTCCAGGTCTGCCGGGTGCTGCGCGCCGAGGGCGACCGCACCCCGATCCTCATGCTGACCGCCCTCGTGGAGACCGCCGACCGCATCGCGGGCCTGGACGCGGGCGCCGACGACTACGTGGTGAAGCCCTTCGACGTCGAGGAGGTCTTCGCGAGGCTGCGCGCCCTGCTCCGCCGCACCAGCCCGGTCCCGGCGAACGGCGTCCCCGGCACCTCGGCCGACGCACTGCGGGACGAGCCGCAGTCGCAGTCGTCGCCGTTCTCCTCCTCCGACAAGCAGATCTCGGCGGCCGGTCTGCGCATGGACCTCCAGGCCCGCCGCGTCTGGCGCGGGACCCGCGAACTGGAGCTGACCCGGACCGAGTTCGAACTCCTCGAACTGCTGGTCCGCAACGCGGGCATCGTCCTCGACCACTCCACCATCTACGACCGCATCTGGGGCTACGACTTCGGCCCCGGCTCCAAGAACCTCGCCGTCTACGTCGGCTATCTGCGCCGCAAGCTCGACGAGCCCGGCGCACCGCAGCTGATCCACACGGTGCGTGGCGTGGGTTACGTGCTGCGGGAGGACTGAGTGGGCCGCCTGCGGCGGCTGGTCGCTGCCCGGCGGCCGAGACTGGTCTCGCTCCGTACGACCTTCGTGCTGTCCTTCGCGGCGGTGACCGCGGCCGTCACCCTCCTCGTCGGCGTGCTCTCCTACGGCGCGGCGGCCCGGCTGGTCCGGGTCGACCAGGAGTCCGTGTTCGACCAGGTCGTCCAGGACCTGCAGGACGAGGTGCGCACGCACCAGATGACGCCCGACGACTTCTCCTCCTCCGCGCCCGGCCACGACATCGTGCGGCCGGCCCGTACGGATGTGCAGGTGCTCGGGCCGGCCGGCGGTGTCCTCGACAGCGGCAGCCCGGCGCTGCCCGTCACCGGTGACGACCGGGCGGTCGCGGGCGAGAAGGTGGCCGGGAAGACGGTCGAGCACAAGGACGTCGACGTCGCCGAGGACGTGTACCGCATCGCGACCGTCTCGCTGGGCCGCGGGCAGGGGGCGGTGCAGGTGGCGCAGGAGTTCAGCGACACCGAGGATCTGCTGCGGGCCCTGCAGCAGCGAACGTTCGTGCTGATGGCGGCGGTCGTGGTGCTGGCCGGCCTGTGCGGCTGGTGGCTCGCCCGGCGCATCACCCGGCGCCTGATCATCCTCACCGCCGCCGCCGAGGACGTGGCCCGCACCCGCCGTCTCGGCGTGCAGGTCCCCGTGACCGGCTACGACGAGGTGGGCCGCCTCGGCCGCGCATTCGACCGGATGCTCGGCCGCCTCGCGCAGTCGGAGGAGGACCAGCGCCGTCTGATCCAGGACGCGGGCCACGAACTCCGCACCCCCCTCACGTCCTTGCGCACCAACATCTCCCTGCTCCGCCGCATGGACGAACTGCCGCCCGAGACCCGCGAGGAACTGGTCGCGGACCTCTCGCAGGAGGCCCGCGAACTCACCGACCTGGTCAACGAGTTGGTGGACCTCGCGGCAGGCCAGTCCGACACCGAACCGCCCCAGCAGGTCGACCTCGCCGACATCGCGGAGGACGTCGCGGTCCTGGCCCGCCGCCGCACCGGCCGCGACATCACCGTCCGCGCGAGCGGCGACACGACGACCGACGGCCGCCCCGGCATGCTCCAGCGCGCGATCTCCAACCTGGTCGAGAACGCGGCCAAGTTCGACCGCGCGGGCCGGACCCCGATCGAGATCGCGGTCTCCGGCCCGGCACTCCCCCATTCTCGGCTTCGCTCGAACGGGGGGACCCCCATCGGCACGGTCCGCGTAGAAGTCCTGGACCGAGGCCCCGGAGTCTCGGAGACCGACCTCTTCCGCATCTTCGACCGCTTCTACCGCGCCGCCGACGCCCGCTCCCTCCCCGGCTCGGGCCTCGGCCTCTCCATCGTCCGCGAGGTGGCCCTCGCCCACGCCGGAGCCCCCTTCGCGCTACGACGGGAGGGCGGCGGCGCGGTGATCGGGTTCACGGTGGGGGGAGTGGTCGAACCGCGTGCGGGGGCGGGGGCACGTGGCCGAGGCTGAGGGGCCGCACAGTGACGCCGCCGGGCACCTGCTCTGGGCCGCGCAACTGTCTGCCGACGACGGCTGCGTCGGCCCCGGTGTCCGCGTCTTCCGGCACGGCACGGCGACCGCCGTGGTTAGCCCCGGGCTGTCCGGGCGGGACCGGATCGCGGTCGGCGGGGAGGCCGACGACGCGCTCGTTCTCGTACGGGACGAGGTGCTGGCGGAGGTCGGACCGGGCCACCGCCCGTTCGGCGACGCGGAGTTGATCGCCGCGGTGGTCCGGGGGACACCCGGGCTCGTGGCCGCCGGTGGCCCCGGGTTCCTGTGGATGGAGACGGCGGAGCCGCCGTCCGCCGTCCCGGAGGGCGTGCGGTGGCTCGACGCGGAGGGGGAGCGGGAGGCCGCGGCCCTCTTCGAGGATGCGTTCCCCGGCTCGTACGCCCGACCCGGCCGCCCCGGAGCCCGCCGCTGGGCCGGTGCCTACGACCAGGACCCGGACGGTACCGGTGCGTTGCTCGCGGTGGCCGGGGACGCCTGGTCCGGGGTCGGGTGCGGGTTCATGGCCGGGGTCGTGACGCGGCCGGAGGCGCGGGGGCGTGGGCTGGGTGTGGCCGTGTCGCGGTTCGTCGTCGACGCGCTGGTACGGGAGTACGGGCGGGCCGCGCTGATGGTGGACGCCGACAACCCGGCCGCGATCGCCGCGTACCGGCGGGCCGGGATGCGGGGCCGGGAGTTCGCGGCGGCGGCCCGCGCCCGGGGGAGCGCGGGGCCGTCGTAGAGCCGGTGCAACTGGTGTCTACGGATGGGGTGTTGCTCAGCCGCTGGAGGTCGTGCGGCCGAAGCAGCGCTCCAGCTCGTTCAGGTCGTAGAACTTGCTGCCCTTCGAGACGGGACGGCAGCCCGCCTTGAACGCGGTCTCCTTCTCGTTGTAGAGCATGCGCACGAGGTAGGTGTTGCCCTTGCGATAGACGTCCCACTGGATGTTCGAGCCGAGGGGTGCCACGGCGGCGCCCCGCCAGGGGTTACCGGCATAGGTGTACGGCTGCTCGACCGTGACGGCCTTTGTGCTCCCCGGCAGGCCCATCAGCGCGGCCAGCGGGATGATCTCCTCGGCGTGGGTGAACCGGAGTTCGGCGCCCAGGTCGCTCGTGCCGTCGCGCTTGGCCTCGGCCTTCTTGAAGAAGTCGTCGAGCAGGACGCCGGCCATCTTGTAGGTGATGTCGCTGTCCGCGAAGCCCGGCCCCTTCTCGTAGAAGTCCTCGGCGTCGGAGAGGTACCCGAACCAGTCGGCGTCGCGCGCCGAGATGTACCGGTCCATGCCCCAGCCCTTGCCGCCCGGGCTCTCCTCGCTCATCGCGGGGGCGATGGCGTAGAGGTTGTAGACGGCGGTGGCGGCCTCGACGTCCGTGCCGATCGACGCGAACTCGCCCGCGGTGATCCGGTCCACGAACGCGGGCCTGAACAGCTTCCTCAGTACGTCACGGGCGGCGCGGTGCGTCTTCGGCTGGTCCGTGATGGAGGTCAGGGTGGTGGCGAGCCGCTGGTCGTTGGCGATGTAGTCGCGGTAGGCGGCACCGCCGGCGGCCTTGTGGAAGTAGAGGAGGTCCTTGTCGGTACGGGTCGTCCCGATGAGGGAGGTCAGATCGGGGTCGGTCTCGGCGAGCGCGGCGCCGTAGAGGTTGGCGCTGTCGACGGCGCGTCCCTGACCCGAACTGACGACGTCGATGGGCTCCTTGTTCTTCGCGATCGAGGCGAAGAGGGTCGGCAGCCGCTTCTCCATGCGGGTCGCGGTGGCGTGGATCTCCGCCTTGCCGCGCGCGCTGAGGTTGCCGTAGCCGATCGTGCTCATGGCGGCTTCGAGGGCCTGCGTCTTCGGCCCGAACTCCCGCCCCTTCGCGGTGAGTTGGCCCTCAGCCTCGGCCTTGTTCCAGAGCGCGAGGATCAGGTCGCCGTCCGAGCTGTCGGTCGCGGAGCGCGAACCGTGCCGGGACACGTTCTCGGTGAAGACGGGGGTGAAACCGGCCGGGGCCTGCTGGTACGACCGGGAGTTCTGCTCCGGCGCGTACACGGCCTTCGTGCCGTAGCTGTCGGTGTGGGCGTTGCCGCCGGGCGCTGCCTGCGCGGCGAACGGGGTGGCCAGCAGGGCGGCCGTGCCGAGGACCAGGGCGGGGGTGACACGTCTCATGGGCCGCATGTTTCGCGGGGGATGTGAACGGCGGGTGCACCGGGGGTGACTGCGAGGGCCTGGCTTTCGCGGCGCTTTGGCGGTGCTTTGTCGGCGCTTGTCGGCTGTGCGTCGCGAGTGGATCGGTGGGGTCGGGGCGGGTCGAGTGGGGTCGGGCGTCGGGTGCGGGGGGTCGGTGGAGGCTGGGGGTGAATCTCACCTCTGTGTGACCCGGTGACTGGTTAGGAATGACCCCGGCTTGCGGAGGGGTGGGCCATCGCCTGCCAGAGGGGCATCACGCGGGGGTGGTGCGAGGGGTTCGCCGGGCGGCCGCCACGAGGGGGTGAGCTGCCTGGTCGGGGGTGCAGCCAGCTCCACCATCACGCCGGTAGGTGAGGAGGAGGGCGTTGAGAGCGGCGGGAGTGGGGCTGAGGATCGTGGTGGGGTAGTCGCTTTCGCGGAGGTGGAGGGTGGTGGGGCCGGCGGCTATTTCCAGGCAGTCTTCGCCGCTGCCGCCTCCGGAGAACGACGACTTCTGCCAGTGGAGATCGGGGTGCATGGGCGGCCTTTCACAGGTTTTGGGCGATGTCGCGGACGAGGGCGAGGGAAGCGTCTTGGGTGAGGGCGGCGGTGTCGATGCGTTCGAGGCGTGCTTTGTAGGTCGCGAGTTGGGCGGTGGCGTCGATGAGTGCGGCTCCATGGATCGTGTCGATCTGAACGGTATCCAGTTGGGGGACGACCCCGCCGATGTACTGCATGGGGTGCCCTGCGCCTGCGAAACCCTCCGCACTGAAGGGGATCACGCGAAGCGTGAGGTTCTCCCGCTGGGCCTCGTCGACAAGGTGTTCAAGCTGTGCGTGGGTGACCTTGGTTCCGCCCACACGCATGCGCAGTGCGGCCTCATGGATGATCGCCTCGTAGGGCGTCCCGGATTCGAGCACCGCTCGGCGCTTCGTCCGGAATGACACGTGGGCTTCGCGAGTGGCCTCGGAAAGGCCGGGTTCGGCGAAGGCCGAGGCGGCCCGCATGTGCTGCTCGGTCTGGAGAACGCCGGGGATGTGTACGGCCTGAAAGGTGCGGATGTACGAGCTGTGGTGTTCCAATTCGGCGATATCCAGGGCTGATGGGGGAAGCAGGTCCCGGAATTCCTCCCACCAACCCTTGCCGCTCGGATTGGCCATCTCGATCAGGGCTTCGACGAGTTGGGCGTTGTCGCAGGCGTAGAACTCGGTGAGACGGCGGAGCCGTTGCTCGCTGACGCCGAACCGCCCCGACTCGATGTGACTGATCTGGGTCTGGCCCGTGCCCAGAAGCGCTGCGGCATCACGGGACTCGATGCCCGCCGCCTCACGAAGCCTGCGCAGTTCTGCGCCCAGGCGCGCCTGACGTGCTGTGGGGTTGGGCCTTGGCGGCATGGAGTCCTCCTCGTGTGCGGTCTCGGCAATTATCAGTAACGCTTGCCGAGTATCAGGCTGCGACACTATGGTCGTAACGTGCATCACGGAGGGTGTCCAACTGGTCACCCATCCGCAACTCACCCCTGCCCCACGCCAGGTGGAAGTGCACCCCGGGCCGTCGACACCCGAGGCGAAGCCACCCGCACGGCGCGGAAACCAATCCACCCCCCCGCTCCCCGGAGTCGATGCCGCATGCCTACGTACACTCTGTTCTGCCCACCCCTCGAAACATCCCCCCGCATCGCCCGCGACTTCGTCGCTTCGGTCCTTCGTGAACTGAGACTGGGCGACGAACTCATCGGCGACGCCACCCTCTGCACCTCCGAACTCGTCACCGACGCCTGCGTGCACGCCAAGGGCGACGGCGCCGCGCTGTGGCTGTCGGCCGACCCGCAGGGCATCCGTGTCGTGGTGTACGACGGTGACGAGAACCCGCCGGTGATAAGGGAGTTGACGCCGGAACGGTGGGAGACGGGCGGCCGGGGTCTGTTCCTGGTGGACGCCCTCACCAGTGGCAGCTGGGGCCACGGCGTCGCCGTACCGTACGACGGCCTGTCCCGCCCGGAGGGCAAGGCGGTGTGGTTCGACCTGCCAGGCACCGCGACCTGACCCCGCCGGGCAGAATGCACCGCATGTTCGGACCCGCGCCGCTTCAACGACTGTCTCTGCCCGAGGAGTTCACCCTGCTGTCGTACGGGGAGAACGGCAGGGTGCCCAACTCCCGTCAGACCGCGGCCGGTTGCGCGGCGGCGGAACTCGGTGAACTGGCCCTGCGGAGAAGGCTGTTGGTCAGGCCCAGGAAGACCAGGAAACTGGGCGTCGACATCTACCAACTCCGCGGCGAGATAGAGCTGTCGCCCAACACGCCTCACACGGGCCTGACGTGGGCGGACGACCTGCTGTCCGCCCTGTGGACCCGCACCACCGCCCTCACCCCTCGCCCCCTCACAGTGACCCGTTGGCTCAGGGAACGCGGCCGGGAGGCACTCGCGCTGCACACGAGCGCACTCGTCGAGCGAGGCCTGCTGCGCCACAGACCCGGCACCCTGCTCACCAGAACACGCCACCACCCGGACACCGCCCTCCGCGCCGCCCTGATCAACGGCGTCCGTGCCGTCCGCGCCGAACAGGTGCCGCTGGACGAACACATGCTGTTCCTCTGCGACTTGCTGGACGGCGCCGACCTGACGAAGGACTTCGGCCTCACCATGACCCGCCCCCAACGTCTCGAACGCGCCCGGGGCATCGGCGCGGCAGGAGCCCTCCCGGAAGCCCTGCGCGATACGAGCACCGTACTGGGCTTCTCACTGCCGGCCCGGGAGGGCCGGACGATCACGGTCGGCGACTAACTGTCCTTGCGCGCCACCCCGCCGTAGATGCCGATCGCCGCGGCGTTCGGGTCGGGTGTCTCCTCGGGGCGCCAGTGGGTGACGCGGACCAGGCCCGGGTCCACGAGGGTGAAGTCGCCGAAGAAGTCCAGGACTTGGGCGTGGGTGCGGAGGTTCAGGGTGGCGGTGGCCCGGTTGTAGACGGACGCCGCTTCCTCGCGCTGGTCCTCGTGGACGTCACCGGTGGCGTGGGACAGGACGAGATAGGAACCGGCCGGCAGCGCGTCGCGCAGGGTGGCGACGATGCCGTACGGATCCCCGTCGTCCGCGAGGAAGTGCACGACCGCGACCAGCAGTACGGCCACCGGCTGGTCGAAGTCGATGGCCGCGCGCACCTCGGGGTGGTCGAGGATGGAGCGCGGATCGCGCAGGTCGGCCAGGATGACCGAGGTGTCGGTGTCCTCCATGAGGGCCATCGAGTGGGTGCTGACGATCGGGTCGTTGTCGACGTAGACGATCCGCGTGTCCGGGGCGACGGCGTGCGCGATCTGGTGCACGTTCGGCTCGGTGGGCAGCCCGGTACCGATGTCCAGGATCTGCCGCACCCCGCCTTCCTCCACGACATGCCGGACGGCCCGGTGCATGAAGCGCCGGTTGGCCCTGACACCCTCCCGCACCTCGGGCGCGGCCTTGATGAACTGCTCGGCGGCGTCCCGGTCGACGGGGTAGTTGTCCTTCCCCCCGAGGAAGTAGTCGTACATCCGGGCCGGGTGGGGCTTGCTGGTGTCGATCTGCAAGGGCAGCGCACCGCTGCTGCCGCCGCTGGGAGAGGTCATGAGGCCAGGCTCCGTCTTGGTGAGTGGCTGTCAGATCATCATCTTGGCATGGCGACGAGTGGGCGGGCCCTACGACTTCGATCCACGGCTTCGATCCACGGCTTCGATCTACGACCCGGCCGGGACCGTGTCGTCGTAGCCCAGGTCGTCGCCCAGTTCGCGGGAGGCCTCGGCCTGGGCGAGGAGTTCCTCGGCCTTGGCCCTGACGCCCTTGATGGCGTCGGCGCCCGCGACGAAGCGGAGCAGCGGCTTGTCCTGGCCGGCGATGGTGAGCAGGGCGCGGGCCAGCTTGGCGGGGTCGCCGGTCTGCCGGCCGTTCATGCTCTTCCAGGCCGCGATGGTCGCGGTGGTGCGCTCGGCGTAGTCGTCGATGGTCGGCTCGGGGCCAGATCGTGGAGCCGTCCACCAGCAACTCGGTGCGGAAGAAGCCGGGTTCCACGACCGTGGTGTGGATGCCGCAGGGCTCCACGTCGTAGCGCAGCGACTCCATCCAGCCCTCCACGCCGAACTTGGACGCGGCGTACGCGACGCAGAACTCCTGGCCGATCAGGCCGGCGGAGGAGGAGACACGCGACGCGGCCGGAGCCTGACGAGGCTCGCTGTCGGTGCCCTCAGGCCTGCTGCCCGCGTCCCTTGAGGAGCGCGAGCCCCGTCAGGCTCCGGCCGTGATCTCGCCGGATCCCCGCTCGATCAGCCGGGTCGGAATGGTGACGGCGCGGGTGGGTGACCGGTCGCCGTCCAGTCTGCGGAAGAGCATCTCGGCGGCAGTCCTGCCCAACTGCTCGACGTCCTGGGCGATGACGGAGATCCCCGGGCTGAGGATGTCGGCGAGGGGGAAGTCGTCGAAGCCCACGTGGGCGACGGTGTCCTGCAGACCGAGTGCGCGCAGGGCTCGCACGGCTCCTATGGTGACGAAGTTCTGGCTGGTGAACAGCGCGGTGGGCGGGTTCGGCAGCGCCAGGAGCCGCCGGGTCGCGGCGATCGCGGATTCCTCGCTGGCCCCGGTGTGCCGGACGATCTCGTCGTCGTACTCGATGTGCCCGACTTCCAGGGCGTGCCGGTAGCCGTCGAAACGCTGGGCGGCGGTGGAGATGGTCGCGCGGTCGCCGAGGTAGGCGATGCGGCGGTGGCCGGACTTCAGCAGGTGGTTGACGGCGGTGACGGCGCCCTGCCGGTTGTCGGAGACGACGGTGTCCGCGTCGAGCAGGCTGGGCTCGCGGTCGACGAAGACCACGCAGGTGCCCGAACGCTGCTCGCTGATCAGATAGCTGTGGTCGCGGCCGGCCGGCACGATCACCAGGCCGTCGACCCGCCGGTCGATGAGAGCACGGGCCAACTCCCGTTCCCGGGCCGGGTCCTCGTCGAGGCTTCCGACGAGCACGAGCACTCCGCGCGCCCGTGCCACGTTCTCGACGGTTCGGCTCAGGGCCGCCGAGAAGGGGTTCGCCGCGTCCTCGACGAGCATCCCGATCGTGGCCGTCCGGCCGTCCCCACGGCGCAGGCTGCTGGCGGTCAGGTTCGGCCGGTAGCCCAGTTTGTCGGCCGCGTCACGCACCCGGGCGGCAATGGCCGGATCGACGGTGGGCACCTCGTTGACCACGCGAGAGACCGTCTTGATGGCGACTCCTGCCAGTGCCGCCACCTCGCGCATGGTGGGGCGGCTGCGGGGGGACGGCGACGGCGGCTCGCCCAGAGTCATCGTTGTCTCCAACTGGTTACGCGTTACCTACTTGTTGCCGACGCATGTTTACCAGTGTCTTGACGCGCTCGTCCATACGGGCTCACTATCCCGTCGAGTCAACGTTGTCTCAGCGTCGACCAAGGGACGGCTCGAAAGGGATCACGTCATGAACCTCTCCTCCAGCCAGGCGTCGGGCCTCCGCAGTCGGCGCACCCGCGCGGCAGCCGTCGGCGTCACCATCTGCCTCGGCGCCACCCTCGCCGCCTGCGGCTCCTCCGACTCAGGCTCCTCGTCGTCCGGCAGCGGGAAGGTGGGCGTGTCACTGATCCTGAAGACGCTGAGCAACCCGTACTTCGTCAGTATGGAGAAGGACGCCAAGACACAGGCCGCCAAGGACAAGGTGAGCCTCACCGTGGCGGCGGGAACGTCGGACGGCGACACCCAGACCCAGATCACCGCCATCGACAACGCCGTCTCGCGCGGCGACAAGGGCATCCTGATCACCACCAACGGCGACGCGGTGAACACCGCGCTGAAGCGCGCCAAGCAGGCCGGCCTCTTCGTGATCGCCCTGGACACCGCGCCCAACCCGGCGAGCGTCGCGGACATCACCTACGCGACCGACAACGAGCAGGCGGGCAAGCTCGACGGCCAGTACGCGGCGGCGGCCCTGAACGGCAAGCCCGCGGTCATCGCCATGCTCGACCTGTTCAACAACCAGGTCGTCTCGGTGGACATCGACCGCGACCACGGCTTCCTGGAGGGCATGGGCATCGACCCGGGCAGCAAGACCGAGAACGGCAAGGAGGCCAAGTCCGGGAAGTACACCGGCGGCAAGGGCGGCACGTACACGGTCGCCTGCCACCAGCCCACCCAGGGCGCCATCGACGGCGGACGCACCGCGATGGAGAACTGCCTGTCGGCCAACCCGAACATCAATGTCGTCTACGCCATCAACGAGCCGGCGGGCGAGGGCGCGTACAACGCGCTGAAGGCGGCGAACAAGGAGAAGAGCGTCGCGATCTACGCCATCGACGGCAGCTGCTCGGGCCTGAAGAACGTCACCAGCGGCGAGTTCGCCGCCGACGCCGTGCAGTACCCGGGCAAGATGGCGGCCCTCGGTGTCAGCTCCATCGCGAAGCTGGCCCGCGGCGGCAGCAAGCCCAGCGTCACCAACGGCAAGTCGTTCTACGACACCGGCACCGCGCTGGTCGCCGCCAAGGCCATCGGGGGTCTGACGATCCAGTCCCCGTCGCAGGCCGCATCCGCCTGCTGGGGCAGCTGACCCGACGCCCGCGTGGGCTGCCCGTACACGTACCGGCAGCCCACGCGCACCACACGAGCCCACCAGCCGTACGAAGGCCCGCACGAGGGACAGAACCGGAAGGACCCCCTGTGACCACCCACGTGGACAGTGAAGCGACACCGGCGCCGGCGGAGGACTTCCTCAACCGGCCCGCCACGCCGGCCCAGCGCATCCAGTCGGTGCTGCACCGTCAGCCGGCACTCAGCCCGGCGATCGTCCTGGTGCTCGCCGCCATCGTGTTCTCCCTCATCAACGACCGCTTCTACGCACTGCAGAACCTGTCGCTCGTCGCCCAACAGGTGGCCGTCATCGGCTCGTTGGCCGTCGGCCAGACCGTCATCATCCTCACGGCCGGCATCGACCTGTCCATCGGCGCGGTCATGGTGCTGGCCTCGCTGCTGATGTCGAAGCTCGTCGCGGACAACCACCTGCCGGGTGTGCTGGCCCTGCTCGCGGGAGCCGCCGTCGCGATCGCCGCACAGGCCGTCAACGGGCTGCTGGTGACCAGGATCAAGCTGCCGCCGTTCATCGTCACGCTCGGCACCCTCAGCATCTTCACCGCGATCACGCTCATCTACGCCAAGGGCCAGACCGTGTCCCTGGATTCGGGCAACATCCTCATGTGGAGCGCGGACACGGTCTCCATCGGGCAACTGAACCTGACCACCGGCGTCCTGCTCATGATCGCCCTGTACGCGGTGGTCGGCTACGCACTGCGCTACACCGCCTGGGGCCGGCACCTGTACGCCGTGGGCGACGACATCGAGGCCGCCCGCCTGGCCGGCATCTCCGTCAACCGGGTGCTGCTGAGCGCCTACGTGGTCGGCGGTTTCGCCATCGCCGTGGGTGCCTGGATCCTGGTCGGCCGAGTCGGCGGCGGCGACCCGAACAGCGGCCTCAACGCCAACCTGCAGTCCATCACCGCCGTCGTCATCGGCGGCACCAGTCTGTTCGGCGGACGCGGCGTGGTGCTCGGCTCGCTGATCGGCGCGCTCATCGTCCAGGTCTTCGTCAACGGTCTGGCACTGGCCGGAATCGACCCCAACTACCAAGTCCTGACAGTCGGCGTGCTGGTGATCGCGGCTGTCTCCGTCGACCAGTGGATCCGGAGTGTGAAGTCGTGACGACCCCCACCGCCCCCGTTCTCGAAGCCAAGGGCCTGGTCAAGGTCTTCGGCCGGGTCGTCGGCCTCAACGACGTCGACCTCACCCTCCACCCCGGCGAGGTTCTCGCCGTCATCGGCGACAACGGCGCCGGCAAGTCCACCCTGATCAAGTGCCTCTCCGGGGCGCTCGTCCCCGATCAGGGCAGCATCCTGGTCGACGGCTCAGAGGTGAACTTCAAACGGCCCCAGGACGCCCGCGAGGCCGGCATCGAGACGGTCTACCAGACCCTCGCCGTGGCCCCGGCACTGGACATCGCCAGCAACCTGTTCCTCGCCCGCGAGATCCGCCGCAAGGGCGTGCTCGGCTCGGTGTTCCGCATGCTCGACACCGGCGAGATGAAGCGTCAGGCGTCCGACCACATCAAGCGGCTGGGCATCAGCACCCTGCAGAACATCAACCAGGCCGTGGAGACGCTCTCCGGCGGCCAGCGGCAGTCGGTGGCCGTCGCCCGCGCGGGCGCCTTCGGCGGCCGGGTCGTCATCCTCGACGAACCCACCGCCGCGCTGGGCGTCCGCGAGACCGGCCAGGTGCTCAAGCTCGTCCGCGACCTGCGCGACCAGGGTCTCGGCATCATCCTGATCAGCCACAACATGCCCAACGTCTTCGACGTCGCCGACCGCATCCACATCCAGCGCCTCGGCGGCTGCGCCGGGGTCATCACCCCGCAGTCGCACTCCATGGAGGACGCGGTGGCCATCATGACGGGGGCGAAGAAGCTCGTTCCGGAAGCCGGGTGACAGGCGGGGGCGGTGGCGCTACGGCCGACACGTTCCGGATAGCCGAGGGCCGCCTCGGCGACGAACCCACCGTGACGGTCTCCGCGCCGGACGGTGCCGTGCGCGCCGTCCTCGCCCTGCGCGGGGCGACGCTGCTGAGCTGGCAGGTCGGAAGCGGAGCGGCCGGGCAGTCGGGGGAACTGACTGACGGCTACCGCGACGAGGCCGAACTCCTGTCGCAGGACGGCGTACGCGCGGGCCTGCTCGCCCCGTTCCCCAACCGTGTCGCCGACGGCCGCTACCACCACGGCGGCCGCGACCACGACCTGCTGCCCGGCCGCCTCGGAGACCGCACGGTCTACCACGGCTTCGCGCGCGAAGCGCCGTTCCGGCTCGTCGCGGCCACCATGACACCCGAATCGGCACGGCTGCTGCTGCGCAGCACGACCATCCGACCGGGCCGGTACCCCGGCTACCCGTTCGCGCTGGACCTCGACGTGGAGTACACGATCGGCCGCCGCGAGCTGGGCATCGAGGTCAGGGCGACGAACGTAGGAGAGATCCCCGCCCCCTACGCGGCGGGCTGGCACCCCTACTTCACCCTCTCCCGCCCCCGCCCCATCGACGACCTCGTCCTGCAGATCCCCGCCCACACCCTGATCCGCACCGACGCCTCCCTCATCCCCCTGCGCGGCAAGAACGCCCTGCTGCCCCTGGACCGCTGCCCCGACATGGACTTCCGCACGCCCAGGAGGCTCGGCGACGCCGTCATCGACGCCTGCTTCGCGGACCTGGCCCCCGGAGCCGGCGGCCGGACCGAGACGGTGCTGAGCGACCCCGCGACCGGAGCCGAACTACGGGTGTGGCAGCACGGCGGCTACCTGCACGTCTTCACCGGCGACACCCTGGCCCGCGACCGGCGCGCGTCCATTGCCCTGGAGCCCGTCGAGGTACCCACGGACGCCTTCAACCGTCCGGAACTCGCCACCGCATTGTCACTGGAGCCGGGCCGGCGGCGGGAGTTCCGTTTCGGGGTCGCGTACGTGCCCTCGACGCACTGAGCCGGGGTGGTGCTGGGCCTCAGCCGACCGCTGTCGCCTCCGGCTCCCGCTCCCGCTCCCGCTCCGTGACGATCGCCTCGGCATCGTCGAAGTGCTCGGCAGGCAGGGCGGCGTGGGTGGCGTACTCCACGGGGCGTCGCTCGGCCCGGTTGAGGAGGAGCCGGGTGACGTCGGGGCGGGCGTAGTGCCCGACCGGGTCGGCGGCGGCCTTGGCGAACGGGATCGCGGTCAGGTCGATGTCGGCGTACAGGATCCCCTCGGCGTCCTCGGGCAGCGGGTCGGCCAGCGGGCGGCCGTCGGGACCGTAGATCCGGGCGAAGCCGCCGCCGCGCTGCAGCAGTTGCTGCTTGACGGGGGTGTCGCAGAACAGCTCGACGGCTGCCTCGCCGACCACGGCGCACGGGGCGAGTACGAAGACCTGGCCCTCGGCGGCGTAGATCTGGGAGGCGGCGGTGTTGACCTCCGGGCCGAGCGCGTAGGCCGCCCCCTTGTACACGGAGAAGCTGGGCCAGGCGGCCACGTGCACCTGCTCGTGCTGGCTGAACATGGCGTACTTGGTGAGCGGTTGGAGGTGTTCCCAGCAGCACAGGGCACCGACGCGGCCGAGTTCGGTGTCGTGGACCACCAGGTCGGAGCCGTCGCCCTCCCCGAACATGGTGCGTTCCACGTGGGTGGGCTTGAGCTTGCGGCGGGCGCCGACGAGCTTGCCGTCCGCGGAGACGATCGCCTGCCCCATGTACAGGCTGCCGCCGCCGCGTTCGCTGAATCCGAGGACCACCGCGATGGAGTTCGCGCGTGCGGCGTCGAGCAGCCGCCGGAAGCGCGGGCCGTCCAGGGTCAGCGAGTTCTCGTGGTAGCGCCCGACGAACCGCATGCCGGCGGCCGGGGAGTCCAGCCACAGCCACCAGGGGTAGCCGGGCACGAAGGTCTC
>Ga0307516_10005439_pt1 | contig 15242 bp, 9 predicted proteins | sample 19_EM_MG_FD_203310 | JGI IMG/M metagenome (GOLD analysis project Ga0307516, IMG submission 203310) | Populus trichocarpa ectomycorrhiza microbial communities from riparian zone in the Pacific Northwest, United States - 19_EM | ecosystem: Host-associated > Plants > Roots > Unclassified | place...
CCACCACCCCACCCTCACCCAGGCAGCCGCCACCCTCGGCATCCACATCGCCGCACTCATCGCCCACCTCAACCGCCTCGAACACGAATTCGGGCAATCCCTCCTCGAACGCCACGGACGCCGCCGAACCACCCACCCCACCACACTCGGACGACAGGTCACCTCCGCGCTACGCGCCGCTGAGCACGATCCCCACCCGGGACAGAGCCACCCGCAGACTCGCAAATCGAGCGGCATCACGTCCCGCTGAACGGCAACGCCCGGACTGAGGCCCGATAGGACGCAACCCTGCGTCACGACGATAAGCCCCGCCAGCGCACGGATTTGGCCGATGAGCGCGCGTTCGATCTTGAGCGAGCCAGGCAAGTGCTGCCGATCCCCGAACTTTCCCAGGTCTGCCTCCACCCAGCTTCGTGGTTAGCGGTCCGTCAGTCTCCGAGCAGCCTTGCCTTCGACGCCGCCGAATGGGCCGCTGCGAGCGTGCCCCGCAAGCGACACGGCTGTCAGCTGAGTCTTCCTACCGCGTCGTCACGAGGAGGACGGCTGTGACGGCGGCTATCGTGACCAAGCTTGCCAGCACGATAAGCCAGCGGATTGCGCGGAGATCCGCGCTGGTTCGGGTGAACTGAGGGTTTTGGGTTTGCGCCCACGTCTGCAAGTGGCCGAGCTTTTCCAGGAGGTCTCGCTGGTAGACGGCCAGCTTCTGCTGGGTCGCGGCGATCTCCGTCAGCATCTGTGTCGTGGCCTCGCGGTCGCGCTGGGAGGGGCGGATCAGGGCATCCAGCGTCGCGGCCTTCTGGTCAAGGCCTCGGACGGCGTTCGTCATCGACTTTTTGAATGGCTCCAGCGTCGGGTCGATGGCTCGCTTCGTCACCTCAGTCACAGCGTCGCTGATCAGCTTTACCGTCTCGTCGTGGTTGTCGCTTACGGACGTCAAGGTCTTCCTCCCGCGGCGGTCTTGGACAGCGCTCGTAGTCGCTGTGCCCAGTCGATGGTTCGGTCCCGGCCCACCGTTGCGATCTGCTTGTTCTCCGGCGCGGGCGGTTTCGCCACCTGCTTGAGTTCCTCGGCGATGCCAGCGGCCAGCCGGTCGAGTTCGGCGGAGAGCTGGGCGATTGTCTCGGTGACGTGCTTGGACATGCGTCGTTCGCCGGTGTGGCGGCTCGAGCGCCACTCCTTCGCGATGCGGTCGCGGTTGCGCGTGATGTCGGCGTCCCAGTCCGTACCGTCGAGCCAGTTCCAAAATTTCTTCCAGCCGCCCCGCCATTGCTGGTTGCGGGCGGCCGCCAGCACGTCCTTGGCCGGGAAGTAGGCGTCGCCCGGTGGGATCACCGGGCGGCCGATTGTGCGGCCGGGCAGACGGTCGGCGATCTCCGACCGCAGTTTGTCCGCGGTGGCCCCGCAGGCACCCTCGGCGGCGCGGTGGGCCCAGCGGTTGAGGGCTTCGAGGCCTTTGTCGAGGTCGGTGTCGATGTCGGTGAACGCGTTCTGGTCGGTCAGGCGTTCGATGTCGGCGTCGATGTCGGCGGCCTCGGAGGTCCGGGACACGTCGATCCGGTTCCGCAGGTACGGCTCGCCCCAGGCGGTGGATTCGCCGAGATCCTTGCGCAGTTTCTTGAGGGCCTTCGCCTCGGCGCGAAGGACCCGGGCCCGGTCGAGCCGGGCCTGTTCGCCGCTGGCCAGCACGGTGAGGCGGGATTCGTGCCGGGCCCGGACGTCGTCGACGATCCGTTCGGCGTTTTCGATCCAGTTCATCACGAGCGGGCCCTTGTTTCCCTTGACGAACTCGTTGAGGTCGGCGAGGAGGAGGCGGAAGTCGTCGTTGAGCCCATCGAGCACCTCGACGAAGTAGGTGCGGTCGACGGGCAGACCGACCTCGTAGAGGCCGTCGACGACGTACTTGCGGGTGCCGGGCCGGTCGGCCACCCGTACGTTTCCTTCCTGGGTGATGGTGAAGAAGAAGCGCGACAACTGGTTCGCGCCGACGTTGGCCTCCCTCAGGAAGTCGATGTTCTCCCGGTCGGCCCGGCTCTGCGCCTTGAAGCCGGCGAAGCAGTAGACGACCGCGCACTGTGGTTTGTCCTTCACGGCGCCGTACGCCATGGCCCGGTGGTGCGGGATCGGCGCGTCGGTCCCGGGAGTGTCGATGATCGTGACGTGCTGCAGGAGGGGGTCGGGGTGGGCGACGTGCACCTCCTTGACGCGTAGTGCCAGCGCCGGGCTGGCCGCCTGGTCGAGGGCCTCGTGGACGGACAGGTCGCCAGGCCAGTCCGGACGGTCCCGGGTGAACTTGCGCACGACCACGCGACCGGGCATCGGGCCGTCCGGCAGCCGCGGGGTGGCGGCGGTGCGGCCCTGGTAGGCCCACCGGTGCGGGGCGTCGGTGGCGATGCCGAGCGCGTCGCGCAGGCGGAGGAAGGCTTTCATCTGGGCCGCGTTGCCGGCGGTGCCGGGCCCGAACGGGTGGAAGTCGCACGCGTCGGCGGCGACCTCCCCGGTCCGCAGCCATTCGTGTAGAGCGAGCATTTCCTCGACGTGTACGCGGATCTCGCCGTGCTCAGGGCCGTCGCTGAGCAGCGTGAGCTCGACCCGGTCGAGCCAGGTCGCGTCGACGCCGGGCTCATCGCCGTGCACGAGCCGGGTGACCGTGCCAGTGGTCGGCTGCAGGCCCGTGGTCAGCAGGTTGGTGCCGAGCAGCGCGTTGATCAGGGTGGACTTGCCGGCCGAGAACTGCCCGAGCACCGCCATCTCCAGACGGTCGATCGCGACCTGCTCGGCCAGCGTCGTCAGCACCTCGCGATCGCTGTCGGTCAGGCCGAGCTTCTCGTCGGCGACGATGTTGCCGAGTGTGCCGATCAGATCGGTCCGGACCTGCCGGTACGTGTCGCCGAGCTGCAGCGGCGGCGGGCGTTCCGCGCTGTTCGCGACGGTGGCCCGGGCGGCCTGGACGTTGTACTGGTCGACGGCTGTCTGCGCGGTCGCTTCGACGGCGGCGCGCAGCCGGGCCGCGTCCGGCATGGCGCTCGCCTGATGCCCGGCGCGGCCGAGGGCTTTCTCGACCCGGGCAGCGGCATCGCCGCTTTTTTCCAGCGAGAGAAGACCCGCGAGCGTACGCAGCGGGTCGGCTCGCCGCAGGCGCAGCGCCTCGTCGAACGCTGAGGCGTACGCCGTGCGCACCTGTTGGCGTCCGTCCGCGCAGGCGTCGACGGCGTCGTTCCGCCAGCCGGTCGGCAGGCCGACGCCGCGCAACAGGTCCACGCACTGGCGCAGGCTGCGGCGTTCCGGACCGGGGCAGGCCAGCCGGTCGACGACGATCGGCATCGCCAGACCGGCAGTCAGCCGGGGCACCCGTAACGCGCGGAACGCCTTCTGCTCGGCGCGGAGCTCGCCCTCGCGCAGATTCTGCACGAGCACGACGGGCAGCGCCTGCAGGGCGCCAAGGGCGTGATCGTCGTCGGCGGTGACGCCGCGGCTCGGCACCAGATAGATCACCCCGGTTGCCGGTTGCCGGTTGGCGGGCGGCCTCGATCACCATGCCGAACGGGTCGCCGGGCGCGTCGGTGCCGGGGCAGTCGACGATGCGCAGGTCCCAGTCTCGCAGCGCGGAGGCGGGCGTGGCCACCCGAACGCGGCGAAGCCCCGGTGTGCGCAGCAGCTGCGGATCGCCGGGCCGGCCCGGCACCCAGCTCTTCGGTTCCGGCTTCTTGCCGCCGATCCCGAGCAGCAGGGCGGGTTGCTCGGCGTACACGTACTCCACCGGCACCGTGGTGCTGCAGCCCGCCCGTGCCCCGAGCACCTCCTCACCCAATGGTTCGCCGTCGCTCAGGAGCGTACGAACGAGGTTGGTCTTGCCCGCGTCGACTGGCCCGGCGACCAGCAGCGTGAAGATCGGCTCGTCGATCAGCCGCAGCGCGTGCCCGCCCTGCCACGCGTCGTTCTGGGTGCGGCGCAGCAGGGCGGCCAGACTCACGTAGTCGTCGGTCACAGCCTGTCCAGCAGGTCGAGCAATTCGAGGTAGGCGGCGTGCCACCGGTGGCGTTCCTCGACGGCGCCGGCGGCCGCCTCGGTGGTCGACTCCAGCCAGTCGGCGACGGCGGCCGAGTCCGCACTGCCCTCGGTCTCGACCAGACTCCGGATGGCCCGCGCCGCGTCGCCGGCCCGGCCCTGGACGATGGCGCGCAGGTCCCGGTCGAGCCCGGCGGCCAGCCGGTCCGGGTCCGGAACGTCGTGGCGCCGCACCATCTGCGAAACCCGTTTCCGGTCATCGTCCGGCGGGGCGAACTTGCCGACGTCGCGGGCGAACCGCGACAGCGCCGCCTCGATGTCGGCGCCGATCAGGCGGTCGAGCGGCTCGGCGACCGCGGCGTCCGGCCACGGCCGGCCGGTGAACGACAGCGGCTCCACCTCGACGCCGAGCTGCCCGGCCCGGCGCAGCTGGGCCTGGACCGTACGGTCGAGGTCTTCGTGAAGTTCCGCGGCGTTGCGGCCGAGCGTCTGCCGGGCGTCGTCCAGCACCGCCTCCCAGGACTTCTTGAGCGGATGCACGACGTCCTCCCACGGCGTGATGCACCCGCTGCCGAGCCAGGTCAGGGCCCGCTCGCAGGCAGGAATCGCCTGTTCGTACAACCGCTCGACCGGCTCGCGCAGCTCGTCCTCGGCCGCCATAGCCCGGATGCGGGCGCGTTCCCGGGCCTCGTCGGCGGCCGGGCCGAGCTGCTGACGCATCGAGTCGAGCAAGTCGAGATCGCGGCGGCGTTCCTCGAGCCGCGGTGCGCAGTGCGCCTTGGCGGCGCGGCCGACCCGCCGGAGCGCGACCCGCACGCCCCCGTTGTGGACGTCGCCGGCCCCGCACCGCTCGGTGACCGCGGCGGCTAGGCCCTCGTCGGTGACCGCCGGGTCGAGAAACCACCAGCGCAGGCCGAGCGGCGTGAGGTACGGGCGCAGCCGCAGCCGTTCCAGTTCGGCGCGGGCGGCGGCCAGTTCCGGACCGGCGCCGAGGCGATGCGCTCCGGTGACCGCGACCAGAACCGTCCGGGCGTCCCGGGCCGGCGCCGAGAGAATCGCCTGTTCGTCGGCGGGCAGCAGCCGGTCGGCGGCCGAGCCGAGCACCAGCACGTCCCACAGCTCGGTGTCCGCCCCCGCGACGTCCCCCACCCGCACCGTCGCCTTCGGCAGGATCTCGGTCAGCCAGGCCGCAAGCTCGGCGCGGTCGTCCCGCGGCGGCCCCGTGACCAGGACGACCGGCGGCCCGGCGGCCAGATCGCGGATCGCGGTGAGCTCGGCCCCGGCCTCGAAGCCCACCCGCGCCGTCACGTCGGCCAGCTCGTCGACCGGCCCGCTCATCGGCGCTCCCCGGCGAGCTCGTCACCGCTGGCGATCAGGCCCTTGAGGTCCTCCCAGGCGGCCGTCCACTCGTCGATCGACCGCAGCAACCCGGCGTGGCTTCCGCGCTGGGCCGTCGAGCTCCGCTCGGCCGCCTGCTGCAACTGGTCCGCGGTCCGCCGGTTGATGTCGATGAACTGGCCGCTGAGCTGGTCGGTGAGTTCGCGGCGCTGATTGCGCACGCGGACCCGGCCGACCCGCTTGGAGTGCGCCACCTTCTCCGGCAGCCGGTTGACCTGACGCCTCCCGACCCCCGAGGCCAGGATGAGCCAGGCCAGGTCGACCAGCGCACCGCCGGGGATCAGCAACAGCGCGACCGTCGCGGCGATGTTGGCGGCCAGCGCCGCCGCGATGTTCGCGAGTTGCTTGACCACCTCGCGGACGAGGCCGGTCGGGTCGATGTGCGCCGCGCCGGCCTGGTCGTTCCACTCAGCGCCGGCCGCTCCCCACTCGGCCTCCATCATTGTTCGTACGCTGCGGGTGATCTGACGGACCGTGATCTCCAGTTGGCTGGGCGGGAACAGGTCGTTGAAGTCGTCGGCCAGCCGCTCGTTCAGACGTTGGCGGCCGTCCGCCCGCCCCTTCGCGCTGAAATCCATGTTCGCCCAGATCATCTGGGCGCCGAGGCCGGCTCCACCGTAGGCGAGCCGGTCGATGAAGACGTCGACGGCGTCGGCCAGATCCCGGATGAACTCGCCGACATGGGCCTCGACCGCCTCGATTATCTTCTGGTCCAGGTAGTTGCGGCGCGGCCACAGTGAGTCCCGGATGTGCCGTTCCGCCTGGGTGAACTCCGACTTCAGCGCCTCGGCCTCGTTCTGGGCGCGGGTGACGGTGCGGTCGGCCACGTCGACCAGGCGGTACAGCTGGCGGGCGGCCCCGGCCAGCGTCGTGGTGGCCCGGGTGCTCGCCGCGTCCCCGGCCAGGAAGTTGTCCCGGAGCCGGTCCTGCAGCTCGGTGTAACCGTGCTCGTCGAGGGCGGCCTCGGCGGCCGCGACCGCCTCGGTGTCGTAGGCCTCCTGGGCCGCCGCCAGGTCGGCCAGGTCGCGCAGCGCGGCCGGGGCGACCACCCCGATCGGGTCGCCGTCGGCGATGGCGCCGAACATCTTGCGGGCCGCGGCCAGCGACTCCTCCCGCTTGTTCACCTGGTCGAGGCGGGAGACGGTCACCAGGAACCGGCGCCCCGAGGTGCGCAACCGCTCGGAGAGCAGCAGACTGTCCTCGCCTCCCGGTTGCAGGCCGTTGACCACGAGCAGCGCGGCGTCGGCCAGATACAGCGACTCGTAGGTCACCTTGTCGTCGCGGGCGTTGGCGCCGAGTCCAGGCGTGTCGATGATGACGAGGTTCTGCAGGACCTCGGCGTCGAGCCGCAGCACTATCCGCGCACCGCGCCCGGACACGCTCGCGCCCTGCTCGGTTCGCTGATCGGTATAGGGAATGACCTCGTCGAGCGGACCCTGGAACAACAGCTCACCCTGGTCGTCGAGCACCCGGCCGTCCTCCTGCTCGCCCCACCACAGCTCGGTGACCGCGCCTGTAGTCGGTGTGACCCCTTCGAGTAGCAGGCCGGGCCGGTTCAGCAGGGCGTTGACCACCGCGGTCTTGCCGGCGTTGAACTCGCCGACGACGGCGAGCCGGAACGGTTCCTCGTAACGGTGCAGAGCGTCGCGGATCTCCTTCGCGGCGGCGTCAAACGTCGCCTCCAGCGGGATGAACTTGTCGAGGGTGGTAGCGACCCTCTCGAGGTGCTCGCGGATCTCCGAGCGAGCGCTGGCGCTGGCGTATGCCTGGGTCATGGTGTGCCCCTATGTGTACTGTCCACGCGGGGCCGTACGGACGGAGAGTGACGAACGGCCGTAACTTGATCGGCTACAAAACCTCAACTGATCGGCCGATGTCGATCAAAAACCTCGATGGGGAGCCGTGCATACGCGGTGGATCGTCACGCTGTCCGGGTTGACCGCCCTGCTGGTCGCGGCGCTGGCCGTCGCTACCAACATCGCTACCAACCTGCTGCCGGACAACTGGGACTGGGTACGCAACGGTGCGCTCATGTGGACCGTCGTGGGTGTCCTGACCAGTGTCGTGGTCATGACAACCGCCGTCGGCACCCGGCTGTCGCTGCCCGCCCGGGCCGCCGGCGTGACCAACCTGGCGCCCCGCAACCCGCATTTCACCGGGCGCGTCGACCACCTCGCACAACTGGGGCGGGTGTTCCGGGCGAGGGCGGCCGTCGCCGTCCTTCAAGGCCTCGGCGGCTCCGGCAAGACCCAGACCGCCCTCGAATACGCACAGCAACGGCAGGAGCGGCGACGCTACGACATCGTCTGGTGGATCCGGGCCGAATCCGAACTGACCATCGCCGAGGACATCGCCGCCCTGGCCCCGGCCCTCGGGCTGCCCGACCACGACGACCGGCGCCGCACGATCGCCGAGGTTCACCGCGCGCTCCGCGACCGTCGCTGGCTCCTGATCTTCGATAACGCCGCCGAGGCCCGCCATGTCCGGTCCTGGATCGTTCCCGGCGCCGGCCACACACTCGTCACCACCCGGCAGCGTACGTTCGGCGGGCTCGGCCCGGCGCTCGAGGTCGGCACGTTCACCCGGCCCGAATCCCTCGCCTACCTGCGGTCCCGCACCGGCCGCGACGAGCCCCGCGCCGCCGAACTGCTGGCCAGCGAGCTCGGCGACCTGCCGCTGGCGCTCGCCCAGGCCGCAGCCGCGATCGACGTATCGCTAGACGCCTATCTGGCCCGGTTCCGGGCCCGGAGGAGCGCCGCCACCGAGCTCACCGCCGGCCTCGCTGACTACCCGGAAAGCGTGGCCACCACCTGGCTCCTGCAGTTCGACCAGCTCGGCCCGGCCGCCCGTGACCTGCTCCGCTACTGCGCCCACCTGGACGTCGACGACATCGACCTGACCGCGGTCACCGGCGGCTTGCGTCCCCGGCCCGCGCCCGCGACCGTCGACGCGCTGGTGGCAAGCGCCCTGGTCAACCGGATTGGCCCCGACCGGCTCCGCATGCATCGTCTTGTCGCCGACGTGACCCGGCACGAGCTGGCCGCGGCGGCGAACCACGCGGCCGCCATGGTCGTCCGGATTCTGCACCGGCTCTTCCCTGACCAGCCGTGGGAGCCGGCCACGTGGCCCGCCTGCGGCCGCCTCGCCGGCCACGTGCTCGCCGCGACCTGCCACCCCGGCACCCGCATCCGCGAGGCGGGCGCCCTGCTCAACCGGCAGGCGATCTACCTCGAATACCGCGCCGAGTACACCCTCGCCCGTACCGTGTCGTTCCGTGCCCTCGGCATCGCCGAGGACTGCTTCGGCCGGGACCATCCGGAGGTCGCGACGGCCGTGCTCAACCTGGCACAACTCGACAAGCTGCGCGGCGACCTCACCGCCGGCATTGCCCTCGTCGAGGACGCGCTGGAGACCTTCGACTCCGGCGAGCCGCGCCAGTGGACCGCCGGCCTGCTGGTGATGCTGGGCAACCTGTACGCCGACACCGGCCGCCACGACCGCGCGGTCGAGACGCTACAGCGCGCCCGACAGATGACCGGGCAGGTCTACCCACCTGGCCATCCCGCGATCGACAACGTGCTGGTCAACCTGGCCTCGGCACAACAGGCCGTCGATCCGCCGGCGGCCCTGGCGACGATCCGCCAGGTGGAGACGATCGGCGCACCGGACGATCCGGAGACCGCCATCCTGCTCACGGTCCACGCCCAGATCCTGGCCCGCCTCGGCGACCGGCCGACCGCCACGATCCTGCTGCGAAACGCATTGAAGATCAACACAATGACGTACGGGCTTGAGCACCCGGTCACCCAGGAGTCGCGCACCCTGATCTCCGAGAACGCCCAGTAGGTTGACGCGATGGACCTCACCGTGCTGGACGCCCTCGAACCGGACGCGCCCCTCAACGACCTCGATCCGCTGACCCGAGCGGCTAGCCGGGCCCGCTGATGGCATCGCTTCGGAGCTCCCTCGCCGAAGTGGATGCCGATGCATTCGCGGATGCGGCGCCTTGGCGCACGTTTCGCTGGTATCGCGGCCGTTGGCGCCTGCGGGCGCCCCAGCGAGATGCGTCGCGTCGCGATCAGAGACGGCGGATCGTGTACCAGCCTGCGAAAACCACAGCAGCGCCGGCGGCGACGAGTGCAATGCGCAGTGCAACCGGCAACTCCACAACCACGGCGGCGACCATGCACGCTGGGCCGATGAGTGTGGCCGCAACAACGAGGTATGCGTCGCGGTCCCTCTTGCGGGCGGTTGCCAGCACGAGGGTGCCGAGGATGACGATCGGGATGGTCACGATCAGGGCCACCCGTACAAGGGTGTCGTTGCCCTTGAAGACCCCGGTGGCGACCAGGAGCAGGTAGCCGCCGGCGGCCGCGACGGCGTTGGCGAGCAAATTCGCCATCAGGTTGACGGTCACATCGCGGGCCAGCGGCGGCATCCAACTTGCTCGCCGGGGCGGTTCGTCGATCATGGGACTGTCAGGGTTGCGCACGTCTCGTCGGTCAGGGTCTCGACACCGTCTTTCCCGACCTGCCCTGTCGGCCACACCTCGGCCGAAATGTCGTACGAGCCCTTCGGCAGCTTGGCCGGCAGGCGAAGGGTCCTGGTGTACTGCTGTATGCCGGCGTGTAGGGCGTAGGAATTGCGATCACCGGAGTCATCGACGCCGTGATCGTTGACGTTCTCGTCGACGACGCCGGCGCCGAGACCTACGGTGCCCGGCCGGGTTGCAGTGAGGGTATACGTCATTGTCACCGCCGAACCGAGCTGCGGGGCCGGACTCACCGCGCAGTCCACGGTGACGTCGGCAGCCTTCAACGGGGTGAGGACGGCTGCAGCTGTCGTCGTGGGAGCCGCGGTGGGCGCCGTCTCGCCGGTAGGCGCTGCGGTAAGCGGTGTTGCCGGTTGACTGGCCGGCGGCGGGTCGGTGACGCGGTTGCCACGGCCACCGAACGCAACCCAGACCAGCGCGACGAGCAGGACCAGGACGGCTGCAATGAGCGCGCCGAAGAGGAGCCTGTGCGGGACACGGCGTTCAGGCGCCGGTGCAGTGCTCGCCGCCTTCCCAGGACCCACGGAGGGCCCACCGCTGGCACCGGCAGTTGGATCGGCTGGGGACTGCTCAGCTCGGTCGTCGGTCATGCAGTGCCCGCCCGTCCTGCAACGCGTCACGGTGATCATTTGATTACCGAACGTCCATATTGCCATGATCGTCAGTTATATAGAAGTTGATCGCGAATGTGCTCCGCGAGCTCCAGGACATCGTGGTAGAAAGCGGTCCGCCGGATCACTAGATCGGGGTAAGCGGCGCTGCTCGGCCCGCTGCGCCCGGTCACCGCGGCCCTCGGCAAGTCGGTGCTCGTGCGACCGGTCCACGGACTGCACTTCGGAGCCACGATCGGGTTGATCCTCGCGTGCATCTACTCCGCGCCGAATACGCCATCCCCATCCGCGGCGGCATCGAACCCGCTCTACACGCTCACCCCGCGCTACCCCGCGACTGCTTTCAGGTGTGCCACTCTGCCCGGCACGCGGCATGATGACGCCATGACACGGCGCCGCAGGTTCTGGGTCATCATCGCGGTGATCGGTATCACTGCTGTGTTGACGGCGGTGGTCACGGTCCGAGCCACCTTGGACACCGCCGTCTCGATGTGGGGAGTTGTCAGCGCACTGGTCGCCTTCGGTACGACCGTGACCGGCATGAGACTCCTCAAGTTGGACGGGTCCCGGGTTGTGGAGGCGGAGATTGAGGCTGCGCTGGTGGCCGACGTGCGCCGGCAACTCGACGAGGAGGAGCGCCTCCAGCGGCTGAACGATCCGTGGCCGATTCCATTGCAGCTGACGCCGGCGGACCCTGCGATCACCGACCACTGGCGGGTGATTCGCCGCGGCGACTGCGACACCCCGTTGCCGTTGACTGGCAGCCTCCCTCAGATCGGTACCATCTTTGCCGCTATCCCGTCAGGGCGGATGGTGATCATCGGCCCGGCCGGATCCGGCAAGACCGTCGCCGCCCGACGGCTGGCGATGTTGCGGGCCGACGACTGGCAGGCAGGGATGCCGGTGCCGGTGCTGTTGTCCCTAGCCGCGTGGAACCTCAACCGGCAATCGCTGCGGCAATGGCTGATACAACAGATTGCCATCGACCATCCCGCCGTGCCAAGGGCAGGGGACCTGGCTCGCACCCTGCTGGAAGGCAACCGGCTGCTGGTGATTCTGGATGGCTTTGACGAGATCGCACCGGGAGCGCGCCAGCAGGCCCTGACCGAGATCAACCGGAATATGCGGGCGGCTCAGATGCTGGTCGTCACCAGCCGGGCCGACGAGTACAAGACGGACGTCACGGCCACGGACGTGCTGACAGGCGCGGCGGTGTTGCAACTGCAGCCAGTACCCCTCGCGACAGCCTTCACCTTTCTGCAGGAGGCCTCACCGCCAGCAACCGCGGCGCGGTGGCAGCACGTACAGTCCCGGATCACCGACCAGGATCCGCTGGCGGTGGCGCTGCGGACACCGCTGTTCGTGACGATGGCCCGCTCCCTGTACGACACCGCCGGAGCGGATCCCGGCGAACTGCTCGACCAACATCGGCTGCCGAACCGGGGCGCTGTGGAGCGCGCGCTTCTCGGCCAGTACCTGGAACAGGCCGTGCAACGGATCGCCACCGATGGCGGCGCCGACTTCTCACCTCGGCGCGTGGCCGCTGTCCGGCGGCACCTGAGAACGCTTGCCGCAGCGGTCCATGCCGGCCAGGCAGGTGACGTGGGCTGGTGGCGGCTGCCCCGGATAGCACCACCTGCGGCGGTGGCCGGGCCGATCACCGCGCTAATCACCGTCGCGGGCGCGATCAGCTGCGTCGTGCTGCTGGCCGCTGAGTGGCAATACCCCGACGTCGCCCTGGCCGGCGTCCTGGCCGGCGCTGTCGTGGCAGGACCGGCCTGGGCTGCCATGATGCCACCCCGGTCTTCGATGGGCGCCCGGGCGAATGTGGTACCGCGCTGGCTGCGTGAGCTTCCGGTGCCGGCGCTCTTCGTGCTGGTCGCAGGGTGCAGCATCCTGGTCGCTACAGAGGGCGGCCTCGCCGATGTCGCCGGGACACGAGCGTTGCTCGCGGACGTTGTCGGCCTGGCCGTCGTCACAGTCGTCACCGTTTGGGCGCTGTCCCCGTCGTGGGGTGACGTGCGCTTCGCCGACTGGGATCGGCATCGCGAGCGATGGCTGACCGCCACTGTGGGCCTCGCCGCCGGAAGCCTGGTATTCCTGGTTGGAGGGATCGAGGCGGGACTCAGCACGGATCGGGTTCGCGCCTTTGCCGCGTTGACCACGTTCACTGTTGCAGCCACCACAAGTGGATTCACCGCAGCGCGCCGCCCTGCAACCCCGCGCCCCCGACCGGCCCGGACCTCGATGTCGCGCAGTCGCGTGGTGTTGAGCTGGCTGGTGGCGCTGGTCCTGGCCGCGGTGACGGCTGGGCAGGGTACTGCCGTGTGGTTAAACACCGGCCAACTGGCCGTGGTCGCAGTGATGCTGGCTGTGGCCGGGCGTGCCCTGGCCGCGCTCGGGCCCGGGTACCGTGAGCCGCGGCGCGTGGAGCCGCGGCTCGGCGACGCGGCGCCGGTCATCGTCCCGCAGATCGGCACAGGTGCCGTTGCTGGAGCGGCAGACTAGGAAGCCTGCGACGAGCGATCGACGACCGCGGCGCCGTGGAGCAGTTGCTCCACGGCGAGCCGCATCCGGGCAATGTGCTCAGCACGAAGAATGGCCCGTTGTTCATCGACCTGTCGTGGACCCGCCGAGTTCGATCTCGCCCATGTTCCCGAGGCGGTCTGCGAGCACTACCCGGACGTTAACCAAGGGCTGCTGGAGGAGTGCCGACAGCTCGTTCTCGCGATGGTCGCGGCGTGGCGTTGGGAGCTTGGCGACCAGTTTCCGAAGGGAGGCGATTCGGAGAAGAATTCCTGCGCGCGCTGCACGAGGGTCCTCCTTGGCCGACACTCGACACGATGAACAAGCGACTGGATGGTCGGTAGAAGTCGCCGAAGGTAACGTGAAAGCGGCATGGAACCAAATGGCGAGGCCTGAGGTCCTTTAGCCGGCGTCGGGAGCCTCGATCGTCTTGTCATGAGCGGCGAGTTCGTCAATCGACGTGGCCACCTTCTCGATGGCGTCCGCGATGCGAGCAGCAACGGATTGGGCAGGATCAGCTCATAGCGGCTGCTCGGCGCCCTCCTGATCGCAACGCGATCAGGAGAATTTGAAGAGGGCCTGATGGTGGGTGCCATCGGCCAGGGTCACGTCGAGCAGGCGGCAGGTGTTGGCCCAGGTCTTGGTGGTCTTCCACACGTAGGTGTAAGTGCCGCTGGTTGGGTCGTAGGTCAGGCTGCGGGCGCCTGACGTCACGGTTTGTTCGATCTGATCGACGGGTGCGTTGGTGGCGCAAGTGACTTGTTGCGAAGTAGGACTGCCGTCGGACAGGATGGCCTGGCCCATGTCGCCGCCGAGGCTGAATTTCACCGGGATGGCTCCGCTCGCCTTGGTGGTGTTGATCGCCGGCGGGTTGTCGACCGGCGGGTAGAACCCGGTGAAGGGGAACCTGACGGTCACCGGGAAGGCGCCGTTGGCGTGGTTGCCGGCCGCGTCGGTGGCCGTGCATTGCACCAATGTGGTTCCTGGTGGGAAGAGCGACCCGGTCGGCGGGGTGCAGGCCACGGTGGGTGCCGGGTCGAGGTCGTCGGTTGCGGTGACGGTGTAGCTGACAACGGCGCCGGCGGCGCTGGTCGTCACACGGGTGCTCGGGGCGGGAACGTGCAGCACCGGGGGAGTTCGATCGGTGATGCCCCGCTCGTGGAGGAAGACGTCGGCGTTGCCGTTGGTGTCGCCTGGCACGAGATTTGTCGATCCCGAGTGGAACGCGACGTACTGGCCGTTCGCGCTGATCGCCGGGAACATACTGTGGCTTTCTCCCCCGGTGCCGTCGCTGGCCACGCTGACCCGTTCGATCGTGTCAGTCTGCCGGTCGGTGACGAACACGTCGTAGGAGCCGTTGGTTTCATCGCCGGGCACGAGGTTGGTGGCGTCGGAGTCGAACGCGACGTACCGGCCGTCCGCGCTGATCGATGGGCGGCTACTGACGCTGTTGCCCTGGGTGCCGTCGTCTGCGACGCTCACGCGTTCGGTGGTGGCGGCCACCCTGTCGCGTACGAACACGTCTCCTTTGGCGTTGGTGTCGCCGGGCACCAGGTTGCTGGCCTCGGAGCCGAACGCGACATACCGGCCGTCCGCACTGATCGCCAGGGAGAACGTGCTGCCGTTGGCCTGGGCGCCGTCGCTGGCCACGGTGATCCATTCCGTGCTGCCGGTCTGCAGGTCATAAACGAACACGTCTTCGGCGCGGTTCGTGTCGCCGCCGGGCACCAGGTTGGTGGCGAAGGAGTGGAACGCGACGTACCGGCCGTTGGAGCTGATCGCCGGATATCGGCTGGCGTCGTTGCCTTGGCTGACGAGCCGGGTGGTGCCGGTCTGCCGGTCGCGGACGAAAGCATCAGGAATTCCCGCACCGTTGTTGTCGCCCACGACGAGGTTCGAGGCCCAGGACATGAACGCGACGTACCGGCCGTCTGCACTGATCGACGAAGCCACCGAGTAGCTGTCGGCTGGGGTGCCGTCATTGGCTACGGCGACTCGTTCGGTGGTCCCCGTCTGCCTGTCGTGCACAAACACCTCGAGACCACCAATATCATTAACAACCAGGTCGCTGGCCCAGGACGAAAACGTGATATACCGGCCGTCTGGGCTGATCGAGGGCTCCGCGACGTTTCCTGTGGATTGGGTGCCGT
>Ga0307516_10005440_pt1 | contig 15232 bp, 9 predicted proteins | sample 19_EM_MG_FD_203310 | JGI IMG/M metagenome (GOLD analysis project Ga0307516, IMG submission 203310) | Populus trichocarpa ectomycorrhiza microbial communities from riparian zone in the Pacific Northwest, United States - 19_EM | ecosystem: Host-associated > Plants > Roots > Unclassified | place...
AAGTATACCGTTTATTTCAGAATAGGCAAACTTGAAACTTCACTCACACACATGGTGCTAGTTGTCTGTATGAGCTTATGTGTTTCGTCATCTAACTCCACATTATCCTTCTGCATACGCTCTTCAATTATAACTGGCATCTTACCTGCTTTCGCATATGTTCGTAGAAGAGAATTATATATCATGGTACTCACATGGCCAGCATCCCGAAGTATAACCAGTAGTTTCTCTGCTCCTTCAATGTCGCCCCGCTCCTCCAGATTCTTGAATATATCTCCAATCAACCTTTTATCAGGAGTCCATTTCCTTACACTACATAAGGCTTTCTTAAAATTCTCTAAAACCTTTTCCATCTGCTCCGTTTTCAGATGACCACAAGTAAGAAGCTCCCAGGTAGTATAACAGGGAGTGATGCCCTTTTGCACCATGCGCTGGCAAAAATTTTCAGCGTCTTCCATCTGATTTCTATTGATATAACTAGCAAGAACTATGTTTGAAACCCTAGAATCTCGAGTTGCAGAAACTGATTCCCACTCATTGTAGAGATTCTCTGCTCCTCCAAACTCCCCAAGTTTAACAAGTGAAGATATCATACAATTATATTCAGCATCATTCATTTTATTAAAGACCGACTTCATCTTATTCCAGGTTCGATGTAGCCCATCCTTATCCTTCATGTTCGCATGCAAACTGAGAAGAGAGGAGTAGGTGACTCGGTTTTTCTTTGAAGCTCTTTTCTCCACTTCCTTCAGAGTATACGCTGCTTTTTCAAGGCATTCCTTTTTGATATACAAGTTGGTTAACGTACTATACGTTACCCAATCTGGATCTAATTTTGACTTCTTCAGCTCCATAAAGACTTTCTCTGCTGTTTCCACATCGTTTTGCGAGGCACACGCAGTTAACCACATATTATAAGTAACAACATCAGGTGAAGTCTTTTTCTTTAACTCTTGAATGATCTCCGCGACCTTTTCCAACTGCCCATTTGCAACATACACTGATAGCATATGGTTATAAGGAAGAGCATTCTTCAAGAACCCACATTCAGACATTTTCTCCATCAAAGCCTCCGCTTTGGAGATCGATTTATTCTGGACATAAACATGGAGAAGAGCTGAGCATGCTTGATAATCCCTCATTTTATCAGGAATATCTTCAAAGAACTTCTCTGCACTATTTAGACCACGAATTTTCGCAATCAAGTCCAAATGAACAGCATAATCACCCGGTACAAGCTTTATATCAGACTGCTTTGTCATCCATTCACATACCTACATATCTAATAACTAATCAGGTAAAAATCACAACAAAAGCACTCTAAGATTAACAGCAGCCTCCTAAATTAAAACAAACAGTTCTAAAAAATAAAGCAAAGACAATCAATCTGATTCTGACCTCGAGGGCGTGCTTGTACCGCTTCAGCTTACGGAGCTCTCTAACAATCCGGTTCAGCTCGTACTTTCGGACATTGTGTCCCTCTTCCTTCCATTTCCTTATTGTTATTACTGCACTCCGTTTTCCATACACCAAACTAAACAGCCTCCTTCCAAGCGTGTCTCCACCGCCACTCTTTTTCCCTTCTCCTCCGCTAACAATACCCTTCTCCGTCACTGCTGCAGCCGAGAACTGCCGCGCGGCGGCTGCAAGGGTTCCCCGCACGTTCCGCACCAACATTTCCAAAATGCAGGCCGAGGTTTAACACTGGGCTGGATATTTAAAGAAAATGCATGGGCCTATATGAGGCTTTAATTGATTGAGCCCTAAACAATAAAGCCCAAGAAGAAAACAAAGCTAGTTCTAGCTTCACTAGACGCGCGAGATAACTTTGAAAATCTCAAATCTCCAACGAACTCGGTGGCCAAGCTTGGTGCCCACTCACAAAATGAATTAAAAAATAAATTACTAAATATAAATAGCAGACTCTCCCATCGCATTACTCTTTTTTAATTTCTTGATTCCCTCGTTTTGCAGTCGCGCTCTCTATTTTTTTATTCTTAAAAAGATTCAATGCCAGGCGGGAATTCTGCTGCCGCCGGCGGGAAGACCGGCGTGAGAATCGTAGTAGTCGGAGACCGTGGAACAGGAAAATCGAGTTTGATTGCGGCGGCAGCCACCGAATCTTTCCCGGAAAACCTATCTCCCGTGCTTCCACCCACTCGCCTCCCTGCCGATTTCTTCCCCGATCGCGTTCCTATCACTATCATCGACACTTCTGCAAGGTAAGCATTTCTGTATTTTATACACACATACGCATTGTATACGTATTTTTAATGTTAGTTAAAAGTTAGTTTGCTTGAATTTGTTAAAGCTTGGAGAGTAGAGGAAAGCTAAATGAAGAATTGAAGCGAGCTGATGTGATTATATTAACTTACGCGTGTGATTTTCCGTTGACGCTTACTCGTTTGAGTAGTTTTTGGCTTCAGGAATTTCGTCGATTAGAGGTTTTTTTTCTTTTCTTTTTCTGTTTTCTTATTTACAATTTTTGTAATTATAATGTAGGTTTTTAGTTGGTGAATGTAATGTTACTTTGTTTTTTTTTTATTAGGTGAAGGTACCGGTGATAGTGGTGGGTTGCAAAGTAGATTTGAGAGATGAGAACCAGCCGATTAGCCTCGAGCCGGTTATGGGACCAATCATGCAACAGTATAGGGAGATTGAGACCTGTATAGAGTGCTCTGCTGTTACCCTTATGCAGGTATTTATTCTCTAGATAGAGGCAATTGAATTTCATAGCAAACAATTACATCTAAGAATTTATTGAGACATGCATAGAGCGCTCTTCTGTTTTGTTTCGTTATGTTATGATGAATTGTAAAATGTTGTAAGAGAAGGGAAAGTTGGTGGTGATGTCGAGAGCTATAAAAGTAGAAAAGGATAAAGAACTAAGGGATTTTTTCCCTGCAACTAGTTCTGTTTTGATGACCAGGCTTCCAAATTTTTGAGCCTTTTGTGTTGGAAGGCAGAACGTTTTGGTTCATATAGAGGTGTTGTCATGCTTTATTAGAACATTAACCTTGTTATTTTCTGCGCTGAAACTCACATGGTAGCAGTATAAAAGGTTAGAACTTAAGAATGAAAGTTAACTATATGTAGGTCCCTGACGTTTTCTATTATGCTCAAAAAGCTGTACTTCATCCAACAGCTCCTTTGTTTGATCAAGACACTCAAGCTTTGCAACCCCGATGTATAAGGGCATTGAGAAGGATATTTATTCTATGTGATAGTGACATGGATGGTGCACTCAATGATGCAGAGTTGAATGATTTTCAGGTTTCCTTTCCCTTTTCTACTCTTTTACATTTCTTCATGGACAAATTGAATATTACAACAAACAATAAAAATTATTAAACATTCACTCTCTCAATAATGGCAAACTATGTTATTAAAATAATGAGAATGATAATCCAAAACGGAGAATACGATTTCCTTCTAGTAAAGAGGAACCAGAAATTAAGACATTGAGGGACCCCAATTCATTGAGGGACCCCAATTCACTGAATATCAGTTAGAGTAACTTCTTTGAAAACCCCTCTAATGCTAGGCAGGTTACCCCTTAAGAAGCCCAAAACTACTTTTCAATTCTGTTGCTGGGGATTCTGACATGTTGCAATAATGGTAACCAGGTTAAATGTTTTGACGCTCCACTGCAGCCTGCTGAAATAGTGGGTGTGAGAAGAGTTGTGCAAGAAAAGAAGAAAGAAGGGGTCAACGACCTGGGGCTTACCCTTGAAGGGTTCCTGTTTCTCCATTCTCTTTTTATAGATAAAGGGCGCCTTGAAACTACTTGGGCTGTTTTGAGAAAATTTGGCTACGGCAATGATTTAAAACTCAGAGATGATTTTCTTCCAGCTCCATCAAAGGATGCTCCTGATCAGGTGTGTGTGACTGATATACATTATTGGACTGCTCGTCTGGTGTTGGTTCTTATTAATTCTTGTAGAGTTTGTTCTGTCATCATGCAGAGTGTAGAGTTGACAATTGAAGCTGTAGAGTTTGTTCGTCGGGTGTTCCGATTGTTTGATACCGATAATGTATGTATTAACTGTTACCAGATTATTGATCGTCACTTCCTGGAAGTTTGTTTTCTTTTTCCGTTCATATGTAATTTACCTCCAAAAGAATTTCTAATGTTTCAATCTTTACACTTAATAGTATGGAGCCTTACGACCTACTGAGCTTGATGAGCTATTTTCAACTGCTCCAGAAAAGTAAGTCTGGTTATTTGCTTTTGTTCCTTGATTTTCTTTGCTATAATTTGCCAGTGTTTGTTCACTGTGTATTTTCTTGGGTGCATTGGTCTTTGTTGGGTGAAAAATGATACGAGCAATAAATCCACAAGTTGCATGCATCTAACTTACACATCATATGTGATGATGAAAGAATACATGTTTCTCATTTTAAACTTACACGTCATCAGTTTATACGGGAGTTTGAACAAAATACAACCTTGCATCCCCATGCTTCATGTGGGTCTAAATTTAGACAATTTACCCTGCTTCAAAACAGTATGCAGGCCTGGTTTTATTCAAGATAGGACTGGACTTTATCAGACAGAATAGGACTAGGGTGTTTTTGGCTCTAAGTATAAAGGGGAGGGATGTTATGGAAAAAAATTACTTCTGATACTTGTCCATGGGATTGGACAAGGTGATGGTAGGAGGTGGGGCAGAAATTCACATATTGTCCTGTACTATGCATGAGCAAAACACAAACAATAGAGTGGCCCCACCTATCTCTGCAAGTACTATATATATGTACACTAGTTAGCTTATTTCAACTATTTTTTGCCTTTAACGCAAAAAATCATGCAAAGCTGAACTCCTTATAAACTCTCCATGATAAATTATATGTTCAAGGATTGGAATGAAAGAGCCAAATTTTTCGTATTTAAATTTATCTAAATGTTACAAAATAGAAAGCTCATGAAAATGCCACTTCAATGCAAAGAGCAATAAACATTTATATCTCAGAACAAAATCATAAAATGAACAAGCATAGCTGCAGATTTACTACATCTTCAGTTTTCCTTCTATTGCTGGATTCGGTTAATGAGCTAGATGTTTGATCCAATTCTAAATTCTACAAAAATAAAACAAAATATAGGATATTTTTCTAGGCATGTATTTTTCCTCCTTCCTAAAAGATTGGGAATATTTCATTGTTATGTCAAAAAATATTTTAAGGTATGCTTCCTGTAGATAGAATATCAAAACAAAATTCTATTGATCAATGGTTGAAAGCTGGTAACAAGCAAAGCAGGTTTGACACGTCCATTTCTTGTTTCTTTAAAGGTAGTTTTGCAATGCTGCATAAGGGCTGCTTCCTGATTGTCCAATCTCTGGAGGACTTTGTATCTTGTTAATTATGAGGAGGAACCTATGATATTAGGATGATGAGAAGCAAGCATGAAGATATGAAAAATTGGCTTGTCATCTCTTTCCTGTTGCAGCTGCTACTGCAAGATCTCAAATTTTTTGTTTTTCTGTCAAAGGGAGGCTTTGATTGCAAATACAGTAATTTGTTTTTGAATGACAACTGCAAATACAAGAAGAACATTGTTTTTTCTTTGTATCGCTTCACAGCATTGCCAACAATTATCTAGGATATAGCATTGAGGGTATTAGGCATAGCTACATTTCCTCTCAGTTTCTGTCGAAGTTATTTTCTTTTGACTGCATCTGCATTGGAAGCAAGGACTAAATATTATCCCTTTTCCAATCTGCTTTTTTTTCAAGTTTCCTAGGGTCTTGCAAATTGCTGTAATGGGGTTTCTTTTGTTTACATAGTACTTGTAAATGTGCTATTCATTTCTATATTTCAGTCCTTGGGGTGAGGCTCCTTACAAGGATGCTGCAGAGAGAACCACACAGGGAAATTTAACTCTGAAGGGTTTTCTATCTGAGGTTTGCAGTGCTAACTACTCTTTATCTAGTTCCTGCTCATTCTTGGTGGCTTTAACGCATTCCAACATGTTATACTATGTGACAACAGCTTTCTCTTGGCCACCTTAAACAATTTACTTTCTTGCACATGCCCCGTTTCTATTCCTTTTGTTGTTTGATGGTGGTGAAGGCATGATGCGTGGAAACATCTGACATCAGCCTTCTGAAAAGTCCTCTTAAACATGAAAAAATAATGGATGTTTTTGGAGGCTTACAAAAGATACTATTAAATGAACCAATGGTGATGATATGCTTATAACTTGGTAAAACACTTGGTGCCAGTATTCTGTGAAAGTTATGGAGTCCTTATTCAGAGGAATCTGCTACTCTGGCTATCTTATTATGATGGAAGCTTGGTTGGCGCTTCTCCAATTTGTCTGGGAGAGGCCTATCTTTATATACTGCTTGGGAGTTGTTTTGTTATAATTGCTTATCTTCTATATTGTTTCCTCGAACTAAAAAATTGACCTGTGGTTACTGTTTATCTCTTTCTGTGTCTTTTCTACTTTTCTTTCTCTTTTCTGTGTTTTTGGGGAAGAATATCCTCATTTTCTCTAGAAAATGGAAGACTTCTTTATAAATATTTGTCTACATCCATTTTTTATCTCGTCACTTTTAAGTCCATTACTTTTAATCTTCTTGTGCTATCTGTCAAATTTATTTATATTGAACATTTGTTTGCAGTGGGCTCTTATGACCATGCTGGATCCACGAGGTAGTTTGGCTAATTTGCTATACATTGGATATGGAGGAAATCCTGCTTCAGCACTTCATGTTACTCGGAGAAGATCCGTTGATCGTAAGAAGCAGCAAACAGAAAGAAATGTTTTCCACTGCTTAGTTTTTGGCCCTAAAAATGCTGGAAAGTCCACTCTGTTGAATTCATTCTTAGGAAGGTATTGTCTCGAACCTATGTCATGTCCATTGTAGCCAATATGCTCCAGATAATATCATCTGTTAACTTCTCTGAGTCATTCAAGGAGAACCTAGTTTTGTTTCCAGTTGTTTTATTTTTTTAGTTCTGCTTTCTACCAAGCAATAGTAATTTTCTGCTGCCAATTCCAACACAGGCCATTCTCAGAAAGTCATGAACTGATAGCTGGTGAGCGCTATGCAGTGAATGTTGTTGACCAGCATGGGGTATGTATGGTAGCCACTCTGTTGGGTGGTAGTTCTATAGAATACCATTCTAAACAGGTCTTTTTCAAAAAATGAATGAAAATTATGTTTCAATGTGTATTTATGATCTGATATTAAGGAGAATGTACCGGGTCATCTTCATCAAAGTATCATAGACATAAGCTATATGGTCATGCAGTTGTCCTTGCAGGGGAATAAGAAGACTCTTATTTTGCGAGAGATACCAGAAGACGGAGTGAAAAAATTTCTATCCAATAAAGAATCTCTGTCGTCCTCTGATGTTGCTGTATTTGTTTATGACAGGTAAATTTGACTGGTGATTTTTAGCAGGCAAGTTTGACTCCCTTGTATTTATTGGTAGTCCATTAGTTGGTAGATGATCTCTTTTATGACCATATATTATGTCTGTCTCAATTATATGACTCTGATTGGTGCATGTTATCTTCATTTTACCAAATTCTTCAACTATTGGCTCTGCTCCATCCTCCACAAATGCATGTGCCATGTGCGTTTCACGTGCACATACCTTTAAAGTGTATGAATGGCATTGATTCTATTGGAAGGGGAAGAAATATACTATTGGAATTAGTTTCTTCTTTATACTTGTTAATTTCCTCTCTTTAAATATATAGATATCATGGCATGACATATAATTCTTATTGCCAGTTCGGATGAATATTCATGGAAAAGGTCAAATGAACTTCTTGTAGAGGTTGCTAGGCATGGAGAAGAAAGTGGTTATGGGGTGCCTAGTCTCATTATCGCTGCTAAGGATGACTTGGATCCACATCCAATGAGTGTGCAAAAATCAGTAAGGGTATACATTTTGTCATTGAAACCTCATCTTTGCATGCCCAATTTCCGAAATTTGGTACCAAAAGTAAAATCTTGCAACTTCACATGCACATTGCCCGTCACTTGTATTATTTTTAAGCTATGCTTGTGGTGATAGTTCCATATTCGTCTTCAGGTTTGCCAAGAGCTGGGAATAGGGGCTTCTATTCCTATCAGCTCAAAGCTCGGAGATATGAATAATGTTTTCTGCAGGATCTTAAGTGCCGCCGAACACCCTCATTTGAACATTCCTGAAACTGTGGCCGGGAGGAAACGCAAGCAGTTCCACCAGCTTGTCAATCACTCTCTCCTGTTTATGTCAGGTTAAGCTTCCCACCCCCACTGGGGAAAAAGAAAACTCACTACACTGATGCATAAACACAAACGACACTCATATCATGCTATACATGTCTGCATGAATTGTCTCAACTGTGTTTTACATGTGCAGTTGGCGCTGCTTTTGCTGTTGCTGGAATGGCAGCTTTTCGTGCCCACAGTGGAAGGAGAAATTCTCCTAGCTAGCTTCTATATGATATGACCAATCATCAACTCCTGCTGTTTGCTGGCTTTGAAGCTTGAAGGCTTTTCCAAGTTTTTGCAATTGAAGCTCATGATGGAACCCGTGTATATAAAACATCTACAATTCTTTCAACCACACTGCAATAACCTTCTAATTCATGTTCTGATTTGTTTCTCTCTATAACTTTGCTAAGCCTCTATCATTTTTCTAGTTTGCTAGGATTTATGCCTTTGGCATTGTTGAAGTACTACAGAATGTGGACCGTCTCCTTTTGCCGTGGTGCAATCAAACCTCTCTCTCTTTATAATTGCATCTATGCGCGCGCGTCCCAGTTTGTGTATTTGTATATAAGAAAATCACCTTGTTCAGGCACACCTTCCCTCTCCCGTATGGTTGTGTTAAGAGCACGGTTGTCTAAACCGGACCTGATATGGCGGGCCTTGCCCAGCCAGCCACCAGGTTACTGATTCAGTGGGGAGGGTTGAAATGAATTGCTTAAAATAGTATAAAATAATTAAAATCTGAAATGAAAGTAGTTTAGTTGTTTTGTTCTTTGTCTCGTATTTTGAAAATTACAATTTCCATTCTATACATTATATAATACTTTATATTCTTACTAATTAAATTGTAATATTTTATAAAGGTAATGAATTGGGTCTATAGTTGTTATAATTTTTTTTATGATTTAATTGGAATAAAAAAATAAATAAATATTAAAGGTAAATTTTATTTTAGGCTCACAGATGTGAATAAATTTTATTCTTGATATTTTATTTATTAGTTTTATTATAAAAGAATTGATAAGTTCTATGTATAATGTAACATTTGCTCATAGAAAAGTTAGAATTTACTATTAAATTGACAATCAATTTAGATAAAGTATATGTTTTATGGTATTAAAGTAATTTCTTGGTTATTGCAACTTTTGTTATTGTTTTTATTGATAAGTTTAGTATTTCAATGCCATGTGGTTCCTGAAGTAAACTTGAAAAATATATCTTGAAGTAAACTTTCTTGTGTCTATATAATCAACAAAATCCAAACCAATCACCTCAAGTTGAGGTGACCAGTATGCCTATAAGTGATCAGTATATCTAATAACTTTCTTAACAGCTTTTTGATAGTCTATTCCTGGATTACTTTGTATCTTTCCAATATTTTTATTGCAAATACCAAGTTAAATCTTATCCAGACTTGTGTATATATTAATTTGTCAATTGTAGATACATAGAGAATGTTACTTGTCTTTTTTTTTTCAATGCTTTTTGTAGGCATTGATTTTGATTGAATTTGTTACCTTTCACAAGGAATGCTATTAAAGATGCATAATTTGACTTCTTGAATCTTTCCAAAACTTTTTCAATATAGATATTTTGAGATAATTTTGATGCCCTTTGATATATGTCTCTTTCACATTAAAGTTTTGAGAAAGAAATTACTTTGTTTCATTTAGCACATGTAAGTCATTACCCCTATAAAAAAAAAATTTAGATTATTTATAAGATTATCTTTATATTTTATTTAATAATTAAAGAGTCTTTCCAAGTAAAATTATTATAAATGAACTGAAATTCAATGTCCTAATACTCACTTTTGGGAATTGAATTCTCCATCTCATATCTCATATGAATCTATCTATGTCTCCTCTCTCCATAGAGAATGAATTCTTATAAAGCTCCTTATTTTGGAACTGTCTTTGTTAAGACCACCATTGTTCAAGCGATTCATCAATGCCAAACTCATTTCTCCAGCGAATCGTGTTCTTGAGCATGGCGAAGGCAACTTTCACCGTGAAATCCATTTAAATATTTCGTCATGTGCATGAATGGCTCTCATGGAGCTCTGCCAGCACTTTCGAGTACTTAATTTCTTGCCATAAATCATAATCAAAGAACTGTTTTTTTTTCCCCTCCATGGAAAAAGAAACTTGATTGTGTTAAAATAATTGAATAATTTGAGATCAAATACAAAAAGAAGACCACAATTTTGAATAATTTATTTATTATAAATGCATGGTCTTAACCTAAATACAAATAAAATATATATAGGTGAAACTAAAAATATTATTTTAAAAATATTATTTTACTTTTAATAAATAAAATTACATAAATATGTGATGTAGCGATGATCACGGATGGGTACTTAGGGGGCAAGGACTCTTGAATCCTCCTCGGGCTATTTTTGGAGGAGACAGTCCCTTTGCTCGCCACTTAGTGTTTTCCATATTTGTTTCCTTGCTGGGACTTGTTTGTCGTCATTTTCTATCATTCCATCATCTCACAACCTTACAATTTTAAGGTAATAGCATAATAATAATAATAATAATAATTTAAAAAATTACAGATTAAATGTTAGTCATTGCTATTAAAATTAAATAAATTGCATCCAAATATGAGCTTGAAATCACAATTTGTATGAAAAACTCTTCATTTTATAATTTTATTGGGCCATTTTATAGACATTTATTTGAATTGAAATTATATTTGGTATTGGCTGAAGCATGAAAGCAGGGGCCGATTTTAGAATATAATTTTATTTCGTTTAAATAAAAAATTATCATAAAAAAGTTATATTATTAACTCAAAAAAAATAATTAGATTTATAATAAATATTAAATTTATAACAAGTATATATATATATAAGTTTAAATAGAAAAACTTGGGTTGAAAAACCTCTAAAATGTGTTTTCCAAACTCAATATAAATTTGAAAGCTAGAAAAGTACGTAGTTCTTCAGTTTTCCAGAGGGAGAAATATTGTATTTAAATAGAAAGTTCCAGTTTTTTCCAATTTTTCAGAAAATTGAAGTATTATTCTGTTTTTAAATAGCCCTCTTAACAAGTTAATGAGTTTTAATATAGATAGAGATGAGCCTTTTCACAAACTAATGGCAAAAAAAACCCTGTAGTTGGTTGTTTGATACAGTAGATAAAATGGCTGTCAACAACACCTAGAAATAGTTTTCATACTCGACTCGAAGACTGCCCAAAAAAAAAATATAGGTTACTAAATCAACTTGTGGGTCACTTGATTAATCTAGATGAAATATTTTATTAAAACACTAGCATGTTTTTCTTCTCCAGTGTCGATTCATCCATTTTTAGAACTTGTTTGTTTCAACTAAAAACTCAACCCCATAAAATCTTTAAATCTTAGAAATTTTGGGTGAACCTACCAAACGAGTTTATCAACCATGCGGCTAGCTATTTGACAACGATAATTATTTCAGTTGTCACCATAGACCTGCTTTTCTTGGTGCACAGTGTTTGGTTGTGTTCATTGATTGAACACTTCATGAGCACCATTCATGGTAGCATCATAGCGCAGTCACTTTGGAGACATGGTGCAGATTCATGCAGCTGATACGGATCTTTAAAACGTGTTCGTCTTCAATTATATGATCAATGCTGGTAGGGAAAGTCAGGTTTTGATGAGTGAAAGAGAGCAGAGGTATCAGCTAGGGCAAAGGGAAGATCTCCTTTAAGAGATGCGGTGAAATGGACTGAGCATCTCGTGAAAATGAGAAGCGGATGATGTGAAAGGGTTGGATTCTGGTAAATCAACTTGACAAAGAAAGAGTTAAAGAAGATCTCTCATTTCACTGATGCGATCCATCACTCCCAAGAACAACATTGATCCCGCTATCTTCACCATTGTCTCAGCCTTATGTTTTGCTTGATATATGGGCATGGCGTGCTTTTGACTGTTTCCTCCATGCGTGCATCATATCAAATATATTTGTCTTCACATTACACACATTTCCAGTGTATAGTTGTGAGAGACAGAATCTGACCATGACTTGATAGATATATGTTAATATGCTCTTCACTTCCTGCAATTTAGGCAAGTGCTGGGCAAATTGAAACATATTTTAATGGTCAAAATTGAGATTTTTTCTAAATGTTGTGGATGCCGCCGTGCCCCTGCAAAGCAAAACCTAATTATGCCCTTGAGACCACATTATGTGGAAATAAATCGATATATTAATTGTTGTATTAGTGTCTATATATATATATATATATGCTACATCGTCAATAAGTTAATTAGTCCACCAATTTGTTATATCAATATTAATTAAAGATTGTATATTGAATTTCATTGCATTTCTCATATTAACCGGAAATAAATGAGAGGCTGGTCTTACTTCTTCTTTTTTATGGAAAAATAAATAAAAGAAAAGAAAAGAAAGAAAGCTTAGGCTCATACCATTAAATTTACCCACAAACCATTCGAATTATTACCTAATATTCTAAAAACATTTGTGGGTTGTCATTATTTATTTGAACAGGAAAGCTGCTCTCTAGATTTTTGTGTTCATTAAACTTTTTTAATTACAATTACAATCTTCAAAGTTATAGAATCATGGATTCATAGGTTGATATGTCTTTTGATTAGTATTTTCTCATATATATTTGAACAGGAAAGCTGCTCTCTAGATTTTGTTGTTGTAAAGGAGAAGGAGAAGATTTTTATTAAGAGGGGTAAAAATTTCTAGTTAATTATCAAAAAAGCTTGAAGAAAATAAAAAGGTAAATTAGTATGTGAAAAGTACTGACGGTCGAAGATTTTGCCGAATAAAAAGGGGACAAATTACGAATGACAATTTCATAATTAAAGCAAAATCTCCTCTACCTTTTTAGCAAGACAACCAACGACATTAAGAGGGAAAAAAGGCTTGAAAATTCTCTCATCTCATTCATTTTCTTCAAATTCTCTCAAACTGAATATTGAATGGAGAGTGTGGACTAACTAATCATACAAAAAAAAAACTAGACTAAGTTCGTAAACCTTACGAATGGCAAGAGGCTTTTTTTTAAATAAATACACTTGTTTTATCAGTTTTCGATGGGGGATGAAAATTCCTAATTTTGAATTGTTAGGGTTTATGTAGATTTTAATGGAAATGTTAAATTGTATAAATTTATAGCAATTAGGGATTGTGAAGACACGAGTATAGATCAAAAGAAATAGATTGAAAACTAATTTTAGAAAATTGAAACCTAAATGGCCGGCCATGATTTGATATTTTAGGGGAATCTGGGAATTTTAATAAATTGTGTAAGATTGGTGTTCTAGATAATGTATTATGCTTAAATTGAATGGTATAATAATGATAATGTGTTCAATTTTGATTGTAATTAATATGGAATAAATTGGTTAAAATTGATTTCGCTGGTTAAATATAGAAAGTGGTGGGATTGTGTTAGTTTGGTGTTTTAGATAATGTTATTATGCTTGAAATGATTGGTAGGATTCTGATAATGAGTTTAATTTTTATGGTAATTAATGTGGAATAATTCAGTTGAAATTGGTTTTGTTGGTTAAATGTGGAAAATGGAAAGTTATGCAATTATGTAACTAGTTAATGTTATTATGTTCATTAATTAGTATGATGATGATGATGGTGGTGTGTTTAATTTTGATGATAATCTATATAGAATGAAGTGGTTGATTTGGCTATGTTTGTTAAATATAGAACAATATAAATATGAAAATTTGTAGACTTGTACGAGTCTTGGCTGGTTAAATGATGTGGTATGCCTGAATTTGATGAGGAGTTTGTAATTTGAATGATTTTATGTTTGGGGTCTTAATTGACGTATTTGGTAGAAAAAATGATGATGCATTTTAATAAATATGAACAATTGGATTGATTTGGGTATTAATTCAGGATGTTTCCATGAATATTAGAAAAGACATGCAAGGTTGAACTAGTAGTTGAGGGAACATATATTATGGAGTGCTAGATAGATGTCCATCACATCACATTTTTCTCCTAGAAATGTTCTTGTAAGAAATCTCTTTACACATGACATGTTTTGAAATGAATTATAAAAAAAAAATATAAAATACAATTAGTTGTTTGGATGAATACTAATTATATTAAATATAGTCGACCAATTAGATAGAAACTAATTGTATAGAATATAATATGTTGTTTAGACGGAGACTAATTATATAAAATATAGTCTGTCGGGTGAACGAATACTAGTTATAAAAACGGGTATTTGTTATAAAAATAGACGAAGATTAATTATAAAAAAAATGTCAATCAAAATTTCTTATTTTTTACTTTATATAAACAAATTGTATTTGCATGGTCCAATAAATCAAATGGTTTTAGTTCAAATCAACGATAAATGAGTACATATGTTAGCCAACTATGAACATGTACTGCTTGTTTCCAAAAACTTTTAACCATCTACCAAAGGGCCCCCTGTAACTTGCTAAGCAGGTGGGAAACATGGACGGCTGGGAATCCCCCACCATAATTGATACTGGGTCCCACTCTACCCGAGTCTTGCTAGTGGCCCCCAGCCAATGAAGACGTCTCCTTTTTCCTTTTTTCTTTTTCCTTTTTTCTTCTTGGAACAGCAGGTGAAGACGACATCCTCAGATGAAGAAGCATGTCTTTCTGGATTTCTTGAGGCCTCGGCGAACCGAGACTCGGGGGTCATGCATGATTGAGAGATGACCAGTTCCCAAAAAATAAAAAAGAAAAAAAAAGGAAACGGAAAGGGGAAACGAGAGAGGACAAGAAATCTGAAGATACCGAACAGGTAGAGTAGATTACAGAATCTCTCAAGGTTTGTGAGTTGTGGGCCCTGATTGGATACTTTCATGGATCCTCTGTGATCTCTAATTTGTCAGCCATCACAGGAAAAAAGCCCAGAATTTGGTCCACCCCTACCTCATAGCATGACTTTTAATTCTCCCTCAATTATTTTCCATGAAATGAAATGTTGCTAGTTATCTACACGCGCCTCTAGGAGACTGTATCACACACCCAGGAT
>Ga0307516_10005441_pt1 | contig 15231 bp, 24 predicted proteins | sample 19_EM_MG_FD_203310 | JGI IMG/M metagenome (GOLD analysis project Ga0307516, IMG submission 203310) | Populus trichocarpa ectomycorrhiza microbial communities from riparian zone in the Pacific Northwest, United States - 19_EM | ecosystem: Host-associated > Plants > Roots > Unclassified | place...
GATCGTGGTGATTAAAGAGATGCGCTCATCCGTGGCGCGGGCATGGTTAATCCACTGTTCCCAGAGTGGAGGACCACTGCACAAAGAAAGCAGTCAAGACGACGAAACTATGACCACCGGAACAAACAAAAACCAACGGGGCACGGAGAACTTGCAAGACTTCTGAAACTTTCGGGCGCAAGTGAGGCTTGTGGTCCCAGCAGCATTGCATCAATATCCACAAATCCTTTGTGAATTTTGGATGTGCGGGCCGTGGCGGACGCCTGCGTTGTGTTATGGCTGAGATAGCCGCGGCAAGTGAGTTACCGTCAAACGGAACCTCGCCGGTGAATACCTTCATTGTTCCGAAACGGCGGTCAACTCAAGCTCGAGGCATGTTGGATCTTCTGTGGCGTACCTCGATCATGACCATAGCGAAAGAGAAGATATCTGCTTCCTTGCTGTATGGTTTCTCATCCAAGACCTCTGGCGCAGTCCATCGGGGGCTGTAGCCGCGCTGTGCTGAGGGGGTCTCGATGGAGAACGGATTTTGAGTGAGCGTAGCGAGCCCAAAATCTGCGATGCGTGCATGACCGGCGTCGTCCACAAGGACGTTTGGCTGACCAGGTGTCAAGAAAGTGGAGAAATGAGATTTAGAACATCGACGTACTCCCTTGAGGTCCCCATGAACCACGTAGCGGGAGTGGAGGTAATCGAGGCCGTTAGCAATATCTGACAGCTGCAACAGGAGTGAGGGGGGGATGAACACGAGAGGAGGGACACCAACCAGTCCCAATCGATCTGTGTTGGGATTTTTCTTGACGTATTGCAGCAGGTCCCCACCAGGCATCCAATTCGAAATGAGCTGGAAGGGAGTGATAGTGATACCAAGTAGGGGGAGGACATTTGGGTGGTTCAAGCGTGTCAAGCGTTTCCATATCACGGCCTCTTGGCAGAAGACCTGCGAGTCTCGTTAGCGATGGCGAACAGGGATAGCGACGGCATCAACAACGCACCTTAGCGGCCTTCTCCGGGCCATCCCTGGTATACACGCGCACAATTTTGACACAAGCCTTTGAGCCATCGAGAGTTCCCTTGTACACATCGCCGTAGCCTCCCGATGCGAACGGCTGGAGTTCAACGATTAGACGACCAGACGAAACGGTGTACAATGTTGGGAGTATCCCCCTATCGCCGCAGATGGTTTTGAGCTCGCGCAGACACTTTCGAGAAGCGGGATTGGAGGGATCGAGACCATCGAGAGCCTATGCTGGCGTAAATGGCAAGCGTGGGAGGGTGATGTGGCGACATACCGTGTCCAAATAGTCAACAAGCCACACCAGGTCATCGCCTTGAAGGTTCGGCACAAGTTTCGGATACTCCTCCCCACGTAATATGCTGTCAAGTTGATTGGGAAAGGTGGATAAGGACCTGTTGAGGCGATGGAGTTGTTGCAAGACCGGGAGACGGGGTGAGGACATGAGGAACGCCGTTGTCTGTGGTAGCAGGGAGGAGGGAAATGGGAACGGGCACTCGTGGCAAACAGGAAGGTGCCTGTGCCAGAAGCCTCACCCGATCCACGAGGCGGATGCATTGAAGGGAGCGACGTGAAGTTGTGACAGGGGAACATTCAGCCCGCTGGTCATCGTTTTCTCTCGAAAATTAGGAAAGGTGATCAACGTGTGAAGTCCCCGGAAGCGGCGAAAGTACAAAAAAGTGAAATCGAGAGGGATCTCTATACCACGTCCACGCGCGGAAAGTCTAGGCTTGGAATTCAGCCCAAAATTCAGAGGAAAAGAGGCGCTCGTGGGGGGGTACCTCCGAATTAAGGCTCGGACTGATGTCTCGCGCGTTGGCAGGGAGCCAGGAGCGGCAAGTGGCTCCCTTCTACGACGGGTATATACATATCTGGTTGTCTAACCACTCAACAACGAAAACATCCACAGAACCACCCCACCTTCGTACCACTCTCTTGGGGTGAATCCTGGTATTGGGGTTCGTCCGGTGGAACCTCCACAGGAGAATAATGGTTTGTTGAAACCCGAAGACCGTCCCTGCCACTTGTAGCCATCATCGGGATATCTAGCACACCATAATAATTAGGTGTACGCCCAGTGCTCGAGATGAAATCGGAAAATCGTACCGTAGGATGCCTTTGCAGGATCTATGTGTAATAGTGCCTTAGGCGCACCATGTCTGGTCCGTGGATCTGTGATATGGGGATAATGAAACGTGAGCCTGGGGTAACGGTTAGGACTGGGGAACATACCGAGATTTGTACTTGTCCTGTTATGAGGATGACGGTGTGGTGAAATCTGGCGTCGGTTCTCACGCAGTCCTATGGACCGCAGGGTAAGTAGGGGTGCACCCGAGGTAAAACAGAGAACACGCGAAACCCACCCATCGTAGCATCCAGCTGGTCATCGCTATCTACCTCTGCATCTCCTTCCGTGTCAGCAGTCGACCCCAACGGAAGTGGATTCCCTTCCAGACCCTGAAGTACAGCCCTGACACTTGGGCGGTCCATTGGTCGAGGCTTCCAACAAAGCTCCAGTACCCCCCATATAGCATCTGTGAATAGTTCACCTCTATCTCCTTTAGGTCTCCGAGGGCGGTCACCCTCTAGGACCTTCAGAATCACGGCCGGGTTATTGTACGAGGCAAACGGCGCCTGCCCACTGAGAACTTCATATATCACCATTCCTAGCGCATAGCAATCCGATTGCTTCGTTGGACGGCTTCCCCTCAAACCGAAACGTTCCGGATCCAAGAGTTCCGGACTCATCCATTGAATTGTGCCACCACCCACACCCCCTGTGGATGAGGATATCGTACTGGAGGACTCGCTCAGGGCTATTGTGAGCAGACTGAAGTCCGCTAAACAGGCGTGACCGTTGTGGTTAATCAAGACGTTGGCCTGAGATCAAGGTAAGCCGCGTGCAGGATGACGACTACGGGTTCAGGAACGTGCCCCTTTAAGATCCCCATGAATTATTCCCTGGCCATGGACATAGATCAACCCCTTAGTGACATCCCGAAGCTACAGCAATCGTGTCGTCATCAGCGACGAGCGAAGATAGGGCCTTGAGCAAAAAAACATACAAGCCCCAACCGATTCACACCAGGATCCGCCTTCACAAACTCGTTGATGTCACCTCCCATCATCCACTCCGATACAATGACAAACCGATTCTCGGACATCGTCACACCTAGCAGCGGCAGCACGCTCGGGTGACGGAGAGCCCCCCATGCTACGACCTCTTTGCAGAACCTCTGTATAATACAGTCAGTTTGTCAATGCATATAACAAGCCGAGGCTCACCCACCTTTCTCGTCCGTTCGAGGTCACTCAACGAGTACAATCTCAAAACCTTGGCTGCGACCTCCAGATCTTGATATTGGCCCCTCCACACATCCGAATGTCCGCCATGGTGCAGCGCGTTCTCCTTTGGGTCATAACAAAGTGGAATCGTCAGTGACCTCGGAAGCAGGGCATGGCGGCCACAGGTCCTGCACAAATAGCGGAGAGACCTCCTGCGGACCCCCGGAGGAAGGCTATCCAACGCCTAGTTGACAAAACGAGGAGGTTTGATTGACTCGTGACATAAGATCGTGTGGGACCTTACCTCGTATACCAGATCAACAAAGGTCTGAGCATCATCCCCGGAGAGATCTCCGTCCATCCGAGCCTCATTACAATCCGAGAAGATCGCGGTGATTAGAGGAATGCGCTCGTCTATGGTAGGGGTGTGTCTGATCAACCATTTCCAGGCTGGAAGTCCACTGCACAAAAGAAAGCAGTCAAGCTGACGAAAACGTGATCACTGGAACGAATAAAACACCGACGTGGTGCGGAGAACTTGCAAGACTTCTGAAACTCCCGGGCGCAAGTGAGGCTTGTGATTCCAGCAGCGCTGCGTCAACCTCCACAAATCCTCCGTGAATGTTGGATGTATAGGCCGTGGCGGCCGTTTGCCGCGTATTATGGCCATGTTGGCCATGACGGGTGTGCTATTACTGAACGGAATCGCGCCAGTGAATACCTACATTGATGCGAAACGACAGTAAACTAAAGTTCGACAGGTGGTAAATCTTCCACGGCGTACCTCAATCATGACCATGGCGAAGGAGAAAATATCTGCTTCCTTGCTGTATGACTCCGCAACCAAGATCTCTGGCGCAGCCCATCGCGCAGTGTGTCCATGCTGATGTTCGACGCTCCTTTCAGAATGTAGGCTCTGAGTGACTGTAGCGAGGCCGAAATCTGCGATGCGTGCACGACCGGTGTCGTCCACAAGGACATTTGGCTGACCGGGTGTCAAGAGAACGGCGAACAATATTAGAACGACAACGTACTCCCTTGAGATCCCCATGAATCACGGAACAGGAGTGTAGATAATGAAGGCCGTTAGCAATGTCTGATAGCTGGCAAAAGGACTGAGAGCGGGATATACACGAGAGGATGGACACCAACCAGTCCAAGCCGATTCGCGTCGGGGTTTTCCTTGATGTATTGTGGAAGGTCCCCGCAGGACATCCACTCTGAAATGAGCTGGAATGGGTTTGCAGTGATGCCGAGTAGGGGTACGATGTTTGGGTGTTTCAAGTGTTTCCACATTACGGCCTCCCTGCAGAAGGCCTGCACGATTTGTTACCATTGATGAACAGGAAAGGCGATGGCGTCAACGGCGCACCCTTGTGGTCGCTTCTGGATCACCCTTAGTATATACCCGCACACGTTTGACGAAAACCATCGAGTCGCCCAGGGTCCCTTTGAACAAATCACCGTAGCCTCCCGAAGTGATCAGGTCGGGACCAATGTTTAGACGGTCAGGCGAAGGTGTTGGGAGAATCCCCCTAACGCCGCATATTCTTCTGAGTCCACGTAGACACTTTCGGAAAGCGGGACTGGAGGAATCGAGGACACCGAGAGCCTACGCTGGCATAAGTGGAGAGTGAGGAAGGGCGATGTGGCGATGTACCGTGTCCAAATAGTCAACAAGCCACACTAGGTCATCGCCTTGAAGGTTCAACACAAGTTCCCGGTACTCCTCCCCACGTAATATACTGTTGAGCTGATCGGGAAAGGTGGATGAGGACCTGTTGAGGCGGTGGAGCCGTTGCAAGGCTGGGGGGCGGAGTGAGGACATGAGGAACGCCCTCGACCGGAATAATGAGGGGGAGGGGAATGAGGATGGGCACTCGTGGCCAATAGGAAGGTATCCGTGCCAGGAGCCTCACCCGATCCACGAGGCGGATACATTCATGGGAGCGACACGAAGTCGTGACAGAGGAAAAAACTCCCGCATGGCTCCGACCACTGTGAGTCCGCCATCGAGGAAACCTTCACGCGAGCCGAAAAGATATTCGATGGATTGGTTGTAAGGGTCATCGCTACGAGCAAGGTCGTCGGCCGTCGGTGATTACGTAAAACAAAGCGTTGGCGACCCTGGGATATATAGTAGGGTTACCCCGTCAATCTCTGGTTCTGTACGTTGCTCCTGGATTCTTCCAACCCCTGGCGAAGTGGTGTTGCCCACGCACTGCGGATGCAGAAGCAGGCGGTTGGATTTGGACCTTTTTTTCCCCGTGCCGCGCGACTGAAGGAATCAGGCTCGAGTCCTCCTGTCTGGCGGGCCGCCCGCCAGACAGGAGGACTCGATCGGTATATAATTCCTATGCTTTCACTGATTAGTGTTATCGTTCCTTTTCGCAATACCACAACCCGTCCCTTCGGACTCCGTCGCGCTTGCCTCTTAGTGTCGGTGGCTCATGCCGCCCTCCACCGGTGGCCGCTATCATCCCATTCCACAGACCCTCACCTGTTCTAAAAACCCTCATGGCAGGATTTTCTGAGGTTCTAGCCTTATGGCACCCACAGGTTTTGACCTTATTCGTTCTTGGTCCTTCTCGGGATCCGACTTCATTCTGGCGGGCCCAATCATTGGCGACCCGTCCGGAGCGACAAGATTCAACAATGCAGTATTTTTTCTGCGAATCGCCGGATGTCGCATGGGTCACCCCAGGGGAGAGGAGTGGTTACATTTTAGCACGCTTCCCATTGGTGCTCCCCAAAGTGCCCAGTTCCACTTGGTGCCAACTATAGGGTTCTTCCGGCACAGTCCCGCCCGTGTTCTCGCTTCGGGATGGTGGTCCCGTGCCGCATACCCTGAATGGAGAAGGAAGGCTGCAGTTGTGGTGATGTGTAAACGGCGAGGAAAATGAGGAAACATTGTTATTACTTCCCTCCCTCACCTTCCCATCTGTTACACCCCGTTTAATTTCGTTCAAGTTCTTTCGCCGCCCCAGTTCATTTCATTATACCTCAGGTGCTATAACCCTCCCCTCCTACATCGGACACCGGGACTTCTTGGCGCGCACCACGTACGACTCACTTTAAGGGACTTGTCGGGCTTGACTCGCCCAGTGGGGAGGCGACCGGTTGACTGTTCTTGGAATAAACTTCAATCACCTGCGTGGTATTGCTAGTGTTCGCGACAGGGTTCCCACCACTAACCAGCAATACTCTATTCCGTCGGGAACTCGAACCCCGGGCCCGTCATCTGGTTTACATACCCCGGCGAGTCACGCTCAGTTTGGTACGCATTTGCCTCGGGTTCCACCGATCCACCATTAGAGTACATCACGTCCGAACTGCCAAGCCACTAGCTCTTCAATAACGTAGGCAGAAACGGAGGGTCGAGTGGGTGCTTTAGTTGGCTTGGTAGTCCCCCGAGTCGAGCCTCTAGCCCAGAACACGGCTCACGCAGTAGCGGTCGTTTTTTCCTTCCCCTCATTAACCGATACGCCTACGTGTAACACCCACAATATCGATAACGTTCTGATACTTGATACCGAACCCTCAAGCCAAGGAAATAACCCTTTGGAATACTTAGTAAGTAACAACGGCCCTCGTGCGATCCAGGGCCCGACTCAACCCAACACAACAAAGCTCGCCTGGCTTGTCAAGGGAAACAGACCATTCCAATCACAGATCTAAACTTCCTCGCCATCCAACCGACCGGTGCCCCCTCTGGGCTGTGCAATAGGGTTGGGGCCGGGGGTTCGTTGTCACGATGTGCAGTCGGCGGTCCTATATCCCGCAAGGATAATTAGAAGTGAGAACGGGGCGAAACGGAGAAAACATACTAGAATCCTTCGCTGTGATATCCGACTCGTCGTCAGAATCCGTCTCCAGACCCTCATCGGAATGAGAAGTCGGTCTCGACGGGGACGGGTTCCACCTCAGACTCAGGAGTACAGCTTTGGCGCTTGCCCGGTCGCTTGGTCGAGGCTTCCAACAAAGTTCCAGTGCTTCCCATATAGCATCCGTGAACAACCCCCTTCCCTCCCCTTCAGGTCTCTCAGGACGTTTACCTTCCAGGATCATTCGAATAACAACAGATGCCGTAGACAGGGCGAATGGAATCTGTCCACTAAAGACCTCATATACCACCATCCCAAGCGCGTAGCAATCCGACTGTTTCGTTGGACGGCTCCCATTCAAGCCAAAACGTTCTGGGTCGAGGAGCTCCGGGCTCATCCATCGGATTATACCACCCTCTACCCACGACGACATGACAGTTGACTGGTCGGAGACCACCGTCAGTAGACTGAAGTCCGCTAAACAGGCGTGACCGATGTGGTTGATCATAATGTTCGTCTTAGGGCCGGATGAGCTGCCTAAAGGACGGGGACCACAGGGCTTAGAAACGCACCCCTTTGAGATTCCCGTGGACTATTCCCTGATCGTGCATATAGATCAACCCACGGGTCACATCTCCAAGCTACAGCAACCGCGTAATCGTCAGTAACAAACGAAGGTGAAGACATCAGACAAACCACATACAAGCCCCAACCGATTTACATCAGTATGCGCCTTCACAAACTCGTTGATGTTCCCATTCTCCATCCACTCCGATACCATCACGAACCGATTCTCGGACACCGTCACGCCTAACAGCGGGAGTACGTTCGGATGACGAAGGGTCCCCCATACCACGACCTCCTTGCAGAATCTCTGCATCGGACCCGGTCAGTTCGTTGATAGACACGGCGAGTCAAGCACAACCCACTTTTCTAATTCGCTCAAGATCATTCATTAAGTTTGTCCTCAAAACCTTGGCCGCGACCTCCCGGCCTTGATGTTGACCCTTCCACACATCCGCGAATCCGCCATGACACAAAGGGCTTTCCGTTGGGTTGTAGGAAAGCGGAATTGTCAGTGACTTCGGAAGCAGGGCTTGGCGGCTGCAAATCCTGTATAGATAGTGCAAACACCTCCTGCGGATCCCCGGTGCGAGTCTATCCAACGCCTGATCGAGAAAGTGCGGAGATTTAGATCTAAACCGTCAACCTGCCTATCAGGCGTGAGATTGGGTAGACTTACCTCGAACACGGCATCGATTAAGGCTTTGGCATCGTCCCCAGAAAGGTGCCCGACCATCTCAACCTCCTCACGGTCGGAGAAGATTCTCACGATCAAGGAGGTGCGCTCATCTGTAGCGGGGGCATGGCCGATCAACTGCTTCCAGGCAGGACGTTCGCTGCGCACGAGAAAGTAGCCAAATTAACGAATGTACGATTGCCGGAGCGAATGAAAAAACCGACAGGGTGAGAAGGATTTGCAAGACTTCTGAAGCTTCCGGACGCAAGTGAGGTTCTTTATCCCAACAGCGTTGCATTAGTGTCCACAAATTTGCTGTGAAGGTTGGGTGTGTCGGTCGTGGCGGTCGTTCGCCCTGTGTCACGGCCAGGACAGCCGTGACAGATGGTGTATTACTGAACGGAACTGCGCCAGTGAAAACCTGTATTGGTACAAAGCAAGAGTAGATCAAGCTCTGCACATGGTAGGTCATCCGCGACATACCTCAATCATGACCATCGCGAAGGAGAAGACGTCCGATTCCTTGCTATGTGGACCCTCGTTCAAAACCTCCGGTGCAGTCCATCGCGCGGTGTGAACGTTCTGATGTGAGACGCTTCGAGTAACCCTGGCTAGGCCAAATTCCGTGATCCGCGCATGGCCGGAGTCGTCGATAAGGATGTTTGGCTGGCCGGATGTCAATATGTATGGCGGTGAAGCGAGATTTAGAACAGCCGCGTACCCCCTTGAGGTTCCCATGAACCACATTGTGGGAATGGAGGTAACAGAGGCCCTTTGCGACATCGGCCAACTTGTGACGGGAGTAAGCGCGGGATAAACACAACAGGAGGGACACCTACCAGTCCAAGTCGATCAACATTCGGGTTCCTCCTGATGTGGTCTGGCAGGTCCCCGTCAGATATCCAATCCGAAACGAGCTGGAGGGGGTCAGTGGTGACACCCAGTAGGGGTACGATGTTTGGGTGTGTCAAGTGTTTCCACGTTACCGCCTCCCGGCAGAAGGTCTGCGTGTTGTGTCAGTGATTGTGAGCCGCGAGCGCAACGGTGTCAATGGCGCACTTTGGTGGCCGTGTCTGGACCACACACCCATACGCGTTTGAGGCAAACCCTCAAACCATCGAGAGTCCCCTCGTACGTATCGCCGTGACTCCCCGAGGCGAACGGGCCGGAAGGGATGTTTAGATGATGAGACGAAAGTATGTACGATGTTGGGAGCATCCCCCTTGTACCGCATATTCTCCTGAGTTCGCGCAGACACTTTCGAAAAGCGGGACCGGAAGAGTCGAGGTCATCGAGAGCCTAAAACGGTTTAGCCGGTGAGTGGGGGAAGGCGACGTGGCGACACACCTTAGCTAAGTATTCAACGATCCACGCCAAATCATCGCCTTGGAGGTTCGGCACACATTTCTGATACTCCTCCCCATAAAGTATGCTACTGAGTTCGTCGTGAAACCCGGATGCGGATCTGTCGAGGTGATGGAGTCGTTGCAATACCGGTGGACCGGGTGAGGACATGAGGAACGCCCGCCACTGGAGTGGTAAGCGGCGGGAACATGCGGCGGGTAGAAAAGTATATATATCGGCAACCTCACCTGATCCATGAGGTGAATCGCCCCAGTAAAAGTGTCCGCCCCATTCGCCGGGTGGCCGGTGCAACCCCAGTCCGGTGATTGCCTTTGATCCTCCTCGCTACGGCCGTACAGAATCCCAGCCTGCTGGAAATTGATTAGTCCGAACCGCCAAACGACGTTCGTTGGCACCCAGACCTAGACTGGCCCGACCGCACAACGCAAGGGCGGCCCTCGGATCGCCGTCGCTCGTAGGAGGTTTTCCACTTTCGGCCCACTTCCACGAGGGGGTGGACTCACTATGAGTAAGATGGTTGTCTGTCTCTTTACTAACGTAGAGGGTGTGTATGGGATTCTCACTTTCATGTACACGGCTCGTGAAAATCGGTAGGACATTCCGGCCGCCATTAAACGAGAGCCAGGGCCGCCTGTTACAGACTGCAAACCGAACGGAAGAGCCGGGATACCAACCTGTGGCCCATGTACGAGCCACCCAATGGCGCGCCGGGACCCATAGATAAACAACGGACTGGGGACCGTCACATGAATCGCGGGTCAATCTGTTCGTCAACGAAAGTACTACGTTTTCGCCGAGAACCACAATCTGACCAGTGTGACCTCTTTTTACAGCGAACGCCAAGCCTTCGAGCCGAAGAAAATAACAAGCGACAACCACTGCACGGTACAAAGATTACTGGGATGAGATGTGTTCTACCCGCGTAATGTGGTGGGCTCGGTTGGCCCAACCCAACGCACCGAGCTTGAGAAATTTCAAGGGCCGTGGGACTTTCCGGCGCCGAGCTTGAAAGCTTTCAAGGTGTTGTGCAAAAGCTTATCAGCCCATCCCTCCTTCGAACCACCCCGTTGCGGTTGGGCAGAGAGTTGTAAACGTCCAAGCACAACGTCGAGACTGGGTCGGTCATCCGGTTGAGCCTTCCAACAATCCTCCAATATCCACCATAGATCGTCTGTGAACAGTGCCCCTTCCCCTCCTTCAGGTCGCGCAGGGCGTTCGCCATCCACGACCTTGGAAATAATGGCGGTGCCATCGCGTGGGGCAAATGGGACCCGTTCACTGAGGACCTCGTATATCACCATTCCCAGCGCATAACAGTCTGATTGTTTTGTCGGACGGCTCTCCTTCAAATCAAACTTGCTCGGGTTGATGAGTTCTGGACTCATCCACTGGATTGCATCACCCGGCACGGCCAGGGGTGCGGCGGTTGGTTCGTCCGAGGCTATCGTGAGAAAACTGAAACCTGCTAAACAGGCGTGCCCGTCCTCGTTCATCAGGATGTTCGCCTTGGAGTCTGGGTGAGCTGTGTGCAGGGCAGAGATAGCGGGACTCGGAAACGCACCCCTTTGAGACCGCCGTGGACTATTCCCTGGTCGTGCATATATATCAACCCCTTGGCAACGTCTTGAAGCTACACCATTCATGTCATTATCAGTGACGGGCAGGGCTAGACCTTGAACGAAAAACGCACAAGCCCCAACCGATCCACGTTGGCGTCTACCTTCACGAATTCCATGATGTTACCTCTCACCATCCACTCCGATACCATCACGAGCTGATCTTCGGTCATCATCACGCCTAACAACTGCAAGACGTTCTCATGATGGAGGGCGCTCCATACCACAACCTCCCTGCAGAACCTCTGCGAGATGCCATTGGTTATGAATAGAGGTACAAGCCGAGAGCACGACCGGCAACTCACTCTTCTAACCTGTCCAGTGGCATCATTTGATCGCGACTTCAAGACTTTGGCTGCCACATTCCGACCTCGGTATTGACCCTTCCACACACCTGCAAACCCACCACGGTACAGTGGGTCCCCCGTTATGTCATCATCGAGCAGGATTGTCAGTGATCGCGGAAAGAGGGCGTGGTGGCCGCAAATCCTGTATAAATAGTGTAGGCACTTCCTGCGGATCTCTGGTGTGAGGCCATCCAATGCCTAATTGACAAAGGGTTGGGGTTTGTATCGGAGCCAGTTGACTTGTTCTTTGAGTCGAAATCGGTGAACTTACCCCAGCTATCTTGCTAATAAACGCTTGGGCATCGTTCCCAGTAAGCTGCATGAGCACCTCAACCTCACCGGGGTCAGAGAAAACTTTCGCGATCAGAAAGGCGCGCTCGTCCGTGGAGAGGGTGGGACTAATCAGCTCCTTCCAGGGGGGATGTCTACTGCACGCAATTGATCAATTAACCAACGAACGCACGGTTGCCGGAATGAATGGGAAACTGACGTGGCGAGAAGAACTTGCGAGACTTCTGAAGCTTCTGGGCGCGAGTGGGGCTGCTGATCCCAGCAGTGTTGCATCAACGTCCATAAGCCTTCCGTAAATGTTGGATGTGCCGGTCGTGACGGGCGGTCGCCTTGAGTCACGGCCAAGATAGACATGGCAGTTGAGCGAGGGCTGAACGGAACTGCGCCAGTGAACACCTGTGTTAATACAAAACGACAGTAGGCCAAACGGCTGCATACAGCGAGTCATCCATCACATACCTCGATCATGACCATCGCAAAGGAGAAGATATCCGCTTCCCTGCTAGGTGGCTGCCCGCCCAGGACCTCTGGTGCGGCCCACCGCGGGGTGTTGCCATGCTGTGAGGCACTCCGCATGGTATCCGGGTTTTTAGTGACCATGGTCTGGCCAAAGTCCGTGATGCGTGCATGCCCGGAGCCATCGACGAGGATATTTGGCTGGTTGAGTGTCAATATGGTGGCGAAGTGAGATTCAGAACGACCACGCACTCCCTTGAGGTCCCCGTGAACCATATTGCGGGAGTGGAGGTAGTCGAGACCCTTAGCGACGTCCCACAGCTTGTGAGGGGAATAAGTGTGGGATAAACTCAACAACAGGGTCACCCACGAGTCCAAGTCGATCGGCATCGGGGTTCCTCCCGATGTGGTCTGGCAGATCCCCACCAGATATCCATTCCGAAACGAGCTGAAATGGATCGGTAGTGACACCCAAAAGGGGCACAATGTTTGGGTGTTTTAAGTGTATCCACATTACGGCCTCCCAGCAGAAGATCTGTGGGTTCATTGGTGATGGTGGACAGGGGAGTGGTGGTGTCGATAACGCACTTTGGTGGCCCTTTCCGGATCATCTCTGGCGTATGTCCGTACACGTTTTATGCAAACACTGGAGCCATTAAAGTTGCCCCGGTGCACATCACCATAACCTCCCGATGCGAACGGATTGGGATCCACGCCTAGAAGGTCAGACGGGAGGGCGTACGATGCTGGGAGTATCCCCTCAGTACCGCATATTCTTCTGAGTTCACGTAGGCACTTTCGGAAAGCGGCGCTGGAAGGATCGAGAGCGTCAAGAGTCTACGCTGGGCTTAAGTGGAGGGCGAGGAAGGGCGACGTGGCAACGCACCTCGTTCAGACACTCAACGAGCCACACCAAATCATCGCCTTGAAGGTTCGGCACGCATTTCTGGTACTCCTCCTGGTAAAGTACGTTGCAGACTTGATCGTGAAACCCGGGTGAGGATCTGTCGAGAAGACGAAGTCGTTCCAAGGCCGGGGGACTTGTTGAAGACATGAAGCGCACCCTTGACCGGGGTTGTTAGCGGCGGGACGGTATATGTACCAGGAACCTCACCAAACCCATGAGGCGGATGCATTAATGAAAGTGGCATGAGCTATCGCGAGCCGGACACGCCGGATAATCCGCGCCATGGCCGTATATCACCATGACCGGGTCCTATGGGAGTATACCGTCCGATCCGCCAGCCACTGTGAGGCAACCCGAAACCTCAGATAACTTGAACGAACGCTGACGCGGATGTTTCCGCCGATGTATATCCCAAAGGGATATGGGTCGGTCGGTTTGCAAGGGTGATGTGAGGTTCGGTGAACGGCGTTCGTCTTGAACTGGTGCGGCGTGGTGAGAGGTAATCGCGTGGGGTCAAGCCGGCGAACCGTTTTGAACCAGGCGAGCAACACGGGTTCAGTTTCTAAGCATAGCTGATTGGTGGTTGGCGGTCAGCGTTCTCGAGGTGTTGATTTAGCGCCAAAAGTTGTTCCACGCTGCCGGCACAAGAACGGACGCCTTCTCTCTTTGACGGAAACCACGATGTCGGACGCTTATATCCTACCAGAGGGCTCGATTCCGGCATCGGGATCCTATACGACAACCCCGGGGCATCCAAGGAACGTTCCCTCGTCTCCAAGTCCTGGGCTCCGCGCGACACTTCCTCACTGTCCAGTTTTATAGCTCGAAGGACTTCATGCTGCGGGAGCGGTTGGATTTGTACCTCCCCTCGCGTTGTGCGGCCCGAGGTGTCTAACAGTCCAACAATGAACCTATGGTGGCGGGTTTTTCTAATGTTCCACTGCGCGCGCTGATTTTCTGCACTGTCTGTCCCTCGCCCCTTCCTGGGATCCGACGATGGTCTCAGTTCTGATGGAACTCCCTCAACCTCTCAAAACGGCAAAACTCAACGATGCAGCGGCTCCCCCCAGATCGCCGAGCGCCACACGCGTCACCACAGCGCTTCAGACTGTCCAGCGTCAAGCATCAAAGTTTCCAATACACCCCAATTCGCGCCCAGTAGGTCTCCACCCTCGCCATCGCCGGTGCTGTCTGTGGGCGAACGTCAGATACGACTCATGGGTAGTGCTTGGATCTTGACCCCGATTCGCCGACTGCCGCGGGCACCCCGCTGCGGAGGGAAAGAACGGGCTGAGCGCATGACTGTCTGTATGGTTTCCAACGCGTGCACGAGAGTCCAGATGGACGTCAGATGCCAAGCCCATATAAGGGAAGTCTCGGACCCCAACCGTTGGGCCGGAAGGTCAATGTTATCTCCAAATCCCTGGTCTGGGACCCCGAAACGTACATCGTACAATAATATTGTCCGTTTTTAACTGGGGCCCAACAGACCCGTAAACTGGCGGCGTTCCTTTCGCAAATGACGTCAACAGTGAGTTTCCCCAATGGCACTGGTACTCCGTCGCAGGATGGACTTGAATTGAGTGGGCGCATAGGGTTGGTCGGCGGTGCGTGCGTTGAAGCACCCCTCAAGGTCTCAAGATCTCAAACCCGAGCCGGCTACACGAGTGACGACTGTAATCGCGATCGCGCCAATCCGATATCGTACTTACCGGCGAGGTTCAAAGTCCCCGAGACGGCAGCCAAGCCGTCGACCTGGGGTAGAGCAGGAGAGGGATGAGTGACTCGAAGGGTGAGCTCTAGCGCCCAGGGTGGATCACGCATGTTGACGATGTTGATGGCGGGGGGTTGGGGATCGTGAATATGCCCTTGAAGACGGCCAAT
>Ga0307516_10005442_pt1 | contig 15231 bp, 22 predicted proteins | sample 19_EM_MG_FD_203310 | JGI IMG/M metagenome (GOLD analysis project Ga0307516, IMG submission 203310) | Populus trichocarpa ectomycorrhiza microbial communities from riparian zone in the Pacific Northwest, United States - 19_EM | ecosystem: Host-associated > Plants > Roots > Unclassified | place...
CATGCATCACTCTTATCACCTTATCGTGAAACCGAAACCCATGGTCCAAACTTCATGAAACCACCTCCTGACCTGATCGAAGGAGAAGAAGAATATGAAGTAGAAGCTATCACAAATCACAAGAAATGGGGGAGAGGATACCAATATCTCGTCAAGTGGAAAGGATACCCCATTAGTGACAACACATGGGAATCACCGAACAACCTTAAAAATGCTCGAGAAATCTTGAACGACTATCAACTCACCCACCACATCCTCTAAACGACAACGTCCCTTGAAAATTTCATCCTCATGTCTTCTCCTACCCAGAAAGCCACCATCCCCAATGTCCAAGAACATCTTAGAAAACTCCGTCGTTCACGAATGCAAGAACTTCTTGGCCACGAACCCCTCCAAACTACCATTCTTTCCTGTATCACTGACCCTCTTGACTCGAACATCGTCAAGAACACTTATACCCTTCTAGGGCTACGAAAGATCCACTTGGAAGCCATACGAAAGATCGACTCATCACTCAATGAAAATGTCGACCTTCTCCTAAATACCGATACCAACCAACTCTTAAACCATCTCCCCACCCCATTGAAGCCAACCATCACATACCCTTCTACACTTGTCATTATACCCAAAGAACCAGTCTCCATTAGACACTTTTCCCCTCTCAACAACAGATCACCATCCCCTGTTGTTTTTAAACAAACCCGACAAACCGAACGAAGAAACCCTTACCCATCCATCCGATCCCCTTCGGTCAAACAAATATTCCCAAAGAAACCACCTACAAACAGAAGAACCATCATCAACCTCTCTAACGACTCTGATAAACCCATCGAACATATACCCACCGAATCCTTCATCACCAGAGAAACTAGACAACGAGCAAAAACACACGATTGTACTATTTGTAACAAACGAGAACACAACAAAGTGCATTGTTACAACTATCAGTGCAAATTCTGTCACGACATTGCCCCCGGACATTTACCAGCTGAATGTCTCAAAAACCCCGCTCCATTCCATCATCATCACATCACTCGATTGCGACCAAGATGCACCCTATGTGGGAAAATTGGACATCACTGGATGAAATGCCGAGACTATCAATGTATCTCTTGTCACAAAGACGCACCAGGACACAAGACCAGTGATTGTCCCGAAGATTATTGAAACTGATATGCTGCAGCAAACAGTATTATGGCGAATCACTCTATCTTTCCTCCTGGGATGATTACCAATGAACCATTTGACAATGAAGATTATTATAATGAAGATGCTGAACATAACTTGGTGACATAGGAAAATTCGAACTCAGTGATTTTGAATATAAAAAGAGGGTAATGTTACAACTTTTCTTATCCCGAATTATTACTATTTCATATTGACTCATCACTCCAATCCAATCACCTTCAACTCATTCCATATGACATACTTACTCCAAGCTCAGTCAGCTTTACTGCGCTTTACTGCGGAGCTCAGTCAGCTCATTCTCCTTTTAGATTATTCTTCTCACGATTACTCAGCTTTACTGATCGTGACACATTATGCTTGACTCATAACCCTTAGACAATTTACTATATAAACCCTAGGATAAACACTGTACTCTTTAGCTTTGACTTAGGCAATCCACCTTCCTCTTTGCTCACTGAACGATCTCAAACCAAGTATCTTGAATAAGACTTGGCTCATCAGAATGCTTGATCGACCTTGAAGAGGGACAAGCACCAATATTGTATACCGACCTTACAGAGAGGGTACGACAGAACAGAACAGACAGATAGAGTAAGACTTGCTGTTGTGACATAGGATTAAACCTTTGTTGTAACACTGGGTGCCCAGGTGACTGTGGCACCCATGATACATGGGTGTAAACTGTACCAGACAAATCTTACTATATACTTCAGGCAACTTCAGTAGCTGCACAGGTCTGCACAGGTCTGCACAGACATGGACTTGTTCTTCAGTCAACTTCAGGCAGCTTCACAGACCTGCACAGCATCTGAAGTTGCTGAAGACAAAAAAACAAAGTTTGCTGATGTACCATCCACACCGTACCATAAAACTGTATGGACAGTTAACAGTGCCCAGCCCTAACTACTACTCTAGCTCATACAGAACTCAATTTACCATAAATCTGTTGAATTTACAAGATTTACCAGACTGAAAGTGACTGGACTCACCAATTTACGGTCCACTTCGTAAATTTTGGTGGCCCATCAAGCTGACAACACGAGGCCGAATTTACGCCGCCAGGGTCGGATCAGATCAACGGCCAAAACACTACTCTGGCGTGGGGCTGCTTGTCTGCGTCCGAGGGACTCCAAGGCAGGTTCCCGGGTCATCAAAACATCAGTCTATATGTTAGAAGTAATCTACTTTAGCTAGGACAGTGAACTAAAAGACGGAATTGCACCAACCAACTGCGGCTGTTGGGTGCTGATTCGGGCGCTCCCGGACCCTGCAGGACATCCATCAGTGCCTGCACGGCTTCCCTCGGCATCTGCTGGCTGCTGCTGGTGCTGTCGCGATTGCCAGCGCGCGCCCCCCCTCGCGGGAACGCCGGTTTTACAGGGTTTACAGCCCCGCCTCGTAAAAACTCTCGAATAACCGTACTTATAACAATTACCGAAGACTCTCTCTATTTGTTCCCCATGGTCAGGTGTGGCTGGAAGAGAGGCTGCCAAAAATTGTGATGGGTGGGTACCAACAGTGCCCGATCTGATCGACCAGGAATCACCGGGTTACCCACTTTTGGATTAAGGTTCAGGACGGAAAGTGGCCAACTCTCCCAACCCCCATTCGAACGCGTTCTGGCTGCCAGCGAGTCTCCTGTGGTTATTTCTGCGGTGGGTGGATGTTCCGATGCGTCCGACTTTTTGGGACGACCTGGTCCTCTTTAGACTCTCTCCCCTCCTTTACACACTAGAGTTATCGCAGATCGTTATCATATGGGCTTGACCTACTAGTAGTAGTCAAGGGATCTCAGGGTCCCTGGAAGCTGACAGCCTGGCTTTGGTAACATATAACATCATGTCTTGACACTTGGCTCCCCCTTTTTCTTTCTAGCAGCTACTAGCGTTGCTTCCCTGCACCTCTAAGCGCTCCACTCCCCCCCACCAACACTCAGTCGAATCCAAGATGGTCAATATCACTTACGATTCATGTGAGCACATCCCTTCCTCACCTCGTCTTTGCTGCTCACACGACAGCAGCTGGTGATTTGAACTGGGTCGACTCTGAGGGTAAGACCATCGTTTACAATGCGGGAGATATCGCATGGACACTGGCCAGCACGGCCCTCGTCTGGGCCATGATTCCCGGCGTGGGCTTTTTCTACTCTGGCCTTTTGCGGAGGAAGAACGCGCTCTCCATGATATGGTCGAGCATGGTTTCTATCGCTGTAGTTTCTTTCCAGGTCCGTCGTGCTCTCCACTTTCCCCAAAAAGTCGACTCAGTCATCCTTTTCCCAGTGGTTCTTCTGGGGCTTTTCTTTGACCTTCAGCGAAACAGGCAGCAAATACATCGGCGACCTGAGTACCTCCTCCCCCATCGTGCTCTACTCTTCTCTCATCACCGTCCTCTAGAGTACTTTGGCCTCAAAGGCGTCCTCACACAGCCCTCTATCGGGAGCACACGTATCCCTTCAATCGTCTTCTGCGTCTATCAGTTGATGTTCGCAGCAATTACGTACGTCCTTTCCCCATTTCAACACACCGTGGGTCGCATCTAAATCAAATCTCACACCCTCAGCCCTGCTCTTGCCGTCGGCGCCATCGCCGAGCGCGGAAGGCTTGGCCCTCTCCTCGTCTTCATCTTCTTATGGTCCACCCTCGTTTACGACCCCATCGCATGCTGGACTTGGAACTCCAACGGCTGGTCCTTCGTCATGGGCGGCCTCGACTTTGCCGGTGGCACTCCCGTCCACATCTCATCTGGCACCGCCGCTCTCGCCATCTCCATTTTCCTCGGCAAACGTCGCGGATATGGCACCCTGCGGCTTGCTTACAAGCCGCAGAACACGACTTTTGTCATCCTGGGGACCGTACTGCTCTGGTTCGGGTGGTTCGGCTTCAACGGGGGCTCGGCCTTGAGCGCCAACCTGAGAGCAACCCAGGCCTGCATCGTTACGAACCTTGCGGCTTCCGTAGGAGGATTGACCTGGATGCTTTGGGTACACTTTACCTTATCTTTGTTCTCTCAGCCTCCTTACCCTCGAGTCTCAGGATTACCGACTTGAGAAGAAATGGAGCGCCGTCGGCTTCTGCTCAGGTGCTATCTCGGGCCTCGTAGCTATCACTCCGGCCTCCGGGTTTGTGGGTTCTCGTACGTAAAAAACCCCCCCCTATCGTCATGGATGTTATTTGAACTTGGCGCCTGTCTCCTACAGCCGCTGCAGTTGCTTTCGGCGTCGTCGCCGGAACAGCATGCAACTTTGCCACACAGCTCAAATTTATTTTTGGTTACGACGATGCTCTGGATGTGAGTATTTCCCGATCATTTTCCGATTTTTGCTCCCCGCTGACAGCCGCTCGGAAAAAAAAGATCTTTGCATGTCACACCATCGGTGGGTTAGTGGGCAACATCCTCACCGGGTTCTTTGCTCAAGCGAGCGTGGCTGGCGCTGATGGCATCACCATTATTCCTGGAGGCTGGCTGGATCATCACTATATCCAACTCGGTTACCAGATCGCCGACTCCATGGCCGGTCTTTCGTACTCCTTTGTCATGACCGTAAGAGTTCCATGCTTTATTTGTTTCACTAGCTATAATTGACTTTAATCATTACATAGACGATCATTCTCTGGGTCATGCACTTCATCCCAGGGCTGTCCATGCGTATGTCGAAAGAATCCGAGATTCTCGGCGTGGATGACGCTGAGATGGGCGAATTTGCCTATGACTACGTGGGGCTCGAGCAAGAGTTGGGCCACAGTACCAACTTGGAAGACCATTTCGGTGCGGAAGGAGGGGGCAGGGTTTTCTCGGTCGCTGGGGACGCGGGTGCGTATCAACTCTTTTTCAACGTCCTCGATATAACGAAGCAATTCTTCAGGCCTGTTACTGTCAAAGAATGGCGCCTTATTGGCGACGAGTGGGCCTCTGATGAGTTCAATGGACGCGCACACAATAAATGGGCCCGCGCAGTCTGGCGGTGCTGGGGCCGGATATCCATCCGGATATAAGGGCGACCCAGAAGTTTGAGGCAGTTTTCCGTCAAGCAGTAGGGTTCAATTCCCCTTCGGTGTATGGCAGTTATCATTTCCTTTCCTTTCTCTTTTTTGGATTATCTCCTTCAGAGTGCACGTTATGGTATGGAAACAGTGGACAACGCGCTATCTTGTTACATGTCCGCGAATACGATGTACCTGGTCGAGGTGTTCTCAGGATCTAGGACGACGACTCATGAACGAAGAAGCACACGGGGGCCGCAGCATCATCATAAATCTGGGCAATCCCATCAGCAAAAAGGTCGACCGCTTACATTGCCGGAATCTACCATGTATGGATATATTTGTGTGCAAATGTGCTGTTTTGGGGGGATATATGGTCACGTTTTGACCCATGCATGGCAGAGGTCCCATAAGTACCCATAACAGGCAATGTAAGTGACCTCCCTTTTTGCTGATGCCATAAGCAGTGCCGAGGTCGAAGCGGAGAGACAGAAGGGGAAGGTCGAGGTCGCGGCCACTTAATGCGGGACAATGCTATACCCGCTAGAATTCGTTCTTGTCCCATGTTTTATTTTTTTCACAGATGTCATGGTTGTCGTACTATCGTTTATTTTTTTTTCTCCCATCTGCATCCAAAACTATATAATCCATTTGTACATTCGTTACTCACTGATCAACAACGGAATTGTGGCGCCTCCATTTTATCGTTCCAGATGACAACCAAACCGGAGTTACCGTTGAATTCTGTCTTTGGCTTAGATGTGGCTTGCTATCTGAGGGCACAGGCCATACGATGCTGGTTCTATATCATTATGCCAAGCACGACAACAAGGGGGGGAAGAATCATCTCTGCTCTATCCTCGGCTCAATGTATATTATGCAAGGACGATAACATGAGTGGGAATAATCATCTCTGCTCCGGCCTCGGCTCTGGAGATATTACCATGACGTCGATTAGATAAACAGCGTATACAGATCCAAAAAAGACAAAACTCACGGCTCCACTGCACGCCCAGGATCAAACTATCATAGCCTTTCCCATGAACCTTGTCGATCGCCTTTTGAGCCGCCGCCCTGTCCTCAAAGCTGACAAACGCAAAGCCCTTTCCCGCACCCGTCTCCCGATCGCGGCCTACATACACCCTCGCCACGCGGCCAAAGATGCCAAAGAGCTCGCGGAGGTCGTTCTCCTGGGTGTCTTCTGATATGTTGGTGACGCGCAGGGTGGGGAGGTCGTCCCTGTTTGTGGATCCGCGCATCGAGTCGCCTGCACCGCGGGACGCGCCGGGGCGCATGGATGGAGGGACGTATTTCCCGGAAGAGGAAGCGCCGTGCGCCGGGGCGGTTGTTTCGGGGGCATGTGAGTCTTCCTCGAGCCCAGCGGGGTCTTGTCGATCGATCGAACCTTCAGATGTCCATCTCGACGTAAAAACGGTTAGATGCGCATACCTGCATTCTCCAACCCGGCGAGCGTGTCTTTGTAGGGGCATTTTGCGGTGAAGTGGTCGCCTTTGCAGAGACGGCAGATGACTTTTCCTGCACCTGCGCGTACGAGGTTTTGTTTGACGTTCTCTTCTGGAGTGGGCTCCGGTTCGTGGGACTGGAAAAAAGAGATGAAGAAGATACTGGGTAGACAGATCGTACGATACCGCACCTTATTGCCCGCGCTCAGCTTTAGGGCAACGCTTTCGCCAACGGTCGTAGTAGCCCTGTCCGGTCCAGGTTTGTTTCCCCTCTCCGCACCAAACTTGCTCCACTTTTGGCGTTCTGCTACGACATGTTCGACAATGGACTTTTGGAGGGTGCGCCTTATGCGCCGGGTGATCTGATTGACGAGGAGTAATAATATACTGAGATCATCAACCCGCTGGGAGAGACATAACATGCCTTACTTTGACTTTCTTTCCTTCATCGTTCAGAGCATACTCTATGATCGTGCGGATGCCGTTCTCATCGACAGATTCTTCGTTTTTTGGCTGTTCTGCATACTTCCCGTTAAGTTTTTGAAAGCTATCCCAACGATTGTCTCACCGAGCTCATCGACGTCGTCTGCCCATGATGTTTTCGGTGTCCTGCACGCGCATATCAACCTTCTGTAAGGTCCATCTCTGGGTGACTGGCGACGTACGTGGCTGCCATTTTGTTCGAGTACGAGATGGTAAATCCTCAGATCAAAGAATTTGTATTTATTTACATGCATAACCTAGTCTTTCGAACGCGTTCTGGCTGCTGGCGCGTCTCCTGTGGTCTCTTCTGCGGTGGGTGGATGTTCGGATGCGTCCGACTTTTTGGGACGACCTGGTCCTCTTTTCTTTGCGTCTCCTTCCCTCGCTTCTCCTTCAAGTGCCTCGTCGTGTTTCTTGACCTTCGACCCCTTCCTCGGCCTCCCTGACTTCTTTGTTCCACCCTCAGTTTTCGTCGCCGACCGTGTTCTCTTCGCTCCGCCTTCAGCGCCAGCTTTAGCCCCCTTCGCTCTCTTCTTCTTCTCGGCGGCCGGATGTTCCCCTCCGCCCGCTTCTCCATCACCCACTTCAACCGTCTTTTCCTCTCCTTCTCCCTCTCCCTCGTGTTCTCGCTTCTCCCCTGTCTCTGCGGCTGCAGATGCTTTCTTTGCGTGAGACCGCTTCTTGGGCCCCACCGTTTCAGTCGCTTCTGTGGGGCCCCCCATGCCCTCTTCACCAGTCTCCACAAGGTTCTCCTCTCCACCCTCTCCCTGCTCCATCGGAGCCGGTTCGGTCTCAATGTCAACCTTCGTGAGCTCGCTCATCCTCTTCACAACATCGTTTCCTTCGCGCTCTACATGAACAGCGGGATTAGACGGGTCCGCGTTCCTCTTTACCGACTTTCCATTGGATTCAATCTCGAGCTGTCCTTGGGTTCTGATTTCTCCGACTGTCCCAGTACCTTGGCCTGTTCCAAAGCTCCATGAGACTGTTTTGATTTCAACTGCCTCAGCGTTTCTAGACCCAGCCAAAAATCGAATGACTGACCTTCATCGCCTTCTTGAATATCCATCGAGAACAGGATTTGTTGGATGGTTGTGATGATGGGGGTTCTAGGTGTCTGCGTATGAAACGCCACCAGGTGATGAACAGTCCTTTATATAAGAACCTGTCTGAGACATCCAAGTGTCGTTCATGTCGTCATAGGGTTGGACCAATCACACGGGAGTTGTGAGACTACACTTCAGCTGACTGTTCGATGCTCGTACTTGCGACTTTTCCAAGATTTCTCGCCCAGTCCCCCTGCCCTTATTCGTTGGATAATCCACTGTACGGACCCTCGGCAGCAATGTTATGACCGGGCTTCCGTCGGCGCTCAAAGAAATCAGTTCCCAACATAATTTTATCCGAACGCCGCCTCTCTGCGTTTCGAGAGGATGCGATAATCGCGAGAGTCCTCCATTGGATTCCCCTCGCGGCCTTATCCCTAAACGAGAAGAGATTCGGCTTTAGGAAACCAACTATTATCATACGAATCTCGATGTATATCGCCTAAATAAATACAGATATCCAGTGATGCCCGTCAGTGCCCGGAGGTCCTATGGAAGACTCCCCTCATCGGGCGACCCCGTCCTATCCTATCCCATCCTATCATACTGTCAAGGGACATGGCAAAGGTCGCGACGCAACCTGATTGAATTACAATCATTATAAACCCCTCCCCGACTACTGTAATCTCCTTCACCCAGCATATTTCCAGCGACGGCCAATGTTGACCAAAAGACGATTCGATAGATTTCAAAAAAAAACGTGTTCCCCAGAGCATCATTTCTAGGTACAATTACAGTATCCGTTATTATATGCATCCAGAGTCTACGATTGCACAGCAACCTTCAAAGCCTGCTGAACATCGGCCAGCAGATCTTCTATTTCCTCGACACCAACAGACAACCTCACCAGATTAGATCCAATACCCAACGCAGCCCTCTCCGCCTCGGGTATACTTCCATGCGTCATCTTCGCAGGATGCTCCGCCAGGCTCTCAACACCACCCAACGACTCCGCAAGCGTGAACAGTTTAGTGGACGTCAAAAACTTCTCGGCGACCTCTTCCCCTCCTCGGATCCTAAACGAAATCATTCCGCCGTACGGAAAATCTGCACCCGGGGAGCCACCTAGCGAGTCGACGAACTTGCGTGCATGAGGGGAGAGAGACGAAAATGCTAGGCCGTTAAGGGGGTGCGAAGCCAGCCCGGGGTATATCACGTCCTCAACGTAGGGCGACTTCTCGAGCGCCTTCGCGACCGCTAAAGCATTGGCTCCGTGGGCTTTCATACGTAGATGGAGCGTCTTGGCCCCACGCTGTGCCAGCCAGCAGTCGTATGGACTAGGTACGGCGCCAATAGCGTTCTGAAGGAAGCGTAGCTTCGAGGCGAGGGCGGCGTGGTGTGCGGGAAGAATCAGCGCGCCCATAACGACATCAGTGTGACCATTGATGTACTTTGTAACACTGTGCATGACGATGTCGGCACCTAAGAGGAGTGGGGACAGATAAAATGGAGAAAGGAAAGTATTGTCTACGAGGACGAGAGGATTGGACGGGTGCGAGTGTGCGATAGAGGCTATCTTGGCGATATCGATGAGACGGAGGGTAGGGTTGGTCGGTGACTCTATCCACACAAGCTTAACAGTTTGTTAGTCAGGTCCGGATCTCGGATTCACGAACATACCTTGGTATTTTCCCGAATGGTAGCCTTGAACTCGTCTTCATCTACGTTCTCGAGATCCATAAATGTCGTCTCAATCCCTTGCGTCTCTTCGGCGACCCGTCTCATGTACCGGAATGTTCCGCCATATACGTCATTCACACTAAGGATGTGAGATCCGGGACCCAGCGAGTGAAGCACGGTCGCTGTGGTAGCCGATCCAGAAGCAAATGCAAGCCCATATGCCCCCCCGGACTCCAAGGATGCAAGGGTTTCCTCGAATGCATCGCGGTTCGGGTTTCCCGAGCGAGAATATTCAAAGCCCTTCGAGAAGTCAGGTTCGGGGGAATGGTGAATCGGGCAGGACAACTCACATTGTGAACGCCGATGGCGTCCTGCTTGTATGTCGTACTGAGAGATATTGGTGGGATGACAGCCCCGGTCTGTTTATCTGCGGGAGATCCGACATGGATTGCGCGGGTCCCGAAGCCGTAAGACGGCTTCTTCAGCCCGTTGATATGGGGGTGGCTATCGATGCCATTGTGTTCGAGAAGGAGAGACGGAGCCATGGAGGTTGGGGTGATGAGGGTCCGAGTCGAAAGCCGCCTTCTTATAAGTAGGCTTTCGACCGCTTCCGATCCAAAAAGCGAAAACGATGAGTGAGCACCCCTAGAGCTTACAAATTTTTCCCAAAAAATTGCAAAGTATTGCGTGATCACATACGGCCGGGTACAGTACAATGAAAATTACAAGTCATAGATAAACCATGCCGACTTATCGCCAGCTGCAGTCCAGGCTGACCCCACGGAAGGTTACCCAGGATATACAATGAAAATTAGAGACTATAGATAAACCACGCCGACTTATTGCCCAGTCCAGGCTTCTCGTCTTCCCTGTCCATCGACTGGCGTATTATCGCCTTCTTCCGATTCTGTACAGCGAGGTACCAAATATTCAGGCCAGCGATCAAGACGACGAGTGACGAGAAAGTGAGCATCGTGATGCATGCTTTCCTGTACAAGGGCGCTGGCGAAAGAGTTCCAAAGAGCCAAGTAACAAGGATGCCCCCTGCATTTGTCATAATAAATGAAACGGCGATGGCAGTGGCGCGCCTTGTATGGGGCGCTATGTTGTTGGAGATCCATGTGGCTCCCGCGGGTGCAGCGGAGTAGGCTCCGGAGATGCTAAAGAAGAGGGAACCATATTTCACGTGGAGGGACGACGAACCTGGGTAGTGGAAACCGGTCAGATAATGCTGGACGCAAGAACGATCTGGAGACCAACCAAGATACATCGCAAAGCCAATGGCACAGAAAGTGCCGCAGATCATGATAATCGAGCCGCGGCAGCTGTACCTATCAGAGATATACGCCAAAAACATGGATACTGGGCAACGTCTTTCAGGACAGATTGAAAGGGCGTGGACCTTAAAAACGTACCAACAAATGCGGCTGCGAAAGGTGGCACACTGAATAACTGAGCACGAGCCGCAGTGTAACCCAGTCCTTGGACAATCGAGGGGGTAAAGCTATGAGCAAACTTAGTTCACCATGAAACCTGGTCCGTGTCATAAAAGGCGTACTATGCAAGCCCGTAGATGAGAGCCCCTGTGCAGGATAATCGTCATCAGTCGTGGATACTACGGAAGATTGACTCACCAATAAAGAACAATTGGACAGATAGCAGTTGCACTTGAGGTTGCAGAAAAGCGAGACCAACCTCCTTCAATGAAAACTTGTCTGCACTCTCTTCATCCGTTGCACCGGTTTCCTTGAGCTGCCGAATGACGTATGCTTTCTCTGTCTCGCTGAGAAAGCGACATTCCCCGGGAGTTCGGGGGAGGAGGAAAAACGCAGAAATCCCAAACAATATGGTGAACACCCCTTCAAGAATGAAGATCCATGCCCAGCCCCGAAGATGACCGAGCCCATTCATGTGGATAATTCCGTACGCAAGGATTCCAGAAAAGGCCCCAGAAATTGACGCAGCTGAGAAAAAACCAGAAATTCTGGAGAGGAAAATTCTTAGACATCTAGACAGACGCGCGGCAAGACGCGTTTTACCTCCAGTTCAGCTTTTGCCTAGGATAGAACGTTGAAAGATATAGAACCAGCCCCGGAAAGACACCACCTTTTATAACTAGGTCAACCGACGAATACTGGATTAGTGTTCGATAGATGACAAACCTTCGAAGAGACCCAGGAAAAACCGGCAAACAAGAAGGCCATGATAAGTCTTGACTGCGCCTAGAACGTATGGGTAGTCGATAGACGACACGTGTGCAAGGCATGACGAACCTTGAGATGTAGTTGTAATGCCCCACAGTGTTAACAATATAGGCAACAATCTGTTGGGACCGACAGCCTGCGCTTCATTAGTTTTGAACTCCAAGACTGAGTATATCTTCACACACTTTCAAAAGCAAATTCGACGGCAATTCTGCAGCAATATAGGGAACGTAGGTGACCGTTAACGCGATGCTGTATTGCTTGTTTGTCATCTTCAAATCTTTCTGTAGTCCTGCAACGCGGGCATTCCCCAAGTTCGTACGGTCCTGTCGCAACATGAATGGCTTGGCCTCGACGTCCTGCAATAGGTGACTCACCAGAAACGACAGCAGGTAAAACATTGCCACCACTGGCAGAACATACAGATCCACCTTTCTCCAAACCTTTTCGAGGGCGGGATCCTCTGTGGGACCCACGCTGCTTACACTGCCTATGTCGGCGGCTCCTTTCTCGGGATCGGACACACTAGAATCTGACATGGCCTTGGGAGTCTTCGATTATCCCGTCTGTTGGGGTGAGGGATTCCGAGGTCAATCTATCGCAAGAGAATGGCTTTATATCAAGAACATGAGGCCCAAAGGCCTCAGTAATCGGTATCGTACTGTGCCTCACGATTGCATTGACCTGAGGAGATACGTCGATAGTCCCTGGTGTCCGGCATCAGTTTGACGCGGAGGTTAAGAAGATAAAAAAATACACCCATTTCCTCTGATCCATCGGCTGTGACCATGGTTAGAGACTATATGGACTAGGCGACCAACTCTAAAGTATCCGTCGCTAGTCCATGACACGTGTTCCTGATCATGCGTTTTCCTAACGCCGAGGGTCCTCATTGACACGATGGAACCCGAGTGACCACTGACAGAATCGAATTGATTGGGGACGTAGTGAGTCTCTAAGTGGACCAGAGAACTTCCGCATGGCGAGTCTTGGCGACCCAGCTGCGGCAGACCGTACTCATTCTTAAGCGAACGTCCCGTGGTCTCGTGGCGTTCTGAACGGAGCGCTACTAGTTTCGAGGCGAGGGCAGCGCGGTGCGAAGTATCTATTGTCATATTACCTGTAATTTCCAGACAGCCGAGTTTCAATTCGTACCTATAAACGTGACTTGTACACATCCCTGCCAAGTCATAACCGTTGGTGAGTCGCGGACAACTTATCAAAGTTGACAGATCATGGTCCATGGAGGAGGAGTGGATTAATTTTATGGCGTATATTTACATAGAACAGAGAGATCCTATGGCATCCTGCTGCTGGCGTGTATTGTTTCCCAATATATATTGATGTCTCCATGCGTCGGTAGCGCCACCTGTAGAATGGATCGATAGAGCAGGAAAGGTGGATATGAGGAGGGGGTCTGAAAATGGCAGAAATATCACCTCTCCACATATCCACAGGATGGATAAGTGTCGTGGGGGTCGGAGGGCACGTATGGGATGGTATAGACTGATATGGAAGTAGTAGTCAGAAGGTGCTTGAAAAGGTGTGGAAGATAGGAAATAGGATTTAGTGGTCGGGACTTGAACAGGAGCAATCATCATGATCGATCCTTATACAGCAAAGTTTAGCCCAGGAACGTTTGTATCGTGTTTTCCACCGCGTTTTCATCGTGATTTTGTGTCTCCCCTTTTCCACACCTCTTCGAGCACCTTCGAGCACTTCCATATCATTTTGTACTGTCTTGTATATCGAGGTCACATTCTTAAACACTAAGCCAAAAGGCGAGCACAATTGCGAGATAATTGGATTGAACTTGATCTGACTGTGTCAAGTCTTCACACTGTCACCATGCGCTCCGACCCCCAAACAATTATTCATCTAGTGATACATGGTAAGATGTGAAACCATGCACGCCAGCCGCAGGACGCCATAGGATCGTTCCGTTCTATGCCCAAGCCAGCATGTATCCTCCTTACTTGCTCCGAGGCCTGTATTACCCTGTGGCATTCAGACTCAATCTACAGCCAAGTATTTATGTTTGTTGACCGAGGTAATCAGGGGATATAAGTATGCTCGAAGGAACCAGCCAAAAAGCGAGTGGATGAAGGGCGGTCGAGCTCACGGTACACAACGTGGGTAAGCCGAGCACGCTACGTCGTAGCGATTTTTTTCGAAATTGCAAGCATTGCGGAATCACTTGAGGTCCGCGCGGGGTATACAGTACGATGGGAAATTACAAGCTGTAGATAAACCACGCCGACTTATCGCCCAGTCCACGCTTCTCCTCTTCCCTCTCCATGGACTGGCGTACTTCCGCCTTTTTCCGATTTTGTACAGCGAGGTACCAAATATTCATCCCAGCAATCAAGACCAAGAGGACCGAGAAAATGAGCATCGTGATGCATGCTTTCCTGTACAAAGGGGCTGGCGAAAGAGTCCCGAAGAGCCAAGTCACAAGGATGCCCCCTGCATTTGACATCATAACCCCGATGGCGACGGCAGTGGCCCGCCTTGTATGAGGCGCAGAGTTGTTGGAGATCCATGTGGCTCCCGCGGGTGCAGCGGAGTAGGCTCCGGAGACGCCGAAGAAGAGGGAACCATATTTCACGTGGAGGGACGACGAACCTGGGTGGTAGGAACTGGTCAGATAATGCTGGACGCAAAGACGAACGGGAAACTTACCAAGATACATCGCAAAGCCAATGGCGCAGAGAGTGCCGCAAACCATGATAATCGAGCCGCGGCAGCGGTATCTATCAGAGATGTACGCCAAAAATATGGATACTAGGCAACGTCTCTCAGGACAGACTGAAAGGGTATGGACCTTGAAACGTACCAACGAATGCGGCTGCGAAAGGTGGCACACTGAATAACTGAGCACGAGCCGCAGTGTAACCCAGTCCTTGGACAATCGAGGGGGTAAAGCTATGAGCAAACTCAGTTCACTATGCGTCCTGAGTCGTGTCATAAAATGCGTACTAAGCAAGCCCATAAAGGAGAGCCCCTGTACACGATAATCGTCATCAGTTGCGGATACTACTGAAGATTGACTCACCATTAAAGAACAATTGGACAACTAGCATTTGGACTTGAGGTTGCAGAAAAGCGAGACCAACCTCCTTCAACGAAAACTTGTCTGCACTTTCTTCCCCCGTTGCACCGGTTTCCTTGAGTTGTCGAACGACGT
>Ga0307516_10005443_pt1 | contig 15230 bp, 15 predicted proteins | sample 19_EM_MG_FD_203310 | JGI IMG/M metagenome (GOLD analysis project Ga0307516, IMG submission 203310) | Populus trichocarpa ectomycorrhiza microbial communities from riparian zone in the Pacific Northwest, United States - 19_EM | ecosystem: Host-associated > Plants > Roots > Unclassified | place...
TGCTCGCGCGCCTGCGCTCGGGCCAGTTGGAAATGATGGTCGGGCGCATCCTCGAACCCGAGGCGTCCGGGGAGCTGAATTTCGAGCCCCTGAGCGACGAACCCCATTGCATCTTCGCGCGGACCGGCCACCCGCTGGAGAGCCGCGGTGACCTGACGCTGGCCGATCTGGCCGACGCCGGATGGATCCTTCCCGCCCAAGGCAGCATCCTGCGCGATCGCCTCACGGCCCTGTTCCTGTCGGCCGGGCTGGACTTGCCCGAGCAGACCATCGAGACCACGTCGCTGCCGATGATCACGCAGTTGCTGGCGCAAAGCGACATGGTGGTGGCACTGCCGCGCGAGGTCGTTCGCACGCATGTCGAGCACCGGCTCCTGGTGGCCCTGCCCATCGAGCTCGAACTGCGGCTCGACCCCTATGGCATCGTCACACGGCGCCACCACCCTCTTTCGCCCGGCGGCGAGGCGATGCTGCAAGCCTTGCGCCACACGGCGCTAGCGGCGTCCGAGGCCGCGCGTCCGCGGGGTGACCACTTCAGCGGCACAGGCTTCGACCAAAGTGCCCTTGAATCAAGGACTTAGCTCGCTTCCTGCATGACATTCCGGCGCGGAAGCGCGCCTTCTGACGGTCGATCGCCCTCGTTCATGCCAGGCGCTCGGTCCGCGAAGGCCGGCCGATGGCATCGACGCCGTCTGCTTTGTCGCTGTTGCGTCGCTTGAAAAGCAGGGTCGGCACGAGCTTCGTGAACGATTCCACCCCGGCCCTCTTGCTCAGGACAGCGAGCTTTTCGTTCGTCTCGCGCTCCAGAGCTGTCAACGCGTCACTGTCGCCGGAATAGACGAGCACTGGCAAGTCGCGATAGTCGATCTGGAGGCGGGCGAGCACGGTCTGCCCATCCATGTCCGGCAACCCCAGATCCAGGATCACCAGGGCGGGTTGATAGTCGGCCAGTTCGGCCAACGCTGCCGTCCCGTTCGCGCAGATCTTCGGCTCGACTTCGCGGACGCATTGGCGGAGCATCTCGCAGATGAGGCGCTGCTGGAACTCGTCGTCCTCGACCACCAGCACCCGTGTCGAGCGCTCCGGCTGTGCGGACATGCGGCGCTGGCCGGGCACCTCCAGCGCGCGTCCTTCCGATACCCGCTGCAGTTCGTCGAAAACGCGCTGCGCCAGCGCCTTGACGTCGAGCTCCTGTGCTCGCTGGAACACATGGCCGTTGAGCTCGTCCATTGCGGAGGTCAGGATGACGATCGCCTCCCGTTGCGCGACCTCGAGGCCCCGCCGCTGCAGTTCGAGCAAAGCGCCACCGAGGTTGTGCGATGTCACTGCGATGTCCGACGCCGGCTCGCCATCGATGCGTACCTGGAGGGTTTCGAGCAACACGTCTATGGCGCGTCGCAGCGACGCCTCGTCGCCGCGCTGTCCGCTGACCAGGAGCGCGACTCCCAAGTTGTTGTTGATCGCCGCCCAAACCTGCGGCGCGCTCTCACGCGAGATTCTGCCGGCGATCTCCTCGAGCGCTCGTATCGCCTCATGCAGGCCGGAGCTGTCCCCCAGCTGACCCAGGCATACCAGGGCTGCGGCGCGGTCGCAGCTGGTCATCGCCCAATCCAGGGGTCGCTGGTCGCGCGTATGCACGCGCAGCGCCTCGTCGTAGGCACACACGGCCTGCTCGAGTCGCGCGATGTCGCGCCGCGAGTTGCCCAGGATCTGCAGTGCGTTGGCGAGATTGCATTGCGCCGTCGCCCACGCGATGGGTGCGGCATCCGCGGTGCTGACTTCCTGCGCATCGCCGAAGGCCGAGAGCGCCGCCTCCAGAGCGACATGGTCGCCCCGCTCGCCGAGCGTCAGCAGCGCCAGCCCCATGTTGTTGCGCGTCGCGGCCCACGCCGCCGGATTGGCTTGGCGCGTGCGCACGGACAACGCGTGCTCGTAGGCGCGAATCGCATCGCGTACGGCGCGCACGTTGCCTCGCTCGCCCATTGTCGCGAGTGTGTCGCCCAGGCGAACCTGCGCCAGCGCCCACTCGTCGGAGCCCTTTTGCAGGCGCCCCAGCACGGCCGACCAGTCGCGCGCGGCCTGCCGAAGCAGGTCGGGCTGGCGCCTGCAGCCCAGTTCATAGGCCGCCTCCGCTCGCATCTGCAACAACGCGCAATCATTGAGCTCGCGGCGCTCCAGGCGCTGCCAGGCACCTTCGTATTGATCGGACAGAAGCAGTTGCCTCAGCTCCCTGCGTTCGCGGGTCGCAGCACCGACGTCCTCCCAGGCGGGCTGCAAAGCTCGCAGGCGGGCGCGGAAGTCCTCGACCTCGTCGCCCAGTTCCGCACACTCGGGACGACGGTCGACGCATATCCGCTCGGCCAGGCTCAGCACGTGGACGACGGGATCGCGGAACCAGGCCGGCACGCCGATGCGTGTCTGTCTCAGCAGTTCCCTGAAGAAGAGATCCGCATCCTGTCCCGCGATCATCCGCGCGCCGTCATGGCTGGTGAGCAGTTCCATCGCGGTGGCTGAAAGCGTGTCCTGCTGGCCATGTGCGACCCAGAAGATCGGCAGCTCCGGCAGTGCCTGACTTGCCCGGAACAGCATCTCCATGACACCCTCGCCAGAGTTGCCGCCGTAGCCGACGACGCAAAGGACCGAGCACTGCTGCAGGAGGCCGTAGAGGCCGCCCTGCGCCTGCGCGAGGTCCCGCGTCCCCAGCACGGCCTGGGAACTGTTGCGCGGACTGTAGGTGTGCTGCGAACCGTGCAGGTAGACCAACTGGGGCACTGGCGGGCGCGGGTCCAGCCGATTGAGGGACTCGACACCGTCAATGATGGCCGGCAGCTGGTCGCAGCGGACCAGGCCGTCCAGCAGCAGATCATCGAAGTTCGTCGTGAGCAGCGTGTGGACGATCCGTTCGCGCACCAGTTCGCCGATCGCCAGATGGGTCCAGTTGATCTGCCTGCGATTGGTCTTGACGATGACTCGTCGAATGAAGTCGCGCTGCTGCGTGGCATCCAGGCGGGCGAACAGTTCACCGTAGGCTGACCCAAGAGACCCGGAGCTGCCGACTTCGCCGGCGTCCTGGAGTGCCTTGAACGCGAGTTCGTGCGAGACGGGATCGTGCTCGTCGCAAGCCCTGTCGAGGTGCCCCAGCTTGCGTGCGAGCCTGACGGCGAGACGCCCGGCAAGCGCATGTCCGCTGGGGATGCCGGCCGAGACCGAGGCGCCCGCCCCGATCCAGAAAACAGCCCGCCCGCGCGGATTGACTTCATCCCCTTCATCGGCGCGAGCGAGCAGGAGCCTCTTGGCCAGTTCGGTGATGCTGCCGGGAGTGACGAGAGCAGGAGGCATCTTGCATCAGCGCAGTCCACAAGCACAGACGCTACCTTGCAATCGGCCAGCGAGCCATCCAAGGATCTAGGGACGATTCGATCGGCCGCGCGCACGCAGCAGTCAAAGCGATACGAAGCGAACGCTCGCGCTGCAGCCATTTTGTCCGTCGCATGCACGCGCGCTCGCGACTCAACGGCAGGAGGAACGTGAGACACGATATGGCCGAAGGCCACCGCAAAAACGAAGAAGCCCGACGACCTGTTTGCGACGCTGGCGCGCTGGCTGGGACCAGGCCGCCAACGCTGATCCCGCCGACCAGAATTTTCGTGGGGTCGTCCTTGCGATGCGAGGGCGCCCGTGCCAGGATCGTCGCCTCGACGGAGCGACCCAGGAAGGCGATCGACGATGAATGTGATCCTGGAGGAATTGCGCCAGCGCCAGGGCGGCTGGTCGAAGACGGCGGGGGTCCTGAAGCGACGCTTCGAACGCCAGCGCAACGTGGCGCTCGGGCTCTCGCTGGGCGGTGCACTGCTGGCATCGACGGCGACCCAGTTCACCGGCGAAATGCGCTTTGCGCTCGCGATGGCGAGCGCCGCGATGTTCGGTGTCGTCGGCATCCTCAAGCGCCCGTCGCGCGGTGATGCCAGTGCCCAGTCCTGGGTGCGTGCCCGCGTCATCTCGGAGTCGCTGAAGCGGCTGGCCTACACCTACGCGGCGCGCGGCAAGGGCTACAGCGATCTCGCCAAGCGAGACGCCGCACTGCTCGCGGCGATGGCGGACGTGGCGACGGAATCCAGGCCCTACCTCCCGAGCTATCTGGGCGACCAGCCCGGCAGCACTCCGCAAGGCGACCTCACGCCCGGCGAGTATCTGCAGCACCGCGTCGATGGCCAGATCGAGTTCTACGAGTCGAACGCGAAGACCTGCAAGCGCCTGGCCGACAAGTGGCGCATGTGGGAGTTCGGCCTGGCCCTGGCGACGGCGGCCTTCACCGTCATCGCCGCCTTGATCAACAAGCAACTGCCGCCGGCGGGTTCGGGCGCGGACCTTGCAGCCTTCGCAGCCGTGCTGACGACGATCTCCGGCGCAATCGTCGCGCACATCGAGGCGTCGAAGTTCGACTTCCTCGTGACCACCTACCGCGCCACCGCGCTGCGCCTGCGCGACGCGAAGCTGGCCCTCGAGCAACCCGTCGACATCGATGCGGCCGCATGGACGAAGTTCGTGGGACAGTGCGAACAGCAGATCGCCGTGGAGAACGGGAGCTGGGTGCTGAAGATCGGCAAGAGCTGAGCGCCATCCATCGGCGCAACTCCGCGAGAGTCGGACTGCTCGCAGTACGCATCACGGACTCCGTCACAGTGACGGTTTGCAGCCCGGAAAGCAAAACGGCGCCCACTGGGGGCGCCGCATGTTTCCTACGTATTCTTTGGTTGCGGGGGCAGGATTTGAACCTACGACCTTTGGGTTATGAGCCCAACGAGCTACCAGACTGCTCCACCCCGCGACTGAGAAAGCTATTATGGCATGAAACGCGGGAGGCTGTCACTCGGCCGCCGGGAAGCGATGTAAAGAGCACGCGTCGCGTCGCCACTTCGACGTGGGCGGGAGCTCATCGATGGGCGGCGACGTCGCGAAGAATCGCAGCGGCTTGGCGAGCTCGGAGCGCGCGTCCGTGACGCTCGCGGCGTCGCGCGGGTTCCGCTTGCTTCAGTCCGCGATCGCCGTCGGGCCGGCGACCCAGCACCAGGCGCCGGGTTTCAGGCCGACAGGCAGTTCCAGCTTGCCGAAGCGGCTGCGGTGCAGCGCTTCCACGCGATTGCCCACCGCGGCCAGCATGCGCTTGACCTGGTGGTACTTGCCTTCTGCCAGCGTCAGGCGGATGCCGTGCAAGCCCTCTGCCGCGCCGGCCCAGGGTTCGGCGGCGATCGCGCTCACCGGCGCCGGGTCGTCCAGCAGCACGACACCGGCCAGCAGGCGGGCGATCTGGTCGGGCGTGACGGGGTGCTTGCACGAGGCGTCGTAGATCTTGGGCACATGGTGCTTGGGCGACGTCCAGCGGTGCAGGAGCTGGCCATCGTCGGTGAACAGCAGCAGGCCGGTGGTGTCCTCGTCGAGCCGGCCCACGCTTTGCGCATCGCGACGCAGCAACGGCGCCGGCAACAGGCTGTAGACGCTGGGATGGTGCTTGGGTTTCTTGGAGCACTCGTAGCCCGCCGGCTTGTTCAACGCGATCAGGGCCTTGGCGTAGTACGGCCAGTCCTTGCCCTCGACGTTGAGGACCAGGCCCTCGGGATCGAGATCCTCGAACGGATCGTCATGGATCACGCCGCCGATGGCGACGAAGCCGCCGGCCACGAGGCCTTCGCAGGCACGGCGCGCGCCGAAGCCTTGCGAGAAGATGATCTGCGACAGCCTCATAGTCCGGCCGCCGCGAGGCTGCCGGTGAAGCGCGCCGCGTCCTGGAAGCCGACGACGCGCGCCGACTCGAGCTCGTGGCCCTGGGCGTCGAACAGGATGATGCCGGGCGGGCCGAACAGGTGGAAGCGCTTGAGCAGCGCGCGGTCGTCGTCCGAGTTGGCGGTGACGTCGGCGCGCAGCAGCAGCGCCTTGTCCAGCTTGGCGCGCACGGCGGGGTCGACGAAGGTCTGGGCCTCCATCTCCTTGCACGACACGCACCAGTCGGCATAGAAGTCGAGCATGACCGGGCGCCCCGCGGCCTGCAGGCGCTGGTCGAGGTCGGCGACGCTGGTGACGCGGTCGAAGTGCGGGCCGGCGCTCGCGTCGCCTGCACCCGCATGCCCCTGCGCGAGACGCCCGAGCGGTTGCGCGGGATCGCGGCCGCCGCTGGCGATCCCGACGAACTGCAGCACGCCCAGGAGCGCGAGCACCAGGCCCAGGCCCTTTACCGCGCGTGCCACGCCGGTATGGCGGCCGGTACCCACCGGTTCGAACGCTCCCAACGTTGCGCCGCCGACGATCAGCAGCACGCCCCAGCACACCATCGCGGCGAGCGGTGCCAGCACCGGCTGGACGGTGTAGATCGCCACGCCGATCAGCAACAGCCCGAAGAAGTGCTTGACCTGCTCCATCCACGCCCCCGCACGCGGCAGCAGGGTTCCGGCAGAGGCTCCGACCAGCAGGAGCGGCATGCTCATGCCCATGGCCAGGAAAAAGAGCGCAAGGCCGCCCAGGACGGCGTCTCCGGTCTGGCCGATGTACACCAGCGCCGTGGCGAGCGGCGCCGCCACGCACGGGCTCACGACCAGTGCGGAGATGGCTCCCATCGCGAATACGCCGGCATATTGGCCGCCGCGCATGCGGTCGCCCTGGCTCGAGAGGCCGTTGCGCAGCGCGGACGGCAACTGCAGTTCGTAGAGACCGAACATCGACAGCGAGAGGAGTACCAGCAGCGCCGCGAACGATCCGAGCACCCACGGGTTCTGGAGCGACGCGGCGAGGCCATGGCCGAGCTTGCCCGCGGCCACGCCGAGCACCGTGTAGAGCAGGGCAACGCCCAGCGCGTAGGCCAAGGCCAGCGTGAAACCGCGCCACCGGGTGACGCTTTCCCCCTGCCCGACGATGATGGACGACAGGATCGGCACCATCGGCAACACGCAAGGCGTGAGCGACAGCAGCAGGCCGGCCACGAAGAACAATGGCACGATCAGCGCCAGGCGACCGCCGCGCAGCGCCGAAGCGAGCTGGCTCTCGTCATCCTTGGCAGGCGCGGCGTCGGGCGTTGCAGACGATGCTGCAAGCGGCGCCAGGATCGTCGCCGGGCCGGTCGTCGCACGTTCGACCTGCGGTGCCGACGCCGGCCCATTGCCCAGCATCGCGCTGCGCAGCGGATCCGGCAGCGCCTTGGTGGCGACACTCATGCCGCCCGGCGCCGAGGCCACGATCGGCGCGACAGCACCGACCGTCGCCGCATCGGCGTCGGCCACGATCTTCGCGGAGTCGGCGTCGGCGCCGAAGGCCTTCAGCGTCACGGCCACGGTGCGTGGCTGCGGCGGGTAGCACAGGCCCTTGTCGGCGCAGCCCTGGTGGGTCGCGTTCAGCGTGAACGCCTTGCCGGCCGAGGCGATCGGCAGCACCACGACGACGCCGTCGTGGTACGTCTCGACGTTCTGCTCCAGCGCGGTGTCGTAGTGCTTCTTGCCCGGCGGAATCTGCGGCTCACCCAGCTTCGCGTCGGGCGAGGCGAACTTGAAGCGTTCGCGGTACAGGTAGTAGCCGGGTGCGACCTTGTAGCTCAGCTCGAGACGCTTGGCGTCGAGGACGCGCACCGACAGGACGAAGGCCTGGTCGGGGTCGAGGAAGTCGTCGGCCGCGCGCGCCGGCGCGAACGGCAGCAGCGTGAGCAGCAAAGTCAACAGGACAAGGGGCGTCGCGAGCGCGGCGCGGATCGAGGACAGTTTGATCATGTGCGTGAGAGCCGCAGGTCGCCGCTCCCGTTCCCGGAGAGAGCGCCATTGTCGCGGGTAGGCCGTGTTCGCGTCGGGGAAGGTGAATGGACGGTGGATTGGCGGGCGCGGAAGGCGGCATGCCGGATGCCCGTCCATCAGACGGACGAGCAAAGCGCCGTCCGGGCAGGGTCGGAGAACGAGACACATGAGACGGCCTTTCATCGAGGGTCTGGCGACCGCGGTGGCCTGCGCGGCCATGTCCAGCGCCGGGGCGAGCGTGGCGACGCAGATCGAGGTGTCGGACTTCCGTGTCCACCTGGCCGCGCTGGCGCCGGGCGCCACGGCGGCCGTCAGCTTCGCCAGTGGCGTCGGCAGCATCGCGGAATGCGAGAGTTCGCTGGGAAACCCGTCGACGGACCAGCAACGATCGTTCTCCAGCGGGCTGGCGTTCGGCCAGGTCTTGACGGCAACGACGGCGGATCCGGCCGCGGGCAGTTCGGCGGCGATCGCGGGCAACGCGTTCGGAGCGGGCGCCTTCATCGACACGTCGGCGTACGCCAGCAGCCTGGTGCATCAATCGAGCGCCCAGGGCACGATCGGCCTGGTCAACGGCGTTTCCACCGCGTCCTTCACGCTCGCGCCGTGGACGTTCATGACGATATCGGCGACCGTTCGCGCCACGGCATCGTCCACCGGCGCGAGTCCGTTCGAACTGGCCGACAGCGGGCTGTTGATGGCGATCGGCGACGCCGAGGGGACCGGGCCACAGTTCGCCTACGTCAACTTCAATGCCTTCGCCTTCGGCGGCTTCGGCCCGGTCGACGACACGGAGACGGCCGTCCTGAGGCTGACCTACCGCAACGACACGAACGCCGCCGTCTCAGGCGTGTTCAGCGGCTATGTCGCGTCCTTCGCGAGCTCCGGCCTGCCCGTCAGCACGGTGCCCGAGCCCGGCACGGCGTCCCTGCTGATCGCAGGACTGCTCGCCGCGGCGCGGCGGCTCGCCGGCGGCGCGCGACGACGCGAGCGCCAATGAAGAAGGCCGGCATGTGCCGGCCTTGATCGTTGCGTCGCCGGCGCTCCGGAGAGCGCCGCGGCGTGGCTGAAGCTCAGCCTTCCGACGTGTCGGTGACCGCTTCTTCGTTGTGCGAACGCTCGACGAGTTCGACGAAGGCCATCGGCGCGTTGTCGCCGTTGCGGAAGCCCATCTTCAGGATGCGGGTGTAGCCGCCCGGACGCGCCTTGAACAGCGGGCCCAGCACGTCGAACAGCTTCGTGACGATTTCGCGGTCACGGGTGCGGTCGAATGCGAGGCGGCGGTTGGCCAGCGTCGGATCCTTGGCGAGCGTGATCAGGGGTTCGACGACGCGACGCAGTTCCTTGGCCTTGGGCAGCGTGGTCTTGATGGCTTCGTGGCGCAGCAGCGAGACGCACATGTTGCGGAACATGGCTTGGCGGTGCGACGAGGTGCGGTTGAGCTTGCGGAGGCCGTGACGATGGCGCATGAGATTTCCTTGAGTATCTTTATTGAACCCCGGCCGGATCAGGTACCGGGGGTTTGCACACGAGCCCTTCTTGCGAAGGTGCCCGGCAGCGGAAACGTCCTGACGAGCGGATCAGCGCTTGTCGAGACCTTGCGGAGGCCAGTTCTCGAGACGCGCGCCCAGCGTGAGGCCGCGCGAAGCCAGAACTTCCTTGATTTCGTTGAGCGACTTGCGACCCAGGTTCGGGGTCTTCAGCAGCTCGGTTTCGGTACGCTGGATCAGGTCACCGATGTAGTAGATGTTCTCGGCCTTCAGGCAGTTCGCGGAGCGAACCGTGAGTTCGAGTTCATCGACCGGGCGCAGCAGGATCGGATCGAACTGGGCGGTGCGCGGGGCCGGCTGGTCGAACGCGGCGATGTCGCTGCCTTCGAGCTGCGCGAACACGGCGAGCTGCTCAACGAGGATCTTGGCCGACGAACGGATCGCTTCCTCGGGCGAGATGGCGCCGTTGGTCTCGATTTCCATCACGAGCTTGTCCAGGTCGGTACGCTGCTCGACGCGAGCGTTCTCGACGGCGTAGCTGACGCGGCGAACCGGCGCGAACGAGGCGTCGAGGACGATGCGGCCAATGGCCTTGGTCGTCTCGTCGCCGAAGCGGCGCATGTTGCCCGGAACATAACCACGGCCCTTTTCGACCTTGATCTGCATGTCCAGCTTGCCGCCTTGGGCCAGGTGGGCAACGATGTGTTCGGGGTTGACGATCTCGACGTCATGCGGCGTCTGGATATCGCCGGCCGTGACCGGGCCCTCGCCTTCCTTGCGCAGCACCAGCGTGACTTCGTCACGGTTGTGCAGGCGGAACACGACGCCCTTCAGGTTCAGCATCACGTGGACGACGTCTTCCTGCACGCCGTCGACCGTCGAGTACTCGTGCAGGACGCCTGCGATCGTGACTTCGGTCGGTGCGTAACCCACCATCGACGACAGCAGCACACGGCGCAGCGCGTTACCCAGGGTGTGCCCATAGCCGCGTTCGAACGGTTCGAGGGTGACCTTGGCGCGATGTCCGCCAAGCGGCTCGACGTTGATGGCTTTGGGCTTCAGCAGATTGGTTTGCATGTATTTCCAGTTCCTCTCAATACCCTCGGCTCGTTACACCGATAAGGCTGATGGACCACGCCGGGAGCCTGTGCGTCCGCGGAGCGAGGCCCGGCGCCTCGCAACGAGACGGTGACCGCATCGCTCGCACCAGGCGAGAAAGGCGGTCACGAATTTGGATCAGCGCGAATACAGTTCGACGATCATTGCTTCTTTGATCTCGGCGCCGAATTCGTCGCGGTCAGGGGCCTTCTTGAAGATGCCTTCCTGCTTGGCCAGGTCGACCGACACCCACGCGGGCAGGCCGATCGAGTCCGCGAGCTTCAGTGCGTCGATGATGCGCAGCTGCTTCTTGGACTTTTCGCGCACGGCGATCACGTCGCCGGCCTTGACCAGGTACGACGGGATGTTGACCGAGGCGCCGTTGACCGTGATCGACTTGTGGCTGACCATCTGGCGCGCTTCGGCGCGGGTCGAGCCGAAGCCCATGCGGTAGACGACGTTGTCCAGGCGCGATTCCAGCAGCGTCAGCAGGTTGGCGCCGGTGTTGCCCTTGCGGCGCTCGGCTTCGGCGAAGTAGCGGCGGAATTGCTTTTCCAGCACGCCGTACATGCGCTTGACCTTCTGCTTTTCACGCAGTTGCAGACCGTAGTCCGAGGTGCGCGAACCCGAAGTGCGACCATGCTGGCCGGGCTTCGAATCGAACTTGACCTTGTCACCGATCGGGCGGCGAGCGCTCTTCAGGAACAGGTCGGTGCCTTCACGGCGGGAAAGTTTGCCCTTGGGGCCGAGGTAACGTGCCACGTTATTTCCTTGAGGAATGGTTTTCTGACGCCCGCGTCACTCGGCACGAAGCCGAGGGGTGCGATGCGCAAGTCTGGCGAATGTTGTTATGGCGCTCAGACGGTGGTCTTGGGTCGAACTGCCTGGAGCAGCCGGGCAAAAGCCTGGTGCACTAGACATGCAAGCCGGCAAGGGTCACATGACCATTGCCGGCTGCAGGGAAACCCGGGATTCTAGCAGCACTGAAAGCGCCTGAGCGCTCAGTACTGTTATTCGAGCTCGGCCGGAAGGATCCGGCCAGGCACTCGAATCAGATACGGCGACGCTTCTGGGGGCGGCAACCGTTGTGCGGGACCGGCGTCACGTCGGAGATCGACGTGATGCGGATGCCCAGCGAGGCGAGCGCACGAACCGACGATTCGCGACCCGGGCCCGGGCCCTTGATCTTGACGTCGAGGTTCTTGATGCCTTGTTCCTGGGCGGCACGACCGGCCATTTCGGCAGCGACCTGGGCAGCGAACGGGGTCGACTTGCGCGAACCCTTGAAGCCCTGGCCACCGGACGAAGCCCACGACAGCGCGCCGCCTTGGCGGTCGGTGATCGTGATGATCGTGTTGTTGAACGATGCGTGCACGTGCGCGACGCCATCGGCCACATTCTTGCGGACCTTCTTGCGAACGCGTTGGGCAGCGGTATTCGGTGCTTTTGCCATGATTTTCCTTGATTCCGTCGGGCGAGCTCAGCAGCTCACTTCTTCAGCGCCTGGGCACCCTTTTTCGGACCCTTGCGGGTGCGAGCGTTGGTGCGCGTGCGCTGGCCGCGAACCGGCAGGCCGCGACGGTGACGCATGCCACGATAGCAACCCAGATCCATCAGACGCTTGATGTTGATGGACATCTCGCGGCGCAGATCGCCTTCGATGGTCATCTTCGCGATTTCGTCGCGGATCTTTTCCAGATCGCTGTCGTTCAGGTCCTTGACCTTCTTCGAGTAGGCGATGCCCGCACGATCACAGATCTGCTGAGCGGTGGTACGGCCGATGCCGTAGATCGCCGTCAGACCGATTTCGGTGTGCTTGTGCGGCGGGATGTTGATGCCTGCAATACGTGCCATTTGCGTGTCCTTGTGATGCTTCTATGGTCCGCAGACTCAACCCTGGCGCTGCTTATGGCGCGGGTCGGTACAAATCACGCGGACGACACCCTTGCGGCGGATCACCTTGCAATTGCGACACATTTTCTTGACAGATGCCGAGACTTTCATGGTCTGCTCCTTGACTCTCTTCAAACACTCGCTTCGCTCGTCGACCGAGGCGAGCGCGAAACCCAAATCGTTGGCGACCTGACCCTATGGTCATGACCGCCATCAAATCAACTTCAACCCTTGAACTTCGCCTTGGTCAGCAACGATTCGTATTGCTGGCTCATCACGTAGCTCTGAACCTGGGCCCAGAAATCCATCGTGACGACGACGATGATCAGCAGCGACGTTCCACCGAAATAGAACGGCACGTTGTACTTCAACACCAGGAACTCGGGCAGCAGGCACACCAGCGTGATGTAGATGGCGCCTGCCAGCGTCAGCCTGGCCAGAATCTTGTCGATATGCTTCGCGGTCTGCTGGCCCGGACGAATGCCCGGGATGAACGCACCGCTCTTCTTCAGGTTGTCAGCAGTCTCGTGGCTGTTGAACACCAACCCGGTGTAGAAGAAGCAGAAGAACACGATCATCGCGGCGTACAGCATCACGTAGACCGGCTGGCCCGGCGACAGTGCCGAGGAGATGTTCTTCAGCCAGCGCATGCTGTCACCCGTGGCCAGCGTGTTCACCAGCGTGGCGGGCAGCAGGATGATCGACGACGCGAAGATCGGCGGGATCACGCCGGCCATGTTCAGCTTCAGCGGCAGGTGCGACGACTGGCCGCCGTAGACCTTGTTGCCGACCTGGCGCTTCGCGTAGTTGACCAGGATCTTGCGCTGGCCGCGTTCGACGAACACCACCGCGAACGTCACCGCAGCGACGATCACGAGGATGAACAGCGCGACGATGGGATTCATCGCATTCGTGCTGACCAGCTCGAGCAGGCCGGTGATGGCGCGCGGCAGGCCGGCAGCGATGCCACCGAAGATCAGGATCGAGATGCCGTTGCCCAGGCCGCGTTCCGTGATCTGCTCGCCGAGCCACATCAGGAACATGGTGCCGGCCACCAGGCTGACGACCGCGCCGATCATGAAGCCGGCGCCGGCGTCGAGCACCAGGCCCGGCGACTTCGCCAGCCAGATGGCGATGCTGTACGACTGGACCAGCGACAGCACCAGCGTGCCGTAGCGCGTGTACTGGGTGATCTTGCGACGACCCGACTCGCCTTCCTTCTTCAACGCTTCCAGACTGGGCACGACATAGCCCATGATCTGCATGATGATGGACGACGAGATGTACGGCGTGATACCGAGCGCAAACACCGAGGCACGCGACAGGGAGCCGCCCGAGAACATGTTGAACATGCCCAGGATGCCGCCCTGTTGACCCTTGAGCATCTGCGCGAGCGCATCCGGATTGACACCCGGGACGGGCACGTGCCCGCCGATGCGATAGACCACCAGCGCCAGGACGAGAAACATCACTCGGCGATACAGATCGCCGAATTTGCCCGACTTGGCGAGTTGATTCTGGGAAGTTGCCACGTGTGTGAAGCGTTCAGTAGTTTCGCGTTCAGGCCGAGATCGAGCCGCCAGCGGCTTCGATGACTGCCTTGGCACCGGCCGTCGCCGCCACGCCCTTGAGCACGACCTTGCGGGTCAGCTCGCCGGACTTGATGACCTTGACGTGCTTGATCAGCTCGCCGATGAAGCCAGCTTGCTTCAGCGATTGCAGGTCGATCTCGTCGATGGACATGGCTTGCAGTTCGGACAGCGTGACTTCGCCGTTGTACTTCAGCTGCGCCGACTTGAAGCCGCGCTTCGGAAGACGACGTTGCAGCGGCATCTGGCCGCCTTCGAAGCCGACCTTGTGGTAGCCGCCCGCACGGGACTTCTGACCGTTGTGGCCGCGACCGGCCGTCTTGCCCAGGCCCGAACCGATGCCGCGACCAACGCGACGGCGGTTCTTCTTCGAGCCTTCGGACGGCTTGATGGTGTTGAGTTGCATGTGATGCCCCTTGTCGTTACCTGGCCGGCGCTTTACAGCACCTGGATCAGGTAGTCGACCTTGTTGATCATGCCGCGCACGGCAGGCGTGTCTTCCAGCGTCGAGACGCTGTTCAGGCGACGCAGGCCCAGGCCGCGCACCGTGGCACGATGCTCGTGCTTGGTGCCGATGATGCTGCGAACCAGCTTGACCGTGACGGTCTTCTTGTCAGCCATTTGATTTCTCCTGCGCTTAACCGAAGATTTCTTCGATCGACTTGCCGCGCTTCGCGGCGATGTCGCCCGGAGTCGTCGCGCTCGTCAGTGCGTCGAGCGTGGCGCGCACCATGTTGTACGGGTTGCTCGAGCCGAGGCTCTTGGCGACGATGTCGGTGACACCCATCACTTCGAAGACCGCGCGCATCGGGCCGCCGGCGATGATGCCGGTACCGGCGGGCGCCGGTGCCATCAGCACCTTGGCCGCGCCGTGTTCGCCGCGAACATTGTGGTGGATCGAGCCGTTCTTCAGCGCGACCTTGACCATGTTGCGACGAGCAGCTTCCATCGCCTTCTGGACAGCGACCGGCACTTCACGCGCCTTGCCCTTGCCCATGCCGATGCGACCATCGCCGTCGCCGACCACCGTCAGTGCAGCGAAGCCGAGGATACGACCGCCCTTCACGACCTTGGTGACGCGGTTGACCGCGATCATCTTTTCCTTCAGACCGTCGTCACGACCTTCGTCCTGAACGCGAGGTTGAAACTTTGCCATTTCAGATTCCTTCGTTGACGGTCAGAACTGGAGGCCGGCTTCGCGAGCCGCTTCCGCCAGTGCCTTGACACGGCCGTGGTAGGCGAAGCCAGCACGGTCGAACGCCACCTTCTCGATGCCGGCGGCCTTCGCCTTTTCGGCGATGCGCTTGCCGACGACCGCAGCTGCAGCAGCGTTGCCGCCGTTCTTCAGCTGGTCGCGAACTTCCTTTTCCGCCGTCGAGGCGCTGGCAACGACG
>Ga0307516_10005444_pt1 | contig 15226 bp, 10 predicted proteins | sample 19_EM_MG_FD_203310 | JGI IMG/M metagenome (GOLD analysis project Ga0307516, IMG submission 203310) | Populus trichocarpa ectomycorrhiza microbial communities from riparian zone in the Pacific Northwest, United States - 19_EM | ecosystem: Host-associated > Plants > Roots > Unclassified | place...
CCGAGGATCGGGAGACGAAAACCATTCGCGACCGGCCGGAGGCCGACGCCGACGCGTTACGCCACTCGCCGCGACGGCCTAAGGTAGCCGTCGAAGTGTCGCTCCACTGGGGGAACGGGCGGTTATCCACATGACCAAGACATCGAGCCGGGCCGTACATCGGGTCGCCGCTGCATCGATAGCTGCGACTCTGGGCGTCGGTCTGCTGATCGCCGGCGCGCCACCTGCATTCGCGGACCCCATCGCTCCGCCGGCCTTTCCTCCGGCGCCGCAGAGCCCGGCTGAGTTCAGTGTCGACCGTGCGATCATCGACGCGCAGCGGTCCGGCCATCCGGTGGAGGCCACCGCAGCCGCGTCACCGACGGACACGGTCATCGCGAATCCCGACGGAACGGTCACGCTGAGCCGGACCGCGCTGCCGACACGCAAGCAGGTAGACGACCAATGGAAGGCCCTGGACCCGACGTTGGTGCGCAATCCGGATGGCACGCTGTCCCCGACTGTCGCCCTGGAGCAGCTGACTCTGTCCGCAGGCGGCACCACCCCGATGGCCACGATGGGCGATTCCAGGCTGGCCGCCGCGATCAGCGCGCCGATGTCGCTGCCCGCACCGACGATATCCGGGCCGACCGCCACCTACACCGCCGTGCTACCCGGTGTCGACCTGCAGGTCACCGCGATACCCACCGGCGGCGTCTCCGAGGTGTTCGTGGTGCACGACGAAGCCGCGGCGACGAACCCCGCACTCGCCACCATCGCCTTGTCCATCACCGGTACCGGCCTGACAGTGGCCTCGGACGCGAACGGAAACATCACCGGCACGGACCGCATTGGCCGCGATGTGCTGTCTGCGCCGGCGCCGACCATGTGGGACTCGACCCCGGCAAGCGGACAGACGACACTCGCCCCGGACGGCGCTCGGCTGGACGCAGCCACCCGGCGCCCGGCCGCCTCCACGTTCCGAGGACCCGGTGCGGCTGCTCGCGTCAAGAAGGTCAAGGCTTCGATACGCCGCGGCCGCCTCGAACTCAAACCAGACCTGGACCTGCTCACCGGCGCCGGCACACACTACCCGGTGTTCATCGACCCGACGTTCACCTGGTCAGCGGTAGGGGCGAGCAACAACGGCTGGGCCACCGTGGCGAAGAACTTCCCGAACACCAACTACTGGAAGAACACCCCAGACCCGCTCGGGCGCATGCAGGTCGGCAACCCCGGCGAAATCTGGTCGCACACAATGATCAACTTCCCGATACCGACGAGCACGCTAGCCGGGGCGTCGATCAACACCGCCACGTTCAAGATCACCGAGACCCGGTCCTGGTCATGCACCCCAAGCCGGGTCAACGTCTACGCCCCCTCGGCCACACTTAGTGCGTCGAATGCGACCTGGAACTACTGGGACGGCCAGAGCTTAGGCTCGGTGGTTGACTACCAAAACGTCGCGCACGGCTACAACTCCTCCTGCCCCGCCGCCGGCGTCGCCTTCGACGTCAAGTCGACCATCACCAGCCTGCCGAGCACCAAGAAGACGCAGACGTTCGTGTTGACTGGTACCGACGAGGCCAACGACAACAACAGCTGGAAGGAGTTCCTCGAGACCAGCCCGACGTTGACGATCACCTACAACCACAAGCCGAACAAGCCCACCGGCATGACCACCTCGCCAGCAACGTCATGCGCCGCGGCTACCCCGACCACAATCGGCGATGGCCCGGTCACGCTCTACGCGCGGGTGTCCGACACGGACAACAGCAACCTGGGCGTCAAGTTCAACCTGTGGAAGACGTCGGCCCCCGCGACGATCTTGGCCTCGTCGGACCCGAACGCGCTGACCTACCACTCCGGGACCACCGCCGTGCTGAAGGTGCCGGTGCAGACACTGCGTACCGCCGCCGGTGGCGCGATCACCCAGTTCTCCTGGAAAGTACAGGTCACCGACTTCAACGTGACCAGCGACTGGTCGGGCACCTGCAACTTCACGTTCGACCCGACCCGGCCCGGGCAACCGGACGTCACCCCGCCCGCCGAGGACACCGCCACGATCGGCCAATCCATCAAGATCCCGATCGCCCCAGCCACCTCCTCCGACACCTCCGACACTGCCGCGAGTAGCTACCTCTACCAGCTCAACGGTGGCCCGTATGGGACCGTCACCGCGGACGCCGGCACTGCTTCGATCACCGTGGTCCCGACCCGGTTCACCAACTCGGTCACCGTCACCGGCCTATCCGCAGGCGGCAACGTCGGCGAGACCGCCACCGTGACCTTCAACGCCAACCCCGCCGCCACCGCCGCCGACGGCGACCTCAACGGCGACAACCTGCCCGACCTGATCACCGCCGGCGGCACCCACAACCTCGCCTCAGGTCTCTGGCTCGCCGCCGCCAAGGACGTCGGACAGCTCAGCCCCGCAGCCGCCAACATCGGCGCGCACGGCAACGGCGCGTTCCTCACCGGCAAACCAGGCGACTTCGACGGCACACAGGTCAGCCTCGGCCGATACGCAGGAAACGGCCTGCAAGACGTGCTGGTCTACTACCCGAGCGGGTCACACGCCGGGCAAGCGGTGATCCTGCGCGGCAACGGCGACGGCAGCACCATCCAGGCCCAACTCGACGGCACGGTCGTCAACATGCCGTCTGGCACATTCATCGACAACCAGGGTCTCGACCCCGGCCAACTGGCAAACGCCGGCAACGCGGCCGGCTCGCCCTACCCAGACCTTGTCGGCATCGCCGGCAGCACCAGCACTGGCTACTACCTCAACCACTACCCGAACGCCGGTCTCACCGGCGGCTACGGCCAGGTCGACTCGCTGCCGTCGCAGACCACCCCCACCGGCGGCACCGACTGGGACACTTGGACCGTCGCCACCGCCCAGTCCGGCACCAAAACCGCGATGTACCTCTGGCAGCGCGGCACCGGCAAGCTCTACCTCTGGGACAGCCTCACGTTCGACGCGACCGCCCTCGCCTTCACCTACACCCAATACACGCTCTCCAGCAGCTGGAACACCGGGCAGGACCTGACCTTGCAGGCCGGCGACCTCGACGGTGACGGCACCGCCGACCTGTGGACCGTCGGGGACAACGCCACCGCCACGCCGTGGCTCGTCAGCAACCTCACCGGCGGCAATGGCACGATCACCACCCAACCCAACCAGAAGGTCCTCACGGGCATCCACGCCTGGCTACTGAACGACACCGAGGACGGACCGGTGACCGGCGACAATGTCGCGCACGACAGCATCGGCACCCTGCACCTGACCGGCTCCGGTAGTGCCGGCTGGAACACCGGCGACCTGTACGACCCCGACGTGCAGTTCGACGGCACCAACTCGACGCTGGCAGCCACCGGGCCCGCGTTCGCCACCAACGCCGACTTCACCATCAGCGCCTGGGTGAAACCGAACTCCACCACCGGCACAGTGATATCCCAGGACGGCACCAACGCGCCCGCCTTCAAGCTCTACGCCGAACCACTCGACGCCAGTTGGCGCTTCGCAATGACCAGCAGCGACACCACAGCACCAGCCTGGACCCTCGTCGCGAGCCGCCCTGGCACCCTCAGGATCGGTGTGTGGGCGTTCCTCACCGCCAGTTACAAACGTTCCACCGGGGTACTCGACCTACACGTCAACGGTGCCGACGTAGGAACCGCGACACTGCCCACGCCGTGGAACGCCAGCCGCGTGTTCCGCATCGGTGCCACCAGGACGAGCTCCAACGCCGTAGGCCTCTATTTCAACGGTCAGATAGCCGACGTCGCGGCCTACAACCAGGTCGTCAGTTACGACGCCGGTAACCCCGCCGTATGGGACTTCAACGGCGACCAGAAAACCGACATCCTCGCCTCACACACCAACGGAGGCCTCTACCTCTACCGAGGCAACGGCGCCGGCGGCTTCCAGAACGGCTACGGCGCCGTCATCGGCAACGGCTGGGACACGTTCAACACCGTCTTCTCTCCCGGCGACTTCACCGGAGACGGAAACCCCGACATCATCGCACGCAAACCCAACGGCGACCTGCTGCTCTACCGCGGCAACGGCGCCGGCAGCTTCCAGAACGGAATCGGCGTCCAAATCGGCACCGGCTTCAACAACTTCGACCTGGTCCTCTCCCCCGGCGACTTCACCGGAGACGGAAACCCAGACGTCATCACGCGAGCGCCGAACGGCAATCTCTACCTCTACCGAGGCAACGGCACCGGTGGCTGGATCGACCCCTCCTCCAACATCCTGATCGGCACAGGCTGGCAAAACCTCGACCGCATCATCGGCCCAGGCGACTTCAACGGCGACGGCAAAGTCGACGTCATCGGGCGCAAACCAGACGGCAGCCTGCACCTCTACCGCGGCAACGGCACCGGCGGTTGGGTCGATCCCTCATCCGACATCCTGATCGGCACGGGGTGGCAGAAGTTCGACTACATCGTCGGCCCAGGCGACTTCAACGGCGACGGCAAAGCCGACGTCATCGCGCGCGAACCCGACGGCAGCCTGCACCTCTACCGCGGAAACGGCACCGGCGGCTTTATCGATCCCTCATCCAACATCCTGATCGGCACCGGCTGGGGAATCTTCAACTCCATCCTCTAACCATGTGGCGGACCGGGCTGCCCTGGAGCGACGCCTCTTCAGGGATCGATGAGATCGTGATAGTCAATTAGGCAGAGACCCATCGATGGACGGAGGAATTGTTCAATGCCCTCCTCCGTGTCACCTGCGCCTGACCCGGTGCGGAACAACTGGAATGTCTACGACACTGACGAGGTCTTCCTATGGGAGGCGGCGTTTCCTGCCGGCCTCACAGATCACCAGATCCTCGGCTGGCAGGAGACAGTGTTCGCATCGGGCGAGAAACACGCAGTTCTTTTGCGTTCTGGCCGCATCGAGATGGGACTACAGCCGTGACCGAGACGGCTACATCCTCGATTGGCTGCCGCAAAGCGGGGATCGGATCGAACCGATGGATCCTTATCCGAGCCGTTTCTTGATGGGGCACACGCTGGCGTTCGAGGTCGCGGCCAGGTTGGCATACCTCGGCCCAACCGGGTTGGCCGAAGACTGCTTCAGCGACGTCAGGGTGCTTGCCTCGGGCGCCGGACTCTCGCCCCAGGGGGTCTACGGTGATCCGCCCTTCACAGTGGATTGCGTCAGTGAGGATGACGGCAACTTCACGACGCTCTTCGGTGTGGCCACCGACATCTGGTTCGCGTGGAACGACCCCTGGGACAGAGCTGGCCGCGACCCGATCGACAACCGCCCGCTCGCGGCCTTGAACGCCCACGCCCCGCGGCTCAACGCGTTCCTCGCCGCGGTGAGCACAGCGTGCCAATCGCTCAGCGGCGCTTGGACCTGGAAGACGAAAGGGAAACCTGCGGGCATTCGCGAGGTCGACAGCAAGGGCTACGTGGTTATCTAAAAACAGCGCGTGCTGCCCGATGAGGCAGCCCTCCGTGCCCTCGATGCTGACCGAAGCGACAGGCGACCCCCGGCCTGCGCCGCTCAATCTGGAATTGGCGCAGAGCGACCGGGGAGGCTGGGATGAGATCACCGGCCGAGAAGGACCACACCGACCGAGCGACCGCAAAGCACCGCGCCGCGTCGGCCGCTGTTGAGGTCGAGGCGAAACCGTCGCGGCAGCGTCCGATGAACCCGCGAGTTGCGCAACGCCTGCAGGCGGCCGTCGGCAACCGTGCGGTGTCGGCGATGATGGCCCAGCGCCGCGGGGAGTCCAAGCCCGCCGGCACTGTGGTCGATGCGCCGGAAACGCCGGCCGCGGCTGTGGAGCCGGAGGTGCCGGTGCAGCGGCTGGCAACCGGTTCGCGGGCGGGCGCGGGTTCGGATCCGAAGTTCGCGGCGTTGAAGTCCGAGGTCCGCGGCAAGCAGAAGACGGTGACCGCGCACCGGCCTCCTGCCACGCTGGCCGCCGGAGCGCAGGCCGCTGCGAGACCACCCGCCGATGACAAACTCGCCCAGGGCAAAGCGGCCAACGCGGAGAAGATGAACGCCGCCCAGCCGGGAACCTTCGACAAAGCCGCGTTCATCGCCGCCGTCAACCAGGCCATCAACGCTCAGGCGCCGAAGAATTTGGACGAGGCCGACAACTTCGGTGACTCCGGCAAGGCTGACGCCGTCAAAGGCCAGGTCCAGGGCCAGGTCGGGCAGGGCAAAGAAGCCTCGGCGAAGGCGATCGAGACCACCACCAAAGCCGCGCCCGACACCGCCGCAGCCAAGGAGAAACCGGTCACGCCGCTCAGCCCCGAGCAGACACCGGGCAACCCGGGCGCCCCGAACGCGGCCAACGCTGTGCCGGACAAGGCACCACCGGCCGCGACGGATTTCTCGCGAGGCCCGGCGCAGGTCGATCAGATGATGGCCGGCAACCAGGTCACCGACAAAACCCTGGGCATGGACCCCGAATTCGCTGCCGCCAAGGGCGCGAAGAAAGAGGGCGAGCAGCACGCGGCGGCCGCGCCCGGGCAGGTTCGGACGGCCGAGGCGAACACTCTGGCGCAGGCGAAGGCAGGCGCGGCTCAGAGCGGCGCGGCTGTGGTCAACACTATGGCCGTCGGCCGGCAGCAGGCCGACACCGCCAACCGGCAAGGCCAGAACAGCACCCAGACCGGGGATGAGGCCAAACGCGCCCAGGTCACCGCAAAGCTGCAGACGGTGTTCGACGCGACCAAGACCGATGTCGAGAACATTCTGTCCGGGCTGGACAAAAAGGTCGATGACGCGTTCGGCTCGGGTGAGAAAGCCGCTCGGGATGCCTTCACCGCAGACCACAAGCGCCGGATGGACGCCTACAAAGACGCCCGCTACTCCGGTCTGCTCGGCAAAGGCCGCTGGATCAAGGATAAGTTCGCCGGGCTTCCCGAAGAGGCCAACCAGATCTTTGTGACCGCGCGCGCTGGCTACGTGTCACGGATGCAGCAGGTCATTTCCAACGTCGCCGACGTCATCGGCGCCGAACTCAACCGCGCCAAACAACGCATCGCCACCGGCCGCAACCAATTGCGGGCCGAGGTCGCCAAACTGCCCGCCGACCTGCAGTCCATCGGCAAGCAAGCAGCAGGTGAGTTCGCGGGCAAGTTCGACGAGCTCGCCGAGTCGGTGGACGCCAAGGGCCAGGAGCTCGTCCAGACCCTCGCGTCGAAGTACAACGAAGCGTTGAAGGCGGTTGACGCCGAGATCGAGGCTGAGAAAGAGAAGAACGAGGGCCTGATCGCCAAGGCCGTCGACGCGGTCAAGGGCGTCATCGACACCATCATCAAACTCAAGGACCTCCTCCTCGGTGTCCTGGCCAAGGCCGCGTCGGCGGTGATGGCCATCCTGAAGGACCCAATCGGGTTCCTCGGCAACCTCGTCTCCGCCGTCGGTGCCGGGCTGCGCAACTTCATGGCCAACATCGGCGAACACCTCAAGAAGGGCCTGATCGGCTGGCTGCTGGGCGCCATGTCCGGTGCTGGGTTGCAACTACCGGCGAAGTTCGACCTTCGCGGGATTCTGTCGATGATCGCCTCGCTGCTCGGCCTGACCTGGGCGGCCATCCGCGGCCGGATCGTCGCCAAGGGCGTCCCGGAGCAGGCGATGGGCGCGGTCGAAGCCGGCGTCCCGCTCGTCGCGAAATTGCAGTCCGAAGGCGTCGAAGGCGTCACCGAGGAGATCAAGGAGCAGGTCGGCGACCTCAAGGGCAACCTGCTCGGCAAGATCAGCGAATACCTGATCCCCACGGTGCTCATCGCGGGCATCACCTGGATCGTCAGCCTGCTCAACCCGGCAAGCGCGTTTATCAAAGCGTGCAAGATGATCATCGACATCGTCACGTTCATCATCGAACGCGGCGCGCAGATCATCGAGTTCGTCAACGCCGTGCTCGACGCGGTGATCGCCATCGCCACCGGCGGCACCGGCGGCGTACCCAACTTGATCGAGAAAGCCCTCGCCAAATCCATCCCGGTGCTGATCGGCGCCCTCGCCGCGATCCTCGGCATCGGCGGCATCGCGGACAAGGTGAAGAAATTCTTCCAAGCTCTCAGCAAGCCCGTCATGAAAGCCGTCGACTGGGTTGTCGGCAAGATCGTCAAGCTCGGCAAAGCCATCTGGGCCAGGATGAAGGCAGTCGGCGGCAAGATCAGGGACAAGGCCAAGGAAAGATTCGGTACGCGCAAAGGCCACGGCGGCGCGCACGACCCGGACAAGGGCGTACCCGTCGACCCGAACACGCCGATGACGCCGGCCGAACTGGCCCGGCATCGCGAACTGGCCCAGGCGGCCGTCCGGGAGCTTCAGCAGCCCGAGCCGCCCGGCCCCTACGCGCAAATCAGGCACAAGAAAGAGGCCAAGGCCCGGGTCGTCGAGACGAACGCACAGCCCCAACTGCGGCAGGGCATCAAGCTCACGGTGTTGTTCACGGAGCCGCCCAGCGGCGCCGTCGAACCGAAAATCCGGTTCCACGTACGGATTGCGCCGAACGACACGGACGCCGACGGCGCCGTCCCCCTGACGTCGGGCGGACCGGCCACCCCGATGGCGGAGGTGCCACACAACTTCTACCACGGCACGGACAAGCCGACCGCTGCCTCGCTCTCCGGGCGCCGGACGATCGAAGGGCGGGGTCGCGGCGAGTTCGGTGGAGGCTTCTATACGTTCGCGCAGCAGGAGCCGGCGGAACTGGCGGCCGAGCAGTACACCCGCAACCGCAGGGACGGCGCCACCGCGTGGGGCGTCGTCGAGTTCGGCGTACCCGTGGCCGTCCTTCAGAAGAGTGGACTCCTTGAGGCCGTGACGCAGCTGAGCCCAGGGCCGTACGTACTGGTCTTCCCCGACCGCAACACCGCCGTGGACGTGCGCTACCCGGACGAGATCGCCCCGAACGTGACCCGCTCGCTGACCTGGAAGGAATTCCGCGACGAGAACAGGCGCCTCGGCGGCGAGGTCAACTGGGGCTACGACCTGATCATCGGCCCGTTGAGCGGCACCCTGCCAGGGTTCAAGAACGTGAACCAGTTCCTCTTCAACGAACAGGGGCTATACGCTCTCAACGATTCGACCGTTTCCCGCAGGCTAGTAGCCGAGGGGGCGCTGTGACCGATGGCGAGAGCGTGACGGAGCAACTGCTTCGATCGCTCGCCCTTGAACGGCGTGGCGGCATCACCGCCGGGCTGGAACGCGTCCGCGCCAGACCCGACCTGGTCGACACCGCGCTCCGGATGCAGAGCGACGAGTCGGACGAGGTGCGGGCTATGGCTCTCATCGCGCTGCTCGGCGTGACCGCGCCCGGCGTCGCGAGGGTGGCGCGGCAAGGGCTGCGCGACCGCAGCCCCCAGGTGCGGACCCTGGCCGTACGGATCCTGGGCGCTCTCGATACGCAGGCCCTCGACGATGTGGCCGGGGCACTCGAGGATCCCGATCCGCGGGTGGTGCAGGAGGCCACCAGGGCGCTCTCAACCACGGGGCCAGTGCCCGAGCTGATACGCGGGCTCCTCGGCTCCCCCAACGAGACACAGCGGCTGGCGGGCGTCAACCTTGTCGGGCAGCAGCTCGCCGTCGACCTACGCGACGTGATTGTGAGTTCGCTGCGCGACCCGGTGCCCCGAGTCCGGGCCGAGGCCGTCAGGACGCTGGCCAAGCTCGGACCGGCCGTGCTGGATCACCTCGCCCCGGCGCTGCGCGACGACGACGAACAGGTGCGCGAGGCGGCGCTACGCGCCCTTGCGGCGGGCGAGGAAACCGTGGCGGATGCCACCTTGCTGCGACCACTTCTCGCCGATCCGGCCGTCGGTGTACGGGTGCTTGCCGTCGACCTGTTGCAACGCACCGGGGACCGGTCCTGCTCCGACGTGCTGCCCTTGTTGCAGGACCCAGAGTTGGCCGTGCGAGCGGGCGCCATGGCCGCCGTCGCGGCCTGGCGTTGCGCAGAGGCGGTTCCCCAGCTGGAACGGGCGGCCACGGACGCAGCCGACGCACGCGACCGCGCACAGGCGATCAACGCGTTGGTCCAGTTCGGCCGGCTTCCCGGGCCGCTGCTGATCAGGCTGCTCGCGGACCCGGACGCCCACGTACGGGTGCTGGGCGCGAAAACGGCCAGCGGCACCACCAACTCGGCGGTCCACACCGCGCTGGGCCAGGCGCTGCTCGCCGACCCCTCGCCCAACGTGCGACGCACCGCCGCGGAGAGTGCCACCGGCAGCGACCTGCTTCCGGCCCTGTCCCAGGCCACCCGCAACGACCCCGAACCCCGCGTACGTCTCGCGGCGCTTCGGGCAATCGGACCGTTCCCCGAAGCCTCGGGCGTCGGCGTGGACGCTCTCGACGACCAGGATCCGCGAATCCGCGCCGCGGCCGCCCGATGGCTCGGCACATTGGACGCGCTCAGCGCGGTCGACGCGCTGACGCGCAGGTCGCAGATCGAGGACGACGAGGAGGTCCGCGCCGAACTGTTGCAGGCGTCGAGCGGATTCGACAAGGCCGCCGCCGGGCGGCTGGCAGCAGCGGCGGCAGCCCGCCCCTTGTTCGACCCGGCCGGCCAGCAGCGTGCGTTCACTACCTGGCTGCGGAACCTGGAGTGGTACCCCATGTCAGAAGGCGTCGTGTTCTACAACACCGGTGTCCTGCAGGTGTTCGACGAAGACGAGGAAGAGGACACCGACGCGCGGCTCACCTACGAGGTCTCTTCCGGGCGGTTGCGGGTTTCCCGGAACGGGGTCACCGTGCTCGACAGCGAGTACTCGGTGGACAGTGACGAGCCCGGCCGGTACCGGCTCACGTTGCCTGACAGCGGACCTCCGCTGGATAGGAGCACAGGACGGTCGACATTCTTCTGTGTCGCCGGCGACCCGGCTGCTCCGCCCCGATCGGGCTGAGTCAATCGGCCGACAACGCCCCTGGCCTTTGTCGAAGGCCTGCCGGCACGCCCTCGAAACCCTCGCCGACCGGGTCGGCGAGGGTTTCAGGTCGGGTAGGCGTGTCTGCGGGACCAGTTGGTCATGCGGACGTGAAGGCCCGCATGGTCCTGCTGAACTGCCAGGTCGATTGGCTGATGCCTGAGCAGTTGTCGGCAGCCGCGCCGCCGGGGCAGCCGCCGTTGTCGCGCTGCAACGCCCAGAACGACAGCGACCGGATGCCTTTCGCCTTCGCCCACCTGGTCACCGTCTGCGCGTTGGCCAGGGTGAAGGTCTCCTCCGGGCCGTAGTCGTCGACACCGATCATCTCGGTGATGCCGACCATCGCCCACAGTTGAGCGGTGCTCCGTCCGGGGTAGAGCGTCCGCAATTGGCTGACCAGGCCGTTCGCCGCGGTCTGGGTGTCGGTGGCCATGTCGTGCACGGCTCCGTCGTAGTAGTCGAAGGTCATCAGGTTGACGATGTCGACCCGGGCATGGTTGCTGATCGCGTTGCGCAGCACGGCGAGCCCGTTGTCCTCAAGCCCGGTCGTCGTGGTGGGCAGGGTGTAGCTGAACTCGATGTGCCGGCCGGTGGCTGCCGCCCAGTCCTCCACCTTTCGGATCGCCTTGTTGCGGCGGTCGATGCCGGCCGTGTTGGTCAGGGAGTTGTCCTCGACGTCGAGGTCTATGCGGGTGACGTCGTAGGTCGTGATGACCTTGCGGAATTGAGCGGCGATCGCGTCGACGCTGGTGCAGCTGTCGGCGATCTCGGTGCCGCCGTTGTCCGCCGCGTAACCGCCGAAGCTGGGGATGACGTCGCCGCCGGACCGGCGGATGGCGGCGATGTCGCCGCCGAAGGTGGCCGACGAGATCGGCATCGTCGTGTCGCCGTTGAAGTAGGCCGTGCACGAGCCGACGCTGGGCGTCTGCACGAAGGCGAGGGTGAGGAACTTGTCGCCGGACTGGGCGGCGAGGCCGGACAGGCTGTCGCCGTTGTATGCCTCGAAGTATGGGGCGAAGACGTGGGCGGGGATGGTTCGATGGGCGGCCTTGGCCTCGGCTGCGGGGGCGTGGAGTCCGGACACGCTGACGGTGACCACGGCGGCTGCCGTCAGGGCGGCGAGACGGGAACGACGCATGATGGCCCTCTTCAGAAGAGTGTTAGTTAACCTGACTAATAGAAGAGACGAACGCGGAACTTGTCAATACGCGAGGAGAGTCCAGTCCACCGGGCGGGCTGCAGGCTGCCCGTCGCGAGTAGCGGTTCGGCGCCGGCCGGGCCGTCGCGGCGGTCGCCGTCGAAACGCCGACGCCAAGATCACCGCCCTCTGGATCGTGCTCAACCCCGGCCAAGCTGTACCGCTGGCACAGCGCCCGGCCTGCGACGGGCTGACGAATCCCGAGGCCGGTGCACTCGGTGGACAGTGACGAGCCCGGCCGGTATTGGCTCACGTTGCGAGACAGCGGGCCGCCGCTGGATACGAGCGCCGGGCCGTTAGCCCGGTTGCTCCGCCCCGAGCAGGCTGAGTCAACGGCAAGGAGAGCTTTACTCGTACAGCGTTCCCGTGGCGCATGAGATCGGCGTGTCGTCGAAGATGCCGTCCTGCACGCACACCCGGAGCGTGTACTTCACGCCTTCCTTCACGTCGTAGTGAAATTGCTCGAAGCTTCCCGAGCCTGCGGCATACCCATAGTCCAGCAGCGTCGAGCCCTCCCGCAGCTCGGCCAGCACCCCGTGATCGTCGATGCGGTCGTCCCACACGTTGAAGTCGTCGCCGTCGTCGATGTGCGTGATGTGCCCGCGCAAAGTCCCGCCATAGTAGACGGACACCGTCGCGTTCGCCGCGTGCGCCGCTCCGGCCGACGCCAGCACCGTGGCCGCCGACACCGCGCCGCTGAGCACCAGGACAGTGACCGATCGTCTGAACAAGGATTCTCCTCCGGTGAAAACCAGCAGCGGCCGAGGCGGGCCACCGCGCGTGCCGCAGGAGATTACCGCGTCGAAATCCCGCGCCCGCAGCCAACCGCCCCAACGGCCGTTCGGACTCAACGTGAGATCCTGCCGCGACACTGCCGGGGGTCGTGCTGCCGAGTCGGCCCGGATCGTGGGTGGAGCTTCGCCGGCCAAGGACTTGGTCACAGCTCCGCACCGAGCGCGTTGAACAGCCTGTCCGGGGCCATCCCGAGCTCCGACAGCAGCCTGGCGTGCGCGGCGTTGTCGAGGTCGATCCGCTCGGGCAGACGTTCTGCCAGAGCCTCGGCACGCTCTGGTCCATACGCACGGCGGATGACCCTGAGCGCGTGGGTCTTCGTGACAGCGGTCATTGGGGGCCTCGTTTCCAGACGAAGTCGGGTCTCCGGGACGCCCGTGTCATCCCGGCAATAGCTCAGACAGGACAGCCTCGCGGGTTGTGACGGCTGCGACTTGTCACAAACCCGAAGGCTGCGCTGTCTAGCCGAACGACACGACAGAGAGGCAACACCATGAGCGAGCACATCCTCGAACCGGCGGCGAGCGACTTCGCCGCCGCCACCGCCAAACCCCCGTTCCTGTACGAGCTCGGGCCCGACGCCGCCCGCAAGGTGCTCGACGGCGTCCAGGCCGCCCCGACCACGAAGCTCGATGTGGACGAGAAGTGGATCGTCGTGCCGGCCGAGGTCGGCGAGGTCGCGGTCCGCATCGTCCGGCCGCTGGATTCCACTGCGCCGCTGCCGGTGATCCTTTACGTCCACGGCGGCGGCTGGATCCTCGGCAACGCCGGCACCCATGACCGGCTCGTGCGCGAGCTGGCGGTCGGGGTGAACGCCGCGGTCGTGTTCGTCGAGTACGACCGCTCGCCGGAGGCTCGCTACCCGGTCGCGATCGAGCAGGCTTACGCCACGGCCCGGTGGATCACCCAGCACGGCCGGTCCGCGGGCCTGGACAGTTCGCGGATCGCGATCGCCGGGGACTCCGTCGGCGGGAACATGACCGCGGCCTTGACGATCCTGGCCAAGCAGCGCGGCGATGTCACGTTCGTGCACCAGTCGCTGTACTACCCGGTCACCGACGCCGCCCAGGACACCGGCAGCTACCGCGAATTCGCGGACGGGCCGTATCTGACGGCCAAGGCCATGGCGTGGTTCTGGGACGCGTACCTGCCGGAGAAGGACAAGCGCGACGAGATCACCGCGTCTCCGCTGCGAGCGAGCGTCGACGACCTCGCCGGACTGCCCGAGGCCTTCCTGATCGTGGACGAGAACGACGTGCTGCGCGACGAGGGCGAGGCCTACGCCCGCAAACTCACCGCGGCCGGCGTACGCACCACCAGCGCCCGCTACAACGGCACCCTGCACGACTTCATGATGCTCAACCCCCTGCGCGAGACCGCTGCCTCGAGCGCCGCGATCGAGCAGGCCATCCACGTCCTGCGCACGGCCCTCGGCCGCTACTAGTCCAGAAAGGACACTTCGAGCTGTCGACCAAGTTTCCCGGCAGCACCCTCGGCGAGGTGCTGACCGCGTACCCGATCAGCAGCGGCGGCAACGAGTTCGCCATCCGGGCCGACGCCTTCCACCACCAGTTCGCCGCCGACGTACCCGCTGCCGAGGCCGCCGTGATGAGCGCGGCCCAGCGCCCGGTCACCGAGGCCGCCCTCACTGCGGGCCTGCCGAGCGACGCACCGGCGTGGAAGTCGATCCCGTCCTGGTTCGTCTACAGCGACCAGGATCTCAACATCCCGGTCGCCCTGCACCGCTACATGGCCGAGCGGGCCGGCGCGAAAAGCGTACGCGAAGTGCCCGGCGCGTCCCACGCGCTCAGCGTCTCCCAACCCGACGCCGTGACCGCGTCGATCCTGGAAACCGTGCACGCCGTCACCGCGTAGCCGGACCTCACGTTTACGCTTTGAGGCGTGGCTGCCGCTCGACTGCATCGCATCGCCGTCCTCGTGCTCGAGGGGGCGAAGCCACTCGATGTGGGCATCCCGGCGCAGGTGTTCACGACGCGGGTGAGCATGCCGTACGAGGTGCGGGTGTGCGGGCCGGCGCCCGGGCTGGTGACCGGCGGCGACGGCCTGTCGTACCACGTCGCCGACGGCCTCGACGCGCTCGCGTGGGCCGATATCGTCTTCATCCCGGGTTACCGGTTCCCGGACCGCGACGACCCGCCGCGGGTTGTCGTCGACGCGCTGGTCGCCGCGCACGAGCGGGGTGCGCGGCTGGCCGCCATTTCGACCGGGGCGTTCGCGCTGGCCGCCACCGGCCTGCTCGACGGCCGGCGTGCCACCACGCATTGGCACTACACCCGGGCGCTCGCGGACAAGCACCCAGCCGTGCGGGTCGACGAGAAC
>Ga0307516_10005445_pt1 | contig 15225 bp, 15 predicted proteins | sample 19_EM_MG_FD_203310 | JGI IMG/M metagenome (GOLD analysis project Ga0307516, IMG submission 203310) | Populus trichocarpa ectomycorrhiza microbial communities from riparian zone in the Pacific Northwest, United States - 19_EM | ecosystem: Host-associated > Plants > Roots > Unclassified | place...
TTGCTCTGGCCATCGTCGTGCGCCAGCGAGAAGTTGATGGCCTCGATCCGGTCGTCGTACTCCTTGCTTTTGGAGGCGTCCGAGAACCGCCCCACGCGGTGGTTGGACTTCAGGCCCAGCTCGGTCTCCAGCGGCGCGACAAACATGCCGAACATGTCCAGCAGCATGCCGTGGCAGTCGGTCTTGAGCACCTCCAGGATTTCCATGTTCACCAGCGTGGTGAAGACAATCGGCTTTTGCTTTTCGAGCTCGGCCGTGTGGTTGATCTGACGGATGGCCTGGTGCGCCTTGTCCACGCTGTCGATAAAGGGCAGGCGGACATGGCGCGGCTTGAACTCGAACTGCGCCAGGATGGCGTTACCAAAGGTTTCAGCGGTGATGCCGGTGCCGTCGGAGATGAAAAACACGGTGCGGTTGGACATGGCAGGGGTCAGGTTGGTGAAAGGACGCAGGGCGCATCAAAGGCAGGCGGCCTCTACAATGAGGGCAATTATCCCGATATTCCCAGCCATGCACTGCCACAACCCCCTCGAAGAACAACAAGGTTGCCCGCCGCGCATGCGCCTGTCCCCGGTTTTTAAACCTCCCGGAGTATTTTCATGTCCAACCTTTTTGAGTCGACCGCCCTGGTCGTACCGTTTGAAAACCTGAGGATGACGGATGTCGAGGCCGTTGGCGGCAAGAACGCCAGCCTCGGCGAGATGATTTCGCAACTGCCGACCGGGCCCCAGGGCGTGCGAGTGCCCACCGGGTTTGCCACCACCGCCCACGCTTTCCGCGCCTTCCTGGCCCATGACGGGCTGGACAAAAAAATCAACGGCGTGCTCGATGCGCTCAACACCGAAGACGTGCGCGCGCTGGCGGAAGCCGGCAGCCGGATACGCGCGCTGGTGGAAGCCCAGCCTTTCCCCAAAGAACTTGAACAAGCCGTGCGTGAGAGCTTTGCCGCGCTGAGCGCCGGCAATGCCCAGGCCAGCTTCGCGGTGCGCTCCTCCGCCACCGCCGAGGATTTGCCCGACGCCTCTTTCGCCGGCCAGCAGGAAACCTTTCTCAACGTGGTCGGCATCGAGGACGTGCTGCACAAGATGAAGGAGGTGTTTGCCTCGCTCTACAACGACCGCGCCATCAGCTACCGTGTGCACCAGGGTTTTGCCCATGCCGATGTGGCCCTGTCGGCCGGCGTGCAGCGCATGGTGCGCAGCGACATCGGCGCGGCCGGCGTGATGTTCACCATCGACACCGAAAGCGGCTTCGAGGATGTGGTGTTCATCACCTCCAGCTACGGCCTGGGCGAGACGGTGGTGCAGGGCGCCGTCAACCCCGACGAGTTTTATGTGCACAAGCCCATGCTCAAGGCAGGCAAACGCGCGGTGATCCGCCGCAACCTGGGCTCCAAGCTGCTGCAGATGGAGTCCACTACCGCGGACGAGAAAAAAGCCGGCGGCAAGCTGGTCAAGACCACCGACGTGCCGGCCGAGCTGCGCAACCGCTACTCGCTGACCGACGCCGACGTCGAGCAGCTGGCGCGTTACGCCGTGATCATCGAAGACCATTACGGCCGGCCCATGGACATCGAGTGGGGCAAGGACGGCACCGACGGCGAACTCTACATCCTGCAGGCGCGGCCTGAAACGGTCAAAAGCCAGTCCAAGGGCAAGGCCGAGATGCGCTACAAGCTCAAGGGCACCGGCACCGTGCTGGCCGAAGGCCGCGCGATTGGCCAGAAGATCGGCACCGGCCCGGTCCGCATCGTGCACGACATCAAGGACATGGACCAGGTCCAGCCCGGCGACATCCTCGTGACCGACATGACCGATCCGAACTGGGAACCGGTGATGAAACGCGCCAGCGCCATCGTGACCAACCGCGGCGGCCGCACCTGCCATGCCGCCATCATCGCGCGTGAACTCGGCATCCCGGCGGTGGTCGGCTGCGGCGACGCCACCGAGACGCTCAAGACCGGCATGCTGGTGACGGTGAGCTGCGCCGAGGGCGACACCGGCAACATCTATGACGGCCTGCTGGAAACCGAGGTGACCGAGGTGCAGCGCGGAGAGATGCCGCCCATCGACCTGAAGATCACCATGAACGTCGGCAACCCGCAGCTGGCTTTTGACTTTTGCCAGATCCCCAACCACGGCGTGGGCCTGGCGCGGCTGGAGTTTGTCATCAACAACAACATCGGCGTGCACCCCAAGGCCATCCTCGACTACCCCAATGTCGACGCCGACCTGAAAAAGGCGGTCGAAAGCGTGGCCCGCGGCCATGCCTCGCCGCGCGCCTTCTACGTCGACAAGGTGGCCGAGGGCGTGGCGACCATCGCGGCGGCTTTCTGGCCCAAGCCGGTGATCGTGCGCCTGTCGGACTTCAAGTCCAACGAGTACCGCAAGCTGATCGGCGGCTCGCGTTACGAGCCGGAAGAAGAAAACCCGATGCTTGGCTTCCGCGGCGCCTCGCGTTATCTCAGCCCCGACTTCGGCGAAGCCTTTGCGATGGAGTGCGAGGCGCTGCGCCGTGTGCGGGATGACATGGGCCTGGTCAACGTCGAGGTCATGGTGCCGTTCGTGCGCACGCTGGGCCAGGCCAAGAAGGTCACCGACCTGCTGGCCCAGCACGGCCTGAAACGCGGCGAGAAGGACTTGCGCGTGATCATGATGTGCGAAGTACCGAGCAATGCCATCCTGGCGGACGAGTTCCTCGAGTTCTTCGACGGCTTCTCGATCGGCTCCAACGACCTGACCCAGCTCACGCTGGGCCTGGACCGCGACTCGGGCCTGGCCATCCTGGCCGAGGACTTCGACGAGCGCGACCCGGCGGTCAAGGCCATGCTCAGCCGCGCCATCCAGGCCTGCAAGCGCCAGGGCAAATACGTCGGCATCTGCGGCCAGGGGCCCAGCGACCACCCCGACTTTGCGCAGTGGCTCAAGGACGAAGGCATCAGCTCGCTGTCGCTGAACCCGGACACGGTCATCGACACCTGGAAACAGCTGGCAAACTGACGCGCGGCCGTCTTGAGTCCTTTGGTGTTCGTCCCCGCCCCCGCAGGGACGGAGCCAAGGGAAATCCCGGGGAGGGTTTTATCTAGGCTAACGCCTCCCGGGGCCTTTTTGTAAGAAAACGGTAAGTGGTGGGGCAACAATTCAATCATTGTTGCCAAAGGCCCTATGCTTTTTACCGTTTCAACGATAAAGCTGATCGCTGAAGTCGCCTTGCTCGCTTTGCTGGGGCAATGGGTGCTTGGCCTGCTGGCCGGCGCCAAAAAAGGCCAGAATCTTTTCTATCAGATTTTGCAGATCGTCGGCAAACCCTTTGTGTTCGCCGCACGTGTGATCACTCCCAAACAGATCCTTGACCGCCACGTTCCGCTCGTGGCGTTTTTATTGCTGCTGTTTGCGTGGCTGGCGGCAACCCTCATGAAAATCCGCACCTGCCTTGAAATCGGCGTGCACCTGTGCAAATGAACGCCGCTTTCGCCTATTGGTATCTGAAAGTGCAGGCGCTGCTGCTGCTGGTGTTTGGCCGGCAAACGGCTGCGCTGGAAAAGTTCGATGCCATGTTGCAGGCGCGCCCGGGTGACCGCTACGCCCTGGCCAGCCGGGCCCATGTGCTGGCGCAACAAGGTGACAAGCCGGCCGCCATCGAGGCGCTGCAACAGCTGGCCGCGCGTTTTCCGGAAAACGCGGCGGCCTGGTTCAATCTGGCATTCCTGCTGGAAGACACCGGCCGGCACGCTGAAGCGGAGCCGGCCTTTCGCCGGGCGCTGGAGATCGAACCAAAGATGGACCGGGCCTGGTACGGCCTGGCGCTCATCCTCATCCGCGAGCGTCGTTTCGACGAGGCGGTGCAGGCACTCAAGAAAAACACGGAACTGCAGCCCATGAGCCCGTTCGGCTGGTATCAGCTTGCGCGGGTTCATGTTGACAGGCACGACCCAGATGAGGCGGTGAAGGTCATTCGCCACCTCAAACGGTTTGAGCCTAAAGTGGCCGCCCAGCTGGAACGCGAGACGGGACTGAGCTCAGCTCAGTCGTCCTGACCGGGCTTCAGCGGAGGCGGGTATGGAGGGCCGGGGTCGAGCCCAGGCTAATAAAAGACGCGATCTGGCTTGCAGGCCATGCCGGGGACTGGTGGTGATCGCGATGTGCCCGCAAGGGTGTTGTTGATGGAGGCAAGTGTTATGCAGTTGACTGACAACCATCGCCGTTATTGGCGAAAGAACCTCAATATCACGGGGATCCTGCTCGTGATCTGGTTCGTCGTGACGTTCGTCGTGAGTTATTACGCGCGCGAACTGAACTTCAATTTCTTTGGCTGGCCCTTCAGTTTCTGGATGGGTGCACAGGGTGCGCTGGTGATTTACGTGGCCATCATCGGGTATTACGCCTGGTACATGGGCAAGCTCGATATTGAGCATGGCGTCCAGGAAAGCGAGGAATAATCATGGCTGGAATGTTTGGTAATGATGCAGGCACCAATACCGCTGCCTCCAATACCGCCTTCAAGGCGGGCCTGAACAAGGTTTACACCTGGTACACCGGGGGCTTTCTGGTCTTCGTGGTGGTGCTGGCCATACTCGAACAGATGGGCCTGTCCCGCCAGTGGATCGGCCTGATCTTCCTGCTGGCCACCATCGGCCTGTATGCCGGCATCGGCATCATGAGCCGCACGACAGATGCTGCCGAATACTACGTGGCAGGCCGGCGCGTACCGGCGGTCTACAACGGCATGGCCACGGGTGCCGACTGGATGTCCGCCGCTTCCTTCATCGGCATGGCCGGAACGCTTTACCTGACGGGCTACAGCGGCCTGGCGTTCATCATGGGATGGACCGGCGGTTACTGCCTGGTGGCGCTGTTTCTTGCGCCTTACCTGCGCAAGTTCGGCCAGTTCACGATTCCCGACTTCCTCGGTGAACGCTACGGCGGCAACCTGCCGCGTTTCCTTGGCATCGTCGCTGCGATCCTGTGCTCCTTCACCTATGTGGTGGCGCAGATTTACGGCGTGGGCATCATCACCGCACGCCTGACCGGCGTGGCTTTCGAACTCGGGATTTTCCTGGGTCTGGGCGGTATTCTGGTTTGCTCCTTCCTGGGCGGCATGCGTGCCGTGACCTGGACACAGGTGGCCCAGTACATCATCCTGATCGTGGCCTACCTGATCCCGGTGGTCTGGCTGTCGGTCAAGCAGACCAGCGTGCCGATTCCGCAGGCCATCTACGGCTTCCAGCTGCAGAAAGTGACAGCCAAGGAAAAAGAGCTGACCACCGACGCGAAAGAAGTCGCCGTGCGTGACATCTACAAGCAGCGTTCTGCAGCCCTGGCTGACAAGCTGAAGGACCCGGCAACCGCGCTGGCCGCCGACAAGGCAGCCGCCGAAAAAACCGTGGCCGACCTGAAAGCGGCCAACGGCGCGCTGTCGGAGATTGCTGCGGCTGAAAAAGCACTGGCGGCGGTGCCCAAGGACGCGGCTGCTGCGACCAAAGCCTGGACTGCCGCCAAGGCTGGCGCCGACGCCAAATCCCGGCCGCTCAACGGCATGCCACCGCACGCCCAGCAGTTTGCCGGTGATCCGAACGGCGATGCCGCTGCCCAGAAGGCTTACGACGTGTCGCGCCGTAACTTCCTGGCGCTGATCTTCTGCCTGATGGTGGGCACCGCTGCGCTGCCGCACATCCTGATGCGTTATTACACGGTGCCCAGCGTGAAGGAAGCGCGGCAATCGGTGACCTGGTCGCTGTTCTTCATCTTCCTGCTGTACTTCACGGCGCCTGCCCTGGCGGTGCTGGTGAAATACGAGGTGTTTACCCTGGTGGTGGGAACGCCGTTTAACGCCTTGCCGGAGTGGATCACGGCCTGGAACAAGGTCGATCCGACGTTGCTCTCGGTGGTGGACATCAACAAGGACGGCCTGTTGCAACTCAACGAGTTGTCGATTGGTGGTGACATCATCGTGCTGGCGGCGCCCGCTATCGGCGGCCTGCCATACGTGGTGTCCGGCCTGGTGGCTGCCGGCGGCCTGGCTGCGGCGCTGTCCACAGCGGACGGCCTGCTGCTGACGATTGCCAACGCGTTGAGCCATGACCTGTACTACAAAATGATCGACCCGAACGCATCGACCGCACGCCGCGTGACCATTTCCAAGGTCCTGCTGCTGGTTGTTGCGCTGGCTGCCGCTTATGTGGCTGCCCAGAAACCGGCCGACATTCTGTTCCTGGTGTCCGCAGCGTTCTCGTTCGCGGCGGCGGCCTTCTTCCCGGCGCTCGTTCTCGGAATTTTCTGGAAACGCGCCAACGGGATTGCCGCCTCTCTGGGCATGATTGCCGGCCTGGGAACCACCGTGTATTACATGGTCATGACCCAGCCGTGGATGCGCGGCATTTTCGGCATCACCTCGCCGGTCCAACTCTGGTGGGACATCCAGCCGATCTCGGCCGGCTTGTTCGGTGTGCCTATCGGGTTCGCCGTGATCGTCCTGGTCAGCCTGGTGACGCCGGCGCCCAGCCGCAAGATCCAGGAACTGGTCGAGCATGTGCGTTATCCAACGCTGCGCGCCGCCTGATTCGGCAATGCAAATGACCTGAACTGAACGGTTCAGGATCAAAAAGCCCGGCAACGCAAGTTGCCGGGCTTTTTTCATGGATGGGTGGACTCCGCAGATCTTCCGCCTTCTGCAAGCTCGGAGGGATGGGGCGAGTTGGGCCTCCCTTGGGGCCGCGGATCTGGCTTTGCCAGTCCGCAGGCGCAGCGGCCCCCTAGGGGGGGGCAGGGAGCTACACGCAGTGAGCGACCGTGGGGGTGCTATAATCATGGGCTTCGCCTTGCTGCACCCTTCACGACGCTGGGGCAGCTTCATCAACCACAAGGAGAGTTTATGCGTCATTACGAGATCGTCTTGCTGATCCATCCGGATCAAAGCGAGCAAGTCCCAGCCATGCTGGAACGTTACAAGGGCATGATTACCGCCGGCGGTGGAAAAGTGCACCGGGTTGAAGATTGGGGCCGCCGCCAGCTGGTGTACCTGATCCAGAAACTCGCCAAAGCCCATTACCTGTGCATCAACATCGAAGCCAGCCAGGCCGTGATGGACGAAATTGAACACGCGTTCAAGTTCAATGATGCCGTGCTGCGCCACCTGACCGTGGTGAAGAAAAAAGCCGAAACCGGCCCGTCCCTCATGATGCGCAACGTCGAGAGGGAAGAAGCCCGCAAGGCCCAGCAGCAGGAGTATGCAGCGTCGTAAGACGCCACACGCTGCCCCACGACGCACTGCGGTGCAATGATCTGCAGTGAACCACGTTGAACTGACCGCCTGTATCGCCGAGGCAAGTCCCCTGCGCTACACACCCGCCGGAATCCCCGCTGCCAATTTCGTTCTGGACCACGCGTCCGAAATTGTCGAAGCAGGGTCCCCCCGGCAGGTCAGGTTGACGATGAAAGCGGTTGCCTTTGGCACGCTGGCTGAACAAACAGGCCGGCTTCCCATGGGACAGTCCTTCAGGTTCACCGGTTTTCTGGTCAATGCAAGAGGCAGCAAAAGTGTCGTGTTCCATATCCAAGCTTTCCAACCAGTTTCTGATCAAGTACTGAACCCTTTTTAAGGAGTCCATCATGCCCGGACCAAAACGTTTCAACAAAGACAAGCGCCCCAAGCGCAATACCCAATCCCTGCTGTTCAAGCGCAAGCGCTTTTGCCGCTTCACCGCCGCAGGCGTTGAGGAAATCGACTACAAGGACATCGACACCCTGCGCGATTTCGTCGCCGAAAACGGAAAAATCATTCCCGCTCGCCTGACCGGCACGCGCGCGATTTTCCAGCGCCAGATCAACACCGCCGTCAAGCGCGCTCGCTTCCTCGCGATGCTGCCTTACAGCGACCAGCACCGCAGCCTGTAAGGAGCACGACCATGCAAATCATTCTGCTCGACAAAGTCGTCAACCTGGGCAACCTGGGTGAAGTCGTCAAAGTCAAAGACGGTTACGCACGCAACTTCCTGATCCCTTCCGGCCGCGCCCGTCGCGCGACCGCTGCAGCGATCAAGGAATTTGAAGTCAAACGCGCTGAACTGGAGAAAGCCGCCGCTGCGAAGCTGGCTGCCTCCCAGGCCCAGGGCGAAAAGCTGGGTGGCACCACCGTCAAGCTGACGCAAAAAGCCGGTGTGGACGGCCGTTTGTTCGGTTCCGTCACCAACCACGACATTTCCGCCGAACTGACCAAGCAGGGCTTCCCTGTGGCCAAATCGCAAATCCGCATGCCCAACGGCCCGCTCAAGACCGTGGGTGACCACCCTGTGACGGTTGCGCTGCACACCGATGTGGCTGTGGACATCACCGTGACGGTATACGGCGAATCCGCTTAAACGGCATCGCTGCCTCCGAATAAGCCGCTCACCGAGCGGCTTTTTTCTTGGTCCGCAGGACGTCGCGGCTTGTGCACATGCTCCATGGCGATTTACACCGAATTTCCAACACTCATCCACAGGTTTGTCCACAGCGGTTTTTGCCGTGGCGGCGTAGTATTTAGCACCTTTGCAGGAAACCCATGTCCGCCGTACTGTCCACCGCTTCCGACCCCCGTTACAGCCCTGATCGGCAAATCGCGCAGTTGCGCATTCCCCCGCATTCGATCGAGGGCGAGTCCAGCGTGCTGGGCGGCCTGTTGCTCGACAACGGCGCCTGGGATCGCGTGGGCGACCTGCTGGTGGACGAGGATTTCTACCGCTACGAACACAAGCTGATTTATGCCGCCGTGGGTGCGCTGATCAACGCCACCAAGCCGGCCGACGTGATCACGGTGTATGAGCACCTGCAGAATCAGGGCAAGGCCGAGGAGGTCGGCGGCCTGGGCTACCTCAATTCCCTGGCGCAGTACGTGCCAAGCGCCGGCAACATCCGTCGCTACGCGGAAATCGTGCGCGAGCGCTCCATCCTGCGCAAGCTGGTGGCGGCCAGCGACGAGATCGCCACCAATGCCTTCAACCCGCAGGGCAAGGCCGTGGCCATGATCCTGGACGAAGCCGAGCAGAAAATCTTCAAGATCGGCGAGCAGGGCTCGCGCATGAAGCAGGGCTTCCAGAGCATGGACACCCTGGTGGTCAGCCTGCTGGACCGCGTGACCGAAATGTCGGAAAACCCGAACGACGTCACCGGCGTGCCCACCGGCTTTTACGACCTGGACAAGATGACCTCGGGCTTCCAGGCCGGCGACCTGGTGATTTTGGCGGCGCGCCCGTCCATGGGCAAAACCGCGCTGGCCATCAACATCGCCGAACACGTGGCGCTCAACGAAGGCCTGCCGGTGGCGGTGTTTTCCATGGAAATGGGCGCCTCCCAGCTGGCGGTGCGTATCGTCGGCTCCATCGGACGCATCGACCAGACCCATTTGCGCACCGGCGCGCTGACGGATGAAGAATGGCCGCGCCTGACCGAGGCCATCGAGAAGCTGCGCAACATTTCGCTGCACATCGACGAGACACCCGGCCTGACCGTGAGCGAGTTGCGCGCCAATGCCAGACGCCTGGCCAGGCAGTGCGGCAAGCTCGGCTTGATCGTCGTGGATTACCTGCAACTGATGAGTGTGTCGTCCAGCATGAGTGAGGAAAACCGCGCGACCGCTGTCGGCGAAATTTCACGCGGCCTGAAAATGCTGGCCAAGGAACTGCAGTGCCCGGTGATCGCCCTGTCGCAGCTGAGCCGGGGCGTCGAGTCGCGCACTGACAAGCGCCCGATGATGAGCGACCTGCGCGAGTCTGGCGCCATCGAGCAGGACGCCGACATCATCATGTTCATCTACCGCGACGAGTACTACACCAAGGACGCCTGCAAGGAGCCCGGCGTGGCCGAGGTCATCATCAGCAAGCAGCGTAACGGCCCGACTGGCACCGTCAAACTGGCCTTCATCAACCGCATCACCAAGTTCGAAAGCCTGGCGCATGGGGGCAGCGGAGACTTCTGATTGTCGCCCGGCAAATTTGTTGGCCGTTTTTTTTGGCCATGCCACGGCGGTATCAGGTCATGGTCTGATCTGGTGGATGCGACATGCGCAAACGCACATACATAATCCTCCTGGCCGCGTTCGCCGCCGCCGCGCTGTATGTTTTTAACGCCTCCTGGCGGGTTGCACCGCCAGACGCAGGCAGTCTGCGGCTGATCGCCCATCGGGGTGTGCATCAGACCTATCACCGCGAAGGGCTGAAGAACGACACCTGCACGGCCCGGCGAATTGATCCGCCGGTGCATGACTACATCGAAAACACCACCCGCTCCATGCAGGCGGCCTTTGCTGCGGGCGCCGACATCGTCGAGCTGGACGTGCACCCCACCACGGACGGCCGTCTGGCGGTCATGCACGACTGGACGCTGGACTGCCGCACGCAGGGCAGGGGTGAGACACGCAGCCACGACCTGGCTTACCTGAAAACCCTGGACGTCGGTTACGGCTACACGGCAGACGGTGGGCGCACCTTTCCCCTGCGCGGGCGTGGCGTCGGCCTCATGCCCGAACTGGCGGAGGTGTTTGCCGCTGTCCCCCAGGGCCGCTTCCTCGTTAACTTCAAGAGCCGGGAGATGCGTGAAGGCGACATGCTGGCGTCGCTGGTGGCCGCGCAGCCGGCGTGGCGGGCCGCTGTGTGGGGCGCGTATGGCGGCGACGAGCCGACGTTTCGCGCGGCTGAACTGATGGGGGGCGGTCTGAAGGTCTGGTCGCGCCGCGGGCTGGTGACCTGCCTGGCCGGCTATGCGGCACTGGGTTGGGCCGGCATGGTTCCACAGGCATGCAGGAACACGACGGTCATGATCCCCCTCAATGTTGCGCCGTGGTTGTGGGGTTGGCCTCATTTGCTGGCCAGGCGCTTCGAGGAAGCCGGCAGCGAAGTGATCCTCCTCGGCCCGCTGGAGGCCGGCGACCCCGGTACGGCGGGCATCGATACCCTGGAGCAACTGGCGAGAGTGCCCTCCGGGTTTTCCGGCTACCTCTGGACAAACAAGATAGAGCTGATCGGGCCCGCCGCGAGGCGATAAGGTCACTGGCGGCCGGTTCAGCAACAAAACATTGGCGAAACAGGCCGTCAGCCCCCGTCCCGCAAGGGGTGTCAGCTATGAATTCGATAGCAAAACAAGCCCTGGAAAGCGCCGGCGCCCCTGCGCCTAGCTGGCGACCGGCTCCAGGTCTTCCATCGCCAGCATGTGGTATTTCTGGCCATAGGTGAAGGGCAGGGAGCGCACCGAGGACAACAGGCGCTGGGTGTCTGCATCGGAAGGGGCATGCACCATCACGCCGTGGTGGCCCTCGCGGGCGAGGGCGACGTACTTGTTGACAGTGTGGCCTTCAGTGCCCACCGAGGGCATGCCGCCTTTGTCACCATCGACCTTGCCAATATCGCGCAGGATGGTCGCCGGCGGCAGCAGCATGACCTTGTCGCTGGCAAAACCTGCGTCTTCCAGCGCTTGGGCGGCCTGCTCGGCCTGGGAGGCCTCCGGAAACAGGATGACGGCGTAACCGGTGGGGTAAAACACGCCACCCATGGTGACCATCTTCGGGGTAAGTTCAAATGTCTTCATGGCCCCATTAGGGCCTGCGTCGCGCGAATGGGCTGTCAGTGTCTCCAGCCCGTTTATGTAGGACGCCAGGATTTTTTAAAGCTCCGGAAACCGGAAAATGCTCAGGGCAGCGCTTCGGTCCTGATGGCGGGTTCGGCCATCACGCGCGCACTGCTGGCCAGGTTCTCGATGAGCTGGTTGGCAAAAAAGCTGCTTTGCGTGTCCGGCTCCAGCGCCGCGATGACGAGATTGGCCAGGGGCTGGTTCAGGGGAACGTAATAACTGCCAGCCGGCGTGTCGATGACGCCGCGCACCAGCGCGACCTCGGTCTTGACGATTTGTCCGGCATCGGCGATGGCGCCGCGCACGTCCTGCCGGACGCCGGCCGAGCGTGCCGTCTCCCGGTAAATGTCCCCGAGCATGGAGCCCGGCTCGGCCACACGCTGCACCTGAACGCCATGCAGGCGCAGCCTCTCCACCGCGGTTTTCGACGTTGCCGAGAGCCAGTAGCCGCAGGGCCGGACCCGCGCCTTGATCTTGCGCAGGGCCAGCGCCGAGTTCCATTCCACCCGCAAGGCCTTGTCCGCGCCGGTCACCGGGTCGAGCATCAGCAACTCGTAAGTTTCGGCGGTGGGACCGGCTTCTACCACAGCCTCTCCCTTGCAGGCGATGGCACCTTGCTCTTTTTCAATATAGGGCTGCAACTGGCCCAGCTCCGCCGCGCGCTGGGCGGTGCTGGCCAGCACGCTGCTGATGGCCGTGACATGTGTGTGGACGCGGCGCTGGATGTGCATACGGCCTATGCCCACGCCGCGGGTCTCGATCAGCAGGCTGACGGTGTTTTTCAGGCCGTTCACGTTGCGGCCGGTGTCGGGCTGGGTGCCGCCCATGGAGATTTTTTTGTCCGCCAGGTCGGTCGAGGTGGTGTAGTACCACTCGGTGCTGAGTCCCTGCGCCTTGAGCGCGGCCACCAGCGGCCGCCGGTACCACTCTTCCGAGGCCTTGGTCAGGAACTCGGGAATGTTGGCGGTGGTGGCGTATTGCAGCAGCGCGTCGTACTTCTGCACGGTGCCGAACTTCTGCAGAAAGCGGCCCACCACGGTGTATTCGTGCGAATCGACAATCACCGTCGGGTGGTAATCGCGAGTGAGCTTGGCCAGCGCCTGCGCTTCGGGCGTGTTCAGCAGCAGGTGGTCGCGGTTCATGTCGAGTCCGCCACTGGTCACGCGCCGGGTGTCTGCCGAGCCATCCGGGTTGGCGCGCGGCACGATGATGACGTTGACACGCTCGAGCACAGGTCGCAACAGGCCCTGGGTGAGTTCCCGCGCGACCACCAGCAGCGCTTCGCTGCCGGCGGGTTCGTCGCCGTGTTGCTGGCCAATCAGCAGGACGGTGGGGCGGCCCGAGGCGGCGAGGGCGGCGGGATCGGTGCCCGCGCCGCGCGCCAGCACCAGGGCTTCCAGCGTTTCACCGCGCTGCGACTGGCCCAGGGCCAGGACGGCAGCTTTCATGTCGGGCGAACGCGCGGCCGAAGCCGCCATGTCGCGCAACCAGGTCTGGATCTCGGCATTCGAGGTGAAGCTGCTGCGGCCTTCCTGTAGCCCGGGGGTGCTGTAGATCACGGAAGGCGCAGGAAAGCGGGCAGCGACCGCCGCGTTGTAAGGCGCCTCCGCCGCCGGTGCGGCAGACAGCGCTGGCCGCACTGGCACAGGCTGGACCACGACGGCGGGGATGGGCTGCACGGGCGCAGGCGCAGGCGCCGCAGCGGCCGGAGTTTTAGTGACATTGCTGCTGCCGGAGGCCGGCCACGGCGGCAGAGGGACCGAGGTGCAGGCCGCCAACGCCACCGCCAGCAGGGGCAGGGTCCAGGCAGCGGGAAGCCGGTGCCGGCTTGCCCCAGGGGACAGCGGCGCCTGGGCGGGGTGGTTTGGCCGGGTGGTTTGCAGGGGCAGGTCGGTCATGGTCATGGCTTTGGTGTGGGGGCGGTCGCAGGCGTGGCCTGTGTTCCTACTGTGTTCCTATTATCCGGCCTGCCGCGGCCGCCTGGCCAGCCCCGCGCGGCCTGCGGCGCTTTCATGACCCTGGCATGCCGGGTGAATGGCGCGCATGAGAAACTACGGCTTCCATGCACTTGAACCCGCATCCGCGTCCCATGCCGCCGGCCCCTCATCCTGCCCACCGCCTGAGCGTGGCCCCGATGATGGATGGGTTTGATGTTTCGGAGAATGTGTAGCGTTATCAAGTGCTTACGGTGTGTGCCCTTGATCCATGTTGCACCGTTGTTACCCCGGCTGGCCGGTGAGCTGCTTCATTTCCTTTTCCGCAGCCGCGCGGCGCGCGTCGATGTACTTGGCCAAGTCCACCAGGTGGACGCCCTTGCTGCCCTTCTGTGAACCTGGCTCGATGCGTGTGACGGGCAGCGATATCTCGCCGGTGCCGGTCTTGCGTAGAAACTTGTCAACGCTCAAGTGCGGGAAGTAGTCGCGCACCACGCTGCCGACTGGGATGATGGCCTGGCCATCGTATTGAGCCATCAGTAGAAATGCGGTGTTCAAAACGGAAACTCCTCAACTTCAATTTCGACCAGGTTGCCGAAGTCATCCATCACACCGTGCCAACCGCGAAACCACCAGTTCCCATGCTGATCTTTGAGCGCGTCCTGCACATGCCACACCATGAAAATCTCGGGATTGATGCGGGCTGGCCCGTTTGGCGCGTTCGCGTAAACCGCATTCATAACCACAAAGCCAGTCCCGCTAAATTCACCATAGGCACATTGGCCGTGCTGCTGATCGTCGAAGAACTGGACCCTGTTTTGCGGCCGTGCAAGCCCTGGTGCGGCATCACAAGTGCAGAGGCCGCCACGAAACAGCGCACATGCTGTGTAGTCATGCTCATAGCCCGATGTATCGATCATGCTGCCTTGCTTCCTGCAGGCCAGCCTGGACCGCGCAGCTGGGTTTCGTGGGTCTTGGGCCCGCGCAGCCAAAGGGACCAGCTCACGCCATGCGGTAGCCAGTGGATGCGGTGCGCAAGCTCAGGCCGCACCAGGCTGATAGAGCCGGCCGCGACGTGCTTGAATTCGCGCCGGTGGCCTTCGGGGATTTCTACCTCCTCTATGTAGCCGCCGCGCAGCACAACGCGCACGGCCGTGGCTGGGTGGGTGTGGAAGCAACCCCAGCCGTCGAGCCCAACAAACTTGTGCAGATCCAGGCGATAGCCGCGAAAGCTGGCCAGGTGCCAGATAAACATGGTCGGGGTGCCGGCCAAGTCGCCGCGCCAATCGTCCCAGTGCAGGCGCGGCTTGATGGCCGTGCGCCAAAGACCCAGCAGGCTGGTGATGGTGAAGCCGCATTGCAGCACCACGATGTCGGGTCGATCCAGGCGCCGGCCCAGCGCGATCATGGCGGCATTGCTGGCCAGGAAAAGTAACCACCCTAGGGCCTCGCGCTTGCGGCTGACAGCCAGCACAAAGGCGCCAGCAAGGCCGCAAACGGTGCCCAGGGTGCCATCGGGGTTGGCATATATCCAGCGGGCCGTGCGCAGGCCGTAGAGCTGCAGGTACAGCCATGCCAGCTCTGCCAGGCTGGCCAGCAATGACAGCACCTGGCCCTGGTCAACGGTCTGCATCGGGGGCCTCCGGTTTCAGAGCGTATGTGACGGTGCGACACAGGCCCAGCTTGTCCAGTAC
>Ga0307516_10005446_pt1 | contig 15221 bp, 43 predicted proteins | sample 19_EM_MG_FD_203310 | JGI IMG/M metagenome (GOLD analysis project Ga0307516, IMG submission 203310) | Populus trichocarpa ectomycorrhiza microbial communities from riparian zone in the Pacific Northwest, United States - 19_EM | ecosystem: Host-associated > Plants > Roots > Unclassified | place...
ACTGCAGGCCAAAATCACGGCTCAAGCCACGCATATCGCCGAACTGGAAACCCAATTAGCTGCCGCGTCAGGAGATCAGGCTGCATTGGATGCTCTAGCGCAGAGAGTTGAGGCGGATAATGCGGCGCTGACTCAGGCCTCTGCATAAGGGACTATGCTATGGAACCGGCATCAATCCGATATAAGAATCCCGGTGCAATGTGGGGAGGAAATCCGATCTCCAAAAAATGGGGAGAGATGGGAAATGTCACATTAAACGATGGCCTCGGTCAGGGTAATCGGATTGCCGTCTTTCCGGATTATGTCCATGGAATCTGCGCGCAAATCGATCTATGGCGCTCGCCGCGATACCATAACAAGCGCTTCGCTGACGCGATCAAGGTATGGTCCGGCGGCAACTGGGTTCAATCCTACATCGATTTCGTCAAGAAGCGGGTTCCGGACATGACCGAAGACACGATCATGTCAGACGGAATGCTGAATAGCCCGATGGGGATTGCCTTCTTGAAGGCACAGGCTTGGCACGAGGCGGGCAAACAATACCCGGCCCCTGATGCCGACTGGATAGCGGCGCAAAAAATGGTTTTCGGTGGTCAAGCGATGCCAACGCCAACGGATGTTCAAATCCCATCCGCTCCTGCTAAAGACACAACGTGGTTGCAGACATCCCTTAACAAACTCGGTGCCGATCCAAAATTAGCCGTAGACGGCATTGTGGGGCCAGCACTGAGAGGCGCGATTGCCGCTTTTCAAACGGAACGATGTTTGGACAGTGACGGCCTAGTCGGTCCTGCAACCATGAGAGAGATCGAGCACGGGCTGGAGCTATTGGCGGCTGCGCCGTCGTTGCCGAAGGCACCAGACATTCCGTTGCCTCCACCTGGACAAGTAGCCCACACAGATCTTGCTCCGACATTCTGGGGCCGGGTAGCTGCGCTGTTCAGGCCAAAGGTAACCTAGTATGTACGAACTCAATAATTGGGGTCGGGTCATCGTTTCAGTAGTTGTCGTTACTGGATTTATGTGGATTTTGGTTCTCATCTTGACGACGAAAGTGCAGGGCACTGCAACATCTGAAGTTCAACTCGTGATGCTCGGAGCGCTCGGCGCTGCGTTCGGTCAGGTTGTTTCGTATTGGGTTGGATCGTCTGCATCATCCAGCGTTAAGGATGCAACTATCAACAATATGGCGGCTAAACCATGATTACAGGCATCGTCGCAATTCTCGGGGCAGTCACCGGATTTATTCCGGCAATCATGCAATATCTGACGCAGAAGGCTAACAATGCCCAGCAACTTGCCTTGGCCCAACTCCAGCTTGAAGCTGCTAAGATCAGCGGCGCGTTACAAATTGATGTTGCGCGTGCTCAAGCCGATATCAAAGATGCAGAATTTGTTCACTCTTTTGCTTCTGGAACTAGTGGTAACCGGTTTGTGGACGCTTTGTCAGTTTTCGTCAGGCCATACATTACGCTGGTATTTTTCCATTTTTGGCTTCTGATTGAGGGAGCACTATTCATCTATGGTGTAAACAGCGGATATGATTTGGGTCAACTCGCAAAGTTGATTTGGGATGACAATACCGCCGCTTCGTTTGCAGCAATTCTCGGCTTCTGGTTCGGTACTAGAATGATGACGCGCGGCACTGAGATGGCTGCGACGCTCTCCGTGCTACCTAAAAAATAGGAACTAAACGTGTTTCCAAATCTCACGCCGACGTATCTTAGAAATAACCGTGATATTAACGTGATATTTTTCCGCGAGTTCTCGCTGCAGAATACCCGTTGTGGCCCTAATGGAAAGAACATCAGCTTCGGTAAGTTTGGACAAGTGTTGAGCCGATCCGCGAGAACAATTGTTCCTGCCTTTAGCAAAACAGTCAGCGATATTCTCAGCGGTAGTTCCTGCAAAGAGATGTTGTGGGTTAATGCATCCTGGATTATCGCATTTGTGGCAGACATCCTGACCATTCGATATTTGTCCGCAAAAAATCTCATAAGAGACTCGGTGTGCTCTTCTCATCTTTCCATTGAACCAGATGGAACCATATCCTCCCGTTACCGTCCCGCCAATCCAATCCCAACATCCAGTCTCTGGGTTAATATTCGCTTTCGCAAGCAGGCGATCTTTGAGCGTAGTTTTTGGCCATCTGAGCATGAAAGGAATCTATCATGACAACTCTCACCTTGCTAGGCGATATCGCTATGTTCGCAGCCGGCGGTGCTTTTGTGTGGTTCTGCAAGAGCGCCATCCAAAGGGCGGTTATCGGTGCCAACGCTCTTTCCGCAAAACTCCATGCTGAGGCCGACTTGTTACGAGCGAAGTTCTAAATGAGTTGCGCGGTCTTCCTCACCACGCTGTTTCCAGGAATCGACATTTCAAATCTCGATCGAACTCGTATCTATGAGGTGCCGGGTCCTATCGTCGCTGCCACGCCAGTTTCAAAGGTCTGGCTCGCGAAGGCTTGCGCCATCAAGTACGGAATTCATTGGCGGGTCGTGAAATGACACTGGAGTTGGCGAATACGCTGATAGCGTTAGGAGGGTTGATACTATCAGCTATTGCGCTGGTTTGGATCAGGACAGTTCATATTTCGGTTAATAGCAGGATGGATCAATTGCTTAAATTGCGCGGAGAAGCATCCAAGGCTGAAGGTGTTGCCGAAGAAAGAGCATCGGCAGGTCAGCAGGCAAAATGACCACTCTCCGCTTTGTCAAACAAAAGAAAGGTGTATTTACAGGTCTTATTGGCATAGCCCAGTACGGGCTTGATATATCGCATGTTGATGCCAAAACAAAAGAGGGAACGTACATCGGCGCACATCTACTTGGTGGAACGCAAGAGTTGCAGCCAGGGTATGATGTCGGTTTCGAAGAAGAATTGTTCGTGCTCCTGAATATGACCGATAAACAGGAAGACAAGTTCATAGCGTTCCTACGCAGTCATCTCAATGAACCATACGATCCCATCGCAGTGACCTACTTTTGGGGGCCTTTCGCCAGCCGTAACTGGCACGAGCCCGGTGCATGGGAATGTACTCAATATATTGCGGAAGGGCTAATATCTTGCGGGTGGCTACCTCCGAACAAGGAAGTCCCATCTGGAAGACTCACGCCCCGCGACCTCTATTATTTGACCAGTACAATTGAAGCTATGGCCATCGGTGGGGCAGATGCCTGATGCGAATATTGAAATCATATTTGATCTCATTAACGTTCAGTGCATTGCCGCTGGAAGTTTGGGAGGGTTAGTACATGCGTGGCGACTTGAGAAGGCCACGGTGAAGGCCACGGCGTGGGACGTCGTAAAATATATCGTTATCGGAGCTATTGCAGCGAACTTTATAGCGCCTCAATTGTTGAGAATACTGGCAGTTTTTCCCATATTCTTCATTGCCTTCGGCGTCGGAATGAGCGGAAAGCATCTCTGCTTGCGTATTGAGATGTTTTTCAACAAGTTGGACGTACTCGGGAAAACCAAAAATGAATAACCTAGTCATAGCTGTTTACGATCTTGTCGCCTTTGCTGGCGTTCTGTTGCTCATGTATGTAATCCGGCAGGCTCAGAACGACTTGCATCTAAACAGGACAGATCGCCCTCAAGTAGCAAAGGCTAGGAAAGTAACATTCTTTGCAGATGCCGCGTACGTTCTACTAACTGTGTTCTTCCAGGATTATTGGCTAGTTCATCCATCCGTAGTAATGACTGGTCTTGTGGTTACTGGTTTGGTCGGTGGAGGCATGTGCATTCTGGCGGTTAGTGTGGTATCCATGCATGAGAGGGCACCCCCGAGCAATGGAACCATATCGCGAAGTTACCGTATTCCGTCGTCTTGGTTTCGAATCAGGTGATAAAATGCAACCAGATGATCCATGGCTTGCAGTTAGAAATGTTATTGCCCATGCGATCGAGGGAGTCGTTGCGCTCGTCGGCGCGGTAGCTCTCATCGTCATTGTGGGGATGGTGATTGAGGCAAGAGGGACATACGTCGAAGACCATGAGCGTTGCCTGAAGCAAGCCACAAATGGGTATGAGATAGAGCAGTGCCGATGAGGCAGAATTTCAATATCATGCTGTTTTCGATATTCCTGTTCGGCCTGATTATCTCGACCGGACATTCGATCGCGGAGCATTGGCCATGGTGAACGTTGCGCGCTGGCTGATGATCGTAGCGGCTATCCTGCTATCGCCGCTCTACGCGCTGTGGGTCGGAGCGGGATGGATAGCAGATCGAATGGAGGAGCGTCGATGCCCATCCTATTCGTCGTGATCGTCGGATTCGGCCTTATCGCTCTGCTGAATCCGCGATATCCGCTTTGATAGCAACTACTCCACGGTGAAAAACTATGGAGGTCACGCCTAGCGCGATCACTATGCAAATGGCGAACCATACGATTCGTCCGATCATGTAACCTCCTTGATAGCTTATGAAGGAAACTTTTTGATGAATCTGGGTGAATAAGTCGTACCAACCATTGAATTTGTATCATCCCATTTCACACGTACATATTTTAGTTTTCGACGATGATCAGAGAGTACGGTGCCTACACGGAGAGACGCCGCAATACGATTCTTTAGCTGAATATTGTCTAACCACTCTGAAGTGTAGCAGACCATGTCTCCTTTTTTGAATAGTTTATCTGAGATCGTCATGGCCTTATCTCACCGTCTAGGAACATCGGCTCAGAATTATTGTGATGTTAAAGCGAACTAGCCTTCGTCGCCGTACATTCCCGGGTAGACCTTGCGTGGCATATCCGGCTCTTTTCGCGTCGGCCATGCTTCCATGCGCAAAGCCTGCTCGCGTGTTGCCTTTACGATTGCCGGATCACCTCCAGCGCCTTCAACGCGGTCTGCGTACCAGCGGAGCGCGCCAGCAGCATAGACGTCCTGACCTCGAAGCAGGAAGACGGGTTCCTCAGAAGGTATCAACCCAGCCGGGTCTTGAATGCGGTTGTAGTCCTCGCGAGCATGCTTCATTTCGAGGGTTCCTTTATCTGCTGACAAAGGCGAGCCAATGTCATCCGTTCTCGCCATTGATCTTGGTGAGGATAGAGGACGCCCGGCGCGTCATTATATTGCACTCGACGCCCACACGCAGCCTCGTGGCCAGCAGGCTTCTCCACATTCTCTCGTCCGCAAATCGGACATTTGCTCATTTGCTTTTGCTACCTAGAAACGAGAACCGGCGTCCACCGGATGCCTTCGACCTCGCACACTGCGACGAATACCCCGATCACGATGCATATCCCCGATATGCATCCGAGAGTAAAAGCTCTCAGCTCCGCTTGGGTCTTCATGTTTTCGTTTCCTGTCCATTAAAGCCTATCCTCGGCCGGGCTTCCCTACAGTGGCTTGCGCCAACGCTCTATTCGGGTTGCCATTATCGGGCATTCGCGACCCCGCCGGCTCCGGATTCCTGTGTTCAGTTGCGACGCGTATCGGCTAATCGCCGCTGTCCCAGCTCATATCCTTGCCGCAGTGCTTGCACTCGCCGCGATGGTTGCCATAGCGGGTTTGCTCGCGGGTCGCCGTCGAAACGCGCTCGTGGCCTGGGCATTTGTCCTCTCTGGCAACCCTCGCCTTGCATTTTCGCGCGAACTCTTGCCCTCCAGCATCGAGCGTTGCGATCTCCTCATCGGTCAGCAACGTGACCGGCGTCCGGCGGATTTCCTCTAGCGTCCTCATCCGAATCTCCCCGTGCAATCTGGGCATTTGACTATCCCCGACCGCGGGGAACCTCCCAAACTCTCGTCGACTTCACCCGTGCCGCCGCATGTCTCGCATTCCTGCTCCCCGATGTGCGGTTGAGGCTTTTGGTCTCCGAGCATCCGCGATCGGATGGCAGCAAAGTCAAAAATAGCGTCCGTCATCCCAGAATCTCCTCACCGCCTATTGCCGTTTCCCGCTTGGACTTCAGCGACACGTTCTGCGGCATCAACGCAAAGCTGCTTGCGACCCTCTGAGAGGGTATCCCAGAAATCCATGACACCCCCGCGCTGTGCCGCATATTCCTCGCCCCATCGCCACATGGCCAGAACAGCAGGCGCCGTGGGGTTGAGATTTCGCTTCTGGGCGCACCTTCACCGGCTTGGTCATTTCGACACCCCTTCGATATCGTGGGCCGTTATCTTTCCGGCGAGCATTAAGCGGAGAAGAATCGCAATCGGTTCCGGGACTGATCGCTCGCCCAGCGCCCAGCGCCGAGCAGTGCGAGGATCTGCCCCGAAAAGCCTTGCCGCCCCGACCTGTGAAAGGCCGAGGCGGTCGATTGCGGATTGGAATTGCTTGGCGGTCATCCGCACATCACCAGTCTGAGAACGTTGCGGGGCTTGGAGACATGCAGCGGCTGCGTGTTCATCGCATTGCGCATTTTCCACATCTCGCCCCGGTCGCCATCGACAACGAGGTATAGCGGGCGCTTATCGACCGTATGGTCTCGTTTGAACCCGACCACCGCTTCCCCGCCACATTGAACGAACAGCGATCCATCCTTGTCGATTACGAAATAGGCACCCGAAATCGTGGTGCGCCCCCAGGACGAGACGCCGGGAATATCGCCGGCCGTCTCACCGAAGTTCTGAATGAGCCAGTCACGGACGGTTCCGATTGCTTCGTTGGCCATCTATCTCTCCATCGCCGGGCAGAATTGCCCTTGCCGATGTCTCTTTGTAGGCTCATTGGCCCTATAGGGCAATAGGCCCTCAATCACGAAATGTTACACCTTCGGCAACCCGTTCGTCCGATCCAGATAGGCCTTCACGGCGGGCCAATAGCGCCGGTCTCCCCACAATTTCTTCTTCTGCGGGAAGCCCGAGGCGCGGTCGCGGTCGAGCGCGTGCAGCGCCGCGCGGGCAATCTTCTCCGGCACGCCCATGCGCCGGATCAGCTCTGCGTCGGTGACGTACAGAGTCTCACGATAGCGCTGCTCTATCGCGTCCAGATCCGGGAATTTTTCCAGCGCATCGGTCATGGCGTTTTCAGTTCGTTATGGATGATTTGATCTGATCGCGAAGCTTCAAGGCCTCGTCTCCGATCCGGTGAAGTTCATCGAATGCCTTCGGGATCATGGAGCGAGCAACAGCAGCGGTGGGGCGGTAGTCCTCGCTCAGGTCGAATTGCCACTTGGCTCTATGGCATTCCGCCGCGATCTTTGTGAGCGCTGAAATTGCCCGATCCGCCGTGCTCATGTCTGCTTCCTTTAACCGATGGTCAAGGTAATGGTGTGGTCCTTCAGGCGATCCGGAATGCCATCGGTCGGCAGCATCGCGGTCATGGCGCCGCCCTTTCGGATCGTCACCACCTCGCCGAACTCCGCCTCCAACTTCGCCTTGAACTCCGGCCAATTCTCCTTGGTGACACCCTCTGCGTCGATCGTCATGCCGGGGCATTGCTCAAGGATGGTCTTTTGCATCTCCTGCCAAAGCTCCTTGCTGCCGAAGTGATGGGTCCAGATCGGATGACCCATCAGGTACTCGGCCGCCTCGTGCATCTCTTGGAACTGGCAGAGCAGCACGCCAGTGGATATCGAGGCGATCACGGCTGTCGGAAAGTCGCGGGTCTCTGTCATGTGTGCTTCCTTTAACCAGTGGTTAATGCCGTTAGAATGCCGGATCGTTGATGATCCGATTGAGCGTCGGATAGCATCGGGCAAGCTGGCGCAGAGCGCCGAGCGGTACCTTGACCATCACGGAATCATCGGCGGTTTCGAATAGGCGCTCGACGCTATCAATCTCTAGGCCATTCAAGGCAAGTTCGACATCGTTGATGGCGTCGCGCATCTGCTGGTGTTGAGAACGTTTCGTCATCGCGGTACTGTCCATGACACGTTGCAGATACTGCAGTGCATCTGTCTCCAGTCACCTGAGGCACTTTCTCGGTAGATGTACTTGCGATGGAAGATAGCGCACCAAAGAGCCTTGAGCATGCGTGCTTTCCTTTTCAACTCGTTAGCATTGCCACGCCAGCGGCTCCGGCGTTGGTCTTGCGTCTCGTTTCTCCAGCGCATCGGCAGCATCGCCGAGTCCTTGCAGGTAAGCCGAAGCCAACACCAACTTCATCGGCTGGTCGCCGTAGGTCATGACGTGGAACAGAAATTCCGTCCTCCGCTGCGCCAAGTCGATAAAACGCGGCGGAACATCGATCCGTTCGTACATTGGCCGTTTCTTCGGTGCCATGTTTTATCAACTCGTTAAAGAAAGCTCGGCCGCAAATCGCGTCCGGGCTGTTTCGAAGTGAGCCGGATCAAGCTCAATGCCGGCGAACCGCATGCCCATGCGAGCGGCGGCAATTCCCGTCGAGCCGGACCCCATGAACGGGTCGACAATCAGGTCGCCCGGCTTTGCCCCGATCTGCTCGAGCACGAACGTCATGAGCGCGACGGGCTTCTGGTTTGGGTGAAGCTTCCGGGAACGAGCCGTGTTCTCCTCGCCCTCGCGCACGATCCCGCGCCACTTCTGGCGGTGGATACGGTCAGCTCCAGGAACGTTGGTCCAGATCAGTTCGCAGTCCGAATGATCGTCCGGGGTGCTGTCGCGGCGCTTATCCCAAACGATCCACCGACCGCCTGCAGGCAGGACATGAGCGCATTTGTTTGCGCCGAAGAATGCCACCTTGGGGAAGATCAGAAAGGGAGCCGGGTCGAAAGGCTTATCGTCGCCAATAATCCCGGCCCGCTTCTTCATCTGGAACGGCTTCAGGCCGTCGAGACCTTCGTTGTTCCAGCTCCGCGCATTGATCTTGTAGTTCATGCCGTAAGGCTGGTCTGTCACGATCGCGGCGGCGTTCGAGACTTCCGGCAGCCAATCGCGCCAGTCGCCCAGATACAGCGTGACGCCTTCGGTTATGGTCGTGATGCGGGACATGGTTTCCTTAATGTGGTGTTTAAGTCTGCGGCATTGCGTAGAAGACGATTTTCTTTTCGGGGCCGCAATGTTTGGTGTGATCGTATGCCGTTGGGAAATCGACCGTCCATGCTTGCGCTTCGTCGTCGGTGTATCCCTTTGCGTCAACCCTCCACCAAGCCAAGTGCTCGCGGGACCAGATGGAAACGGTTTGGCGGCACCACCATTCGCGCGCCTTCCATTCTGTCAGGCCCCTCCGCTTGATTCCGTTGAGAGTGACTCGTTTCATTCCGGTTTTCCCTCTGCGGTCTTTAACTCTGGATTTTCGGGCGGGATGTAAGCGTAGGTTTGCCCGACCTTGATGCGGTAGACGACGGTATCGCTGACACCATACTCGCGCGCCAAAGCGGCTCGCATGCCCTTGCCGGTTTCGCGGCGAATGCGGTGCACTTCGGCCTCGGTGAAAATCTTCTCCTGGCGCCGGCTTTCACGCCAGAGCTTGCCGGCTTGGATTTGGCGGATAGCGGCCTCGGTAACGCCATAGCGGGCGGCCGTCGTTGTCACATGCTCGCGGCCTTTGCAGGAGCGGATGTCATCTGCAGCGTTCGCTGTCAGCTTCCGCTTCGGCCGATTCCGCATGTCGGTTCGATCGTGCTGGTTGGCGGAAGGAGTCTTCCAAGATAGGTGCATAGGGTTTGCGCAAGCGTCATGGCCTCGACCGCAGGAATGCGCTGCCTGATGCCCATCGCTCGGCGACTCTCCTTTGACGAGCCTGCACATCGCTCGGTGAGCATAGATTTGCTCGCCCTCGAATTGCACAATCCCATAGCCGGTTGAGTTCCGGCCGAATGGCCAGATCAAGCAGCAATCCTCGTGCGGATAGTCCGCGTGGGCTCGGATCCATTCTTCGCCAGTCATGATTGGCCTTTCTCGCATACCATTTCGCGCTCGCCCCACTGGGCGGCCATGGCGTCGGCGATGCCCTGCATGGTGCGGCTGCGTTCTTTCCATCGGTCTGGCCCAGGTGACGCGAAGTGAACGCGCGGTTCGCGGCCTTCCACTATCTTCGTCGGGACCAATTTCGGGAGGTCCTTGAGCCACAAGCACGTCGCCTTCGTCTCACCGTGCCCGAATTGCCAAGGCTGAATGATCTGGTCCGGCTTACGGATCTTGGACGAGATGATACTGATCGGGTTTTCCAACGCGATACGGCCGATAGGAGCAGCAAGCAGAGCCCTCACGAAGTCCAGCGCGTAGACCTGCTCGCCCTGCTTGTCCTTGAACCAGCGGGCGCCGCTCACGGCCAGATGCGTGCAGGGGGGATGACAGACCATTAGGTCCCAGTGCCCGCTCCAATAGCTGACGTCGAAGGCATCGGCCTGGTAGTGGTGCTCGCTACCATCCTCAGCCGGCAACAGGTCGCAGCTCCATGCGTCGTGACCGCGGGAACGAAAAGCCTCGCGAACGACCCCCGAAAATTCGCAGGCGACCAGAACTTTCATGATGTGCTTTTCTCGTCAGTTAAAGGAATCTGCGCGCTGATCTCGTCGATCATGTCTGCGACCGTGTCGCCGTGGCCAGTCGCGTAGCCATGCTTGCCGCAAAGACGCTGACAGGCTGCATCCGCATGCATATTCATCGCAACCTGTTTGCCGAGTTCATCGAACCATGACGACGCGCGGTCCTCCGCGCTCGCAAGCTGGGCTACGAGCTTGTTGGCCTGCTCGGCAACGTGCTCAAACGATTCCTTATGCCCTTCAAGCTGGGCGCGTAGGCGCTCGATCTCGGCCAGTGCGTCGCATTTCTCGCGGTGCAGCCGCACGTTATCCGGTTCGGAATCCGGGTCTGGATTGAGCAGCATGCCGCGCAAGATGTTGGCTTCCTTGCGAAGAGCGGAAACCTCGTCTCGTAGGCTCGCCATCTCATCCGCAACAGCGTGTGATTGGGATCGGGTGAATCTCACGTCCGGTTCTCCTTAAGGCTTCAATAAAGCTGTGCGTTCACGAAAGCAGTGCGCCCGAGCACGTCGAAGGTTTTCAGGGCTGCTGGCTAACAACTCGAACGAATGCTGGTTGAACAGGCGCTCAACGTGCCGACCATTGAAGAACCTGTATAGAAGACACATCATTCAGTGATGCTCCTATCGGAGAGCGCGTCCATCGTCTTGCGGTTCGAGGCTCGCGTCCTGATCGCCTCGGAGATCTCTTGGCAGGCGTCATTGTAGCTCTCGCCGCAGAGCGAACTGTGTGGGGATCTACCGCCAGCACCCACATGCTCCATCGCGATCTCGGCGCACTCCGCGAAGATGGCTTCACCCGCGCCGGAAGCCGACTTTACTACCGGCTCACACTCTCCTGAAACGAGAGGACTCGCGTCAGGCACGGGTGAATTCGGGCAGGCGACGGCATCGGCGATATCCTTGGCCATCGCTGATAGCGATAGGTCTGGGAAGCCAGGTGACTTCCTGCAGAACTCTCGAATAGCCCTTTCGATAACCAACGCGACCGGCTCACCCTGAGCGGGGAGGGCGCGGAGGAAATGGGCTGCCATGCCAAGAACATTGCGGTCATCCTCGTTCGGCAGGTCTTCTTGGATATCAATGATCTTATCCGCCAGTTCCAGCATTTTGTCAGTCATGGCATCCCCCAAGGCAGGCCGAGCCAAGGCGTCGGCTTTGAGCGCAGGTCTTTCCGAATCTGGCGTATCGCGGTGACGGCCCAGCGGGCCACCGTGCAAGCGCCGATGAAAGCCAAGACGTAGACCATTGCTCAATCCTTCCCAATCGGGGCATTAAAGCTGATGTGTTTTCGGCAGAATGATTCGAACGTCTCTTTTGAGAACTCGGAATCAGGCAGCACGCAATGATGCGATGCCTTGTCGTCGATCAAATCCTTGATGCTGATGAACTTCCCACATTCGTCGCACTTGATCTTGTTGTCGCTGGTCATGCTCATGTGTTTTAATTTCCCAAATCACCGTGAAAATCCGCGCCTGACGACTACGCCAGACATCTTTCGCTTGAAACCGCTCGCCTTTGATCCAGGTATCGGCCGGCTCTTGCGCTTCATTCCGAACGTTGCCTTAAGAACGCGATCAGCCTTTGCCATTCTCGGATTGTCTTCGTCGAATGTCTTCCGCGTTGCGCAGACATCGCAATAGCATTTGCAATTTTCAAGTGTCGGCTCTCCACCGAGGCCGTCCGGTTGGACATGCTCGAAGATCAGATGGCCAGCGCGGATCACCTTGCCGCAGCCTGGGGCCTCGCACTTCGGAATCCCGTCAGGCTTGCAGGAACGCGCGAACGCGGCCTTGCGGATAGCCTGCGGAAACTCGGTGCGCTTCTCGCCGCGTAAGCTCATGATACGCGCTCCAGCGCTTGCCATGTCAGGAATTGTTCGTCGAGCTGGTGCCAAATCACGCGGGACGCCTGCTGACTGTCCAGTTCGGCACGAGACACTACGCCGCAGATGAGCCGAACACAGTCGGCCGTGGAGTGCGCTTCGCGCCAATCGGCTTGCCGTTCCTCCTTGAGAAACGCCATAAATTCGGGTTCGCCACACCTGATTCCAGCCTGCTGCGACGGCAGCAAATCCCTCCAGTCGCGCTTGGCCCGAGCCGGTTTGTCCTGTTTCGGCTCGGGCCGCGCATCAACTGCGGGTTTGGATGGGTTATTGGGCATCACCTCCTTGATTGCTGCGATTGCAAACCACTTCTCGCTGTCAGGCGTTGGAAGGCCGCCCAGCACATCATACGCCGCGTCAAAATCCGAGATCGGTATCTCGAAGATCAACTGAGCGACCTGTCTCGTCTTGACGAGCTTCAGGTCGGAGTATGCGGCGCGGATGGCGAGCGGCTTCATGCTGCGGATCCCTTGAGCGAAGAGCGGATCTTCTCCATGGCTGCATTCAGTTCAAGCGCGTCTGATTTATGGCGAGCCCAGAAGCGCTGTAGACCTTCGCGATTGCGGACCTTCATGCTGTCGAGCTCGGCAACCTCGGTACAGTTCCGCGCGGTCATGATAACGCGATCGCCATAGCGGCCGGCGGGGATGAACGTCATTGTCCCTTCGTGGTCAACGAACGGGTATTCATCATCAGACATTGCGATCGATTTCATGCGACGATCTTCGCGCTCCATCTCGACCAGCTCAGAGGCGGTCCTGTCCTGAACGACCGCGCGTTCCATCTCTTCCTCGACGTAAAGTCCGGAGAATGTTTCGGGCCATCCGGCGCGCAGCGCAACCATATTGGCGCACTTCGCCAGCATCACGCGGGGCATCTTGGCCCAATTTCCAGAGGCATCGAGCGTCAGTTTACCGGTCGGCTTGCGCTTGTTCTCTTCCTGGCTGTATGCCCACTCTTCCTTGACCGGCGCGTATTCGTCCCAATAGGCCCAGCCCTTGACCGGGTGCCACGCGCCGACGCTGTCTTGTTTCCAAAGTGTGATTGTTACCTTCTCAAGGCCGAGCGGGTTCGTAGTGCTCTTGAGGTTTGAATTGACAGTGAACTCCGGCTCAGTCTCGGCTGGGCGGTAATCGCGGCAGCGAGAGGCAAGAACGCGCTGGCCGTCCTGCGTCACGATGATCGTCATCTTACGTTTTTCGGCGTTGTCCTTGGAATAGACGACGGCGATGATCTGCTTGGAGAATGGATCGAGCTGCTTCGACCGGGCATATTCGATGAACAGATTGAACTCGTCATCGTTGGTATCTTTGGCGACCGTTCGCTTGATGGTCTCAAGCTGGCGCGACGTCCACGACGCAACGCCGGCCGGTTGAATGCGTGCAATCTGGTTCATGTCAGGCTCTCCGAATCGTCAGCGAAACGCCGCTGGTTTCCATGTGGACGCCAGGGATCGGCGGCATCTCGTCATCAAGCACGGCATAGGCCAACGCGCGGTCCTCGACCTTCTTGAGTTTAGCGATTGCATCCAATGCCTTCTGGCGCTCCCGCATGACCTTGGTCAGCCCCGCCTTGTCGAGCGTTGGGTCTTCACGTCGCCAAAATTGCGTTGGGATGGCCGGCTCATCGTCGATCTCAAGGCGTGGCGCGGCCTTGCCGAGCACCACGGTTCCGATGTCCATTTCAAGCTTTGGCCATTCCGCCAGCGTCATCGCCTGCTCGATCAACCCGCGCGTTGCTTCGATCCGCTTCTCGAACCGTAGGCGCCGGTTCTTCAACTCGGTCTCGCGCGCCTTGATGCCGGTGACGAAAATCTCGTCCTCCTCGATCAGCAGCACGGCGGCGCGGATTTCAGCGTCAAGCGTGGTCTCGCCCTCGAACATGTCGCCGGCCAACTGCTCGTCGCCGGTGGCCATGCGGGCGATCTCCAAGCGCAGGCTTTTCGCCGCTTCAATGGCCCTGTGTAGATCGGCGCTCATATCTTCCGCTCCAGGCATTGCCTGATAATCTCAAAATCTCGCATTTCATCTTCGCTTGGCAGCCGGCGCTCTTCAGGCTTGAGAGCGCGCTGTGCCTGCCAGATTGCGAGGAGATCGTTGGCGCGGGTTTGGCTGTCAGCGCGCATTGGTGGTTTCCGCGCGTTCATCGAAGAACCAATCCTCAATCGTCTGCTGGATTTCAAGCGCGAGGCTGTGAACGTGCTTCTTGAAAAGAACAGGGTCTTTGGCGCACGGTTCGTCCTGCAGGAAGAACGCAGCGAGGCCATGACAGGCGGGGTCATAGGTCTTGGCCATTCACACCTCCCAATGTTTGCGAAGGTCGTGGGCGCGATCGAAGGCCGCTGCCTGCCTGTCGACATCCTCCGGCTCTTCATGTCCGATGGATTCGACGAGATCGGCGATTGCCGCGAAGCGAGTGTGGCCGTAGCCGCGAATATGGCCTTCGTCTTCATCGTACCGGTAGGCGCCGAATTCTCCATTCGGGCACAATCCAGTAATGACGGTGCAATCATTTTCCGGGAAATGGTGAGTTCGGCGATTTTCCATCACGCGATACCCCTCAAAAACCGGGAGGCGGAAATCCCAAGGTGATCCGCGAGCGCAAGCATCGTGCTCACTGCAACGCGGTTTTTGCCGGCTTCGTATTTCTGGATCTGTTGGAAGCTGACGCCGATGCAGTGGCCCAGATCGGCTTGGCTCATGCCTGTCTTCTGGCGCAGGCCGCGCAGCCGATCACCGATCTGGGTGTCGACTTCTGTGCATTTTCTCGGAGTAGCCATCACATGATCTCCGTCAACGGAAGCCACTGGCAGCCCGGAACATTCATTTCTATGAGGATTTGAACGACACCTTCAGCGAAGTTAGCTAGCGATTTATCGCGGGCGTCGGCGGCGTCGGCGGCGCCGGCGGCGGCGTCGGCGGCGTATGTGGCGGCGTATGCGGCGTCGGCGGCGGCGGCGTCGGCGGCGGCGGCGGCG
>Ga0307516_10005447_pt1 | contig 15220 bp, 21 predicted proteins | sample 19_EM_MG_FD_203310 | JGI IMG/M metagenome (GOLD analysis project Ga0307516, IMG submission 203310) | Populus trichocarpa ectomycorrhiza microbial communities from riparian zone in the Pacific Northwest, United States - 19_EM | ecosystem: Host-associated > Plants > Roots > Unclassified | place...
TAGGAGCACCTAGCCAAGCCAACACCATCTTGTATTGTAATTGGAAGTTGTAGAAAAGGAGAATTTGAGACAGCTTGGCTTGGAACTGGGTGGTCTCTTTAATTAGGATGCTTCATCAAATTTTAAAGCCATTAAAAAAAAAAAAAAGCAAACCTAACCGCATGTGCATCAAGATCAGTAGCTAGCTAGTTAACATAAAGCTAATTTATGCCGCAAGTCCAACTGTTTTTAGTAAATCAAGCACTTTACGATATACTCTTGCAGCGGTGGAGCCACGTGAAAACAAAAGGGGGAATTTTCTACTTAACTTTTTTTTAATATTTTTTATATTAAAATATTAATATATTAGTTTAGTGAATTATTCTTATACGAAAGGAAAATTATTATTGTTTATTAATGTTGACTCATATATATATATAAAAGTGCAGCTCATTGCCTCAATTTTTTTCCTTTTTTCCCTTTTTTTTTTATCTTTCCTTGACTAACAAAGAGTATTTTTTGTTCTTTTCATGAGCTGTCGTTCCATATCTCTTCCATATGCAAATTTCTCATCAAGTATAATAAAACAATTAATCTTTTTTGCTTTTTGCTTTATACTTTAGATAAATTTTCTTCATCTTTTCTATTTGTTTTATTGTCTAATTTTAGTTTTATTCTTTTATAATTAGATATTAAAAACATTAGGGTTTATAATAATTTAGGAGTTTTGATATGAATATGTTCAAAATAAATATTTAAATATGCTAATTTAATCTATTAAGTGTTTCTTTTCTTATTATAAAGGAATAAATTAATATTCATGCAAAACCACTATTCTTGGCATCTCTTGCATTGACAGAGTAGTTTATTAAAATTTATTTTCACATGATTTGTTTGTTACTAAAATATCAAGTAGAAAGCATGGTTTTTAAGCATTATTCCTCTTACACATACACTAGGCATTGTTCCTCAATTAAATATCTAGAAATGATTAAGTATAATTTAATCAACATACTTATTATATGCATATGATATGAATTGAAATAGGTTTTGATTTTGATGAATTGATATGTATTTTGCTATGAATTTCATATGAAAGATTTAGAATTATTGTGTAACTCAACTAACTTTTGTTTAACAGTGAATTATTGTGTAGTTGTGTTAATTAATATGTAGACATTAATGATGATAAAAAAATCCAACAGGTTCATATTAAATTAACATGTCACTAGACAAGTATTTCAAGTGTAAATTCTTTGAGGATGAAGAGTCAATCAAAGCTTCAAGTCATGTAACTCAATCAAGTTCAAAGAAAAGTCATATTGAAATCAACCTCGACACTCTCCTTGTTGACCCTGGCTTAAGAAGACTAATTTATGAATACCATATAAATGATAGAGATGCAATCCGAAGAGCTTATCTACAAAAAAGATCCTTGTCAACCTTCACACTATGATTTTCCTCAAAACAAATTTGAGAATATAGTAACACTACGACGCTTTAATCCGGCTTGGTTTGGTGTATACCCAACATGGTTAGAGTATAACATAGCCAAATATGCTGTCTTTTGTTGTATTGTTACCTCTTCAAATCAAAAGGGGGTGTTGATTCGTTTAAGGGTGATGGGTTTTCAAATTGGAAAAAAAAGGAAAGATTTAATCTTCATATTAGAAAGTCTAATAGTAGTCACAATGCAGCTCGGATAAAATATGAGAGTTTGATGAATGAAAAACAAAGTATTATGACTTTGTTATCTAGAGCAGACAATAAAGAGTTAAAGTGATTATCGAACTCGATTGAATGCTTCAATAGAGTGTGCTTATTTTTTGTTGCACCAAGGACTTCCATTTCATGGCCATGATGAATGTGAATGTTCTTCAAGCAACCAAGGAAATTATCTAGAGCTCTTGCATTTCCTTTCCAGAAATAATAAAGCTATTAAAAGAGTTACTTTCAGTGAAGCTTCTAGACATAACAAATTGACTTCTCCAGATATTCAAAAAGACATTACTCAAGCTGCTGTAGAGGAGATTACAAATGTGATTATCAAAGATTTAGGTGACTCATTATTTTCAATTTTAATTTATGAGTCACGTGACATATCAATCAAGGAACAAATGGCAGTTGTTTTACAATATGTAGATCACAATGGACATATAATTGAACGTTTTCTTGACATTCAACATGTGTCAAATACAACTGCTAATTCACTCAAGGCAGCTATTGAAACTTTGTTTTCTAAACATGGGCTAAGCATATTAAGATTGCGTGGTCAGGGATATGATAGAGCTAATAACATGCGAGGTGAATTCAATGGCTTCAAAGAACTTATTCTAAATAACAATCCAAATGCATATTATGTACATTGTTTTGCTCACAGATTTTAATTGACTCTTGTGGCTGTTACAAATAAGCATAATGAAGTTGAAGATGTCTTCAATTTTATTTCTAGCATTATAAACATAGTTGGAGCATCATGTAAAAGGATGGAGGTGATTAGAGAAAAATAATATGCTATAATTATTGAAGGACTTGAAAATGGAGAGATTTCTAGTGGACAAGGCCTGAATCAAGAAACTTCTCTTAGAAGGTATGGTGATACCCGTTGGGGCTCCCATTATGTTACAATTATTCTTCTACTTGCAATGTTTTCATCAATTCTTGATGTGCTTGAGATTATAAGGGAGGATAGAATGAACTCAGAACAGAGAACAGAGAACAGAAGCAGACATTTTAACAGGTGTTATGGAATCATTTAATTTTGAGTCCATGCTTCATTGTTTGAGAAGGATACTAGCAGTTACTAATGAGTTCTCACAAGTATTACAAAGAAAAGATCAAGACATAGAAAATGCTATGAGTTTATTGAAAACATCAAAGGAACGATTCAAAATGATGAGAGAGAATGATTGAGAATCTTTACTGGAAGAGGTGTCATCTTTTTGCATCAAACATGATATTGATATTCTAAATATGGATGATGAGTACAAGCTTCGTGGGCGTTCAAGGCGAAAATCTAAAGGGATTACAAACCTACACCATTTCCATTATGAATTGTTTAACAATATCATTGACATGCAACTTACTGAGTTGGATGATCGTTTTACTGAGACGAGTACGAAGTTATTTCTTTGTATGACATGTTTAAACCCAAGTGACTTCTTCTATACTTTCAACAAAGAAAAGCTTATTCACCTTGCTTTTTTTTGTCCTAGTGAATTCTCTATAGTGGATCTTATGGTACTTGGTGACCAACTTGATACATATATTATTGATCTACGTGGTGATGATGAGTCCTCTTACCAAAAGGTGCAACTTGATTATAACAAGCTTGTTTGCAGTTTATGCAGTTTTAACCTCAGCAGCTGCAGGAGCAATTGAGGCGCAACAACAACAAACAGAGACTCTATCGAACATACCACAAACATTCTTACAATCCTTAGGAGATACTGATGCATACTCTCCACCAGATAGCGTGGAGTTTAGGGTTTTTAGGTTTTAGGGTTTAGGGGTTTTAGGTTCGGGGTTCGGGTTTGGAGCTTAGGGTTTCGGGTTTCAGGTTGGGGTTGGGGTTTTGAGTTTTTGGGGTTTCGGGTTGGGGTTTAGGGTTTAGGGGTTTTGGGTTTCAGGTTTCGGGGTTCCGGGTTCTGGGTCCGGGTCCAGGCTTTTAGCTTCGGGCTTCGAGGTTCGGGGTTTCGAGGTTCAGGGTTCGGGGTTTGGGATTTCGGGTTTAGGGGAGGCTTATTTGTGCACTTCTAGAGAGAGAAAAGATAAGAAGGGGTGGTGTTCCGACTGCCATATCACTGGCGTCCATCATTGGATCAGGCCAAGATTTGGTTATGTTGTGCACCTCACCATTGTCTACATTCTGACCGGAAGGATCGTCAATATCTACCACTGTTTGAGAAATCTAATTGTTCGAAGGTTTCTGAAAACCCCCCCTCAAACCTGTCACAGTCGCTGACTAATTTGTCATCTTTTTACTGTTGGATCAATACGAATTTTGGGTATGTTGTGTGTCCCTATATTTCCTACATTCTGACTAGAGATATCATTCATATTTAATACCACTAGAGAAATCTTACCGTTTGAAGATTTCTGGAAAAATCCACTCTCGTAACGGTCAGAGCCATCAGCCTATTTTTCCACCGTCTACCGTTGGATCAATCTGAATTTTGGATATGTGATGCATCTGGTTGTGTTACACATTCAGAACGGTGGAGATTATATACAAACCTTTCAAAAACGTGTTATGCACATTCAACAATGGCTCGTCAATCTTAGGTGAATTTCGGTCTAACTCTGATATAGGGAGATCCAACTGTTAAATTGAGCTGATATTTGGATATGTGCTGCATAAGATGTGGTTTACCTTTGAACATTTGGGATTTGTTATTAGTTGATTTATTGGTGAGTAATTGTTGTTTGAAGCTCTGCCCAGAATCTGTCATGGCTTTCAATTCGGAAACCCCACCACCTAAAGCCAACCCCACTCCCTTAACCACTAAACACCCTACAAACCACCACCAAAACACCCAAAACACAAACCTACCCACCTCTACCAAACCTACCTCCTCTCGGGTTTTTGGGTTGATAAGATAAGAGTTACTAATTCTAACACTCGGTGCACTCTTGACCTCGTCCCGTGTAAGCCGGTTGGCGCTCGTCTCAAAATGACTAAAAAATTATGGGAGAAGTCTTTTGCGGTGTGTCATCATTGCATAGTAGGTTTTTTTCCTGGTTTTAAGCTTCCATTTCCTGCTACGAATTCAATTACTAACAGGATATGGAAGAGGTTTGGTCTTAAGGATGTGACATCCTTGGCCAATGGATTTACAATGTTTTGATTCAAAACAGAAGATGAGCTATAAAAGGTCCTTGAAAGTGGTCCTTGGATGCTTGGTGGGAAAACCATTATTCTTCATAAATGACACTCTGGGTTTGTCTTCGACATGAACAAGATCTTTAAAATTCAAGTATGGATTCAGATATATGACCTACCTTTTCCTTTATAGACAAAGGAGGGTTTAAGTGAGGTAGCCACTCTCTTATGATGAGTTGACACTTGGATGCAAGCGCTTAGACTTCGCGCGGTTGTGCGTAGAGGTAGATGCATCTCTACCGTTTGTCCACAAATTTGAACTTGAGTTCTTGAATTCTATTAGAGAACTTCATGTGAACTATGAATGGAAGCTGAAGAGATGTGAAAAGTGCCAGGTTTTTGGTCACTCATGCCAACCTTTAGTTGGTAAGCAAGTTAACAGTGATACCTCTCCTAGTCATCAGGTTAAAGATAATGCCTCACCTGTCATAGACACAGATAAGATGTCCTTTGAAGCCTCAGATTCCTCAACTGAGATAGATACAAATTCCTCAGTAGAGACAGATATAGATTCCTCAACTGATACTGAAGATTCTTCAGATGAGACAGACACAGATGAGTTAGCTTCTAATTCCCCCGTTAAGGCTCTACTAAAGTCATATGATCTTGGAGATGTTAATCCGATAACTTCCTCATCGTCCATAGAAGACCATGTTAGGACATCACTATTAGAATTGCCTTTTTTGCATTACTAGTAAGCAAATGTCTTTGCCATCATCTTCTGAGACCAGTTCTTCATCTCGGGTACCTACCACAAACTTAACTGAGATGACACCATCTTGTGCGCCTCCTTCAACATCTGCACAATCTATTGGATATGATGACACACGATTTACTCTTGTTACTCGGAGGAAAAAGAAGAAGGATATACCCGAGATGAAAACTCGGGCAACTCCTACACCTACTCCTCATGTGGCACAATCTATTTACATATGATGCTCTTGGTCACAAAGAGTATAATCATAACCTTCTAGTGGAGTGGTGATGCTACTTGAGTTTTGGTTATTTCTATATCAACCGGCTGAACGGTTTATGCTGCATTATATGTTTTCTTTCGATGTACAAGCATGTTTCCTTTATTTTTTATTGACCTTACAGGTTATTTGTAATAATTGAGGCATACCTCTCGTATCATGTACTTTTTTGGATCTATACAGCTTAATTTTTTCCAAAAAAAATTTAGGGTATAGGGTTTATGGTTTACGGTTCACGATTTACATTTTCAGGTTTAAGGTTTAGGGTTTTAGGGGTTTAGAGTTCGGGGTTTGGGGTTTGAGGTTCAGGGTTCAGGGTTTGAGGATTCAGGGTTTTAGGTTTTAGGGTATAGGGTTTAGAGTTTAGGGTATAGGGTGTAAGGTTTAGGGTTTGGGGATTAGGGTTTTAGGGTTAAGGGTTCGGGGTCGGGGTTGAGGGGTTAGGGTTTAAGGTTTTATGGTTTGGGGTTTGGGGGTTCAGGTTTAGGGTTTAGGGTTTGGGTTGGGGTTTCGGGTGTAGGGTGTGGGGTTGGGGGTTCATTGTTTAGGGTATAGGGTCGAGGGTTTGGGGTTTGGGGTTTTAGGGTTTAGGGGTTGGATCAATATAGGGTTTAGGGATGGCGATAAAGAGCTTCTGGAGGGCGACTACAGCGGTGAGTTCTCACTGTCCCTGAATTCTATACCGGCAGCCACCATTTTCATCCCATCTTCTACCATCCTGTACCTCTCATTCTCCCACACCTTTTGACGGAACATTTATTTCTACTAGACATATTTTTCCCTCTTTTCTCCTATATCAAACTCTCAACCTTCTTCACCTGCTTCGGTCAGATACCATGCCACCAACCACCACCACCCACCACACAATCCTTACCACCCACCACTATGTTGAAAACCAAACCAAATATAGCCAAAACTCCTACCACTCAACTATCTTGGGCCAACAGAGTTCGTGTCTCTGATTCAAGCACACGTTTCACATTGGAACCTCTCGCACGCCAGCCACAAGGACATTGTCTGAGGATTTTAGATGAAATGCTATTGGAAAATGCAGAACAATGGCACAGATGTATGGTTGGGTTTTTCCCTGGATTTCGAATGCCCTATTGGAAACAGTGTGGGCTGGAGAATGTAACAACCACTTCAAATGGCTTCATGATTTTTAGATTTACCACTGAAGAACAGGTGCATGCGGTGCTAGAGAAAGGACCATGGATGTTTGGTGGGAAAAACATTGTTCTTCAGCAATGGCATCCTCGGATTCAGTTTGACAAAAACAAAATCTCAACATTGCTTGTATGGATTCGTCTACATAGGTTGCCATTTCCACTATGGTCGAAACAAGGTTTAAGTTTGGATGCAAACATGGTGGGATGACCTCTCTCCTATGATGAATCCACATATAGCTGCACCAGATTGGAATACGCACGATTGTGTGTTGAAATAGATGCTTCCTTTTCATATGTCCATGAGTTTGACATTGAAAGTACTCTGTCAACAGAGCCTATTAAGGTCAGGGTTGAATATGAATGGAAGCCTTCAAGGTGTGAAAAATGTTGTATCTTTGGTCATTCATTTCCTACCATTCTAGTTCCAACTCCAGCTCCAACCCCACCTTTTATCCCAATGCCGACACCTGACCATAACCTAAACAAAGGCAAAACCGCTGCCATTGATCCAGCCCCTACTCTTCCTATGATACATGCAACTGATCCTTCGTCTAGTACATCTATTGTACACCAACTCCTCCCTCCTCTTAATATATTATCCATCAGAACTATGCCTGCTTCCCCTCAACCCAAAATACCTATTGATCACGGACCTCTTCCTTCTTCCACTACACCTTTGAGTACTGATTCATCCTTACCTCCCATTGATCTATCCCACGCAAAGTCTCCTTTTAAGCACCCCACTATACCTAATGACCTTCATTCCACCGCCCAGCCCAACCTTGAATCATCTCACAGAGATGCTGACCCTGTTGCTCTCAACATTCCCAACCTACAACCTTTGGACACATCAAACTACATGGAAAGTAAAATGGCTTCATTATAAAGCCACAATGATGCCTCATCGGCGGTTGATGTCTCAGTTAAAACATCCACAGCATCAATCCCTCCTAGTGAAAGCCATGATGATTCCCCTATTCCTTCCCCAAAAACTGTCAGGAAGAAGAAAGGAGGGCGAAAGCGTAAAGAGGTCAAGGGCCTATAACGCTGTGGTTGTAAGCACTCTCTCTTTCTCAATATATGTTTAATATCGGTAGCTGGAATATATGGGGACTCAATAGTTTCCACAAACAAAAAACTGTTCAGGAATGGACGATAAAAAACAATTTGGATATTTTTGGTTTATTAGAAACAAAAATCATAGCCTCTAATCTAGATACAATTGCACCACACCTCGCCATTTCTCTATGGCAATACACCACCAACATTACATCTTCTTCTAGCTGTCGAATCTTTATCGGTTGGAACCCCCATAAACTTTCCCTCACCCATATCACCTCCTCTTCTCAATGGCTAACCTGTGAGATCACTACTACTTCCTCACCATCCACTATTAGAATGACTTTTGTCTATGGATACAATACCTTAGCTGACCGCCGCACACTTTGGAACTATATTGCTCAAGAAAGCTCCCAAAACACATGCACCCCATGGATAGTTCTTGGTGATTTTAATGCCATCATGCATGCTAGCCGTCTGCAGCTCATTAAGTCTGTTTTGTTTTTAATACAAATGTATTGGACTTCTCTATTCATCCTTCCCTGTACAACTATCAGGAAAATAGAAAGTATCTTCTCAACATTCTTATGGAAAGGCTCCTCTCTAACCCATACTAGAGCCAAGGTTGCTTGGCAGTCTATTTGTTTTCCATTAAGAGAAGGCGGCCTTGGCATTAAAAATCTCCAAACCTAGAACACAACAGCTACTATGAAACATATATGGCATCTCCTTGTCGACAAGGAATCTGTTTGGACGGTTTGGGTCAAAACTGTTCTGCTTCGCAATCATTCACTATGGCAAATTAACATCCCATCCATACTTTCATGGTCCTGGCAAAAGATTTTACAAGCTAAGAAAGACTGCAGAGGCTGGTTTCTATCTTGCATAGGCAATGGTTTCTCAACATCCCTCTGGTATGACTATTGGTTACCAGAAGGAAAAAGATTAATTGATGTCCTTCCATTACGGAGACTTACATCCACTGGCCTATCTTGGAATGCAAGGGTTTCGAATATTATGCAGGGCGACCACTGGGTATTCCCCACAATACCGGAGCTTCAATCCACATGGGCTGCCATCACCTTCCATCCTCATCCAACAAGAGAGGATCAATGTGTATGGACAGGGAATCATTCAGGTGACTTTTCTATTCATTCTGCTTGGGATATACTTCGAGATCATAGACCAACCAACATCATGCATCACCTTATTTGGTTTAAAGGACACGTTCCTCGTCAATCCTTCATCTTATGGCTAGCAAGTCTTAGCCGGCTATGCACTATGGACAGATTACATGGAGTTGTAACAGACTCCACTTGTGTCATGTGTAACCTGTAAGTAGAAACTCATGAACATCTCTTCTTTGCCTGCAATTATACTAGCTCAGTGTGCATGGTGGGGGGGTTGTGTGTAACAAAGCTAATGTATATTGGCCGTGTATACCCTGGAAACCCCTTCTTTAATGGGCAGCATCACATTACAAAAAGAAGACCGACTTAGATCACATGATAGCTCGCCTTCTACTGTCCACTATTGTTTACTTCCTATGGCATGAAAGGAATAAACGTGTTTTCACAAATACTGCTCAGACATACCAAGTGACGGTTGGGGCGATTTTCCAACAGATTAGAACACACATAGCAAACATGGACCATATTGGCATCATCCCAACGCAGACGCTTGTAACATGGAATCTGCAAGAAAACTAAGAGGTGGTAAAGTCATGAAAACATGCAGGAATTCGATAAAGAACGACCCCTTGCTACTGTTCACGTGAATGCTATGCATGGTTTTTACTTTCGGGAGAAACCTAATTATTTGGCTACTGTACTCGTCGTGGCCATGCATAATCTCTTCTTTTTTCTTTTCTTTGACTTGCAGTCGCAAATAGTTATTGATATCTTTTTGCTATGTAATTTAGTGAATTTATCTTGGGGTATTGTAGCTCTTTTTTCTTTATTAATATACATCTTAATTTTTCCAAAAAAAAAGTTTAGGGTTTAGGGTTTTTAGGGTTTAGGGGTTTAGGGTTTCGGGTTTATGATTTAGGTTTGGTCACTCATGTCAGCCTTCAGCTGATAAGCAGGTTAACAGTGATACCTCTCCTAGTCATCAGGATAAAGGTAATGCCTCACCTACCACAGACACAGGTGATAAGCAAGTTAACGGTGATGCCTCTCCTAGTCATTAGGGTACAAGTAATGCCATTACCTCCCCCGCCACAAACACAGATGAGATGTCCTCTGAAGACTCAGATTTCTCAGCTGAGACAGATACAGATTCATAAGACGAGACAGACACAGATGAGTCAGCCTCTGATTCCTCAGCTGAGAGTCAACTGAAGCCATCTGATCTTGGTGATGTTAAATCAATAACTCCTCCACTGTCCACAAACAACCATGTTAGGACATCGCGACTAGAATTGCCTGTGTGCACTACTAGTAAGCAAATGTCTTTGCCATCTTCTTCTGAAACCAGTTCTTCATTTAGGGTACCTACCACAGATTTACTTAAGATGACACCATCTCGAGCACGTCCTCCAGAATCACTATCTGCTGCACAATCTGTTGGATGTGATGACACTGGATTTACACTTGTTACCAGGAGGAAAAAGAAGAAGGATATCACTGAGATGAAAACTCGGGCAGCGACTCATCGTGTGGCACCATCTTTTTTACCTTCCAGTTGAGCGGTGATATTACCTGAGTTTGGATTATTTCTATATCAACCGCCTGAATGGTTTATGCTGCTTTGTATGTTTTCTTTCGATGTACAAGCTTGTTTCCTTTTTGTTGACCTTCCAGGTCCTTTGTAATACTTGGGGTATGCCTCTCGTATCATGTACTTTTTTGGATCAATACAACTTAACTTTATTCCAAAAAAAAGGTTTGGGGTTTAGGGTTTAGGGAGGGGGGGTTCATTTGTGCTCTTCTAGAGAGAGAAGCTAGAGAGAGGTTAGAGAGGAAAGATACAAAGGGGCGGTGCTCCGATAACCATATCTCCGGCGACAACCGTTGGATCAGGCCAAGATTTGGTTATGTTGTGCATCTCACTATTGTCTACATTCTGACCGGAGGGATCGTTTAAAGCTATCGCCGTTTAAGAAATCTGACTGTTTGAAAGTTTCTGGAAACCCCCTAGACCTGTCAGAGTCGCCAGCCGATTTCTCCTTGTTCTATCGTTGGATCAACCCTATTTTTGGGTATGTTGTGCGACTATATATTGCCTACATTTTGACCAGAGGGATCGTCCATATTTGAGTCCGCTTGAGAAATCTATCCATTTGAAGATTTCTGGAAAAATCTCTCTTGAAACAGTCAGAGCCGCCAGCCTATTGCTCCTTTCTCTACCGTTGGATCAGGCTTATTTGTGGATATATGATGCACCTGGTTGTGATACATATTTTAGGGTTCAGGGTTCAGGGTTCAAGGTTCGGGGTTTCGGGTTTCGGGTTTAGGGTTTGGAGTTTGGGGTTTGGGTTTAAGGTTTGGGTATCGGGTTAGGGGTTTAGGGTTTAGGGTTTAGGGTTTAAGGGTTAGGGGTTTAGGGGTTATGGGTTTAGGGTTTCGGGTTGGGGGTTTGGGGTTTGGGTTTCGGGTTGGGGGTTTCGGGATATCCCAGTTCCCTTTTTTTTTCTTCCCATCCATGTCGAAATCTCTAGCACATGGTGGCAGATCATAACTTGCCTCCCAAACTTCATGGGCGAACAAAGTTCGTGTTTCTGACTCCAGTACAAGGTTCACTCTAGAACCCTTCTCACGTCACCCACTTGGCCACCGGCTTGTAATCTCAGAAGACATGCTACTAGACAATGCAGATCAATGGAATAGATGCATGGTAGGGTTTTTTCCTGGTTTTCGTATGCCATACCATGCTGTAATACCATAGCATCCCGAGTTTGGAGACAATGTGGCTTGGAAAATGTCTCAACAACTTCCAATGGTTTCATGATTTTTCAGTTTACAACTGCAGCAGAGATGCATACTGTTCTTGAGAAGGGACCTTGGATGTTTGGTGGGAAAAACATTGTGTTACAACAATGGCATCCTAGATTTCAGTTTGACAAAAACAACATCTCCACGCTACCTGTTTGGGTTCGCTTACATGGTTTCCCTTTCCCTTTATGGTCAAAGTCAAGATTGAGCATGGCTGCTAGTATGGTTGGGAGGCCCCTTTCCTGTGATGAATCTACCTACACCTGTACCAGATTGGACTATGCCTGAGTATGTGTCGAAGTTGATGCTTCGCTCTTGTATGTCCATGAATTTGAGATTGATAGCCCTTTAACATCTGAGCCTATTACAGTTAAGGTTGATTATGAATGGAAACCATCCCGGTGCGAAAAATGCCACATCTTTGGCCACTCTTGCCCCATTCCACCACCTCCACAATTGAACAAAGGTAAACTGCCTGTCACAGACACCATTCCAATACCTACCCCTGTCTTCGTACAGCCACAGATGCAGCCTTCCACCAGTGCTCTTCCAATACCAATACCACCAAAAGCTATTTCTAGCCTTATCCCATCTCCCATTCCTCCCCTTATTGACTCATATACTCCACTTCTGCCTTCTGCCCCTGCAGAACCGGTAGTTGCACCACTTTTACCATCACTGTCTACTGCCAATGCAGCACCGGTAGTTGCACCACTTTCCCCTCCAAATATCCCTCCTTAGAACAACCCCTATTTGCCTTTACCCACCTTAGAAGAAACTATGCCCAGTGTTGTAGCTTCCACAGACCTTAACACTCAGCACCAACCTGTTCTAGACACCACCACTTGTTTGGAAAGTAAGATGGCTTCTTTACAAAGCCACAGTGAATCATCCTCTACGATGGAGGCTTCCACTGTCGAAACTGCATCTCTCCCCCTCAGTGAGAGTCATGATGAATCTCCCAACCCTTCGCCAAAAACAGTCCGGAAGAAACAAGGTGGCAGGAAACGTAAGGAGGCAAGGGGCCTCCAATGGTTGTAAGTCCTTCTCACCCGTTAATGTTTAGTATAGGTAGCTGGAATATTTGGGGACTCAACAATCTCCAAACACAAAAAGCTGTCCAGGAATGGACAACCAAAAACAATTTAGAAATCTTTGGTTTACTGGAAACTAAGATAGCCCCCTCAAACCTTTCAGTTGTGGAATCCAAATTAGGTCTCCCACACTAGCACTACACATCCAACATTGATTACTCCACTAGCTGCCGTATTCTAGTTGGATGGAACCCCCACAAAATTTCCCTCACTTGTGTGAATGTATCTTTTCAGTGGTTAACATGTGAGATCACAACCCAAAGCTTGATTGTCCCATTAAGAGTCACATTTATTTATGGCCAAAATACTCCCGCTGCTCGAACACTCATGTGGAACCACATTTGTCAAGAGAGTTCTCTGAATGCTTACACTTCTTGGCTTGTCCTGGGGGATTTCAACGCAATATTGCATGCTGGTGATTGTTCAGGTGGGGATATCAACTGGTATCATCATCAAAATGACTTCAGCACTTGTATTCGCCAAGTGGAGCTCATCCAAATGCCTTACACAGGGCTAAAATTTTCCTGGCATAATGGACAGCAAGGCGAGCACACAATTCAGAAAAAATTGGATTGGATATTAGGTAACCCTTGTTTGTTTTCTAACTTTCCTACAGCTCGTTCTGTTTTCTTGCCAAGGCTAATCTCTGATCACAGTGCCATGCTATTCCATTTTACTAATCCAACATCTGTTCAGCCGCGACATTCTCCATTCAAGTTTTTAAATGCTTGGACTGACATGGTAGACTTTATGGATCTTGTTTTCACTTCATGGAATTCTTAGGTTAATGGTAATCCTATGTACCAGCTTACAACCAAGCTTTGTATTTTAAAGACTGCACTCCGCAAACTTCATCATTAACATACAAACAATATTGCTAGCAAAGTGGCCTAAGCTAAATCTACTTGGCAGGATGCACAATTCCACTTGGATAGCAACCCGACATCCACTGAGGCTAAAGATAGAGAAACGGCACAGACCACTCTCTATATGCAACTATGTAAGGATGAGGAGTCCTTACTCAAACAGCGATCCAGAATTAATTGGCTGCAGCTAGGCGATCGTAATACAAAGTTCTTCCATAACTCCTTATTGCACCGCCAAGTTAGAAATCGGATTCATAGTCTACAGACTTCAACAGGTTCCATCATCATTGATCAGCAGGATATGGGTAAGCTGGCATCCACCTAATATGAGAATCTCTTATCAGCACCTCAGCCTCCCCTCCCTAGGCCAATTCAACATCTATATTCTAACATCATCACGGAGGAATCAAGATTGTCTATAAATCTTCCCATCACGGATGAGGACATCAAGGCTACATTGTTCTCCATTCCTGACAATAAATCACCTAGGCCTGATGGCTATAATGCTTATTTCTTCAAGCACTGTTGGAGCATTATTGGAACCGATTTCCTTGCAGCGGTAAGGTATTTTTTTACCAACAATTGTCTGCCTTGATGCGTAAATGCTACACGCATAGCCCTGGTACCTAAAGTTGAGAATCCATCATGCATGAATGATTTTCGGCCAATCTCCTGTTGCACTGTTATATATAAATGTATCTCCAAAGTCATTGCAATTAGGTTGAAGGCAGCACTTGCTGAGGTAATAGGGCCATCACAGTTAGCTTTTCTACCAGGACGCAATATTTCAGACGCTATTCTTCTCACTCAAGAGCTCATGCACAATGCTCATCTCAACACAGGACCCTCCCGTTGTGCTCTAAAAGTTGACTTAAAGAAAGCTTTTGACTCTGTGAGATGGGACTTTATATTGGCAGGGCTAGATGCCATTGGCATCCCTCAGCACATGGTACATTGGATCCGAATCTGCATCTCTACAGCACACTACCACTACTAAAAACAGGGGTATTTGCATCTGAATTTAGCAACGGATAATTCCGTTGCTAAATTCAGTAACGGATTTGCAACGGATGACACATATATTATTTTTTTAATATTAGCAACGGACTTTAGCAACGGATAATCCGTTGCAAAATTTACGTTGAATTTAGCAACGGATATTTCGTTGCTAATTGAAAAAAAAAATTAAAATGTTAATATAAAACTAAAATTATGTAGACCGTTGATTGCATAAAATCTGAACCGTTTATTTTCACTCTCTC
>Ga0307516_10005448_pt1 | contig 15217 bp, 12 predicted proteins | sample 19_EM_MG_FD_203310 | JGI IMG/M metagenome (GOLD analysis project Ga0307516, IMG submission 203310) | Populus trichocarpa ectomycorrhiza microbial communities from riparian zone in the Pacific Northwest, United States - 19_EM | ecosystem: Host-associated > Plants > Roots > Unclassified | place...
CCCGCCGGAGTTCGCCCGGCCGGCGACTCACTTTCTTTGCTGGTGCAAAGAAAGTAAGCAAAGAAAGCACCTGACAACCCATTTGACCGAGCGATGAGAAGGTGGCCGCTGCAACACCGCCGGTGCCTGGTCTTGAACTCGCCTCGCGGCTCAAACAGCGCCACCTGGGAAGGTGGCACGCGACCCTGTGCAATGTCGCCTCCAACCTGTCTCCGCCTGTCACCGATCTTCCCCTGCGGAGACTGGGCGGACTGTGCGGGCGGTGGAGCAATCGCTACGTGTCCAGGTGGCGCTGTTTGAGCCGAGAGGCGAGTTGCAGACCAGGCACGGCGGTGTTGGAGCGGCCGCCTTCTCATCGCTCGGTCAAATGGGTTGTGAGGTGCTTTCTTTGCCTCCTTTCTTTGCACCAGCAAAGAAAGGAGGTCGCCGGCCGGGCGAACTCCGGCGGGCTCTCTAAAAGTAGCAGAGAACACCCGAGCGAATAGCGGCACCCCATCATCAAAACAATGAATAGTCCGCCCCAGATGCCGCGACAGGCACACGGAATGCCCCAAGCCGGCCACCTCTGCCCGGACCGCCGTCCGCGCAAGCACCAGGAGCCGCTCCGTGAGCCTTTGCAACATGTGCCGCAGCGATGACGCCGACCCATTCAGGATCGTTGCCAGGGTGGTAGACAGCGCCATGCCCAGGGGCGCGCCATGAGCGCGGGTCGGGAGCAGTGGATCGACTCGGCACGTGGCATCAGCATCGTTCTGGTGGTGGCCGGACACAACCCGGGACTCTGGGGCGAGTATCCCGAACTGGGCGGGGTGCTGATGTCGTTCCGCATGCCCTTGTTCTTTGCCATCGTGGGCACCACGATGGCCGGCCGGGCCAGCCTGCGCGCCACCGCGCTGCGCGTGGCCGGGCTGTTGATTTCCTATGTCGTGCTGTGCCTGCTGTCGTTGCCGCTCGCGTTCAGGAGAGCCGACCACGAATCGCTGGCGCAGACGCTGCTGGGTATCGCCTACGGCACCGGCCACACCATCGTGATGGTGCCGTTGTGGTTCTTGCCCTGCCTGGCGATGGCGATGCTGCTGGTGCAGGCCATCGACACCGCGACGGAACGGATCGCGCCGCGACTGTCGGTGTACACCGAGGCGCTCAGCGCCGCGGGCGCATGCAGCGTGGGGCTGGCGGTGCTGGCGGTGCAGGGGCCGCTGGAGATCGCTCCGAGCTTGGACTGGGGCAATATCGACCAATCCGGTGCGCCGCTGAACCTGGACCTGGCTTGGTTCGGTGCCGGCTTTGTCTTCATCGGGCGAGGGCTGCGAAGCCTGATCCAGGGGCCGCGCGAGCACGAACGCTGGCTCCTGCCTGCGGCCGTCGGCCTGACGGTCTTGTTCGCGCTGCTGTACCTTGCCGTGCGGCCCAAAATGGACATGAACCTGCGCGTGTTCCTGCCGGCCGTGCCCGCGCTGCTGATCGCCACGGTGGGCTGCGCAGCCGCGCTCTTCGTCATCTTCCTGCTCCGGCACACCCTCTTGTGCACGCTGAGCGCGAAGCTGGGCACCATGACCTTGGTGATCCTGTGGCTGCATGCCGGCATCGAGAAGCGGGCCTGGGAGGCCTTTGCGATGCACATGCCGGCGCCACTGGCCGTGTTCGGCTCCATTGCCGTCGGCGTGCTGGTTCCGTATGGCATCGACCGCCTGCTGCTCTGGACCCCGTGGCTGCGCATGTTCATCTACCCGCAGCCGCTGCTGGCCCGGCTCAAGCTGAAGAAGGACATGCAGGTGCAGCAGCAGCCCGCCACCTGACGAGACAGGCGCGCATCCGCCGTGTGGCCCGCCCTTGCTGGCGGCGAGCCTCTCAGCGTTCCAGCGCCTTGGCCAGCCGCCCGATGGCGGGGCCTACCTGCCCGGCCTCCACGGCAGCCAGTCCGAACGACAAGCCGGCGGGCGCACCGGGTGCAAACGCCCGTTGCGACAAGGGCTCCACAGCCATGCCCAGGTGTGCGGCGGCGGCCACCGCGCGGGCCTCCAGTGCCCGCGAGCCCATGCGGGTGGCCACGTGCAGGCCGGCATGCGACAGGTAGGGCTGGCCGAGTGCCGCCGCATGATGCTGCAATGCCTGCAGCAGCGCGTGCCGCAGGGCCGAGTAGCGCTTTTGCATGGCGCGGGTGTGGCGCCACAAATGCCCCTCGGCGATGAACGCCGCCAAGGCACCCTGCGTGGCCGCGGCGGGCCCGCCGCCCGCCACATCGGCCTGCAGGGCCAGCGCCGCGGCGAGCGCGGCATCGGCAATGACATAGCCGGCGCGCAGTTCCGGGAACATGCTCTTGGAGAACGTGCCCACGTACAGCACGCGCGTGCCCTGGGCCAGCGCATGCAAGGCATCCAGCGGGCGCGCGCTGTGGCGAAACTCGCTGTCGTAGTCGTCCTCGATGATGACCGCGCGCCGCGACTGCGCCCAGGCCAGCAAGGCCAGGCGGCGTTCGAGTGACAGGCACACGCCCAGCGGAAACTGGTGCGACGGGGTGACGCACACGGCCCGTGCACTGCCGGGGATGGCGTCGACGACCATGCCGTCGGCATCCACCGGCACCGGCACGACCTGCAGGCCAGCGGATGCAAACGCGGCCCGCGCCGCCGCATACCCGGGATTCTCGACCGCGATGCTCCGCACGCCCTGGCCGCGCAGCCACAGGCCGATGGTGTGAAACGCGTGCTGGGCGCCCAGGGTGACCACCACCTGGTCTGGCGTGGCCGCCACCGCGCGGGTGGTCGAGCCGTGCGCCACGATGGCGGCGCGCAAGGCGGCCAGTCCTTGCCGCCCCGGCGCTGCAGCACCCGGGCGGAACAAGGCCCGCACGGCCCGCGAGTGCAGGCGGTTCCACACATCGGAGGGAAAACTCCGTGTGTCCGGGCGACCCACCCGGAAGTCCAGCGCGGGGGTGGCCGCCGCAGGCGGTGCGGTCGCGGCGGGCAGCCGGTGCGGCGCGCGTGCTGCAGGGGGCCCTGCAGCCGGCACTGCGGCGATGGGCGTTGGCGCGCTCCGCGGCAACCGCAGTTGCGTGGCCACGCGGGTGCCGCCGCCGGAGCGGGCCTCGATGTAGCCCTCGCCCGCGAGCAGGTCATAGGCCTGCAGCACGGTATTGCGCGACACCGAGAGCATTGACGCCAGCGTGCGGGTGGCGGGCAGCCGTGTGCCGGCGGCCAGGCGGCCTTGAAGAATGGCCTGGCGAAGCTGCGCATGAAGCGAGTGCGCCAGCACCACGCTGCCATCGCGCGGCAAGGTCAATGCAAGCGGCCAGCTTGGCTCCAGTTCCTTGATTGATCTTTGCGCTTTCATGGAGCCATTGTCTGCGCCGGATTCCTTGTCTCCAAGCTCTGGCCTGCTGCTGCGACAGCCCTGCCTCCGGCGCGAGGGCCCGTGCGACGCCTGCGATTCTGAGGGTGTTCAAGGGGCTTCTCCGCCGGTGGGCTTGCGTGGAGCCAAGCCAGTTTGGCTCCCATGTTTTTGTGGATCTTGGGGCTTTCATGGATCCATTTCACGCGCCAGACTGTGTCTGCCCCCCTTCAACCCGTGCTTCCCAGAGAGGACTGCCATGCCCACACGTTCCTGCGTGCCACCCCCGCCCGGAACCCGCCCGTGAACGCGCGGGGCGGCTCGGGCCTGCTGCTGCTGGGTGCCATCTGGGGCGGCTCGTATTCGCTCATGCGCCTGGGCGCGGCCGAATTCGGCCCGCTCGCATTGGGGGGCTTGCGGGCGCTCTGTGCGGCGCTGGTGCTGTGCCCCCTGGCGTGGTACTGGCAGCGGCCGGCATCCGCCGGCAGCCACGTGCCGCAGCCGGCCCCGCCGGGAACGCTGCTGTCACGCGCGGGACCCATTGCGGTGCTGGGCGTCACCCATTCGGCCCTGCCGTTCGTGCTGTTCAACTGGGCCGCCTTGCACCTGGACGCCGGCATGAGCGGCGTGCTTGGCGCGGCGGCTCCCTTGTTTGCCGCCCTGTTTGCAACCCTGTGGCATGTCGAGCCGGTGCAGCGCCGCCAATGGGCAGGCATGGGCCTGGGCCTGTGTGGTGTGATCGGCCTGGCGTGGGCCCAGGCCGGCGGTGCCCATGGCGCAGGTCACGCGGCACACGCCGCCGCGGATGCCGCAGGCGGCGCCGCGGCCAGCGGCTGGGCCGCGGCGGCCTGCCTGCTGGCTGCCGCGCTGTACGGCTGGTCGGCCAACTACGCCAAGCGGCGCCTGCAGCACGCGCCGCCGATCGTGGTTGCCGCGGGCGGGCAGGCTGCGGCAGCCCTGGTGCTGCTGGGCCCCATGCTGGCCCGCTGGCCGGCGCAGATGCCCAGCCGGGCGGCCTGGACCGCCGCGCTGCTGCTGGCCCTCGTCTGCACGGCCTATGCGTTCGTGCTCTTTTATTCCCTGGTGGCCCGTCTGGGGGCCACCCGCGCCCAGGTGATCAGCCTGCTGGTGCCGTCGTTGCCATCGGCTGGGGGTGGCTGGTGCTGGGCGAGCAGCCCACGCTGGCCATGGCGGCGGCCTGCATCGCCGTGCTGGTGGGCGTGTCCCTGAGCGCTGCGCGCAAAGGCACCTGAGGGCGCCCCCCAGGCCGACGCCTTGCGTCGTCCGCCTTGCAGGCCGCGCCGGTGCCTGCAGGCACCGGCCCTTCGCGAGGCGAAGAACAGTCCGCAGGGACTTTTCTTCGTCCACGCTCAGCCCCCCGAAGGGGATGAGGAAACTTGGGGCGGCCCGGCGTTTCCTCATGAGCGCCCCAAGGCCGGCCGAAGCCGGCCGTCCCCCGTGGGGAACCAGCAAAGTGGCAGAGCCACATTTGCTGGTGAACGAAACGGCTGATTCCCGAGGCTTGTGTTTGGTAGCGCACAGAGTTCCGGGCCAGTGGTGTGCCCAAATAGGGGGTCCGCATGACATGGTGCCATGCGGATCGCGCCGCGCTCGTCAGGTTTGCCAGGGTGCGGGGTGCTTTGGTCTGGCCACCATGCGCATCAACCGGGTGGACTCCGATGATCAGTGCGGCGCCACATCCCCAGGCAACCCTTGCGCCTCCGGCCGGCGCGGACATCGACGCCGGCCAGGTGGCCGATGCCGCCGTGCAGACTTGGCGCGCGGTCGATGCGGCCTTGTCGCCCATCATCGGCCAGCGCGGCGTGGCGGCCCTTTACAAACGCAGCCTGTACCTGGTGTGCACGCGGCACCCCTGGCTGGCCGCGGTGCACCAGGACACCCGGCAGCCCGGGGACTTTGCCCCCCTGCATGCGGCGCTGGCCCGGCAACCGGGCCTGGCCGCAGCGGCTGCGCATGATGAGCTCCTGCAGACCTGTCGCGACATCCTGGCCCAGTTGATCGGCGCGCCGCTCACCGAGCGATTGCTTCGCCCTACCGGGCCCCCGCCTTTGAGCCACCCACCCCTGCAGGGCGCCTCGCCATGACCCTGGGCAAAGCCACCCTCCATCGACTGGCGGCAGGCGTGGCGGGCCTCGACGAAGTGCCGGGCGGCAGCCTGCCACGTGGGTATTCGCTGCACCCGATCAACGACGAGGGCATCCATATCGGCCCCATGCGGGCCGACTACGAAGGGCTGCTGGGTGGCCGGCCGAGCCTGCGGCCCGGGTGGGGCGATGGACGGCACGCCTGACGCCCGCCAGGCGGAGGCCGCCGCGCACGCCCTGGCATTGCTCGACCGGCAGGCGGCCAGTCTGCGCGCCGAGCTGGCGCGCCTGCGCCGCGACCTGTCGCAAGCGCAGCAGGCCCTGGCCGACAGCCGGCCGGTGCAGTTGCTGGAGGCCAACGAACAGCTGACGCTGGCCGCACTGCAGGCGCAGGGCGTGGCGGACCAGGCGATCAGCAGCCTGGGCGACCTGTCCCGCTCCAGCCAGTACGACACGCTGACGACCACGCCCAACCGCGCCCTGGTGCTCGACCGGCTGGATCAGGCGCTGCTGGCGGCGCGACGGCGCACGACGCGCGTCGCCGTGCTGTTTGTCGACCTGGACAATTTCAAGGCCGTCAACGACACGCTGGGCCATGCGGCCGGTGACGACGTGATCCGGCAGGTAGCCCGCCGGCTGGAATCGGCCGTGCGCGAGTCGGACACGGTGGGCCGCTATGGCGGCGACGAGTTCCTGGTGGTGCTGCCGGCGGTGACCCAGGCCTCTGACGCGGCGCTCATCGCCGGCAAGATGCTGGCGGCGGTCGCTGAGACGCCCTGCCAGGCGGGCACGCAGGAATTGCACGTGTCGGCGAGCGTGGGGATTGCGGTCTACCCCGAGGACGGCGAGGACGCGGCCACCCTCATCGACCGGGCCGACGCGGCGATGTACCGCGCCAAGCGCAGCGGGGCCGGCGGGTTTGGCTTTCACGCCGCGGTGGATTCGGGCTGGCAGCCCCTGGCGGTGGCAGAGGCGCTCGGCGTGCCCGGGCCGGCCGTGCCCGAACTCCACCTGCGCGACCTGCTCGAGTCCAACGAGCGGCTGCTGAGGGCGGCCCTGGCCGCGCAGGAGCAGGAAGAGCAGGGCAAGGAACTGCGGCGCCGGCAGGTCGGCTTCCTCGCCACGGTGGCCCACGAACTGCGCCACCCGCTGACGCCGATCAGCAGCGCGGCCGAACTGCTGCACCGTGCGCGCACCGACGAGCCACTGCTGTTGCGGCTGCAATTCGTCATCCAGCGCCAGGTGGCGCACTTGTCCCGGCTGGTGGAGGACCTGCTCGATGGGTCGCGCATGGGCACCGGCAAGCTCCGGCTGGAGCGCCAGGCCGTGCAGATGAGTGAGGTGCTCGACCTGGCGGTCACGGCCTGCCGGCCCGAGATCGACGCGCGGCGGCAGCATCTCGTGGCGCGCTGGCCCTCCACGCCGCTGGTGGTGCACGGTGACGCCGTGCGCCTGGCGCAGGTGTTCGGCAACCTGCTGGACAACGCGTCCAAGTACACCCCGCAGGGCGGCCGCATTGCATTGACGGCCGTGGTGCGGGGCGAGACCCTGGTGGTCACGGTGAGCGACAGCGGCATCGGCATTTCCGCCGAGGCCTTGCCGCATCTTTTCGACTTGTTCATGCAGGGCGCGCACGCAGCCGCGCCGCATCACAGCGGCCTGGGCATCGGGCTGGCGGTGGTGGGCGAGCTGGTCGAGGCCCACGGCGGCACGGTGGTCGCCCGCAGCGGCGGCCACGACCAGGGCAGTGAGTTCGAGGTGACCCTGCCGCTGATGACCCCGCCCACGTCGGCGGGCGATACCCCCGCGCCATCGCACTGATCTCCTCGTTTGACGCAGATCAAGGGGTGGGCACTGCGCTTGCCATTCATCGCGCGGCGCCCATCGTCCATGCTGGACGAAGCGCTTCAACCCCTGCGTGAGAACCTCATGAAGAAATCACTGGCCTTTCTGGACTCGCTGTTTGTCAGCGTCGCCTTGACCACGCTGCTTGCCGCCTGCGGTGGCGGCGACGCGGACGATGACGCGCCGCCGGCGCCTTCGCCAGGCAGCGCGACGCCGGTGCCGCCACCGGCCAGCAATCCGCCGCCGGCACCCGTGCCTGCGGGCACGGGCCTGAGCCTGCCCACCTTGCGGCTGACCTTGAATGCGGAGGATGCCGTGCTGCTGGCCAAGAAGATGGTGGACGCCGGCGACCAGGCTGCCGGTGCGGTGGCCACCCTGGCGCTCGGACCCCTGGACCCTGGTGTGAGCGGCGCGCCTTCTCCCCTGGCGTGCCCGGGCGGTGGCACGCTGGGCCATGTGGATGCCGGGGCAGGGGTGCAGGCCTACACCTACACCGGGTGCGCCAGCGGCCCCTACACGTTCAACGGCAGTTCCACCTTCACTCCGTCGATGACCGCGGGCGTGCTCACCAGCTTCACGCTGGCCTTTGACGGCTTGCTGGCCAGCGGCGCCGGCAGCCCGCCCAGCCTCACCGGCACGCTGAACTGCCTGGCGCCCACGGCGGCGGGCGCGGCGCCGGCCTGCACCAGCACCTTCGCCCACATCGTGTGGGGCCGGGACACGGTGGTGAGCGCGGCGGGTGTGAGCGGCACGCACCAGTGCAGCTGCAGCCAGGGCAGCTGGAACGTCACCTTCGACGCCTTCAATGCCAGCAGCGGCAAGGCCTTCGTCTATGCCACCAATGGCACTGCGGATGTCACGCGCACGGGGCCTAAGACCTTCACGGTGGTGCTCGCGGTGGAGGGAGTCACCAAGGCTTTTTCCATTGTGTTGAGCTGATCCTTCTTGCCGCTATTCGCGCGGTGTTCTCGCTGGCTCTCCCAAAGTAGAAGAGAACCCCCACGCGAATAGCGGCACAGAGACAACCCAAAAAACCAAGTTCAAGGCATCGCACAACCCGACAGCGCAGCCCCAGTCGCGGCACGGGCCAAGGGCGCCGCAGCCGTGCAGCGCATGGCGCCATCCACGGCACGCCCGTCCATCTGGTTGCCCGCGCAGTCCACCGACGCATCGTCCGCCGCATCAGGCCAGGCCAATGCAGCGCCCTGCACGGCCCGGAACTGGTTGGACCGCACCGACACCCCTTGCACGGAAGCACGCACCAGGCGCCGCGCCACCATCACCCCATCGGCGCGGCGCTCGTTCAGCGCCGGCCCGGTGGGCCCCAGCGAGGCCCTCGCCCCGCTGATGCGCAGGCCGCCGCTGGCCGCACCGTCGACCCGGTTGCCCACGATGGCAATGTCCGCCAACCCGAGCGCGGCCGCCAGTGCGGGCTGCCCGCGTTCGTCCTCGAACAGGTCGGCATGCAACTGGATCGCCGCATGCCCGCTGCGGCCGGCCATCGCGTGGCCCACCGAGTAGCGCGGCGTGGTGGTCTGCACCTTCTCGATGACGTTGTCCTGCACGCGCACGTTCTGCACGCCGAAGGTCACGTAGTTGGCCTCGCGAGCCAGGTAGATGGCCGCTGCGCGCGTGGAGTCGGCAATGTGGTTGCGCAGGATCGTGATGCTGCGGCCCCCCACCACCGAGATGCCGCGGCCCCAGTACAGGCCGGCCAGGTCGTTGTCGGCCACCAGCACGTCGTGCACGAGCTTGGCCTCGGTGCGCCGGGGCAGCGTAGCCGCCAGGTCGGCCGCGGTGTTGCGCGTGAACGAGCCATCGCCCAGGTACGAAACCATGCCGATCATGTCGTCGCCGGTCTCGCGCACGGTGTTGCCCAGCACGCGGCCATCGTGCGAGCCGGCGGTGATGTGGATGCCGTCGGCCAGCGACCGTTCGATGCGGTTGCCCGCCACCAGGAAGCCGGTGGCGTGGTACAGGAAGATGCCGGCCGAGGAGGCGCTGTTGGCCAGGTCCGAGCCGGGTGCCCCGGCGGCGAGGATGCGGTTGTCGCGGATCGTCACGCCGCGGATCGGCTGATCCGGCTGCTCGCGCCGCCAGACCGCAATGCGAGACTGCTGCGGCTGCGAGCCGCGCTGCGCCGTCACGGCCGTGAGCGTGAAGCGCAGCAGGCTGACGCCGTCCGCGGCCACCACCAGCGCCTGCGATTGCGGCTGGGTGGCGTGCAGCGTGGCGCCTTCGCCCCACAGCGTGACGCCGCGCTGGCGCACCACCAGGGCCGCGGAATGCTGGTAGCGCCCGGGCGGGAACACCAGCCATTGCCCGGGTTGCAAGGCATCGATGGCACGCTGGATCGCGGCCGTGTCGTCGGCCTGGCCGCGGCCGTCGGCGCCGAAGTCGGTGACCTTCAAGGTGCCCGTGGCCGGCGGTGCCGCGGGCAAAGCCGGCAGGTCCAGGCAGGGACTCTGCGGTGCCGCGGCGCCGGCCCCCGCCAGGCAGAGGGTGAGCAGGGCCGCCAGCCGTTGCCATGAGGTGCGCATGGTCAGGCCGCCAGCCGTGCGGACGGCAGCGCCACGCGGCGCCCACCCTCCAGGCCGTACAAGGCCAGCAGCGATTGCCGCAGGCGGGACACGGCAAAACGCGTGGCGGCATCGCGGCGTGCGGCCTGGCCCAGATGCAGAGCCAGCCCCGGGTTGTCGAGCAGGCGCTTGATCTGCCAGGCCAGCCCTGACAGGTCGCCCGCTAGCAGGCCGGTTTCCTCCGGTTGCAAGGCCTCGCGGTGCGCGGCCACGTCGGTGGCCACGCAGGGCAGCGCGCAGGCCATGGCCTGCAGCAGCGAGCGCGGCGTCTTGCGCCAGCGCGAGGTCTGCACGTAGACCCAGGCGCGTGCCAGCAAGGCCCGCACTTGCGCGTCCGGCAGCCAGCCGGTGACGGTGACACCGGCGGCTTGGAGCCGTTCCTGCAGGGCCGGCTCGCACCCGCCGATCCAGGTGAAGCGCGCCGCCTCGCCGGCGAAATGAAAGCGGGCCGCCAGGTCGCCGAACCAGCGCGTGCCGCTGCCGTGGCGCCCATGTCCCATGCCCACCACCAGCGGCACCGCGTCGGGCACCGGCTCGACCTTGAAGAACTCGCTGTCCACCGCGGTTTCCAGCGTGAAGGCTTCGCGCCGCATCACGCGCCGCATGTCGCGTGCCTCTGCGCTGCCGCTGGCCACCGGCCTGCTGGCTGCGGCACAGGCAAAACGTTGCAGCAGCGCGGCTGCGGAGATGGGCGTGTGGGGCGAGTAGAACAGCGGCGGGCGGGCGTGCGCCGCCGTGCTGGCCATGGCGATGCTGCCGATCAAGCCGACCAGCGGGCCGTGGAAGTGCACGGCGGCGTAGCGGCAGGCGTCCAGCTCGGCGTGCAAGGCCGCCGGCAACTGGCGGGCAAATGCCAGGGGGCCGGGCTCGCTGCCCGGCAGTGCCAGCAGGCGCACGCCTTGCGGCAACCCAGGCAGCCCCGGCGGCTCGGCCGCATCACCCGGGACGGGCGCAGGCCACAGCACGGTCTGGCCCACGCCGGCTTGCAGCAACTCGCGCGTGGTCTGGGCCAGGAACACCTGCGGCTCGCCGCCCGGGCGGCCGGTGATGTGGAGGATCTGGGGGTGTGCAAGGGAGGAGGGCATGGTCAGCTCGACAGTCGTGGTCAGGAGGGGCGCAGGAATGACACCTGTGCGGAGGCATGTGCGGGCACCTGGGCAGGCACCGGGGAGGGCGCCTGGGCGGGGCCGGCGGCGCCCTCCAGGCTGCGCGCCGCCGGCCCCGCCGGCGTGGCCGGCTTGGCCACCTCGCCGGTGGGCGGGAACAGGCCGTGCAGGAGGATCTGCGCATTGGCCTCCCAGCGTTGCACGGCCAGCCGGGCGGTGGCCCGCACCCGCATCTGGGCACGCAGGCCGTCGTCGCCGGCCACCTGCCGCAGCAGGGCCGCCAGCGAGGCGGGGTCGCGCGGATCGAAGTACAGCGCGGCGTCGCCGCAGACTTCCGGCATCGAGGCGGCGCGGGCGGCCAGCACCGGGCAGCCATTGGCCATGGCCTCCACCGCCGGCAGGCCGAAGCCCTCATACAGCGAGGGGAGGATGAACCAGGCCGCATGCCGGTACAAGGCGTACAGGTCGGCGTCCGCCACGAAGCCCAGCAGGCGGAAGCAGCGCGACAAGGGCTGTGCGCCCTGGAAGATGCCAATGTCGCTGGCGCCGGCCACCGCCACGGGCAAGCGGGTTTCGGGCAGCAGTTCCAGCGCCTGGCCGATCAAGGCCAGGTTCTTGCTCGCCTTGCGGCTGCCCACGGCCAGCAGGTAGCCGCCCGGCGTCAGGCCCAGCCGGCGCACCCGGTCCGCCGTGTCGCCCAGCGCGACCGCGTGTTCACCGCCTTCGCGCCCCACCACCAGGCGCTCCGGCGCGATGCGCAGGTGGCGGGCGATCTCGCCGCGCGAGAACTCCGATACCGTCATCAGCCGCTCGGCCCGGCGCGACAGCCAGCGCACCAGGGTGTCGTGGGCCAGCCGGTAGCGCCATGAGTAGCTGTCGCGGTCAGCCCGCGTGCCGGCGTCATGCAGCGTGATGAGCTGGTGGCGCTTGAACAGCGGGCCGCTGTAGCTGAAGTTGAGCAACTCGGCACCGTGCGAAAAATTCGCCAGCGTGAGCTGCTCCCACAGGTGGCCATGGAGCCAAGGCAGGGTTTCGATCTCGAAGTGCTCCAGCATCGGCACGTCGGCACCCAGCGGCACGGCCAGCTGGAAATGGGCCTCGCGCAGCCAGCGCGGGTCCTGGCCCAGGCAGCGGTCCAGCGCACGCAAGGTTTCCACGCCATAACGCTGCACCCCGGTGCGGGGCTGCGACAGGAAGCGGCCATTCACGACGATGCGGCGTGGTGCCGGGAGTGGGGGGCTCAACATGCGCCCTCGCGCGTGACCAGGACCTTGGCCGTGCGCGCCAGGATGGCCAGGTCGGCCCAGGGCGAGCGCGTCTCCACGTAGCGGGCATCGAGCTGCACCCGTTCGGCATAGCTGGTGTTGTTGCGTCCGCTGACCTGCCACAGCCCGGTCATGCCGGGTTTGACCGACAGGTAGTGGCCCTTGTGCGCGCCATAGCGCGGCACCTCCTGCACAACCACCGGCCGCGGCCCCACCAGGTGCATCTGGCCGCGCAGCACGTTGAAGAGCTGCGGCAGTTCGTCCAGGCTGGTCTTGCGCAGCAAGCGGCCGATGGCCGACACGCGCGGGTCGTCGCGCAGCTTGTGGTCACGCTCCCACTCGGCGCGGGCTTGCGGGTCGCGCGCCAGCAGTTCGGCCAGCAGGAGGTCAGCGCGTTGCCGCATGGTGCGGAACTTCAGGCACCGGAACAACTGGCCGCGCTGCCCGACGCGGTAATGTGCAAACAGCAGGGGCGCCCCGTCGTCGCGGCGGATGCGCCACGCCACATACAGCATCACGGGCGACAGCACCACCAGCAGCACCGCGGCCAGCGCTTGGTTGAGCACGGTGTAGGCCGCGTCTGCGCGCCGGCTGCCGAGCAGGGCGAAGCGCCGCCGCGGCAGGACCGGCAGCTGCATCAGCAAAACGGGATCGATGGGGGCATTCATTGCAAGGGCTCCTGAGGCCTGGGAGGTGCGGCCTTCAGGGCAGGAGGTGTGCCCAGCACCCGTCAGGCGGCGGACCCGAGGGGGCCTGTATACCGGCGCCCACCGGCCCGCCCCCCCGCCGCTGCCGCCGGCTCCCGTATTGCTGCATCAATTGCCGGAAATCGCCGCTCCCTAGCTCGTCATTTGATCCAAGTCAAATGAGCGGTTGTCAAGAGTGTGAGCGAACGCAACAAGGGGGGCAGGGCATCGATCGCCCAAAGCGCTGGCCGTTGCTCGTGATCAGGTCCGAACGGCGCCGGACGCCGGCTGCGTTTGCTTGCAATTGCACGCCGCCCCAGGCCGCGCCGGACGGGCAGCGGCCTTAGCCTCGCGCCCACTCATCCACCCCCTTGTTTGGGGGATGGACAAGAGGCAGCGGCCCCGGCGCTACGCGTCGCTCTCGTGAAGCGAGGCGCCGAGGCTATTGATTCGGTCCTGGGTTCTGGAGTGCGTTAATGACAAATCTTTCGTTGGGCGTGGCGTGTCGGGCAGGCTTGCGCATGGCCTTGTGTGTGGCCATGGGGTTGCAGGGCTGCGGAGGGAGCAGCCCGGATTCCGAGTCTCCTGCAGCAAGCGACGTGCCTGCCACGCCACCCGAGGTGGTGGGCGGCGGCACGGCCACGGGTGCCGGGATGACCGCACCCGCAGCCGCAGCCACGGTCGAGAACTGCCTGGTGGTGCCGGCGCTGGCGAAATCGTCCGCGGGCTCACGCAGCGTGGCTGAATTCGGCGCGGTGCCCAACGACGGCGGCGACGACACGGCCGCGATCCAGCGCGCGCTGGATGCCTTGCAGGCGGGCCAGACCCTGGTGTTCCCGGCCGGCCGCTACCTCACCAACAAGCGGCTGCGCGTGCGCGTGCCCGGCACGTCCGTGGACGGCACCGGCGCCACCTTGCATGCCACCAATCCGCAGGACCAGGCCATCATGGTGGAGGCCGACGACATTGCGGTGCGCTCGTTCTTCCTGACCGCGGTGACCGACGTGCGGCGCAGCGCGCCCTGGCAGGCCCGCATTGCGGTGTACGCTGAAAACGCCGACGGCAGCCTCAAGACCATCCGCCGCAGTGTGATCCAGGGCAACACCGTGACCCATGCGGGCGCGCCCGGGTCGCCCGGGGCCAATGGCGCGTCGTCGGCCGGCATCATCCTGCTGCATGCCGACGGCTTTCTGGTGGCCGGCAACACCGTGGTACGCACGCTGGCCGACGGCATTCACATCACCGGCGGCTCGCGCAATGGCCGTGTGCTCGGCAACACGGTGCGCGAAACCGGCGACGACATGATTGCGGTGGTCTCCTACGCAGGCGAGGGGGCCGCGGCGCTGGGCACGGCGGCGCAGATGAGCAGCCAGTGGACCACGCGGCTGGCGAACCAGCTCAACCGGAACATCGTGATCGCCGGCAACAAGGTTTCCGGCCAGTACTGGGGCCGCGGCATCACGGTGGTAGGCGGCGAGGCGATCACCATCCGCGGCAACACGCTCGACAACATCCCGCTCAGCGCAGCCATCCTGCTCGCCCGCGAGGCCGCCTACGAAACCTTCGGTGTCAACGACGTGCTGGTGGCCGACAACATCATCAGCAACGTGCAGAACCTGCCGCCGCCGTATGACGTGGGCGGCAAGTACGCGTCGCACCCGCCCACCGGCCACGGTGCGGTGGAGGTCCACGCGTCGCTGTTCGACGACGAGGCGGCCAACGCGCAGCTCAAGGCCGCGTTCTCGGTGCGCAACGTCAAGCTCATCGGCAACACCGTGCGGGTGACCTCGGTGCCCGGCCTGCGCGCGGGCGTGGCATTCAACAGCAGCGTCACGGCCGTGGATCCTGACACGGGGGCTGCTGTCAGCCGTCATGTGACGACCTCGGCGGTGCGGGCCCTGACGGTGCAGACCGGCCGCTTCGACAGCATCCCCGGCCAGGCGATCAACCTCGCGTCTGCCGGCTTCGCCAGCGGCGAGCTGCACTGCCGGGCCAACACGCGTGATGGGCAGCCGTATACCGTGGCGGCTTGCCTGCGTGAGGAGCCGGTGGTGGTGGGTGCGTCGATGACGTGTTCGGCGGCGGGGCAGACGATGTGATGCGGGGGCGGGGGCGCCCTCGGCCCTTGCCCTTGCCCTTGCCATTGCCCTTGTGCCGCTATTCGCGCTGGGGTTTTCTTCTACTTTGGGAGAGCCCGCCGGAGTTCGCCCGGCGGGCGACCTCCTTTCTTTGCTGGTGCAAAGAAAGGAGGCAAAGAAAGCACCTGACAACCCATTTGACCGAGCGATGAGACGGTGGCCG
>Ga0307516_10005449_pt1 | contig 15211 bp, 9 predicted proteins | sample 19_EM_MG_FD_203310 | JGI IMG/M metagenome (GOLD analysis project Ga0307516, IMG submission 203310) | Populus trichocarpa ectomycorrhiza microbial communities from riparian zone in the Pacific Northwest, United States - 19_EM | ecosystem: Host-associated > Plants > Roots > Unclassified | place...
GACGAGCAGCAGCAGTTCGCATGGACTCGACGATCGCTGCTGCGTCCTCATGGAACGGAACCCCCATCGCGGGCTCCACTGGAAGGTGGGCCGGTGATCCCGGAACAACCGGTGTATGAGAACTAGTGGGAGAGAGCGGCGGGGTGTGGACTGAGGATATGCTCTCCGTGACGTGGATGGTATGAATTGACCCTGCATCTGAACGTGGGACTCTGGCCACCGGGACAGGCGGGAGGGCTCGAAGTCTATCTTCCAGGTCCGCCCAGATCTGGTTCCGCCGGTGAGCAGCTTCCTCCGCTCTCCTTAACTCTGCGTCGTCAAAGATTCTCTCTCGTGCCTCCTCGTTCTCACGGAAGATCCTCTCCCTCCTGTCTTCCGCCTCGGTAGACGCTTCAGCAAGCTCGTCCATGTGCGCCTCGAGGTCTCTGAAACGATCCTGTCTTTCACGTTCTCCGTCTGCGAAGGTAAGCTCCTGGGATCTTGGCCCCGAACGGGTCCTTGCCCTGGTGGAACGCCCAGGATCAGCACGACCAGGAGGAGGGACACGCCTTGGACTGGGTGAGCGTGAGCGACTGGGTCCGCCAGCAATGACCGAATCTTCAGGGGTGACCGAAGCAGATCGTCGACCACCTATAGTCCGACCGGTTTCCGAAGGAGGGTAGTACGTGCCCCCCTCGGTGATTTGGCTTGGTGGTGCTAGAAAATTATAAGCACGTGATCTCCCAGGGATTGAACAACCACCCACGAATATGCGCACCGGTTCTCACGTGGGGCACGGGCTCCTCCTGCCCTTCAACCGAACGTGGGATAGTAACGGCTCCTGAACGCCGGGCATGTTCGGGATCGTAACCAACGTATGTTGGGGCGGCACCGGGAGGTCCTGGACCGATCACAACCGTCGTGGTGGATTGGGTGGGTGGAGGTCGCTGGGGGGATCGTGAGGGCGACGGAGTAATCGAACGAGATTGGGTAGGTGTGTAACTCGCTGATCTGCGGCCAGCCCTCCGATACCTTCTTCTGCGGGGACTTCTGCTACCGCGACGAGTTCCAGATGGTGACAGACTTGCGAAGCGCCGTCTGGTAGTAGGAGTTATACTCCTGGACCTAGTCGTAGGAGTATGAGTATCTCTCGATCCCCTTCTATACCTGCCTCTCCTGTATCCTGGCGGGGTGCGGCTTAGGCTACGGCTGAGACTACGCCTTGTTGAAGGGTGGCCAGGGATCCGCCTGGTTGGACTACGACTTGTGGCACGCCTGGTCCTCGTTGGGCTTCGAGCGACAATTCGCCTTGGGGGACTGCGGCTGACACGCCGTGTTGGGGTTCGGCTTCTCGATATTCTCGTCCCTCCTGGGGAGCGTCTTCGACGCAGGACGCGCGGTGATCGAGGGCTCACCGAGGATCTCCTTGTTCGAGGAGAGTATGATCTAGAGTGAGCGCGGTGAGTGCGCGTCGGAGAACGGTGTGTGTGTGTTCGTGAAGGGGATATCGTGCGAGGGGGAGAGTACTGCCGATGGGTGCGAGCTGGGGAATGATCCCTACGACCTGGCGAATGATCCCTGCGACCTGGCGAATGATCCCTGCGGCTCGCAGGGTAGATAAGTCTGCTTGGGGAGTACCGCCGGCCTGGAGAGTGTCTTCGACTTGGAGAGGGTCGGCGGCTTGAAGTCAACACTGTTGTAGTTCTGGTGGGTGGTGGTCCGTAGATATCCTCGATCTCCTCTGGCCTGGGAGCACGTCTCAGAACACGCGGACGACGACCTGGGCTCCGCTCCTCAGTGGTGGGTGTTCTGGACCCAGCAGTATGATGCCTGTGGTGTCCACGCCGACGACTGCGCCTTCCATAGTCACTAGGATCGGAGCTGTAACTGAGACTTCGACTCGGGCGGCGGGATCTTCGAGTTCTGAGGCGTCTGGGTGACCTCGATCCCGATCTGGAACGATAACGTCTGCGGTCGAAGTCCCCAGAGACGGTCGGTACTGGGACACCAGTGGCTCCGCCGGTTGGAACAACAATAACGCCGGGTTGTCTTCGACTGCGTGAGGAAGGGCTACGAGAGGACGTGCGTGAGCGTCGTGAGGGGGAACGGGTGCTAGATCGAGATCTGGAACGGCGTGTTCGGTGGGTCGAGGTCGGAGGGATATAGGTAGGCCCGGGAGGAGCATACGAAGGATGGGGAGGATGGAAAGTTGTTGGCGCAGGCATGTAACCCATAGGTTGTGGCATGCCTGGTTGGACTACAACACCCCCAGGTTGGAGAAGCCCAGGTTGAAGAACACCTGGTTGGATCACACCGGGAATACCAGGCGGCGGAGGCTGGATAAAGATCTGCCCAGACGGGTGTGGCGGCACCTGCGACGGGGAAGTCGTTGACGGAGGTGGTCCATAATGACTGGGAACGGTGGGAACAGGTAGGACGGTGACACCCGAGGGCCGCCTCGTCGGAGTCCGCGAGCGAGAACGCCCTGAAGGGCTGTCATAACGAGAACCATGCCTCCTCGAAGGACTGCCATAACGGGAACCATGCCTCCTTGAGGGGCTGTACGAGGGAGAGCGAGAATGTCTTCTTCTTCCGGGAGTATATGAACGCGACGTTCTCGAAGGAGAATACGACCGCCTCCTCCTACGCTCCCTCGATCTCGATCTCGAACGAGTTGTGCGTGAGGAAGACGATGAAGAGGACGATGGCGAAGATGCGGAGTATCTACGGTGCCTGCGTCTGTGTCGGTCACGATGTTCACGGACGGTGGTGACGATGGGAGGAGCTTGCTGAAGTAGCTGTGGGGGATAAACTGGCGGCTGGATGATGATGGGGGCCAGCTGTCCCTGTACATGTTCGCGAGAAGAGGAGCTAGATGGGGGAACGATGTTGATAGGGGGACCAGCTACACCCGGAGGGGGGAACACCGTAGGAACCGTGGGCACCATTGTCGTCGCAGGTTGCGGAGCTGTCACATTGACGATGGTTGTAGGGCCCTGGGGAGGAGCACGGGAATCGAAGGAACTCCCACTGCTGGGAGAGGTACGTCCACTCCTTGTGCTACCCTCGCGACCGTACGGGACCCGGTGGACATCAGAGGGGATCACATGTTGAGTGGGGGTCGATGTACTACTGCTGGAGCTGCTGCTTCTCGAAGTCGACGATGACTTGCGACTTGGAGACTGTTGTCTGATTACTCCTGGAGGAGGAACAAAAATCGGCACCCCCTGAGTTGGTCCAGCAGGAACAACAATAGGTGGGCCAGACGGCATTACGATCGGTCCCTCGTCGGAGTCGGTGGACCGCGGTGGTCGATGCATGTAGGGCGGCTGTGGTGGGTGGGGAGGATGGTCAGGCATCGGGGGAACAACGGTGGCGTCCGATTCTCCAGTCCAATGCTGCGGCCGAGGGGGGATAACCGGTGACTCGGATGAGGTTTCGGTCTCAGACATCGGCACAACAGGGTACCTGCCCATCGGACCTTGTTGCGCCTGGCCCGATGTCAACTGTGAATCTGGCACAAACCCGCCAGGGAGACCAGGATAGCTAACTGGCATGGGGATGGTCTGGTCTTGGAATGTGGAAGGGGGTGGTTGCACAGACCCGGGAGGAGGTATCCCCATCTGTGGCACGGGCATCTGGGGATAGATCGCTTGTCGAGGTGGTCCAGCTGATGTTACGGGTTCAGTCAAAAAGATCACACCACAATAAATGTCATAGCATACCTTGGTACAGTCGATTGAGGTCATCCCGAAGTTGATCAACCCTCGTGCAGACGGCTCTCATCTCGTTTTGTCGATCCTGTTGATCACCGGTGAGCCAATGGTTCAGTCGATTGAGGTGCTCGATTAGAAGGTTCTGTTGTTCCACGGAGGCCATCTGGAACGAGCGATTGTCCTAGAAACGTACGAGTTTAGATTGAACGGATGGGAACAATGGGGAAGCAGTACCCTCATCACACCCAGTATGTCCTGGAGCAAAGAATCAGCGGCAGTCTAGAAGAGGTAATTAGTCGAGTCTCGGGGCCGGATTGGTGAAAGGACTTACATTGTCATTAGGGAGGAGGAACGTTGGAGGTGGGGGAGGAACAGGTTGGGCGGCCTGCGTTGGGACTCCAGTGACCATGCCAGGGGGAGGAGGGACTAGAACCTCAGGTTCTTGTTGCCTCTGAAAAAGATGCTAAGCCAACATGGAACGGAATATATCAGGAACACGTACTCTCCGGTGGTAATACCACGATTCTGGTTCCTCCCCGGGTGGTGGTGCTGTAGTCGGTCGATCTCCAGCATCGGAAGTCTAGCGAACAACTGGTTAGCATCCTTCCATAACGATAAAATGTCTAACTTACCTGTTTACTCCAGTATCCATCCCCACCAGCTCGCCTTGACCTCCGTCCTTCCCGGACTCCAGCGAGGAAGTCAGGTCCTAATGTGTCGGCTGTGGTGGTCGGTCGAGCCCTCGGTTCGTCATGAAAATCCGTCGCGGTCGGGGCTGTGGACGGGGGTGGTTTGGGGAATCCCGTACGCCTGACCGTGGGTCGACGACGCCTCCCATATATCGTCCTCTCCGGCTGAGGGATGGGTACCGACATAGAACGAGCCGGAATGTCGGCCCTGGGGCTGGTGCTTCGCGGTGGCCGAGGAGCGGGGTGATACACGAATGGCACGAGAGGTGGAGGTGGGACGGGCGGAATTGGCGGTATCGAGGCAGCCTGGAAATCAGGGAAGAGGTCTTCAGGCCGGCCGGGGCGAAGAGGTGTGGGTTGGTGGATCGGTGGGAGCGGTTCTCTACCCCTCTGTAGGATAGCCTCAACACGTTCACGGAGGACACCTGACGACAACTCAGAAGAACCCTCTTCTGTCTCAGGTTCTGTCGGGGGAGGACGGGGAATTGGAGGAGGGGGGACGGCCGCTCGGTTCAAAAGTTCCTGTAACATGTCCTCGATCTTGCCCAGCGACGGCTCTCGGATCCTCCCCTTGAGTTCGTTGATCAGCTCATTTGTCGATGCTTGACCTCTCTCCAGCGCATCGGCTTGTCGTCTCAGACCTTCTAACAGAGAGCGAAGATTCGCCAAGGGTATCTCTGGACCACGAACTGTTCTTTCAGACGCAACTGATGGGGTTGGAGATGGAAGCGGTCTCATCCCAGGCATCGAGAGTGGTGAAAGTGAACCCTCGGAAGTCTTCGAGAGTGAAGACCCAGTAGACTCGTCAGAGACAGGAATAGAAGGAACCGAAGGCACGTCCTTGGGAGTAGGTGGCCCCAGGTATGAAGACAAGCTTGAAGAAACAAACGAAGACTGGTCATCGAGAGATGTCGATGAGTCGGAAGGTGAAGACTCTGTCTTATAGCTGTGGGTTGGCGAACGCTCGAGGGGTTCCTCTTCCTCTTCCTCTTCTTCTTCCTCTTGTCCCCGATCTGCATATTGTTCTGTTCCGATGAAGGAATAGAGGTCATCATCGGAGTGATGGGAAGATAGCCATGACTGCCCTGGACTGGACATAGGTGAGGGCATCGGGGAAGGGCGACCCATCTCAATTGATCGAGGACCAGCTGGCCTTGGTACAGGTGACACCGAGCGACTGGAACCCACGGACCTATCCTTCATCGGAACCGGAGGTGGAACGTCCTCCAGCATCCTTGGGACAATCTGCGGGCGAACCTCAGGGCGGGTTTCTGGGATGTGGACGTGAACTTCGGCTTCCCTCCTGTGTAGCATCTCGGACAGATCCAACAGTTCTTCTTCGATTGCGCGTAAGTGGTCCGTAAGTTCCTCGTGTTGTACATCGCGAGCAGCGTTAGTGTCATGCAGATACGAGAGGAGCTTGTTGACATCGTGCGTGAGGATCTCGCGAGGAGGTTCGGAAACAATCGTGGCCAGTTGACTGTGGATTGATGGGATCTGGGACCCCGGAGTCGTGATCGAGACACTCATCGACACCGAAGGTTCAGGAGACGACGGGAGAGCGATATCACGAGGGGATCTCTGTTGGGAATTTAGCTCGAGTAACCGTTAGAAGACGAGACAACGTACCGGCCGAGGTGTTAACGATCGGGGGACCGTCAAGGACCGACCTGTCGACAGCAACGAAGGTTCCGTTGGTTCCTCTTCACCCCTATACTCTCCGGTAGCTGATTCCGTCTCAAATATGGATGAACTGATCGATACAGTAGAGACCGTCGAGATCGTGGATGGAGTGCGTGCGAGGCTCACGGGAGCACCCTCAGCGATCGAGACCGAGGCTGTGTCCGATTCTATCGTCGATGGTGGTGAAGGAGTAGCTGTCTGTGTTGTTGGTGTGGCGCCACTGGTTGGGGAGGAGATGTTCGTGGGGGTGGGAGTAATGGAAGTCGTTGGGGAAGAAGGCGATGACGGTGTCTCTGAGGGAAGTAGTGCTGAGCGGGGGGACGTGCGGGGAGTCAGAACATCGGTGAGAGGTGTGGGACTGGTCAACAAGCTTGCTGAGGGCTGCGAGGCGGTAGGTCGCATGAACGACGTCTCGAAGCTAATATCCGGCCCTTCCGGGACCCCCCTCGAGATTGTACTCGACGGCGCGAGAACGGAGGATTCAAAAGACATGTCAGTTTCCTCTGCCCATGGAGAAGAATGTGGAGAGACTGCGCGTGGGATAGGTGAGACATTGGGTGGTTCGGATGAGACAGTGATCGAGGGGGTAGGCACATGTTCCGGTAGTGGGGAAGGAGCAGAAATCTCAGTGGGGGTTACTGATGACTCCGTTGGACTCGAGATGGAGAGAGAGGTGGCCGAGGGTTCTGATGGAGCTGAGATTTGTATGGATGAGGTCGACTCCGTCATGACCGGAGAGATGGAAGTCGATTCCACGGAGGTTGGCGGTGAAATCAAGTGTCCCAGCCCGCCACTCAGAGAAGAAAGCGTCGACGCCGGACTCCTCGAGCTTGGGAGAGGGATCGCTTCAGGCTCGACCTCGTCAGAGATGGTTGGTACTTCTGATGGAGGCGAAATGACGCTCCCAACCTCCTCAACTGGCTCGGGTTCAGGTTCGACCCTCCCAGGCTCTGGTTCCTCCACTTCCATATCCCTCTCAATCTCCGCCTCCTCCTCAACCTCCACTTCCTCTGGCTCTTCTTCCACGATACTTCTAGCCTTTTGCCCACAACGACACTCGGCAGTTCCAAAGTCCGTGGAGGCTTCACTCCGACAAACTTCGCAAGTCTCGAAGTCCGTACTCGCTTCGGTGGTACATAGCTCTGCGGTGGTGAAAGTGGAATGCACCTCGGAGGGAGACCTGGCAGTCCTGAACTCTGTAGGCGTCCCTTCAGCAGAGTGGAAGCTAAGCTCCGATGGGATGTTTGGAAGGGAAACGAATGACGCAGTCGATGGTGTTTTTTCCCCCTCAGATGGCTCGTAGTACTTCTCATAATCCTTCTCGTAGCTGAGAGCGGACTCGGTCCTGACGTCACTTCTGCTATCGCTGTGATCATCGTCGGGGATAGATGGTTCGTAAGACGAGTAGGTTCGGGTGGGAGTGCGCGAAGTGGTGTAGGAATAACTTTCCAGAGTACTGATCCCAGTGCCGGTGTACCCACCGTAGCTATCCCTGTAACTTCCTGAGTTATCCTTGTCCGACGGTTCCTCGCCAGAGTGGGAGGAGTAACGTGAGCTCAACCTTCTCCTCCGGACAACTTCCCTCGTTCTCGACAAATAGCTCCGAGTTGACGTTGAATCCGAGTTATCAATGGAGTCGTGCGAGTCCCCAAGCAGGGAAGCAGAGGAGGGTCCCCGATAGGACAAAGACGAGGGGACCACCTCGGTGTCGTCTCCAGATGTTACGTTGAGGTACGTATTTGGAGGCCGTGCCGTAGAGTCCGTTTCAGTGGTGGTGCCTGTTCCAGTAAATGTCCCCGTACCGGTCCCGGTCCATGTCCCGGTCTTTGTACGTGGAGAAAACGTTGAGAACGAATAAGGAGAGGACGGCCTGCTCCGAGAATCACTTGACGCAGAATAGAAGGGATCACTGCTAGTGGAAATCTCGGAACCACGGGTCCTAGACCTATCTCGGCGGTGGCTGGGGGGAGGTGTAACTCGGACATCTCCAGAAAGCCTAGAGCCACTCGAGATAGTGACTGGGGATGCGTCACCCGTCAGCGCACTAACTAAGGAGAGGCCGAATCCCAGGCCAGGTTTGGCGCCCCTGGCACGATGAACAGCGGTTTGGAACTCCTCGTCAAGGTCCGTCATAGAACTCGTCCTCCTGAGAGAACTGCTGCGGCTAGGAGCAATGACACGAGGATCACCTGGGTAGAGGTAGCTGGAATTGGAAATCGCATTGTCATCGGTAGCACGCGTGTGATGAGACGAGATGAGTGACGGGGAGCGACTGAGGGAGCTGCTGGACGTTGATTGGAAGTCGGATAGGTCTGGAATGGTATCGAGGGGTGGAACAAAGGTGGTTGAAGCGGAACCGGTTCGCGATGAAAGCGTGGATGATTGGAGACTGCTTGTGATGGATCCAATGGTCCTTATGGAACCAGTTGGAGATCCAGAGGTGGACCTGTCAGGGATTGTAACGGAATGATCCAGTGCCTCCCTGTGACATTGTGAGTCCTCTCGCATGCAAAAAAAAGTACAGAAAGGTGACACTGACCAAACAGCACTAACCCAGCGGACACGCTCTCGCGCACTCTCTGCTCCCAGCCTTTCAATACCGTCGCTATAGAGTAGTTGGAATGGGCACAACGTCTCCATGAGGTTCATGTCACCTAGATGACCAGGATCTTGGTCATCCTGACCGTTGACCTGGGCTTGGGCAGCAATGGTACCAATATCGTCCCTCGCAGTTGGGTGGGTGGGAGACGGGACCGAGCGAACCTCAGTGCAGTTGAGTAGGTCCAACGTCACAATTCCCCTTCCACCACCCGGAGCGATCCACGAGAGGAGAAGCATGTGGGGGTAGAGCACCGCTTGACACCGTTGCCATCGATAGGGAGGGGGTGCGTGAACATTCAGATACCAGAGAAGACCAATCCTCAGAGGCTGTTGGGTATATTAGACACCGATACTCGCAATAACCCATTCGGCCAAACATACCTCTCGGTCTCCTCCTGGGCTTGCATAATTTCCAAGTTCTGACACATCAAACGGTGGCGGAAGCAAGCCACTCGCGCCGGTCCCGGAATTAGGCGTCGCCGGAAGCTCTCTATCCACATCCAGGTGCGTGTCTCGAGGACCCCTTAAGGTATGATCTCTCAGTCTGACCGAGCCCCTGTCGGCTCGCCTACGAATACTGAATAATCCATCCTCATTGTCCGCAGGCTTTTCGTCGCGCTTCGCAGGCTTACTCTCCTTCCAAGCGTTGATAGTATTGCGGACAGTCGACAAAGGTGACCGATTCACTGGCGGGCGCCGGAGGGTCGATGTGGGAGTGGCGGTCGAGGATGTGTTATATGAATCCGTCAATCCGGAGAAATCACCGGACCTTCCAGAGGGACTGCCACTGCTAGTGGTGGTGGTGTAACTCCCCTGGGTACGTGCTGCAGTGTAAGTGCCAGTAATGCCTGTTTGTGTCTGGGTGTAGACCGAAGGTGTGTAGTCCATATAGTCTCCAACGGGTAACCGGTCGGTGTTGACGGTTGTTCGAGGTTTTGCCGGGGACGCCGGCCGAGGGTTATAGCCATACGCGGAGGTGAATGGACTGGGGGAGCGGGGGCCAGAAGGAACGGAGGTGGATCGAGCATGTAGTGAGGGTTTGTCACCAGTCTTCTCTTCGAAGAAGGCGATCAGTTGTCCGGTGCGTTTGGGAACATTAACTGGTGAGGTAACACGCTCCGTCGGGTCGGTTGCAGCGCGTATGTGAGAGGAATGGGTAGACCGCCGGATCGCATCAGTGGAAAGACCCGAATTTCGGTTCCCAGCGGAAGGTTGAAACGAGGTGGGACGCGAAGGGTTCTCCGTACGTTCTGTGATAGTGCTGAGGCGATGTGGCTCGGCGGGACCCGAAGGAGGCAAGAAAACGTCGGTGGATAGGTAAGAACCTCCCCCATAGGACCCAGTGGTGTAGGATCGCGTCTGTGAGCCAGTACCGGACCCGCTTAAAGATGAGTAGGACCCCACGTCACTACTAGACGGGCTGTGTGCCGAGTAGCTTGGACCGGTGTACCCCGTCTGTCCCGTATATCCTGCCTGTTCCGAATACCCTGTCTCCCCGCTGTAACCCGTGGTACCAGTGTAGCCTGTTCGGCCGGTGTAACCCGTCCGACCCGAATAACTTGTTGGACCCGAAACGTTCGATCCTCGAGAGGACCATTCGGTGACCGCATCCTCAGTATTTGCCAGCTCGTTGTCAATCATGGCAAGCGCTGCCTCCACCTCAGCAGCATCGCTGATTGAGTCTTCGTCCGAGTAGGTGTAGGCATCGAAAGTTGAAGCGCGGGGCGAGGCTGGTGGAGAAACGGTGATCCTCCTCATGTGTCCCTCGGAGTCCGTTTCATCTTCTGAGGGTGTTCGAGATGAGCCTGGACGAGAATCAGCTTTTTCGAACTGAGGTAAATGGTGGGAGAAGTTAAACGTGGGGGTCTAGGTAATGACAATATCGTGGTGTTGCCACAGATATTTGACAAGTGACGCATATACCCAGGTTCTGAGGGCTTGAATACATACCTGAACGAGAAGAATATGGACTGTATGTGTATCTTGTTGATGGCGATAATGGTCGGTCGGATGTCGATAATGTTGAATATGTGGTTGTCCCGTACGTTCGAGACCTGGTGTAGCCCGACGAGGGGTCGGAACTAGTTCGACTCGACATGCTGCCTCGCGTGCGCGCGGAGGAGCGTTGTTAGAGACGAAAGCCGGATGAGAAACCAAACAGTCGCGAGGACCTTGGGAAAATGGGAACCAGTTTGGCACGAGTTGATTCCCACGCACAGAACGCGTCGGTCATGTGATCGCGACGTGATCAATCACGTATTCACACGCCACACGCGGTGGGGGAGCTGATTCGGGCGTTACGGTTGCAAAGCTTAGCTATACGTTGTAATGAACACAAAGGCAAGTATCTATGGCCACAGGAGACGCACAAACTAACGACCATACCTGGGAAACAAACGTGTCAGGGCCGGTCGTGTGCTCGGCTAACGGGGTACTCACTTTTGCAGCTCCCATTCACGATTATCCAGAGGGCAAACATTCCTTGTCTTGAGCCAGCGGGAGATACAGTGGAAGTGGAAAGCGTGCTGTTGTCTATGGTCTCAGGGTCCGAAGATTGAGTGTTATTAGGGTAGCCGCTCACATTACAGATACCCCATGCAGCATTGCACTCTTCACCACTGGAGGTCACTTGATTGGCCTGACAATCAATGCCTGAATAAAGTATCAGCGAGGGTTCGGTGGCATCACTGAGGCGGGATGGCCAACGGACAGAGGTCCATGATATGGTTTCGGCAGATGGCACAGTTATCGACGACGATGTCTAAGATCCTGATTAGACGGCTGGACAGATCACGAAGTATAGGGTGTCGTACCCCACGCCCAGAGAGAGACAGCGTTCCACTGAAAGTCTCATGAGGATCGTTCGATGCCAAACTTCGACGATGCTCACTGACTTTCTTAACTTCAAATCGCTTCTTGTCATTATCCTTCTCCTTTCCCACCTTGGTAGTGCTGGGAGCCTTGTCGACGTCCATGTCATCCATGATCGAAAAGACGTGGAAAGAGCAGAAAGAAGGAAAGGGGTCGTAGCAGGCGAGGTGGAGATGACCGTGGCAGTCAGGAACAGCGCGAGCACGGGAACACGCGCCTCCCCGATTGGGAAGCCGTCCCCTTGATCACAGCCATCCCGCTCCGTATCATTTCGGTCACTAACCTGGTGATTGACGTCGGTCCAACAGCTTGGGTGAAACGAGGAAGTCGGAAGTATGATGCATGCTGGGATTCTTTTCCCATCTGGCAACAAAGTCCCAACCGCCCACGTCCCCGGGCCCGCATGATCGCCAATTGCTGGCTATTCCCGGTCCCAGCACACCTTTGTCCCGCGGGGTACCAGGGACTTGGCTGGCAGCCATTATAGCAGTCACCGAACTCGAACGGTAAACACCGCGATTGGTTTTTCCCAATGACCCTCTCCCAAACATAACAGCCACCGCCCCCATCTTTCGGTGAGGCACCATCTCCGCGGAGTGGTTCTTCAGACCGCCATGTCTACCCCTCGCGAACCAAGCGGCATCTCTAAGCTCTAAACCCTCAACAGAGACCGGTAGAGGTCGCAGCTCATCGTGCGTCCATCCCGCCAATCACCATCACGAAAGTACATTCCAACAAGATCACCAATCAGACCTCCCTTTATCATCGCTCGTGAACCGCCATGCGCAATCCGCCCTCATTGGCCAATTGGGTCCTTCCGCTAATTGGCCCCCGCATCCGGTTGGCTTGCCTCGACGTTCAGCCGGATACTATTGTGGTGATACAATGGCTGCAACGGCGTTTCGTACCCCTCCGACACGGCCTGTCCATCGTGCACACATTTCTCAGGAGTAACCCTGACAAGGATGGTCCAAATCCGCGCCTTCACCTTCCCAATACAGCGCTCGATACACCCTCATGCGCACGGGGGTTGCTTGCGGCGACCCCCAGTCATCAGATAATCTGATTGGGCAGTGCTGTGACACAGTCTACAGCTGTCCATTGACCCACTGGCCGTTTGGGACGATATATCTCAACTCCAGGCAATCAAACACCACATCTAACCGCCACAAACGATCTCTTACTCCAGGATTTCACACAACCGCTGTTTGGTGCGTTTTGTATTTAGGATCTCGCTCGCAATGGGCCAAATCGCAGTATTTGATTGGGCAAAAGACTGTGAGTTGGTCCCGTTTGGTCTCAGGGCATACATTCTGAGATATTCCCAAGCGAAGTGAATGCTGATAGTAAGTGGCTTACCCGGGCTATGCCTTTCCCGGATACCACCGCGGAGAACAAACGTTCGAACCGCAAGCGTGTGCTAACCCACGTCGATACGACATCTGTCAGGCACCGTCAAATGTGTAGCTCTTCATTTTCTGGAGGCTGCGATTCCCCAACAACAGCCGACCCGTCACCCAACGTCACTGGTGTCAACCTTACTCCCTTTGTCCTTATCGTTGCACCCCCACAATCAGGTCAAAACTGTGCATCCCCATTCCCTTTGATCTGCAAGCCCAGGCATGTTCAAAGGGAATGAAAGGTAGCCCAGAGCATTCTCCGCTCCCTCGGACATCCCTCGGCTCGATTCATTCATTCGAGCGAAGATCATCTACTCCGTGAAACGGATCCCGGACGGCTTGCAACTTCCCGCCAACGTTTGCCTCCGGCTATCTACCGCTACGGGTTTCTGGCTTCTCCCTTGCGTGGGTCGCCGCTATTCATCGTTACCGCTCAGAAACACATGGCTCGTTGGCGACCCTTCCCTCTTATCTGACTCAGGCTCCCATATCCTCAAACCATGAACGGCATGAGGGTCGGCTTTTGCGCGGGTATCATCGAGCCTAAAGTCCGCTCTGTTCCGCACTCTCATCCGGCCATTTCCAGACGATCCGATCACGACTTGTGCTTGGGTGCGTTATCGTCTATGAGCGCAAAGTGGTGCAGCATGGGCTGGGCCCTGTTCTATGGCTCATTTCACAACGAACTTACCGCGTTACAAGTAGGAATGGTGAATACAGTGTTCATTTCACTCACTCACCCCTTTTCCCTCTTCCGGACTCACCTAGAATATCTGGGGCTGGGCGAAAGGTGAAGAGGGCCTTATCGAAAAGGGTTATGTGGCTTTGGGAATGCACGAGTAAGGCAACTTCGCCCGCCCGCCCCAGTGAAACATCTCGCGCTCCATTCTTTGCCGGTTACCGGCAGGGTTGCGTTTCGAAATTTATGATATTCGTTCCTGAGCCGGGGTAGTTGAGAGGGTCGCGGGGAACCCCTCGTTGGCCGAGTTTGGACCTCAGCATGGTACATGTGGGAACTTGATGGAATGTCGAAATCACAGCTACTTTCTCTGCTGATGCTCTTGTTGAATGGCCCCGACTCGCACTCCTACACAACCGTGACTTAGGATGACCGTCGTCTTTGTGGCATCAAGAGGGCTGATACCTCCATCCTCTCGTATACAATCTGGCGGGGGGACGAACCTTGATGCCAGTGTGGGTGACGTCACAGTCTCAGTTGCGTGATATCCAATTACGATGTTGTGATGATCAGCCCGATACCAGGCCATCACCACCAACGTCGAGGACGCCAGCGGAACGCTCTCTGGTGGGTTTCCTGTCGGGAAACCGCGTACGCACTACCGAGACCTCCACAGAACCTCCCAGAGGAGTTTGACTTGGAGGCGAACTATGTCGTGCCAGCAGGCGGGAACCACGGAAGCAATAGTGGGCTGCGTTTCACTGTTATTGTGACAGTTGCCGATTATCGGTTGGTACGTTGGTTGCTACGTGGTTCAGCATTCCACGCAAAGAGTTCAAACTACAAAAGAAGGGTCCAACGACGGTGTATAGATAATCAGGTCACGCAACGAGAGGGTTTTGAGTTCGCTATCCTTGTTAAGGCTAAACGCCTCTAATTCTCCAGTTGTTTAGTGCTCTACGTGGGGAACGTCTTGTTTTTCCCTGACAAGAACGAACCGGAATTTATAGAGATCACGTTGGCGTCGGCCGGACCACTTCCAGATTACGGCGCACATCTGGCTGGGGGATGCCGGAGGGCAAACACTCAGACACGAGGGAGAGGGTCTGGGCCTCGCTGCCATAATCGACGATGGCCTGCCACGATGGAAATACGGCAGAGGGAGTGAACGATTGTGACCGAGAGAAAAATAGTTGGGAAATGGATCGAGAGATGAACTGACTGCACCCGCGGAAGTCATTGCTTGAATTCATAGATGATTTTGTACGTCTACAATTGTCCTGCACTCATGAAACGCGCGCGAAATTACCTCTGCGTGTTATGACCACTTTGAGCGATCGAGCCCCCCAGGCGGGGATCAAGCGCGTGATAAGAATAAGATGCTATCAGGCAAGGCGCAAATCGTCGGGAATCCTCAGGATCTGCGAGGTGGGTGGATCACAAGACTGTTGGTCAAACGATCCGCAGATTGTCCCAGACGTGGACAGAGAATGGAGTGAAAATTTGCCATTTCCACTGGAGTCGTTGAGGCATTGCGCCTACTAAATACCCTAAATATGAATGACCGCGATAAGCTTAGACAACAAAGAAACA
>Ga0307516_10005450_pt1 | contig 15211 bp, 13 predicted proteins | sample 19_EM_MG_FD_203310 | JGI IMG/M metagenome (GOLD analysis project Ga0307516, IMG submission 203310) | Populus trichocarpa ectomycorrhiza microbial communities from riparian zone in the Pacific Northwest, United States - 19_EM | ecosystem: Host-associated > Plants > Roots > Unclassified | place...
TTGGCGTCAGCCACTGGCGGGCTGGGACAACGCGTCATGTTGAATTTGTTCAGACAATCAGACGAAGCGGATCTCGACCGGATCCTCGCCCAGCACGCCGCCACCAGCACCGCCAGCCCGGACCAAGCGGAATCGCGCGAGAAACAATTCCGCGACCTGCTCCAGGCGCTGCCAGCCGCCATCTACACCACAGATGCGGATGGCCGGATCACCTTCTTCAACCGCGCCTGCATCGATTTCGCCGGCCGCACGCCGAAAATCGGCGACCTCTGGTGCGTGACCTGGAAGCTGTTCCACCCCAACGGCACGCCGCTTGCGCACGAAGATTGTCCGATGGCGATCGCGCTCAAGGAAAACCGCCCGGTGCGTGACGTCGAGGCGGTCGCCGAGCGGCCCGACGGCTCGCGCATCTGCTTCATGCCCTATCCGACGCCGCTGCGCGACGATGCCGGCCGACTGCTCGGCGCCGTCAACATGCTGGTGGACATCACCACCCGCAAGCAGGCCGAAGAGCGCATGATGCTGCTGACCGGCGAAGTCGATCATCGATCGAACAATCTGCTCGCCGTGATCCAGGCCATGCTGCGACTGACCAAGGCCGATACCGCGGAAGAATTTCAGGCGGCGTTCCAGGGCCGGTTGAGCGCGCTCGCCAATGTGCAGCGGCTGTTCTCGGTATCGCGCTGGACCGGCGCCAGCATTCAGCGGATCATCGAGGAAGAACTTCGTCCCTACGGCTCGTCGCGAGTCAGTATCGCCGGGCGCGATATCCGTCTCCCTCCCGCACTGGCCCAGGCACTCGCGGTGTCGGTCCATGAACTCGCGACCAACGCCGCCAAATATGGCTCGCTGTCAGGCCCTTCGGGCCAGATCGACATTCGTTGGCAGATCGATCCGGCCGACAGCCTCGTGCTGCGCTGGACGGAATCCGGAGGCCCCCAGATCGCCGAGCCAATGCGGAAAGGCTTTGGCGTCGACGCCATCGACGGCATGGTCCGCACCCTGAGCGGCCGCATCACGCGACAGTGGAAGCCCGAGGGACTGGACTGCGAATTGTCTTTTCCGGGCATCGCGGGCTAGCGAGCCTGGGCATCGCGAGTTAGCGGCCTGGGGATCGGGGCGTAGCGGGAGCCTCGAGAGGCCTCAGCCTTCGCTTAAACCCATTTCCTTCAACCGTCCGGCAAACCAGTTCGACAAGGCCTGGTCGAACACGCCGCCGGTATAGATCTCCGACATCGTCACCTGCTTCTTGCCGAGCGCAAGATGCAGGCCGATCCAGTAGGCGAACCACAAATGCGGATCGGTCAGCGCCCGCAGCTTGTGCTGGTCGTGTTCCAAAGGCTGGTGATTGCCGGCCTTGCGGACCTCGATCGCCAGCAGATTGTTCGGAATCTCGCGCTGGTGCACCACGATGTCGGGATAGACGGATTTTCCGAGGTGATCGTCGGTCGAGACGATCGTGCCGTGCGGCAGCCGCAGCGTTCGCTCGCCGAGCCGGTTGAAATCGCAATCGATTTCCCAGCCCGAGAACTGCTTTTCGCAATGCACCGCCAGCCGGTGCGTCAGCGTCCGCTCACCGAAGTCCTTGTCGAGCAGGAAGACTTCGCGCGCATAAAACTCCTGGAGTGCCGTGACGACCTTGTTCAGTTCGGTTTGCATTTGGCCTCCGACTGGAACATCTCAGGCACTCCCGCGACAATGCGACGGCGCCTACATCTGCACTTCGATCAGCCGCGGGCCCGGCTCGGCCATAGCTTCCGCCAGCGCCTTGACCAAATCGTCGACATTGTCGACCGCGCGGCCCGGCACGCCCATGCCCTTGGCCATCGCCACGAAGTCGAGCGTCGGATTGTCGATCTTGAGCATGTCGAGCGCCCGCTTTCCCGGCTCGCCGGCCCCGACGCCGTCGAATTCGCCACGCAGGATCTGGTAGATGCGATTAGCGAACACAATCGTGACGACGTTGAGGCCTTCGCGCGCCTGCGTCCACAGCGATTGCAGCGTGTACATCGCGCTGCCGTCGCCGACCATGCAGATCACCTTGCGGTCCGGGCAGGCGATCGCTGCACCAATCGCGACCGGCGTCGAATATCCGATCGAGCCGCCCAGATTCTGGATCCAGTCGTGCGGGGCGGCCGTGGCCGTCAGCGGAAAGAACCCGCGCCCGGTCGTGACGGATTCATCGACGAGGATGGCGTTGTCCGGAACCGCCGCGGCGATCGCCTGGGCAATAGAGGCGTGGTTCAGGGCGCCGGTCGGCTTGACGATCTCGACGGTAGCCTGCGGCTTCACATCTGTCGGCCTGGCGCCGAGCGCGGAGGCCAGCGCCTCCAGCGCCGCGACCGAATTCTCGCCGCTCGAGGTCATGCGATGCACCTCGCAACCCTCCGGCTTGAGCATGCTCGGCTTGTTCGGATAGGCGAAAAACGCCACCGGATCGGTGGCTTCGACCAGCACGATGTGCCGAAAACCCTTCAGCACCGCCAGCGCCTGTTCGATCACGTAAGGCACCCGGTCGATCGAAAACCGCCCGCGTCCGCGCGCCATCCTCGGACTGGCCAGCGGGCCCATTACCCGGCAACCGGTCTTGCCGGCGATTTGCGCCGCCAGCGCCAACCCCTTCTCCGTCACCGCGCTGCCGGTCATCAACAGCAAGGTCTCTCCGCCTCCGCGCAGCACCTTTGCTGCGTTGTCGACGGCCTGTGGGGAATAATTCGCCCGTTGGGCCTCACCGGCGATCGGTGCGATGCCGTCGGCTTCATTCCACGCGGTGTCGGCCGGCAGGATCAGGGTTGCGATCTGCGGCGGCGCGCCCTTGGCCGCGGCGATGGCCGCGGCACCGTCGGCCGAGACCGATTTCGCGTCCGGCGAGGTCCGCACCCAGGACGACATCGGCCGTGCCAGGCCCTCGATGTCCGAGGTCAGCGGGGCGTTATAGCCGATGTGGTAGGTCGCGTGCTGGCCGACGATGTTGACGATGCCGGAATTGGCCTTCTTGGCGTTGTGCAGGTTGGCCAAGCCGTTGGCGAGGCCGGGGCCGAGATGCAGCAGCGTCGATGCCGGCGTCCCCTTCATGCGGAAATATCCGTCGGCGGCCCCCGTCACGACGCCCTCGAACAGGCCGAGCACGCAGCGCATGCCCTCGACCCGGTCCAGTGCTGCGACAAAATGCATCTCCGAGGTGCCGGGATTGGTGAAGCAAACGTCGACGCCGCCTGCGACCAATGTCCGCACCAGACTTTCAGCACCGTTCATGGTCTCGCCCCTGTTCGCGATTGTTCTCAAAGCCGGCCCCGATCAAACATTGTTCCCGCGTTTCGTCAAAGGTCTAGCCGCACAGGGCAGCCATCGCCCCCGAAGTGTTGCCTTTTTTAACCGCCGCGTCTGAAAATGCTGCGCTCACGGGCTCGTAGCTTGCGAAATCGCGGCAAGTATGGCCTGTCTCGCGCATATTCTGATTTTTCACGAGGAATAAAATGATCCGGGTTTTTGCTTATGGTGTTGCGGCGCTGATGGTGCTGGGAGGCGTCGGCCAGGTACAGGCTCAGGAGATGGACTTCCGCAACCTGTTCACGGGCGATCCCAATTTTCGGGGCAGCGGCGGGTCGAGCCCGATCCCGCGTACCACGGTCAGCTATGCCGGCGAGTACGCGCCGGGCACCATTATCGTGAACACCGCCGAGCGGCGGCTCTATTTGGTGCTCGCCAACGGCCAGGCGCTGCGTTACGGCATCGGCGTCGGCCGTGACGGCTTCCGCTGGAGCGGAACCCACCGCATCACCGCCAAAAAAGAATGGCCGAGCTGGACACCGCCGTCGCAGATGCTGGCACGGCGACCCGACCTGCCGCGCCACATGAACGGCGGCATCGACAATCCGCTCGGCGCGCGCGCGATGTATCTGGGATCGACGCTCTACCGCATCCATGGCTCGAACGAGCCCGAGACGATCGGACAGGCGGTATCATCGGGCTGCTTCCGCATGACCAATGACGACGTGACCGATCTCTATGGCCGCGTTTCCGTCGGCACCACGGTAATCGTGAAGAACTAAACCGCCGAACTTCAGGGAACCCGGCGCTGGTATTGCGTGTGGGCGCGGATCAAGCCTTGCGCACCCGCAGCGATTGCGGCAGCGTCGTCGCATGCGCGCACATCGCCGATCGCTTCGTCTGCGGACCCTCATCGCCGGTCTGGTCGCTGTCGCGCTCGGTCAAGCGTCGCCGGCTGCCGCCTCTGCCGAAATTCCCGCCGTCGCGCAGCGCCAGCGCAGCGAGAAGAAAGTGTTCAGCGACAGCGAAATCGCCGAGGGTTTCTTCAAGACTGCCTTCGGCGCCGAATATCATCTCGCCGGCCGCGTCGACCGCATCCGCAAATACGACGCGCCGGTCAGGGTGTTTGCCGACGGCAACCGGGCCGACCGCAAGGCCCAGCTCGCCAAGATCGTCGCCGACATCGCCGCCCGGGTCCAGCACCTCGACATCGCCATGGCCGCGAGCAATGAGGAGGCCAATGTGCTGGTCAAGCTGGTGCGGGACCGCGATCTCTTTCGCACCATCACCACCTTCTATGGCGCGGACCGGGCGCGCGAGATTCGATCCTCGCTCGATCCGCAATGCCTGAGCGGCTTCCGCAAGAACGAGAAATTCGAAATCGAGCATTCCGACGTGATCCTCACCGTCGACAATGGCGACTTCGTCTTCTTCGATTGCGCCTACGAGGAATTGTTACAGTCGCTCGGCCCGATCAACGACACCTCGAGCGTGCCGTGGACCATGTTCAACGACAATGTGTCGATGGGCTATTTCGACGTCTACGACCAGTACATTCTCAACCTGCTCTACGATCCGAGGGTCAAGGCCGGCATGACCGTGCAGGAGGTCAGGGAAGTGCTGCCGGACGTGCTCGCCGACGTCCGCGCCTGGGTGCGCAAGGTCAACAATCTGGCGGAGTGAAATGCCATCTCGATCCGGCGTCCCCGCGCAACGGCCTCGTCGGTTCGGACCAGATGGCCCCCTGAAAGCGTCCCGGACACAGCTCAGCACCTCCGCCAGAGTAGCGGTTGTTGGTCAGGCCCCCCTCGCCACCTGCGCTCCCCCGACCATAAACATCTGTGTTTTGCAGCCTACCGGCAGGTACAAATAGCGCAGTAATCCGTTTGCGGTCGCATCAAGGCCTCACATAGGTCCAGCCCTGCTCCTGCAGCTCCATGACCCGCACGACGCCGGACCTCACGACCGTCGCCTCGGGAATGAGAAGGATTTCTTTGTTTTCGACCTTATGCATGTTTTCCTGGGTGTTACCGCAGGCCTTGAAGGAAATCTCCGGATTGCCCTCCTTGATTGACTTGATCCGCGCCTTCACTGGCGAGGTGTCGTCGCGCAGCATATGCAGGCCGGGACCGAAGGTGACGACCTCGATCGTTACTTTCTCACCGATGTCCTTGTAATACTGCGCGACATTGGTCGCATTGTTGAGCGCGAGATTCATCAAGGCAGGGTCGTTCACATTCACCTGCAAGACCAGATTGTGCGGCTTCTTGACGGCGGAGGACCGCTTCGACACCTGCTTCGCCGGTTGCTCTTGCTCTATCACTGCCTCCACCGACGCCGGCGCGACGATGAGTAGTGCTACGACAGCAGCCAGCGCTCTGACAGAATTTCCAGTTCCTCTCATCGCTCATCTCCCATGTGATCGTTCGATGACCATTAATTGCGTGGCCCTGCAACGACGTTTGGCCATTTGCACGCCGCAGCCAGTTTCTCCCGCACCGTCCTCAGTCCATCGAGTAAGAAAAGCCCCTCCTGGGCGGCACCCGATCGGTTCGACATGCGAACGGCAATGTGACCCTCCTCGGGTAGCGATTGCAGCAGGCGTACGACATCGCCTGGGAACGCAGCCCCGGACCCAAACAATGGCGGGCCTGCCGCAAGTTGCACCGGCGACCTATCATTGATGCGGTAGGATATGGCGTAATCGGCGCCGCCGCTTGAAACGGCGGGTCCCGAAACCGCCAGCTCGGTGCGACCGCCGCGGCAGTGAATGGAGAGCTTCATCACGGGGCCATCGGGGCCGCCGCGAGAATAGGCGGTGGCGGTGACGATCGGCGCATAGTCGACCGGCGAGGTAGTCTCGCTGGTGACCCAGTTGTCGCCGCTCCCCGGCGAACGATCCAACGGCGCGATATCGCGCGACAGCTTGTCCAGACATTCCAGCCGCTCTGCTTGCACCATCTGCGAGCAAGCGCGAAGCTGCGCCATGGGATCGGTCGTGCCTTGCGCGAAAGCGATCCTGCTTGCGACTTCGAATGCGACCAATAGGGGGATCGCTTTCATCGCGACGCCTGCGGGACGCGCGCCTGACGATCCAGCCATTGCTGCGCGGCAGCAAAGCGATCCAGGCCGGGCACTGTCGCGCCGAGATTGATCGCCTTCCATTTCGGGTCGAAGCCTGCCGCCTGCAGTTTGTCGATCCGAGTGAACAGGGTGTCTACAAAGCGGGCGACGCGCTGATAGCGGTTGCTTTGCGCCGGCCAATTGAACGCTACCAGCGCCGTCGGCACCGCAATCGTCGGCACACGGTCGCCTTGCTTGATCAGGCCGGGGTATTCAGCCGCCTCCAGCACCGCGGGAAGATAGTAATCCTCAAGCTTGCTTTCGTATTTCACTGGAAGGAACTTGAAACCGGGCTCCCAGCGTCCCTTTACGAAAGCGTCAATCGGTTTCGACGTGATGAAAACCACGGCCGCCATTTCGCCTTTGCGCATCTGCTCCAGCGCGAGCTGGTGGGGAATGAAGGTGTTTTCTGCATTGATGCCGAGTCGGCTGAAGATCAGCGGCCCCGAATAGGCCGCAGCAGTACCCTGGGTGTTGAAATTCACTTTCTTGCCTGCAAGATCCTGCAGACTCTCGATCTCCGGCCGAACAAAGACATGCAGCTCTGACGGGAAGAGATTGAGCAGGTAGGTAATCCGACGCCGAACCTCCGGCATCTGAATTTTGTACTCTTCGAGCGCGTCGGAATTGATGATCGCCGTATCGACGCCGCGCAAATAGAGCAGCGAGTTCAGATTTTCGGTGGCGCCCCGTGTGACGATCGGCAGCACGTGCAAATTCGGCCCGTCATCGACGACGCGGGCCATCTCCGCCGCGAGGCGAAGAGGGGCACCCTCGAGCAAACCGGCGGCGAGGCCGACGGTCCAGGCGTTCATCTTCTCCTTCTGCGTCTCGTAAGTGGAGGCACGTCGCGGCGCGGGAGCATTCTGGGCATCCACTTTGGCTGTCTGCGCATGCAGATTGGCTGGTGGAAGCCACAGAACGAGCGCCGTTAACGTGGCTAGCAGGCAAAAGCGTCGCTCGGGAAGCATATTCATTCCTGAACTCCTTCTTGGGCGTGAAAATCAGCCGTTCGGCCGGAACCATTCCCTCCGGTCAGGGCGTTTCGCGCATGCCAAACCTCATCCGCTCACTGGCGCAACGCACTTAATCGATCCTTTGCCTCCTGAATGCCGCCGGCCTGAGCCTTCGCATAAAGCTCGCGGGCTTTCGTCACTTCGCCGCGCGTTCCATACGTCCCCCACGCCGACAGAATGCCAGGATCATATGTCTCTGCGAGCATGAAGCTTGCCTGTGCGCTGCCCGTTTCGACGGCGCGCTCGAGCACCGTCCGCGCGGCGCCGATATCTCCCTGGCTGAGTAGCGCGCTGGCGCGCGCAACCAGCCTCGTCGCCTCCGGACTGCCTTGGACCCCTACCGTCGGCTGCGCCATCGCAACCACCACCGCTTGTGCGGTCTTGGAAATTGGGCTGCTCGCCACAGGCTCAGGCATGACGCGCGCACCAACCGTGCGCCGGGCGGACTCGAGATTCCTGGCCATTGCCTCGGTCCTGTCGCGCTCTTGCTGCAAGGATTGTCGCAGTTCCGCCGTTATGCTCTCCGTCGCCCGCTTGATCTGCGCCGTTTCCTCGCCGGCCTGGCGCAACTGTGCGGCCTTCACCTCATTTTCGCGCTGAGCCGTCGCGAGTTCGCGCGCCAGTGCGATGCCGCGTGCGCGCTCCGCTTCGAGCGCTTGACGGGATTGCTCCGTGTTCGCGGCCAGCGCGTTTCGGGCGGCTGCGGCCTGCAGCGCGAGAGCGGCTGCTTTTTCGCGCTCTTCTTCGAGCGATCGTGCGTTCTTGGCGGCTTCCGGTTGCTTGAGGCGCGCTGTTTCGTCGCTTGCCTTCAGCAGCGCCGCCTGCTTTTCATTTTCCCGCTGCGCAGTCGCAAGGTCGCGCGCCAGTGCGACGCCGCGTGCGCGCTCCTGTTCGAGCGCTTGACGAGATTGCTCCGTGCTCGCGGCCAGCTCGTTTCGCGCGGCGGTGGCCTCCAGCGCGAGAGCGGCCGCTTTTTTGCGCTCTTCTTCGAGCGATCGTGCGGTCCTGGCGGCTTCCGGTTGCTTGAGGCGCGCTGTTTCGTCGCTTGCCTTCAGCAGCGCCGCCTGCTTTTCATTTTCGCGCTGCGCAGTCGCGAGATCCCGCGCCAGTGCGACGCCGCGTGCGCGCTCCTCTTCGAGCGCTTGACGAGATTTCTCCACGCTCGCGGCCAGCTCGTTTCGCGCCGCGGCGGCCTGCAGCGCGAGAGCGGTCGCTTTTTTGCGCTCTTCTTCGAGCAATCGTGCGCTCCTGGCGGCTTCCGGTTGCTCGAGGCGCGCTGTCTTCAACAGTACCGTCCGCTTTTCATTTTCCCGCTGCCCAGTCGCAAGGTCGCGCGCCGGTGCGCCGCCGCGCGCGCGCTCCTCTTCGAGCGCTTGACGAGATTGCTCCATGCTCGCGGCCAGCTCGTTTCGCGCGGTGGCCGCCTCCAGTGCGAGCGCGGCTGCTTTTTCGCGCTCTTCTTCGAGCGATCGTGCGCTCCTGGCGGCTTCCGCTTGCTTGAGCCGCACCGCTTCGTCGCTCGCCTTCAATAATGCCGCCTGCTTTTCGTTTTCGCGCTGTACGGTCGCAAGTTCGCTCCACAGTGCCACACGGCGTGCACGTTCCTCTGCGAGCACCCGGCGATGCTGCTCCGTGCTCGCGATCAGCTCACGCGCGAGGACGGCTATTCTCTGCTGCTCCTCACCGAGCGCCCGGCGAAGTTGCTCCGCGCTCGCAGCCAGCTCTTTTCGCGCCGCGGCCTCCGGCGCGAGAGTGGCTGCTTTTTCGCGCTCTTCCTTGAGCGATCCTGCGCTCTTGGCGGCTTCCGCCTGCGGCTGTACATCAAGCCCCCCGATCGAGGGTCGGGCCTCCGTAGGCTCCAGCGCCGAAGCCTCGGCTCGATCCTTGTTCGGGGATTGTTGCGCTTCCGGTACGGGCACGACTACGATCTGCTGCACCTGCGAAGCCTGCTGCGCTTCCGCAGGCGCGCCGGCCTCATCGGCTGCGACCTGACCGGCGTATCGCGTCACATAGGCGGCGACCTCCGTGCGGAAATGCGTGACAATGAGCGCCGCCGCAACGAAGGTTACGGTGATCGAGGATGCTGCAAGTCGCCGCCCACGGCCGGCCAGCGATTGGTTGCGCGATCCCTCGTCTTTTTGCAGCAGACATTGATCGCGCGGCATTGGGTACCAATGCGTCGGCGTGAGCTTGGTTGGCTCGCCGTTTTCACTGACCCATTTTCTCGCCTCAGTCGACCAGTGAGCGACAGCATAAGTCCCGCGCCTATCATCCCCGAGGATAATGGCTGTTCCGTCCCTCGGTGATTTCTCAATCCGGTGGCGCATACAAAGACGCCTCCTGATGGGTTATCAGGCAATTCTTCGCACCTGCAATACCGAAAGCCTATGACACGCCGCGGCAGGGCCACAAGTGGCGCTTTGGAGGGGCCTCGAAAGAGCCGCAGCGTTCGCTCGGCGTGATCCAAAGCGGACATCCGCCGAACGCTGTCGGCGTTCCAGAAACGGAACCATCGAATCGGATGATTTGGACATGGACGTCCCAGCCGACGGGAAGACCAGGCGAACAGCTATTCACGGCCCGCAATCCCGTCATGGGCCGCGGCGAAATTCAGGATCTGCTCGGCGCAGGCCCTCGGCTGTAGCATTCCCAGCATCGCGTACGGAGTATCGAGATGCACCACCTCGACCGAGGCGATGTGCTCGCGCAGCGCGGCTTCCTGGTCGGCGGACGAGATATTGCTGCCGGTCGGATAGAGTGCCAGCACGGGCGCCGTGATCTCTTTCAAATAAGGCTTGGCGTCGACGGTGCCGGCGAAATCCACCATGGCGGTGACGATTTCGACGTCGGCCTTACCCACTTCCCTGGCGTACCAGTCCATGAAGGCCGGATCGAAACCGGCGGGAAACCGCGCCAGCGTATTCGACTTGCGCACCCAGCCCTCGACGCCGAGGGTGCGAATGGCTTCGACCCAGCTTGGATAACCGACCGCATAGGCGTTGCGGATCCAATCATTGGCCCAGACCGCCGGTGCCAGGACCGACAGCGTGCGCAGGCGCTGCTGTCGCTCGGCGGCAAAGATCAGCGTAATCGCGCCGCCGATCGCTTCACCTACCAGATGAAACGTTTCGGCGCCGGCATGGTCGGCCACCGCCTCGATATCGCCGATGTAGGCCGAAAGTGAAAGCGCGTGCGCCGGATCATGCAGCGGCGTCGATTTCCCAAGGCCGCGCAGATCGGGACAGATCACGCGGTAGAAGCGGGCCAGATAAGGCACCATGTTGAACCAGAACTCGCCGGAGCGGGCGAAGCCGTGGATCAGGATGATGGTCTCGGCCTTGCGCCAGCGGTCGGTGTAGTCGTGAACCGCGTAATGTAACGGTGTCCCGTCACCGGCTTTGACGATCGGCATCTCGCCGCCTCCGTCAGTTCGGCTTCAAATGGAGCTCTCTTGCGAGCTGCTCCATCTGGACGAATTCGCCCTGTGCATATTTGGCGGCGTCTTCCGCGCTGATCGCCCAGACCTCCTCGCCGCGTTTCGCGGCCATCGCCTTGAACTCGGGGCTTTGCGCCGCTCTGGTCAGCACATCGCGCAATTTTTCGAAGCGATCCGGCGGAATATCGCGTGGCGCGATCACCGCGCGCCACAACAGCGTCTGGGTTTGCGCCATCTTGATGTCTTCAAGGCTTTCGACGTCGGGAAGCGTCGCAAACCGCCGCGCCGTCGTCAGCAGCAGGCACTTCGCCTTTCCCTCGGCGACGAACGGCGCGATCGTGGCAATCGCGCCGCCATAGATGTCGATGGTGCGCGAGATGAAGGCCGTCACCGTCTGGTCGGCGCCGGAATAGGGAATGATGCGCTGGCGGATACCCTGCGGCTGGAAAATCCGCGCCGTCGAGAACTGGACAAAGGCGCCGACGCCATCCGAGCCATAGGTGTATTTGTCGGGATTGTTCTTCAGCTCGGTGAGGAACTCGGTCGCATTCTTCGCCGGAAAATCCGGATGGACGCACAGCACGCCGGCGGCCTGGGTGATCATGGCGACGATCCGGTAGTCGGTCGCCTGAAAACTTTGCGCGGCGACGTGTGGGGCCATGGTGATGGCGCCGCTCGGCACGCCGCCGATGGTGTAGCCATCCGGTTCAGAGCGGGTCACATAGCCGACGCCGATGGTGCCGCTGGCGCCCGGCTTGTTCAGGATCACGATCGATTGACCGAGCAAGGGGGCTGCTGCTTGCGCCAGCGACCTCATGATGGTGTCGGTGCTGCTTCCGGGCCCGGCCGGCACCACCAGCTGAACGGGCCGCTCGGGATAGCCTTGATTTCCCTGGGCCCACACCGGTGAAAGTCCGCCTGCGACGAGGGCCGTAAATACGGCCGCCGCGCCGTATCGGGCGAAACCGCCGTGGCGGCGCGAGCTGAGGCACCACATCATTTTTGTCAATTGCTCCGCCACAACGCCTGAATGGGCCGACAGCAGCTGTAATCCAGCCTTTGGCCCACAACAACGCAGAGTTTCACCGACGAAAAACTGTGACTTGCAGGGGTGAATCCTGTCTAATGAGGTATTGGAAAAGTGGTATAAGCGTTTCAAATGAATGATCTCCCCCGGATCCAGGCCTTGCGCTGTTTCATTACCGTAGCGCGCGAAGGCACCGTTTCACGCGCCGCTAATCAGCTGAATCTCACCCAGCCGGCCGTCAGTTTGCAGCTAAAAGGGCTGGAGGAAAGTACCGGGCTGCTGCTTTTCAACCGGACACCCGGCGGCTTTACCCTGACCGAGGCCGGCGCCGCCCTGCTGCCGCTGGCCCACAAGGCGATATCGGCCACGTCGGATTTCAGGGCGATGGCGGACTCCCTGAAAGAGTCGATACGGGGCTCGCTTCGCGTCGGCACGATTCTGGATCCCGAATTCATCCGGCTCGGCCCGTTCGTGCGAAGCCTCGCCACCTCGCTGAAGAAGACCGAAGTCTTCCTGCGCTGGGGCATGAGCGACGATGTGCTGGCGCTGATCGGCAAGGGCGATCTCGACGTCGGATATTATGTCGATGCAACGCCCCCCGAATCGCTTTCGTTCCCGACCTTGTCCGAGCGCCTCATCGAGGACGGCAAATACCAGCTCGCGCCGCTGATGAGCTACGAGTACCGGATACTCGCGCCTGCCGAATGGAGCGACAAGGTGATGGGCAAGGACTGGCCCGACCTGATCGGCCTGCCCTGGCTCGCGACCCCGCCGCACTCAGCGCATCGGCGGCTGCTCGACAATATCTTTCGCCCGATGGGCTCGCTGCCGAAGCGCGTAGCCTACACCGACCAGGAAGAGGCCATGATCGACTTCGTCGAATCCGGCATCTGTCTCAGTCTCGCGCGCGACACCATTATCGACCGCATCACGCGCAAGCGGAACTTCGTGATCGCCGACAAGGTGACGGTGACCTGCGACCTCTCCTTTGCCTGCCTGACCTCACGGCGTCACGAGCCGGTGATTTCGCACGCCTTTTCGGAGATGCGGGCGGTGTGGGATTTGAAGCCGGCCAATGCTGCGCCTACGCCGGTGGTTGCGTCAAGATCGCGGAAAAGCGCGCGAAGATAGCGGGATCGGCTGCTCGTCGGTCGGCCGCAGTGTGATCCGGTTCATTTACGCCGACTTTTCGAACAGTTCCCGTCCGATCAGCATGCGCCGGATTTCGCTGGTTCCAGCGCCGATCTCGTAGAGCTTGGCGTCGCGCAAGAGGCGCCCGGTCGGATAATCGTTGATATAGCCGTTGCCGCCGAGCAACTGGATGGCGTCGAGCGCGCATTGCGTCGCCTTCTCCGCGGCATAGAGGATGGCGCCGGCGGCATCCTCGCGCGTGGTCTCACCGCGGTCGCAGGCTTTCGCCACCGCATACACATAGGCGCGCGACGCGTTCATCGTGGTGTACATGTCGGCGATCTTGCCCTGCACCAGCTGAAAGGTGCCGATCGGCTGACCGAACTGCTTGCGCTCGTGCACGTAAGGCAGCACCACGTCCATGCAGGCCTGCATGATGCCGATCGGGCCCGCCGCCAGCACCGCGCGCTCGTAATCGAGCCCCGACATCAGCACGTTGACGCCGCGGCCGACCTCGCTGAGCACGTTCTCTTCCGGCACCTCGCAATTGTCGAATACCAGTTCGCAGGTATCGGAACCGCGCATGCCGAGCTTGTCGAGCTTTTGCGCGGTGGAAAATCCCTTCATGCCCTTTTCGATGATGAACGCCGTGATGCCGCGCGAGCCGGCATTGGCGTCGGTCCGGGCATAGACCACCAGCGTGTCGGCGACCGGCCCGTTGGTGATCCACATCTTGCTGCCGTTCAGCACGAAGCGGTCGCCCTTCTTGTCCGCGCGCGTCTTCATCGACACCACGTCGGAGCCGGAATCCGGCTCCGACATCGCCAATGATCCGACATGCTCGCCCGAAATCAGTTTCGGCAGATATTTGCGCTTCTGCGCCTCGTTGCCGTTGCGGCGGATCTGGTTGACGCAGAGGTTGGAATGCGCGCCGTAGGAAAGGCCGACCGCCGCCGAGGCCCGCGATATTTCCTCGACCGCGATGCAGTGCTCGAGATAGCCGAGCCCGGTGCCGCCATATTCCTCCTCGACGGTAATTCCATGCAGGCCGAGCGCGCCGATCTTGGGCCAGAGATCGCGGGGAAACTGATTGCTCTTGTCGATTTCGGCCGCGCGCGGCGCGATCTCTTTGCTCGAAAAGGCAAACACGGTCTCGCGTATAGCGTCCGCGGTTTCGCCGAGATCGAAATTGAACATCCGGTAGGCGTTGGGAATCATGGTCGGGCGGCCTCCGGCAAGTCAACTCTGGCTTTGTTGCGCACAGCCATATTCCTTGCAAATCAGCTTGTCACGGGCCGAACCGGCCGACAACGGGGCCATCGACCGGCCAACCGGCGCCAATGCGGCCAAATGCTGCAAACTGTCCCTTGCTCTGGCCCCCACAACGGGTTGTAATTCGCCCAAAATGCCGTCCTTTGAGCGCATGCATTGGGCGGGGGAGCAATCAGGGAGAAAAATCCATGCACGGGACGATCGAACTCGCAGAGGATTCGGTGCAACACGCCGCGCGGGAGCGGGCCATTTCGACGCCGCTGGAGGACTTCGATCCCGGCGATCCCGAATTGTTCAAGACCGACTCGTTCTGGCCGTATTTCGACCGGCTGCGCCAGGAAGCGCCGGTGCATTACTGCAAGGACAGCATGTTCGGGCCGTATTGGTCGATCACCAAATACAACGACATCATGGACATCGAGACCAACCATGCGGTGTTCTCGTCGGCGGCCTATCTCGGCGGCATCACCATCCGCGACGTGCCGACCGATCTGCGCCGCGAAAGCTTCATCGCCATGGACCAGCCGCGCCACGGCGCGCAGCGCAAGACCGTGGCGCCGATGTTCACGCCGACCCATCTCGACCAGCTCGCGATCAACATCCGCAAGCGATCGGCCGAGTGCCTCGACAATCTGCCGAGGGGCGAGGTGTTCGACTGGGTCGACCGGGTCTCGATCGAGCTGACGACGCAGATGCTCGCCGTGCTGTTCGACTTCCCCTGGGAGGATCGCCGCAAGCTGACGCGCTGGTCCGACATCGCAACCACGCTTCCCGGGCCTGGTGGCCTCGTCGCTACCGAGGAGGCTCGACAGGTCGAATTGATGGAATGCGCATCATATTTCGCAAAGCTCTGGAAGGACCGCATCAATCAGCCGCCAAAGAGCGACCTGTTGTCGATGATGGCGCACAGCGAAGCCACCCGCGACATGGATCCGA
>Ga0307516_10005451_pt1 | contig 15211 bp, 13 predicted proteins | sample 19_EM_MG_FD_203310 | JGI IMG/M metagenome (GOLD analysis project Ga0307516, IMG submission 203310) | Populus trichocarpa ectomycorrhiza microbial communities from riparian zone in the Pacific Northwest, United States - 19_EM | ecosystem: Host-associated > Plants > Roots > Unclassified | place...
CCGCTAACCTTCTCCGCGGCGGCCGGATGAACTTTATCTGGGGCAAAAATAGCGCGAGCAAGCGTCGGCATCACCAGCCTCCTAGCGCCCTTTGCGTCCGCGCCACCAGTGCACAACACGTTTCTTAACGTTGCCTGAAGCCCGTCTACTGAAATGGGGCTTGAAGCCGCGGTTTTGGCGGCGGCTGCGGGACAGCTGTCCGGACGTTTGTCGCGCGAGCGCGGCCGGTAGCGGAGCGCGCTCATGAATTCCTCGATAATTTGCGCTCGAACCGGCGCTACTCGCCAATGGCCCGAGGGTTGCACTGGGCACCCGGCATGAAGTCCCATCGAATGGTTGGAAGCTTCGCCCTCGCGCTTGGCTTCGTAGTCCCGCACGCTTACGCACAATCTACCGAGCGCGTTGCCGCCTTGGATCCGGCGCTCGCTCCTGCCGATGCTTCCATGCAGCCGCCCGCTGCGGCGCCCGCTGCCGGCGCTGAGCCGGGCGCGACGCCTGCCACGCCCGCCGAACCCAGCACGACGGCAGCTGCGCCGGCGATGACCGCTGCGCCGGCTGCGCTTGCCGCGGCGCCAGTTTCAGCAGCGCCGCCGCTCGCGGTCGGTTTCGACTCGCGCCCCAAAGACGCCGCGGCTCCGTCGTCGCGGCCAGACTCACCGATTCGTTCGCGGCGGAAGCTTGCCTTGCTGGGCGAAGTTGGCTGGAACAGCCTCGCGGGTTTCGGTCTGGTCTTGACCTACAATGCACACCCGCATGTCGCGTTCGACCTGGCGGGCGGGCTTTCTCTCACCGGTTGGAAGGCGGGTTTGCGCGGCCGCTACAACTTGCTCACCGGCCCCTTCACGCCCTTCGTGGGTGCCGGTTTGAGCATGAGCTCGGGCGCGGACGGCGCGCGTTTGAGCGCCGGCCACTCGAATGACAACGACTTCGGTCACTTCGACCCGAATCGAGACGGAAAATACAACGTCAAGCGGTCGGAGTTTGCACAGGCCGTCGTTGGCTTCGAATTCATCCATCGCCACGGGTTCACGATGCAAGTAGCGGGCGGTTACAGCTGGCTGCTCAATCGCAACAACTATGAATTGGTCGCCGGTAAGCCACACGACAACATGGCGTCGGCCTTCTTCGGCAGTGGCCCCGTGCTCTCGACGGCTTTCGGCTACGCCTTCGACTGACTCGGCCCCGCGCACGACGACGGCCGCGAAGTGGGCCGACCTCTCGCCCATTCCGAGAAGCGGTCAGCTGACAGGCGCTCGAAGAATCGAGTGAACCACTTCGCCGCTTCGAGGTCATTTTCATGCATGAAGCAAACGACCACCGCCCGCGCGCTCGCGGTCGTCGGCGCCATGTGGGCCGTGCTGGCGGCGACTGCTTGCACCGGCTTGGCGGACGGCAAAAGTGGGAGTCCTGCTGCCAGTGGGAGTCCTGCGGCCGGGGGCGCCGGCCAACCGCCGAGCCCGCTGCCGAATGCTGGGTCGAATCCAGGGCCGGGCAGCGTGCCTTCCGCCACGGCGCCCAGCGGTGAGCAGCCCGTCGCGCGCATCCACCGGCTGACGGCATCGCAATACGCCAACAGCCTGCGCGATCTGCTCGGCGCCGACGTACCCGTCAGCGCCGTTGATCCCGATTTCTTGGATGACGGCTTCGTCAACGTGGGCGCGTCGACGGTGTCGGTATCGCCGTCGGGCAGCGGCCTGTACGAGGCCGCGGCGACGGCGGCGACCAGCTGGCTTTTCGGCGATCCGGCCCGGCTGAAGGCGGCGCTTTCGTGCGTCCCGCAAGCCGCCACCGATACGGCTTGCGCCCAGCAAGCGCTCTCGACGCTCGGCCGACGCGCCTACCGCCGGCCGCTGACCGACGAAGAGACTAGTCGCCTGGTCACGCTGGCTAGCAGCATCGCCGGCCAGGCCGGCAGCAGCATGCTGATCGGCATGCGCCACGCCGTGAACATGCTGATCCAGTCGCCGAATTTCCTGTATCGCGTCGAGCTGGGCGCGCCCAGCTCGGCCGACGGCGGTCGCCTGAAATACAGCGGCTTCGAGATGGCGTCGCGCCTGGCCTCCGCGCTTTGGAACACGCTACCCGACACCGCACTGCTCGACGCGGCAGACTCGCTCGCGAACGTTGACGGTGTCAGCGCGCAGGCCAAGCGCATGCTCGCCGATCCGAAGGCGCACCAGGCTCTGACGGCGTTCGTCGACGATCTTTACGCGCTGCACTTCCTGCGCGGCGCAATGCCCGATCCCACCGTGTATCCAGGCTTTACGGAGAGCTTGCGAAAGGCCATGCAGACGGAGCTCGAGCTGCGCGTCGACGACGCAGTTTTTGGCTCGCCCAGCGATTTTCTTGCGCTGTTCGAGAGCAAAACGACTTTCGTCAACGACGAGCTGGCCCAGCACTACGGCTTGCCAGCCAGCGGCGGCAGCGCCTTTCGTCGCGTGACCTTTCCCGCAGATTCGCCGCGCGCGGGCATCTTGGGCAGCGGCGCCATTTTGACAGGCATGGCGCTGCCCGAGCGCACCATGCCGACCAGGCGTGGCAAGTTCATCCGCGACGCGCTGCTTTGCCAGATCGTGCCTCCGCCACCGTCGAACGTGATGGCGCAGCTGCCGCCGGCCAGAAATCCGAACGACACGATCCGCAAGATTCTGACCGATCACCGCAGCAGCCCTGCCTGCGCCGGTTGCCACGCGTTGATGGATCCGATTGGCCTGGGTCTGGAGGCCTTCGACGGCGTCGGCAGTTACCGCACGATGGACAAGGGCCAGCCCATCGACGCCACGGGCGATCTCGACGGCGTGCCTTTCAACGGCTTGGCCGAGCTGGGCAAGGCGCTGCGCAACGCCTCCGTCGCCGGCCCGTGCCTGGTCAGCAAGCTTTACACGCAAACCCTGGGTCGCGCGCCCGTCGAGCGCGACGCCCTGGTGCTCGACGCCCTCGCTACCCGCTTCGCCGCTGGTGGCAACCGCTTCGACCAGCTGCTGCTGGACGTCGTGGCGAGCGACGGCTTTCGCTTCGTTGAACCCACCGCGCCGTAGAAAGAGACACGATGGCAAGCAGCAATCGCACGATGATTTCGCGTCGCATGGTTTTGCGAGGTGTGCTGGGCGCCGGCGTCGCCGTGTCGGTGCCGCTGCCGCGCCTGTGCGGCATGCTGAACGGCAACGGTACGGCCTACGCGGCGGGCGGCGCGCTGCCGGTGCGCTTCGGTACTTGGTTTTTCGGCAATGGCATCATTCCCAGTCGCTGGGTTCCGAGCCTGGTGGGCGCCGGCGACGAGTGGAAGCTGAGCGAGCAGCTCGAGCCGCTGATCGAGGTCAAGCCTTACATCTCGGTGGTGACGGGTCTGAACATGAAGAGCGCGGACATCGCCGCTCATCAAGCGCATCCGGTGCAGGCGCTGACCGGCGCCCAAACGGGACCCGGCATCGTGCAGCTGCCGACCATTGACCAGGTCGTGGGCGCCATCACCAACAGCGGCACGACGTACACGAATGGCCTGCACGTTGCCATCTGCAACACCGACGGCGCGACGGGCCAGGGCTTGAACCTGTCTTTCAATGGGCCGGCCGCGCCGAACCCGCCCGAGCTCAGCCCGGCAAAGTTGTTCGCCCAGCTGGTGAAGTACGCGACGCCGGCTGGCGGCGCGACCATGGCGCCCGACCCGGAGCTCCTGCGCCGGAGCATGGTGCTCGATGCGATCGCCGACGAATCCAAGGCGCTGCGCGCGCGCCTCGGGACCGAAGATCAGCAGCGGCTCGATTTGCATCTGTCGGGACTGCACCAATTGCAAGGCCAGATCGCGCAGATGGAAGCGCCGAAAAAGCTCGGGACCATTGCCGATCCTGACAAGGCGTATCCGAACCGCGGCGCCGACGGTGCCATCACTCGTCAACGCACGCAGGCGTTCGCCGACCTGTTGGTGTTCGCGCTGTCGGGCGACTTGACGCGCGTTTTCTCGTACCTGTTCACGTCGCCGGCGTGCCACGGGCACTACACGGAAATCGGGCTTGCCGACACCACGTTCCACGGCGCCTATGGTCACCGCGGCGGGCCGGGCGGCGTCGCGGTCAGCACGGAGGGCTTCAACAAGGGCATTCGCTTCAGCATCGCGTGCCTGGCCGACATGCTGGTGCGCATGAAAAATACGCCCGACGGCGCCGGCAATCTGCTGGACAACACCTGCGTCTACACGACGTCTTGCTGCTCTGAAGCGCCGACGCACAGCGGGCTCGATTTTCCGCTTTTGGTGTCGGGCAAGGCTGGCGGCAAGCTGAAGGGCGACATGCATGTGCGCCTGGTCGGCGATAACGTGAGCCGAGTGCCGTACACGCTGCTCACGGCGATGGGCGGCACCGCGCAGTCTTACGGCTCCGGAGACTCTGCGACGAACAGCGCCATCTCGGAGCTTCTGGCGTAGCCGATGCTGAAGCCCCGGCTCTCGGTGTCGTGGTTGGTCGCGGCGGGTTTCGCCGTGGCCGCCTGTGGCGACGGCAATGCGTCGAACGGCGGCGGCGCGGGCGGGGTGAGCGCGGGCGGCGCCAACGCGGGTGGCGCCAACAGCAGCGGGGCGAACGCCGGCGGCGGGCCGGTATCGCCCGGCGGCAGCGGCGGCGGTGGCTCGTCGAACGGCTGCAAATGGGCGGGCGCCAGCTGGTCGTGCGATGGAAACCTCAGCACGCCGAGCGCAGGCGGTAACGTCACGGCCGGCGGCGCCCAGACCGGTGGCAAGCCCAACAGCGGCGGCAGCGCTGGCAGCGGCGGCGCGTCGGGCGCCAGCGGCAGCCCGGGGGCGGCCGGCGCGCCAAGTGGCGACGGCCCCAGCATCTCGATCATGGAGCTTGCGATCCCCACGTCCAGCGAGCCTGGGCTGATCGTCACGGGCAAGGACGGAAATCTGTGGTTCAACGACGAGACCACCAGCCCCAGCGCCATCACACGCATGACACCGGCGGGCGTGTTCACCCGCTTCAATACCGCCGTCACCAACATCGGCCCGGTGGGCATCGCCGCCGGTCCCGACGGCAACGTCTGGTACACGAAGCAGCAAGGCGTCGGTTCGGCCACGCCGGCAGGCAATATCGTCGAGCATGGCGCCCCCGGCGGCCGCGACACGGGCGGCATCACGAACGGTCCCGGCGGCAACCTGTGGCTCACCGAACCGGTCGCCAACAAGATCGCCAGTGTCAGCCCAACGGGAACGTTCACTGAGTATGCGGTCCCCACGCCGAACGCCGGCCCCTACTCCGTAGTCGCCGGGCCCGACGGCAACCTGTGGTTTACGGAACAGCACAGCGCGGGCAACAAGATCGGTCGCATGACGCCAGCTGGCGCGTTCATGGAGTTTCCGATCCCGACGCCAGCCAGCAACGCCTTCGGCATCGCCGCGGGTGCGGACGGCAACTCGTGGTTCACCGAGCAAGACGGCCATAAGATCGGTCGCATCACACCTGCTGGCGTGATTACCGAGTTCGTGGTTCCGTCGGGTGGCAGCCCCGGCGCCATCACGGGCGGACCCGACGGCAACGTTTGGTTCGTGGAGTTCCGGAACAACGCCATCGGCCGCATCACGCCCGACGGCGCGATCGCCGAGTATTCAATCCCGACAGCGCGCTCGGTGCCGACCGGCATCTGCGCCGGCCCCGACAAAAGCGTCTATTTCACGGAGCTCGACGGCAACCAGGTCGGGCACATCAGCAATCTCTCGGGCGGCGGCAACATCGCGCCGGGCCTCAAGCCCGACGACGCGCCCGCCGCCATGCCCACGCCCTGCACCGACGATACCGACTGCATTGGTGCCGGCAAGGCCTGCGGCGGCGACGTCTGCAGCGCTCAGACGCATACCTGCGTTGCCGCCACGTCGGCAGATTTGGGTACGTGCTCGGCGGCGGCCAAGTGCTGGTGCGCGGGTCAGGGCGCCACCTGCGACGCTAGCACCCGCCACTGTTCATTCACGACCTTTGGCTCTTGAACCAGCTGAATGACACCCCAACCTTGATCTGCTCGAACCCAAGCGACCGGGAGCGGTGATCGTGCTCTCGATGATGCTCAAGCCGCGCTTGCGGGCGCTTTGGCCGGCTGTCGTGATCGCCTGTGCGTCGCCGCCAGCACCTACGGAAAATACGCAGCCGCCCGGCGGGAGCGGCGGTTCGTCGTCCGGCGGCGGAGACGCGGGTGGCACGTTGGGCGGCGCTGCGGCGCCGGCGACGCGCGGTGGCGACGACTCCGTCGCCGGCAGCGGGGGTGTGGCGGGAATTGCGGCTGCAGGCGCAGCAGCCGGGGCAGTGCCTGCGTTGGCGGGTGGAGGCGCCGGCGGAGGTGCGAGCGGGGGCGGGGGAAGCGCAAGCGGGAGCGGCGGCTCGGCCGGGCTCGGCGGCGCGGCGGGGTCGAGCAGCGGCGCGTGCGCGGGAATCTTCTGCGAAGATTTCGAGCAAGGAGAAGCTCAGCTCGATCCCGCGAAATGGGACACGCAGGTGGGTGGCTCTGGAGTGGCCACGGTTCAGCAGCAGACCGTGGCGCACGGCAAATACGCGCTCCACGTCCACAGTAGCGGCGCCGTCGGCAACTTTGCGACGATCTTGACGAAAGGCGTGCCCGCGGCGCTGCAGGGCGCGGGTCCGGTCTTCGGCCGGGTCTACCTGTATACGGCGACGAGCATCGGCGGGACGCATATTCAGCTCGGTTTCGCCGGCACGACCCGTGACCCCAACGTGCTGCCAGTGATCAGCTCGTCTACGACGGTGACGACGACGTCGCCGATGAAAGCGATCAACTTCAACTATGTTGAGTTCGCCTACTTCGCGAATTCGTGGCAGCTCGGCTTCGATCTGTTCAACCCCGCGCCGTCCGTCGCTCAGGGCTTCGTCGAGGAGGCGTCGTACCCCCCGGCGCGCGACAAGTACCCGGTGGCGAAATGGAGCTGCATCGAGTGGCAGTTCGGCGACGACCCCGACGCGATGCTGCTTTGGGTCGACGGCAAGCAGCTGGCTCAACTCGACGCTCAGCACATCGACTTCAGCACGGCGCCCAAGATGGCTGGCAGCGTCTTGAACGGCCAGAAGAGCGGCATCATCGGCGGATTTTCCTTCTACGGATTCGGCATCCACAACTGGGGCGCCTCGACCGCGGTCGACGTGTACTACGACGATCTGGTGCTCGACACGCAGCGCGTGAATTGCCTTCTGTAAGCGAGCGCGTGGCTCGTGACGGTCGATTGATTGAGGATCGCCTGAACCAACTCTGCCGCTCGAGGTCATTGTTTGTAGTGAATCGATGACCCGGATTGGCTGACTCTTGCAGCATCAGCGGTGGCTTCCGTTGTTAGCGGCTTTCGCCGCATTGGAGCGCGACGATGAACTCTCGACGGCAAATTTCTAGATCCGCCCTCTGCCTCGCGCTCACGCTGGGCTGCACCGCAGAAATCGGCGGGGGTTCACGGCCCGGCGGGAGCACGGGGCTCGGCAACGCTGGCTCCGCGGGTCAGTCGGGGGTCGTCGTGGGCAGTGCCGGCAGCGTCGGCAGTGCCGGCAGCCCCGGCAGCGCGGGCGCCCCGGCCGTCGCCTGCAGCACCCCGGTCACCGACGTAGATCCCACTCGTCTGCGGCGCCTCACGAACGCGGAGTACCTGAATACCGTGTCGGATCTGCTCGGCGACGTGTCCAGCCTCAAGCTGAACTTCGCCGTCGAGGCGACGACGGAAGAGAACCCATTTCTGAACAACGCGGGCATCCAACAGACGCCGCCCGAGCTGGCAAGTGAGTACTTGACGGCGGCCGAGGCGATCGCTGCCGACACCGTGGCCAAGCGCCTGGCGCGGGTGCTGACCTGCGACCCCGCCAGCGCAGGAGAGCAGCCGTGCGCGCAGACATTCATCATGTCGTTCGCGACCAAGGCGTTTCGCCGCCCTGTCGACGCGGGCCAGACGCAGGCGCTGCTAGCGATTTGGCAAGTGGGCCGCAGTGTCGGAAGCAGCTTCAATTCGGGCGTCCAGGCGGTGATCACGGCGGTCCTGCAGATGCCAGAGTTCTTGTATCGCTTCGAAATGAGCCCAGCAGCCGCCGGCCAGAAGCTGGTGCCGCTTGACGGCTGGGACATGGCGACCCGGCTGTCGTACTGGCTTTGGAACAGCGGCCCCGACGACGCGCTGCTCGCCGCCGCACAGGCGAGCAAGCTGCAGACGTCGGACGACCTCTCGGCGCAGGTCATGCGCATGTTGGGCCAGCCACGGGCGCGGGACATGGTCATGAGCTTCCACGATCAGTGGCTGCAGGTGGCCACCATCAACACACTCGAGAAGGACCAGACGGCGCATCCGAATTTTACGCCGGCTGTCGCGACGGCCATGCAGCAGGAGGTGCGCTCGTTAGTCAGCGACGTGGTCTTTCAGGGTGATGGCAAGATCTCCGGTCTATTCAACGCGCCTTATACGTTTCTCAACGACGTGCTCGGCAAATTCTATGGCGTAAATGGGCTCACACCGAGCTTCGCGCGCGTCGACCAGGCCATGCTCGGTATGCGCCCCGCGGCGGGCATCCTGACCGCAGGCGGTCTGATGGCCACGTACGCGAGCGGCGGCAACACGTCGCCCACCAAGCGCGGCAAATTCGTGCGCGAGGCGCTGCTCTGTCAGACGTTGCCGCCACCGCCGCCAAACGCCAACCCGGTTCCGCCGGTTGCCAAACCCAATCAAACGCGGCGTCAAGCGATGCTGAACCACGCCACCGACCCGACGTGCGCTGCCTGTCACCAGATCATGGATCAGATCGGCTTTGGCTTCGAAGGTTTCGACGCGGCCGGCGCCTGGCAGACCACCGACAATGGTCAGCCCGTCGATAGCTCGGGAGCGATTGTCGGAACCGATGTCGCCGGCAGCTTCAATGGGCCGGTGGAGCTAGGCGCCAAGCTGGGCGCCAGCGACGACGTCGTGAAGTGCGCGGCCACTCAATGGTTCCGCTTTGCTTTCGGTCGCAACCCCGGAACAAGCGACGGCGACACGTGCGCGGTGACTCAGCTGCACGATGCCCTGAAGCAGGGCGGCGTAATGGCACTCGTGAAGGCTGTCGCGCAGACGGCGCCGTTCTTGTATCGCAAGGTTCCCGAAGGAGGGCTGTGATGTTCAAAAGGATCTCGCGACGCACCATCATCCGCGGCGCCTCTGGGATAGCCATTGGTCTACCGTTTCTCGATGCCATGCGGCCGAGTCGCGCGCGCGCCGCGGACGCCACGGGTACGAAGCGGCTCATCACTTGGTTCACCGGGAACGGCCAAATGCCGGCGTATTGGTACCCCAAAGGTAGCGAAACCGCCTTCACCCTCAACGCGGCTCATCAACCGCTCTTGCCCTATCAGAGCAAGCTTATCCTCTTCAACGGGGTCAAAGACGACGCGGGCAATGATCCCGCGTACGGCGGGCACCAAGGATCGTTTTGCTCGATGCTCAGCGGCTCGCCGTTCGTGAACCCGCAGAGCTTCAATACCATGCGCCCGAGCACGGCTTCGCTCGACCAGCGCGTCGCCGACAAGATCGGCGGCGCCACACCGATCGCGCTGCTGCCGACAGGCGTGGTGCCCGCTGGCAGCGGCAACGGCAATGCCTTGCAGGCGATCGGTTCTTGGCGTGGCCCGACCGAGCTCATTCCGCCGATCTCGCAACCGTCTGCGCTGTTCGACTACTTGTTCATGAACGGCGCCGGTATGCCAAAAGACACCATGGCTGCCGATAACCTGCGCACACTGCGCAAGAGCATTCTGGACTCGGTCGCCGATCGCTTCAAGGCGCTGGAGGCGCGCGTCGGCACCGAGGACAAGGCGCGCCTGGACCAGCACATGACGTCGATCCGCTCGGTCGAGACCCAGCTTTTGGCCGCCCAGCCACAGGCCACGTGCACGGTTCCCACCCGGCCAGCCGCCAACTTCGATCTGGGGAACTCGAACATCCCGGCCTGGGGCAAGCTGAACCTCGATCTCATGGTGCTCGCGCTAGCGTGTGATCTTACGCGCGTGGCAAACTTCTTCTGGTTCGCCATGGGCTCCGGGGGCGTGACCTTCAGCTGGCTTGGCCACAACAATACCCATCACGATCTCGCGCACGCCAATGCGCTGAAAGAGATGACGGAGATTAACACTTGGTTCAGCACGCAGCTGGCCTACGTCATGGGCGAGCTCGACAAGCACACCGACGCTGGCGGCGGCTCGATGCTGGACAACACCCTGATTTTTTGGTGGAACGAGCTCGGCAACGGCTCGTCACACGTCTCGAGCCCCGCTCCCTACCTGATCGCCGGCGGCGCTGGCGGTGACCTGAAGATGGGCCGGTACCTCGACTACTCGGCGGCGAAGGTCCAGGCGCCCCAGATCTTGCTCTCCGTTTACAACGTGCTGACCGGCAGTCAGGACACGGTTTTCGGAGGCGCGAAATATTGCCCAGGACCGGCGCCGGGGCTCTGACGACTCGCCCTGTGTCGCGCAGCGACCCCGCCAGCATTGCCAGTTGTGGCTGCGCGTCCGAGATGCGCCGCGCGTGTGATCTCTGCGCCGACGCCGGCGCTCTGCTCGTTGCCTGTTCGCTGGCCTGCCTTGACCGGCATCTACTGGCCGAACACGGCGCCGACCCCCGCGCGCGCGAGAACAGCGAAGCGCGGGCCCGCACCAGGCTGGCGGGCATCAACCGGCGGCTGGCCGGTAACCGGGAGCGCTATCACGAGCATCGACAGCAGGTGACGGCGCTGGCGCTGGCCGCGGAAACGACCTCGGCCTTTGGCGGGTCCGCGCGCGACATCGTGATCTTCGGCGCCGGCAACGGCTCCGACCTGGATTTGCCGCGAATGGCCGACAGCTTTCGCGAGATCCACCTGGTCGACCTCGACGCCGAAGCGCTGGAGCGAGCGCGCCAGGCGCTGCCAAGCGCGCTGCGAGCGCGGGTGATTCCGCATGCGCCGCTCGATCTGTCGGGGTTCATGAGCCGCCTGGACGAGTGGGGCGATGGCTTTCCCGACGACGCGACGCTGGGCAGCACGGCATTCGCCGCGGCGCGGGCGATCGTCGCCGCGCTGGGGCGCGACTTCGACGTGGTCTTGTCGACGGGTGCGCTGAGCCAGCTGATCGTGCCGTTTCATCGCTGCTGGGTCGCCCCACGCGCGAGCTGGGAGCGTCTCGAAGCCGCCATCGTTGCCGTTCACCTGGCGACACTCGTGCTCAGCACGCGTCCCGGTGGCCGCGGCGTGCTGGCCTTCGACGTGCCGTCGTTGCAGGATCCGCTGCCGCTGGCGCTGCTCGCTCAGTTGCAACTCCCCGGGATGGCGTCGCTGGTGCAAGAACCGCAGCTCACGTCGCCCTGGTCGTGGGACGTGGGCGATGCCGTGCAGCTCGTTTACGGTCTCAGCTTTCGCCGCAGCACGAACGGGTAGACGAGGTACGTGATCGCCTTCGGCCCCGTCCACAACCAAGGCTGCCCGAGCGTCGGCGGCACGCAGGTCAGCGCGAGCTCGGCGTCGTAGCGAATGATATGCTGCAGCAGCTCGGGGTTACATACCGTGTAGGCCGCGCGCTGAGCGGCCAGCTTCTGGGTCAAGGCGCGCAAATCCTCGGCCGGCTCGAGCTTGTCGAGTGGGTAGAACGCCGATGAGGTGAGGTCCGACACCAGCAGCGCGGCACCCGTTGGTCGAAGACTGCGAAGCATGGCTCGCAAGTGAATGCGGACCAACGCTTGCTCGAGCGCCGGCACCGCCCTGCCATCTGACGAGGCCAGGCACTCGAGCGCCCAGGACATCTGGCTCAGGACGCAACACGACACGACGACGTCGAGCTCCGACGGAAGCTGCCGCATCACTTCGGCTGTCCCGGCTGTCACCAGGGCGTCGCCGGAAATGAGCTGGCTCTCGCGATCGAGCTGGTGGTAGAGACCCGATAGGTCCACGGGGGCGTGGCGACGCAGCTTCGTTCGCAGCGCCGGGCTTTGGCGGCCCGTTGCACGCTCCAGCGCCGCGGCATCGAGGTCGACCAGATGAACCTCGTCGAAGCGTGTGGCTAGCGCCTCGAGATCGAGATCGTTGGCGTTCCCGGCGCCGAGCAAACAGAGTCGCCCGCCGCGAGCCTGGTTTCCGCCGGGGGCGAGGGCCAAGATCTCGGCCGTTACTCGCTGCCGGTGGCTCCGGTAGCGCTCCCAAAGCTCGAGCGTGTCCTGGTTGCAGGTTTGCTCCGCCTGTTGGGCTCGTTCAAAGAGTGTTGTCGTCAGTCGAGCCCGCCGAATCTGGCGACGGCCTTCGCGCGTCGCCCCTTGGGATAGAGCATCTGGTAGTCGCGAGCGAGCTCGCGGCTCCTGGTCGTGTCGCCCGCCCGCGAAGCCGCCTCGACCTCGCGTGCCAGCGCGTCCTCCGCCAGCGGGCCACCAGCCTTTCGCGCGCGCGCAAACGCATCGGTCGCCTCGCGCGGGCGACCGAGCTCGTCCAAGAGCACGCGCCCGAGCGTGAACGACGCCAGGCTCGAGCGCGGATCGCTGGCGTGCGCCTGCACGACGCGTTCGAGGTACGGTACGGCCTCGGACGGGTAACCCGAGAGCCGAGCCGCGTCAGCGGCCAGCAGAAGATCGGCTGTCTCGTCGCGCACGGCGTTTGGTCCAGCCTTTTCGAGGGCAGAGCGTGCCTCGTCGTACCGCCCGCTCTCCGCGAGCGGGCGCCAGGACGACAGCTCGGCCGAAGCCGGCGTGCGGCGCGGTTTTTCTGGCGCGTAGGGCTCGAGGTCAGTCTCTGGCGAGGGCTGCATCACCGTGACTGCGGCGGCCTCGCGCTCGAGCGCGACGGGCGCCGAAGCCAGCGCGGGCGCGACGGCGGGCGCGGTTTTTCGCAAGCGCAAGAATGCGCCGGCGCCCCCCGCGAGCAGCACGAGCGCCAGCGTCAACGCCGCGATGCGGGTCGCCCGGCGCCGCTTCGTCGTTCGCTGCTCGATCGCGACCCGCGCCGCGCGCTGCCGCTCGACTTTCCAATGCGGGTCGATGCTCTTGCCTAGGACAGCCCAACTCGGTTCAGACATCACGAAATACCTCGTCGATGACGTGCTTGGCGGCGTTGACGCGCCGTTTGGCCGTTGAAAGACTACAGCCACAGCTCGCTGCGACCGCGTCGAGCGGCTCACCCTCGAGGTAGCGCAGCGACCATGCGAGCCGCTGCTCGGTCGGTAGCCCGTCCAGGATCTCATACAAGCGTGCGAGCACGGCGTGCTCTTCGGAGCTGGCTCCGGGCGCGGGCACGTTGACGTCTCGCGAGCTCGCGTGAAAGAAGGCGCGGAAGCGGCGCCGGACCAGCTTTCGCCTCACGACTCGCATCGCCACGGTCGCGAGCCAGCCGCGCGCCTGCACCAAATCACGAATCTTGGCGATGCGCCGCGAGGCGATCCAGAAGACGTCCTGCACGACGTCGTCCACGTCCGCGTCGCCGCTCCCGAGCATGCGAGCCGCGAGCCCGGCGACATACCCGGAGTAGCGACCAAAGAGCGCGTCGAAGCTCACGGGTCCACCAGCGGTGGTGTCCGCCTTCGGCATGGCGAGGCGGAGCAGCGGTTTGGGCGGCAGCTGCGGCATCTAGCCTGAAAATGACCGTACCTCGCAGGATCGGGTCAAATCAGCCTTCGTTCAGCCCGCCTTCCAGTGACACCCAACTGGGCAGAAGCTCGCGGCTGCTCGCGTAGAGATCGCTGAGCCGTTCGTGAACCTGGAGGTCATTCTCTGTTGGGGTGCGATGCCGTCGAACCTGCCTCGAATCAGCCCACCTGTCGCTGATCGCGGCTTTGCCGGAGTCGCTTCACCTCGCGAGAGAAGGCCCGACGCGCCAGACGTAAGCGTGATCGCACCGTGCCGACCGGGACGCCGAGTAGTTCCGCGATGTCTTGCCCGCTCATTTCTTCGAGCTCGAAGAGCACGAACACCAAGCGCTGCGGGTCGGACAATTTGTTGAGCACGGCTTCGGCGACTTGCGCGCGCTCCTGCGCTTCGCCGCCATACTGCGCGTCTTCTTGAGTGCCGGCCTGGCGCACGAGCGCCGCCGTATCCATGCTGATCTCGCGCCGAAACAGCGCGGTGCGCCGATAGTCGCTAGCCACACGCTGGCAGATGGCGAACAGCCACGTGCGGATCTGCGCACGGCCCTCGAACTCTGCCAGCTTGAGATGAGCCATCAGGAACACTTTTTGCGCCTGATCGAGCACGTCCGCCTCGCGCACGCCAAGGCGCCTGACCGAGCGCCAAACGAACTCGAGATGCTGCTCGAAGATGGCCCGAAATTCCGGGGTCGCGTCCGTCCGTGGCGCCCGGCCGAGGAGCGGTTTGCTTGGCATTGGGCCCATGCGTGGAGTCAGTCCCCATGGGTGCGTTCGAGCAGTGCCGGATACCGGTGCAGCATGCTCCGGAAGCGGAGCTCAGCTCGGCAAATCCGCCTGTGGGCCGTGGACATTGAGACGTCATACAGCTCGGCCACCTCCTGCAGCGTCATACCTTCTACGAACCTGAGGACGAACACACTTCGTTCGTCGGTGTTGAGCCGGTCCATCAGATCATAGAAGGCGCGGAGCGCTTGGCGTGACTCTGGCTGGAGCGGCGTTGCTACACGGTCTTCGGCGTTCTCGAGCGGCTCTTGCCGGGCAGCGCGTTTGCGACGGCGAACCCATTCTTGGGTCGTGAAGATCGCGATGCGGGTCAACCAGCGCTTCAGTGAGCGCGGGTTCTTGAGGTCAGCCACGTGCTCGAAGGCGCGGATGAACACGTCGTGCAGGAGATCGGCGCGCTCCAGCTCTCCGTGGCCGACCAGGTGTTCCAACACGGTCTGGATGTGGGCCCCATACCGTTCGAACAGCGCAGTCCGAGCTGGCTCTTCTGCGGCCACGAGGGCGTGCACGAGAGCCACGTCGTCGTCGCCGCTTCTTGGCAAAGGCAAGCCCTTGCCCTCCCAGCCGACGGCAGGAAATGGCACAACGACCGAGCGCTTGAACGGCTGCAATTCCTCAGCAATACAAATGACCTCGGCCCGCCAAAACGGTTCAGCCCGCGAGGCACGAAAGACGTGTCTCGTGGCACATTCGACCCGAATCGGCCCCAGCCCGGGCCAAGGCGCGGCTCAGGCTACAGTCGTGGGGGGGGGGGGGCGGGCGCGGGGGGGGGGGGGGGGGGGGGGGGGGGGGGGGGGGGGGCGGGCGGGGGGGGGGGGGGGGGGGGGGGGGGGGGCGG
>Ga0307516_10005452_pt1 | contig 15210 bp, 21 predicted proteins | sample 19_EM_MG_FD_203310 | JGI IMG/M metagenome (GOLD analysis project Ga0307516, IMG submission 203310) | Populus trichocarpa ectomycorrhiza microbial communities from riparian zone in the Pacific Northwest, United States - 19_EM | ecosystem: Host-associated > Plants > Roots > Unclassified | place...
CATAAGGCGTGATACAAGGTGTCCACTATATCGCGTTTCTGTATATTTAGTGTATATACAAGTATATAAGTATGTACAATCATTGGGAATGTGTATTTATATGTAAAAACGCGTTTTTCAATGTTTAGCATGTATGTAACAGTGATATAAATCATTCCAAAAGTGTTTTATCACTATTACAATCCAACAACCTCTGATGATACTGAAACGCTTGCAATTGCACAGGCCTTGTGCTATGCCGTCGATTTCGACGACTCCATCTCAGACATTGAAGAAATCCATGTCTTCTCGGATTCAACGAATGCTATTTTCCATTCGATTGATCCATCCATTCACTCAGCGCAATCAAGCACGATAACCATGCTGTCTGTTCTCACTTCTTGGATGGAGGAGAACGACAATCACAGGATTATTTTTAACCACATCCCCAACTGTGAGGACTACATGTTCAAACCACACCGTGCAGTACACAACCTAGCTACCTCTACCAAAATTGAGTGTGGCTTATCTGCAGCATGCACCATTGCTTTCAGTAGAAAGCAAATCACTGACGATATAATGAGCGACTGGGCTAATCAGTTCCGGTTGTCTCAATACGTAGGTCAATACTTTATGTATCCAAGATGGAGCGTCTGTAAACGCAACCATGCTGAAGCATCTGTAACCCGACTCAAAAGGATCGGGCCACTCAGGAGGATGGGGAACTGAGCGAAGAAGGTCGTTGTATATGGAAGAGACAAAAAGTGAGTAAAGTACATGGTTTTGTGGTATATATGTAAATCTAAGCATCATGTGATCGCGTGCCTGATGTAAGCAACACTTACATCCTCCCACCCTATGAAAAGAAAACCCCCAGAACAAGGCCTTCTCACCTGCTCTCCAGCAAGGCCAACCAAACGTCCAACGCCTCGCACTCCTCAAGCTCATCCCGCCATTTCCACAAGTCATCCCGCTCATCATATCCCAGCCAACGCACAAGGTATTGCATCCTTCCTCCCCTCTTCCATTGATCCACAATTTTCTCGATGACATACTCTTCATCTCCAGCGTCATTCGGAACAGGGCCAGGGTGAGGAGGCTCGCGATCAGGATATTCAGATGAGTCATTAGGCCGGAAGGGCTTGAGAAGCGACGCGTGGAATGTAGGGTGTACCTTAGAGCCAGTCGGGAGCTCGAGCATGTAATTTGAAGAACCAGGGAAAGACCGGATGACTTTGTATGGACTGTCATAGCGTGGCATGAACTTCGCTGTCTGCCCATCCCTAGCTTGCATGTAGTCGCACCTCCAGTTGACCATCGATAAGAGGACTTCTTGGCCAACTTCATAACGAATTTCGGGGGATCGTGAAATGTTTGCATGATGAGCTTGATCGATTTTTGCAGCAAGAAGGGCATCTTGAGCATCTGCGAAACATTCCTTGATGGTCTTCATGAATTCAAGGGCTTGGCTGAAGAAGGAGTCATCTAGCGACAAAGGGTTAAGAGTCGTGATGGGCGGGATTAACCGGGGGTGGTGTCCAGATTTGAGAACAAACGGAGTGTAGCCAGTTGAGCTGTTAACAGTGTTCATGATGTTGAAACGGACCTTCGGTAAGGCGCAGCTCCAACCCAGTTGGTTACAGTCGACATAGAAATGTAGGCTCTATATTATCGTCTTGTTTGTTTGTTCGGATGCTCCGTCGGTTTGAGGATAATAGGCTGTAGACATCTTGTGCTTAACTCCCGCTAGCTTCATCGTCGTCTGCCAGAATCTCGACATGAAAATCTTATCACGATCGGAGATGATTTCTTCGGGACACCCATTTTTGCAATACCATTTGTCAAAGAATAGTCATGCAGTTTCCTCAGCATCCATGTCCATCCGGCAAGGGATGAGTTGTATATCTGCCCCACTCCGGTCTGTTATCGTCAAGATGCAGTCGAAACCGTCATCCATAGGCAAAGGCCCAACAAAGTCCATAGCAACCGATTTGAAGCGGCCATCGGGTACAGCAAGAGAATGAAGAGGTCCAGGCAGTTTGGATGTTCTGGACTTGTTCTTTTGACATTTGGGGCAAGAAGGGATATAACCGGTGAACAAGTCTCATTGCACATTTGGCCAGTAAAACTCGTGTTGGAGGGATTCATAAGACTTCTCGCTACCAAAGTGTCTGAGGGTGTCATGAGCAAGTCGGAAGATCTGCTCCCGCAAACCACTATATTTAGGAATAATGAGGTGATCACCAGTGAAGAGGAGCCCATCACATCGTGAGATTCCAAGGTTGTTGCCCAGATTGTCACCCTTGAGGTCGTCAAGTAACCGCCAGCACCATGGATCAATCTTGTACCCCTCTTGGATATCAGAGATCAACGATAAGTCACTCGAGACCATCAGAACTGGGGCGATTGTCATTGGGGTGGCAGCATTTATGTCCCCTCTTTCCGGGAAATGGGAGAGAGCATCAGCGGCGGTATTGATATCACCACTGATGTACATTATCATCATGTCATACTGGGAGAGGAACTTCATCCATCGGGCTTGTTGTGCAGAGAGCTCGCGCTGAGTACCGAAATTCTCTAGTGTTCTATGGTCGGTAAAAACCTCAATCTTAGAACCCAGCAGGTCAGAATGCCATTTGCGGAGAGAGTGGATAATCGACAGTAGTTCCTGTTCATGCACGGAGTAACGGAGTTCAGCACCCTGCATGGCGTGGCTTTCGAAGGCGACGGGTCGAGCTGTTTCCCAGGAAGGCCCAAAGGAAAGGACACTCCCGATCCTACGCTTGCTAGCATCACAGGTGACAAAAATCTTGTTATCGCCGGGGTTGGTATGATCAATAGTCGTCAAGCATTCACGGGACAATACCAAACATTTAACTTCATCGAACACGTCCTGATGGGTCCTCGTCCAAGCGGGGAACAAGCTATTGCATTCCTTCTTCATCAGAGGGCTCAGGATCAATGTGAATTCAGCAAGACGGGGGAGGAAGGTTGAGATATAGCGGACAAGACCCAGGAAACGCTGAACCTCAGTAGACATGCAGGGACGTGGCCAATCCAAGATCTTCTGAATCTTTGATTGATCTGCTTCAATACTCTGGGCCGAGATGTGGTGTCCTAAGAAATCTATTTTTGTACAGAACAGGTGTGTCTTCTTTGCTGAGCAGAAGAGCGAAGCTTTACGCAGGGCAGAGAGAACAAGGCCGACATTGACCTCATGCTCTTTGTAGGACTGGGACCAAATCACAATGTCATCGAGATAGACATGACAGATCCTCCCGATATGTTCCTTCAACGCCATCATGACACGTCGCTGATGAGTCGCCAGTGTGTTTCGGCACCCCATAGGCATGACAACCCATTCCCAAAGGCCGAAGGGTGTAAGGGTAGCGGTGTATTTAACATGGTCAGGGTGGACAAGTGTCTGGAAGAAGGAATTCGTCACATCAATTTTCCCCCAGATTTTTCCATTGGCACAGTCAGCGAGGATATCGTTGATTCGCGGAAGTGGGAAGGCATCTGGTACAGTGACTTTGTTCAGGCGATGATAGTCAACAACCCAACATGGCAAGATGGAAGGGTCGGCTTTGGGGATAATGAAGGAAGGGGATGAATAAGGCGATGATGACGGTCGAATCCGCCTCGTGGCAACGTGTTGGTCAATGAGAGTTTTCCAAGACATGTAGTACTTCCGAGGACAGGAGTAAGGCCGGGAGGTAGCAATTTTGAACCGGGCAAGACTTCAATATAGTGGACGACATCATCAGGGAGATTCATTACATGAGGAATGTCAGATGGAAAAATGTCGTGGAAGAGCTTCTTGAATTTTTCATCCAACTTGTTCAAACGGTCAAGCTCAGCGAGCTCCAAGATCCGAGTCTTAATGGCACTGATGAAGTTAGGCCTGACAGTAGTGAACGCAGCAAGGCACCCGAGGAACCGTGCCGGGTTATCAGCGAAAAGTTTGTTGAGCTCGTTGTGGACGGCGATACGTGAAGGTCATAAGTCGGCATGAGCTCTCCGGATTGCATTACGCTCCAATTTGCGGCGAAGAGGAGGGAACACAGGCAGGGAACCTTTGAACGCGAGAGGATTGGAAGGGGAATTCAGGAGGTCATAGCCATCATCTTTGCAGACCGCGGTGTTTTCATCGACATCAATAACAATTTTATTCAACCAGAGGAAGTCCAGGCCTAGAATGATGTCTGCGTGGAGTCCAGGTACAATAGTGGCGTTAACTACGCACGAAGTCCAAAGCCGATCAGGAGATAACAAGTGCAGTCTAATGTATTTGTCCAAAACCTGTTCCTCAGCTCCAAAAGCGCCAGAAATCTTGAGAGGAGAATGTCTTGAGCGAGGGACGAGGCCATAAAGCTCAACTGTATCACTAGAGATTAAAACTGGGGGAGACCCTGTATCAATGAGGGCATGTATATCAGTCGGCGCACAGGTAAAGGGTGCGTCGATAAGACAGGACCACCATATATGGTGGGAAGGGGGAGGGGACAGAGACAGGGATTGGAACGGGGACGGGAAGGGAATAGAGGAAGGGGACGGGGACGGGGGCAGGGGCGTAGCACAGGGTACGCACTCATCATAGAAAACCGGATCCTCGTCATCGGAGAATTCATGCAAGATGGTGGCAATTGTGGTGGTGGGGATTTGAGAGGAAGAAGCAGCGGGCGTGGAGCTTGAGTTCCTGTTTTGCAGGGTGCATTGCAAATCATCAGCCGAGCAGTTCGTTACAGCATCTTGGGTCGGGCGAGTGGCGGGGCAATTGATCCGGAAATGTCCAGCAAAGAATTCACGGCATTTGAAGCAACCTCTGTTGGCGCGCAGCAGATCCCGCTGTTCATCAGTCAAGGGCGGAATGTTATACCAAACTTCACTGGGGCGGAGACGCGGCCCTGGAGAGGCAGCAGCGGGAGGAGCAGATAGGGAGGGAGGAACGGGGTGAGAGGGGCCAGGACCTGGGCGGTTTTCATTTATATGCTGGACAAGAGCCGAGATCCATCGCTTGCGTTCAGAAGATAGATGGTCCTCGATTTCACGAACAGTGTCGATCCAAAGTTCAGTGTCATCCATTCCTGAAAGAGTCTTCTGTTCACCATCATGGTAACGGTATTCCCTGCAAAGTTCGTCAGACATGCGAGCTTCAACATGGGACTTGAATCTGCGATCATCTACAAACTCAGGATGTTCCAGGCCAATTGATTTGTTAGCTTTGTAACCCAATCAAGGAAGTCGACACTGGAAGGCTGGTCATTCTTTACACGTTTCATGAGATCGTCCTTCCAGTCGGATTTCAGCCATTTCCTCCTGATTTCCATGACAAAGTCGTCAAAGGAGAGCACACACAAATGCGCGTGGTTGGAGCGGAGCCAGGGACGCATGCGCATCACACGGATGGTGTAGATAATACATGAGACCTGTTCAGAGGCAGAGATCTGACGGATGCCGAAGTACGTCAGGCAATCGTCTACCCAGCAAAGAAGGGCATCCAGCGTGAGTGAAGACAGGGAGATCGAGGGAGCATCACGAGAAGAGGAAGGGGCGGCGGAAGATGAGGACATTCTAGGGTTGAGGGCAACAGGAAACAAGCCAGAATCAGAGTCTGAGTCGGGAGAAGCCGGTGTGATGGGAATCGGGGAAATGGTATGGACAATTACGGGATTGGGCATGTTTATAGGACCAGCGATGTGATCGGCAATAGCAACAGGGGAAGAAACAGGGCGAGACAGACGGGGAACAGGGGAGCTGGAGGTGGAGTTGAGTTTGACAGGAGGAGATAAGATGGGGGGGGCAGTGTGAACTTCCTGAGAGGCTATATGCACGTCTTCAGTGCCTGTATGTGTGTCCTCGGTGCGTGTATGTGTGTCTTGGGGTGCTGGAGACGGAGTTCCAGGTGGGGAAGGGGTTGAGGCTGTGGGAGACTTGGGGCTTGGGGGGGAAAAGGAGCCGGGGTGAGGATGGTCCGATTGAGGGCTTGTGGGGGAAAAAAGGGAGCCAAAAGCTGACCGTACTTGAGAGGCGATGGACGAGGAAGACTCGGTTGATGGTAACAAAGTGAGAGAGGAAGTGAGGGGTGAAGGAGGAGAGTCCAGGTTGGGCGTGTTACAGTGATGGCAACGGTGACAGGAGATGACAGGGTCGTATAGACAGGGAACGGAAAAGGGTCAGGACAGGTTCTTCGAGGGATGATAAGACGACGAGTCTTCGCTCAAAAGTGTAACCTGACTCAAAAGGATTGGGCCACTCAGGAGGACGGGGAACTGAGCGAAGAAGGTCGTTGTATATGGAAGAGACAAAAAGTGAGTAAAGTACATGGTTTTGTGGTATATATGTAAATCTAAGCATCATGTGATCGTGTGCCTGATGTAAGCAACACTTACAGCATCTTGCAAACCTCTCTCTCACCTAAATGGGGGAATGTGGCTCAAAGATGTAGGACACTCCTCATTTCTCACTGCTCAAATGGTACGAGGCCCCACTAGTCACGCACTTATTGGGCATTATAGACACCGCTTCAATATTGGAGACAAAATTGAAGCATGTCTGCACTGTGAAGGAGGGCCTCCTGAGACCTTCCATCACATACTATACCGATGTCTGAAGCACCCTACAAGGCCTCCAGATGCTTCACGTTTCTCAGAATTGTCCCCTCTGTGGGATGACTTTGGGAAATTCACTATGGACAATCCAACAGCATTTGCCTTTAAGGACAGTCCCGCCTACAGTCAAACTGTGGACGACAGTACCCGAAAGGTCGCGCGCTGGGCTAAGGTTGCCCCCACCAGCACGCATACCCAAAAGGCTAAGTTGCAGGTTCGCCCATCAGGAGGCAGGGCATTGCCACCTAGAACTGTCCCCATAGGCCACGAACTCTTCAAAAGAGGAGTGCGTGGACAAATCTCACATTGTTCAGAAGCATTAACTTCTGCACATGTTAACGTGTTTGTGTTTCACAAACCCATCAACCCACATGCAAGGAATAACAACACATGCAAGACCGGACCTATGTTTGTGCCCATTAGGGATAATTAGATGTAGTTTACTATGTCAAGCAGACTGTTTAGAGTACACTGCTATATAAATTGATGATATAAAAAAAAAAAAAAAAAAAAAAAAAACATAGTCGACAACCTATATCTCTACCATCACATCAGCCCTGATCCGACCCCTGGCATCATTCTTGACCATTTTTCTGTGATGGGACCTGGTGTCAGATCCGTGTTGTCAGAGATAATAGACAGCCCCTTCTTTCCCGCCTATTCTCCATGGGGACTCATCTCCTGATGAGATTGCTCTTCATGGCACTTGGTGGCATGCTGATGGTACCAAATGGCATATTCTCCATGGTTGTTTGGGTCCTGGACCTGAGGCTTTGGTTCTCCTGCGACAAGATGTATCAGATTTTCTCCAAGTCACTTCCAGGGATCTGTTTGCTATACTTCTCCGCTATTATGGGGGTGGAGATAGTGAATGACAAGGGTTTTCTGCAGGTAGAAATCTCCTACCCTTACCCTTACCCCTGAAAACTCTTACCCTTGGCCATGGTACGGGTTTTCCAGGGGTAAGAGGACGGGTTTTTGTGATATGGGGAGGAGGAGGAGAACATCATCATGGCACATGTAATTCCCATCCCCCTGGTTATTTCTTCAGTGAAAGTATACTATAGAATGCACTAAAAAAAGACAAGAGGGATCTGTCCTATGGATGTGGTGTAATTGTAGGTTTATTAAAAAAGCGAGGTATGAGGAGAATATATCTGCTTCATATGATTAAACCATTCAACTGCCTATTCCCTCAGCGAGAGGCATCTGATACACACATATATTCGATGCATATACTAACAATAGCCCTTTACCCCATGGTTCCCATGTTATAAGGTGTTCTATTGATATTATGAAGGATGATGAGAACATGGTAGTTTGAAATGATCTAATTATCATCAAGCTTATTCCTGTGGTGGAAAATATTATTTTTATACATAGATAAGATGTGGGTAACAATGAGGGGCATCTGGTTTATGACCCTTTTACAATCCATTTGCTGCAGTGTTAATAATCTGTGAGTGCTATCACTTATTATACTTATTATTTTGTAATCACACATGAAGAAACTATATTCTTTCCTGTGAAAATATCATTGAATTAATTGAAAACAGGTCTAAAAACCAACAGATAGTATTCAAGAAACTGTAGAAGCAAACTATCTTTGACATCAGTCATGATGTGGTTATATTTGATCAGATTCATGCCCTCCATACCCTCCACAAGAGTAGGGGATTTTTGGAGGGTAGAAAATTCCTACTCCTTACCTCTACCTCTACCTCTACCCTCCAAAAATCCTGGAGGTTTGGGCTACCCATGTCATTCACTAGGTGGAGACCATGGATCTGCTTCAGTGATCAAACAGTATATCTGCGGTCTTATTTGTGGAGTTGGCTGGGATGCTGTAACCAACTATGTGATGGCTTGGCATGGTGCGCTCCGTTGGCTTGATGGTACCTCTTGGGATTTCACAGCCTTTGATTGAGTCTGGACCTTTGTTGATAACCTATCTATGTCCAACGCTTATCAATCCTTGCAGGAATGGATCGATGACAGTTTCTCCTCCATGCCCCCCATCTTCCCTGAATTTGAAGACATCGTCACCACCATCATCAACGTCAACGTTCAGCACCATCACCCCCTCACGTTATGTCCTCCTGTTGCCACTGTTATATGCAGGACTCCCACTCTTTTTGTTTCTATGACTGTCCCTGCAAATTCGCCCACTCCTTCTACAGCACCGCCTTGGGCCACACAATCAAGACCTGTTGGGAACCTGGTGGTGGGAACGTTGGCAGTCATGAGAAATTTTTTTTTTTGGTATCAGCAACTTATATAGCGGTGTACTCTAAACAGTCCACTCGATATAGTAAACTACATCTATTGGTCCCTAATGGGTTGGAAGAATGTTCCAAATTTGCGTGAATTACCCCTCGCACATGGGTTGATGGATTTGTATAACACAAATACATTAACATGCGCGGTCATTAACATGGCCAAGCGATGTGAAATGTGTCCATATATACCACTTTCATGCAATATATGACCTATGGGGACAGTGCCTCTGGGTAGTGCCCTACCCGGAGCAGAGATGTTTCCATCTCTGGCCTTGGCCCTTCGAGATTGTGCTTTGGCGGGGGCACCCTTTGCCCAATGCCCGACTCTCCAGGTACTGTCGGCCACAGTTTGACTGTGATAGGGACTGTCCATAAATGTATAAGCACCTGGATTGTCCATAATAAATTCTCCAAAGAAGTCCCAGTATGGGGTTTCTTCAGAGTAGGTTGGCATGTCTGGAGATCTTGTTGGGTGCTTCAGACATTTATATAAAACATGGTGAAAGGTCTCAGGAGGCCCTTCTTCACAGTGTGGACATTCTTCACATTTGTTACCAACGTTGAATCTGTGTCTGTAATGACCAATAGAAGCATGGCTGGTAAGGCCGCGTGCCATTTGGGAGGTGAGGGATGAGGAATGACCTGTGTCCTTGAGCCAGGTTCCCCCATTTAAGTGGGAAGGATCCTTGCATTTGGCTCTATTGTGGCATAGCCTATTGGCTGACCACCTAGGGTACATAAAGAATTGACTGATGTATTGAGAGAGACGGAATCTGTTACTCCAATCGCTCATGACATCGTCAGTAATTTGCTTTCTGGAGAAGGCAATAGATCTCAATGCAGAGTGACCACACTCAATTTTGGTAGAGGTGGCCAGTCTGTGAATCAATCGATGTGGTTCAAACACATAGTCCTCGCAGTCGGAGACGTGATGAAAGATAATCCTTAGTTTGTCATTCTCCTCCATCCATGGAGTGAGAGTGTATAGTATTTCTAGTGCATAGCATTGCGCTGAGTGGATGGATGGGTCCAACGAGTGTTTGATGGCATTCATGGAGTCCGAAAAGACATGTATTTCTTCCATGTCTTGGATGGGATCTACGGTATCAGCAAGGGTACCAAAGGCACCTGCGATGGCCGCAGTTTCTGTATCATCAGACGTGGAGAGTCCATTGGACTTCCAGTCTTCTGTGCATTGTCCTGTGTGCCAGACACTCCAAGCGGCAATGGCTTGGTGTCCAGTATGCAGAAGGGGAACAGACACGTCAGCTACTAAGGCTGCATGTGTGTTTAGATTTGAGGAAGCATCAAATGCCTTGTTTAGAGACATAAGACGTTTTTCTTTAGCTTTGGCTTATTCTTTGGCATTTTTGCCACTAATGAGAACGATATCAAATGATATATGTTCCTGGAATCTGTCAAGGAGGTGGGTTCCAGGAGCGTTGAATTCATTAAATGGAATAACGTCGATTGAGACCAATTTTTCATTGGCCCACATATCGATGAGAGGGGACTTGGCTTTTTTGCTAAGTTTGCTGGGTAGATACGAGACGTTGCATGCTTGGTTTTCACCAGCAGCCACCATACATGTAATGTGCGAATCAGCAAGTGTGTGCATGCAGATATGGTTTCGGTAAATTAATTTCTGGATTTGGAGGTCAATCGGAATTAATCCAGCCAGGGATTCAGCTGCTCCAGTAGGAGTGGTCTTGAATGCACCCAAGATCCATGTCGCAGCGCGACATTGGACCTTGGTGAGTTCTTTCATGGTTCCCTTGAATCGGGTTATGAGAAGTTCCTCACCAACAATCCAGAGCTTGCTCACCCTCACATGAATCTTGCTAGTGATACCCATGCCATCCCACCTGATCCACTGAGCCCATTACAACCTAGTTCACCTCAGGATACATCTGTTCCTCCTACTGATACTACACCAGATGTAGCACATGCACATGTAGCATCCAACTCTGTTGAATCCAGCCTTCTTTATTTGTGTGCTGGGTCCTCCCATAAGCCTAACTCTCTTTCTCCATATCTGGCTTTTAGACAACTGACTTGTTTGCCCTGGCATCTTTTTCAGCACAGTTCAACATCATCCTCGATTCAGGATGTACTACCCATATCATCCACAATTGGCGGTTTTTCTGGACATACAATCCTGCTCTAGCCACTCCTGTGGGTACGGTGAATTGTGGGGTTCTTAACACCCTGGCTCAGGGTGAGGTCCATTTCCGTGCTACAGTTGGCAGTGTTGAACATATGTTCTGTATGAAGGACTGTCTCCACACTCCTGATTGCCCTGTCAACCTACTATCAGTTGGCATGATGGCTGAGAAGCGCATATGTATTGTCTTCAACTTTGGCATTACGACTATTCATTTCCCTTGAACCTCCCCTGACAATATCTTGTTATCTGCTTCTGTGTCCCACTGACTGTCCTTTCTCCAATGCAACTTCATCTTGCCACCTGTGGCCAGTGTTCCTGCTTATGATCTTAGCTCTGCTATTGTCTTCCCAGTTTTGCCTACAGCATCGTCTACCTTGTTTTTTCCTCACACACTGGTAGATTCTGATCTTTGGCACCACTGCTTTGGTCACCTTGGCATGGACACTACTCGGAATGTCTTGACAAAGCCTTATACTATGGGCATCGACTATGACAGGCACTTCACGTATTCCCACTGTGTTCCATGTATCATCAGCAAGCATCCCCAACAGCCTTACACTCACCTGGGCCATCGTTCCTCCAAGGTATGCGACCTCATTCACATGGACACTTGTGGTCCCTTTTCTGTCCTGTCACCTTGGGGTACCTCTTTATTCATTGTTTTTCTGGATGATCACTCTAACTTTGGACATACCAAGCTGTTGGCCAGAAAGAGTGATGCCTTTGCCACCTATTTGTCTGTTGAAGCATGTTGGGAATGTAAGTTGGGTAATTGTGTCATTGACATATGATCCGATGGGGTTAAGGAGTTTGTGGAGGGTGTTTTTGGCAACTACATGACTAAAAAGAGTATTGCTCATCAAATTGCTGTGCCATATGCTCATGCACAGAACAGTAAAGCTGAACACTATGTTTGACCTCTTGAGGACACGGTGCAGACTCTTCTCGCTGATTCAGGTTTATCTCTGAAGTTCTATAGCGACACTGTTCTCACTGCTCAGTACTTCCAGAATCGTCTGCCTACTTTGACACTTCTGCCTGCCCTATGAGGTCATGGAGGGCTCCATACTGAATCTATCTCATCTTTGTGTATGGGGGTGCCAGTGCTTTGTTGCTATCTCTCCTGAATGGCACTCTAAGGGTGATCCCTGATGTTTTGAGGCTATTTTTGTGGATTACAAAGATGATCACATTGGCTGGCAGGTACATGACATGAATGGCAAGTATTCCTTCACTCGGGACGTTATCTTCAATGAGAATATTTGTGGCCAACTCAAGCATCCACATTTGACTATTCCTCTTTCCCTGACCTCCTTTCCTGTTGTCTCTGTTGAATCCCATCCTTGTTGTCTTCTCAATCCTACTGAATGTGGCCAGATGTGGCCGGATACTGTCCACGACCGCAACAACCGACTCTTACAACTCTGCAATTACTGAAGTGCACTGGCCCCCTCTTCTGCTTCTGGGAGTGCCCCTTTTCATCTGCAATAGTCTCTTGTGGCTGTCGGCAACCTCATGTCCTTCATGATTCTTGCTGAGTTCGCTGCTTCTCTTGAACATTCTACTATTCTCAATCAGATCTCTTTGCCTGTGCATCCCAATTCTTTCTGCTTGCCCAAGATATTTGATCTATCTAAAGCACCTCTTACCTATCAGGAAGCAGTAGCCCATTTTGATTCCAATGTTTGGCACATGGCCATGAAGCATGAGCTTGACACTCTACATGACTGGGGGGTTTTTTGCCCAATGACTTTACCTACTGGTCGCAGGGCTATTGGTACTAGATGGGTATATGCCTACAAGCTACACCCCATGGTTCTATTATTCCAGGCAATAAGAAAGCTCACCTAGTTGCTCAGGCTACAGTCAGCGCCCAGAGGATTTTGGTGAGACTTACGCACCTGTTGCGAAGATAGCCAGCATCCATATTGTTTTTGCCCATGCAGCTGCGAATGATTATGAAGTATTGTGCTATGATGTCAAATCTTCATTCTTGCATGCCCTTCTGTCTCACCAGGTTTATCTCAAGCAGATCGAGGGTTTTTCAGAGGCAGATGCAAAGACAGTTTATCTTGTGTTGCATGCGATCTATAGTCTTTGACAATTGTCACACAAATTCTACTGCTTGTTGTGCAAAGTCCTAGAAGGTATGGGTTTGGTGTGTTGCAAGGTTGATCATGCCTTGTTCTATAGTTGGTTTACCTCTTCTCCTCATCCATTGATTCCTATAACGTTGAACAGCGATGACCTTGTCATTTTCATGCCCATTCACATTGACGATGGCCTTGTGGTGACCAATTCACTCCCTCTGTACCAGTGGGTTTTGGCTGAGATGAACAAGCAAATCAAGGTCAATGATTTGGGCACTGCTTCCCTCTACTTGGGGATCCGGATCGACCATGACTGTCCTTCTCGTCACCTTTGGCTCTCACAGAAGTATGTCATCACTGTTAAGACACACTAAAACCAAATAGGTCTTTCGTGGGCTTACAAGAATAACACAAGGAAAGGAAAAGGGAAGTCTATATTGACTAGGGCCCTCACACTAGGTTATAGTGGATAGCTTAAGAGAATACGACTAGAGTTACAGGTTTTGTGCTACTCTATATGTACTATACTAGCCAAGACTTATCAACCAATAGGATATGGTCCAGATATCCTCCAATAGGATGTGAGCCAGAGATAAGAAGATAAGAAGATAAGAGATAAGAGATAGCCAAACAAGGACAAACAAAGATAAAATGAAATGAAGTCAGATTTATGTTGTTGACCTTTTATAATATCGTCCACAAAGCCAAACAATAACAAACAGGGACAAATTGAAAAATAGTTGTTAAATGACTGTTCCATAACAGTTATCTCCTCTTCAGGTTTGTGTTACTCCCTCTTTAGGTTCTGATTATATAAGAAGCTAGTGCCATTCCATAACAATCACTGACCTCCTTACTACATATAACCTACTTGACACACACACATCGCCGGTTCCTCTCCATTACAAGCTTCATGAACTCCCTCCTGCATCTCCAAACTCACTACCAGATGTTGTGGATGCTGATGTTAAGGTTCATTATCAATGCCTAGTTGGGTCTCTCCTCTATCTCGTGCTCTGTATAAGACCCAACATTGCTTATGTGGCTATAGCTCTTGGCCAGTACAATATGAATCTGTCACGTGCCCATCTTCTAGCCATTAAAGGAGGTCTATGCTATTTACTTGGCACTCTTGACTTTGCCTTGGAGTATAACTTCACTCAGTCGCCAGGTGGACCTCTATTGTTGGTATTTCTACTGAGCAACTGTGCGTTTACAGATGCTGACTGGGCCACTGACAAGACCAATTGATGTAGCATTTCTGGCTTTGCCTTCTTCATGTTTTCTTTGTTGGTCACTTGGTCCGCCACCAAACAGTGCACCACTGCTCTGTCATCGACTGAAGCAGAATACATGGCATTGACTTATGCTTTGAAGGAGGCGCTCTGGTTGCATCTATTACTCACCACTCTTAAGATGCCACTACCATGACCTTTCCCTCTCCTGTGCGACAATCAAAGTACCCTGAACATTGTGAATTCTCTCTCAATATCCTCTCACTCCAAGCACATCGATGTTCAGTATCATTTCATTCATGAGCACCTACTATCTGGTTTTTTTGTGATGACTTGGATCCTGACTATTGAGATGACTGCTGACATTGTCATGAAACCTCTCTCCCCTGTATTTCATGTGAAACACATACCATCTCTTGGTCTTGTACGTATTCCTTGATACTTACTTATATTTTTCCTCTCTCTCTTTCCTTGTCCCTTTTTCTTGTCCCTCCTGCTCTGATGGGGGTGTGTTGGCCTTGTTTGTCATCACCTTCAGGTCACAGTTATGTGTCTTTACTTATATATACATGATCCCATGTTTCCTTGATCTCAGCTGTCTCTTCCTTCATCCCTGACGCTGAGGTCATAAATGCATATACCTTTATCACTCTCAATCACTTACTTATGATTGTGTAGTTGATCATTCATTTCTAGGTATCTGCAATACACAGCCATCTCTTCCTGTTGGATTGTAATCTGTCACATGACTCACATTGGTTGCATGCCATGTTTGCAAGTTGCTTGTCTTCTGGGTGTTAGTCCCAGGGAGAGTTGATACTGCAATTAGTATTGGATGCTTGTGTAGTA
>Ga0307516_10005453_pt1 | contig 15209 bp, 18 predicted proteins | sample 19_EM_MG_FD_203310 | JGI IMG/M metagenome (GOLD analysis project Ga0307516, IMG submission 203310) | Populus trichocarpa ectomycorrhiza microbial communities from riparian zone in the Pacific Northwest, United States - 19_EM | ecosystem: Host-associated > Plants > Roots > Unclassified | place...
TTTTGTTTCTTACGCTGCTTTTTGGAGCTCAGTGCTCACTGGTTTCTGAACACCGCCTCAGCATGGGGATAACTTGAATTTGCCTTGAACGAGTCGTCATCACCATGTGTAGCAACCTCGTCGTGGAGGTCTTTGTCTCAAAAAGGGTTTTCGCCGCAGGCCATTTCTGTTTCCGCCATGGCCGCAGGACCAGATGACCTGCTAGGGCGTCACACTCAATATCATATATAACCTCCCAGCAGCTCAAAGGCACCCCCCGTGCCCGTTCTTTCTCCCTCTAATCTCCCTCATCGTCATGGCTCCCAATCCCTATGCCCCAGACGAGGATCCCAACACCTTATTCTTGGAGCGCACCTTCGTCGCGGGTGATTTCATTAGCGGCGTAGGATACGGTATGCATTCAAGTGCCAGTGATGACATACCCTTAATCATCATCTTTCTCGGCAGGGATCCAACTGGTCCTGTACGTATCCTGTGCATCGTACCTCTGGAAAACAAGAACGGCTCAGTCAAAGTCGATGTTCCTTCTGGGTTATATTACCCTCCTCCTCTGCATCGAAACCATTTACGAAATCGTGCAAGCCCGCACGGTGCAAGTTGTATACGTCGACAACCGCAACTACCCAGGGGGGCCATGGGCCTATTTCATGGCAACACAAAACCTTCCCATCAATGTCGTGTTCTTGGCTTCTTATTTTGCTGTGACCTTTCTATCCGACTTGCTTGTGGTATGCATTTCACCCCAAACAATAAGACCGTGTTCTGATGTCCTGCGTTCAGTTGTGGAGATGTTGGGTCATTTGGGCTGGTAATGGGAGGCGGTCTGCGTTTCTCGCGACATCGTTTCCTGCCCTTATGCTTCTGGCATCCTTCGGTAAGCGCATGCTTGTCTCAAGAAGCTGGTCTTATAATAAAGCAACTGTGTAAAGTAATGGGCACGCTTTGGACCCTCCAATCAAGTCAACCAGGACTTTCATTCTACAGCGCTCTTCCGCTTGCTTACGGAACAGCCTACTACGCAATTTCGTTGGGCAGCAATGTTGTCTTGACCATACTCATCATGGCCCGCCTGCTGATTTATCGCCGAACCATCACGAAAAGCATGGGCTTTTCGACGGAGCACACGAGAGACTACACCTCGTTGGCCACCATCGTCATCGAATCGGCATCGCTTTATTCTGTCTTTGCGATCCTCTTTCTCATCACATATGCCATCAACAATCCCATGAACCAAATCTTCCTTGGCATCGCAAACCCTGCTCAGGTCAGTACATATTCGATTTCTTCCGTTTTTCCACTGAAATCTTTCATGCTGTGCAGCAAATTTCCAATTACCTGATTATCTACCGTGTGGCCCAAGGCCGTGGTTGGCGCACCACCACAGCAACAGCAACGAAAGCCACGACCATGGATTTTGCCGTGGGGCAACACTCTGAGCCGGAGGAGGAGAACAGAGGGTTTGCGGGCTATCAGACTGAGATTCAGGAGAGAAAACTTGACGGTCAAAACCATCCATTCCCGTCTAGTACGACCGTAGTTCACCATAATTTGTGATACGAATCTAGTATTTTTATCTACGACACGAGAATCATGATACCATGGGACATCGGACGAGGAATGTCATGATTGCACAGGATTAGGGCACGACCGTCGGCAGTGCATTGATTGCTAGGTTGAACGGTCTTTAATCAATGCCGTCCATTTTTATTTTATTTTATTTTGAGTCAAATATTGATATCCGGTGCGCGGTAGCAAATGCTGTCCACGAACGTTGGTAAAGACGCGACGCGACGCCCCACGTGACTACCGCGTCATCAGATCACGTCCCCCAGGTTATTAAAAGCCAGGGAGGAAGGGTTGAAAATGTCCGATCCCTTCGAAGTTTCACACCCAGTGCAGTTCACGAAAGGCAACTAGACCCTAGGTTAATACCCATCATTACCAAGCCGTTGCCCGCACCTTCAGACCACATTGTCCCCCTACAGACCCCGGAGTGTAGATATGTCCCAAACTGAAGGCGCTGAGTCTGTTGACGAGCCTCGGTTTGAATACGGCGACGAATATGACGACGAGGATCAGTTGGGTGAAGTGGGTGAAGAGAGCGACGAGTATGATGTCGACGACCAGGTGCGGCGCCTGAGCGGAGGCTATGTGACCGGGGGATAACACTTCCTCCAGGGCGACGACGCGGAAGGAGAAGACGATGCCGAAGAAGACGAGGAAGACGACGCAGAAGAAGAGGCTCTGGCAAGTTTTCTCGTTTTCACTGACCCGTGCCAAATGCACTAAAGAGTTCGTACCAGAAACCAAGCTTGACTGCGATGTTGCTGTCCGGAACCGATGATGTAGGCCTTCTCTCTTCTGATAGTTTGTGGACAGGTCCTAATTCAGGCATGTTTCCGTAGCCAAATCATGTCGATGGAGAGGACGAGGAAGAAGATTTCTACGAGGAAGATGAAGGGGAGCAACCTGAAGTAGTGGCAGTTGAGCCACTGACGAACGGCAAAAAGAGGCCCAGAGATAGTGTCGTTGAAGAGGGCACCGAAGATGCAGACTCGGAAGAATCAGATACGAAGAAAGTCAAGGTCTGAGGCTGAGACTTTGTTGAAGGTTTCTGCGATCGCTAGGGAGACGGGATTATCTTGCTGTCGATTTATTGCTTTTTATAGGTCTTGTTTGTAAATGGAAAGTGTATTGGCTCGAATTCGAACATTGTTTATACTGGGATCTATCCTTGCAAAAGTATGCAAACGAGTCTTCGAGCGCTGAGTGGAAAGACACGATATATGTTTGGTTCAAGGGACAAGGAGCTCCGAGTCCCACGACCCTCCATTCGTATGCCAAAACCTTGTGCGTCGGTCGGGCACGACACCGAGCTCCAGGTAATCCACCTCTGTGGGATCTATGACGAGAAGGGCAAAGTTCTGCAGTGCGGTGGTCCAGACTTGCCTTGTTCTTTCGTCATCGCCGGCCTGGGGTTCCTCCAGTTTCTCAGGCCAGGACTTTGCCAACTCGTAATCATCTAGACGGCTACCTGGGACAGGTCGACACCAGGTAGCCTTCATGTGTTCACTGAGGCTGTTGAACACCGCCTTCCTTTTCTCTTCCCAATCAAAGCCTTCCGCACTCAGCGTGGCCAGTGCACTTCCCTTTGGCGCGATCTTGACATTGTGCAGAAAGTGGCGATAGAGATCGTTTGTAGGGGCGGGTATGATGCATGCTAGGCCAGAAATGCGGAATTGTTCCTGCGTACCCTCGATCCACCATGCAACTTGAACATGGGGATTGGAGATGATCTGGGATGTTTTTGGAGAGCGAATATCGGTGGTGGATAAGAGGAGAGGGAGAGAAGGGTTGGATGCGGGAGAGAGAAAGTCACGGAAGATGTGGGAACGAACATGAGGACGAGGTGAGGACGGGTCGATGGACGCGATTTGGATGACTGAGAGGAGGTTGGAAAAATGGTGCTTGATTCCGTTCAAGGCACATACCGACAGAGTGTTTGTATTCTCCGATGGCTTTCGCGATGGCGCTCTTCCAGTGGGGGTTTCCCATCAGCGTGGTCATGAATCAACTGCAGATGTGACGTCATACAGTACTGACCATCACCCGCTCTTCCATGTCCAACAAATCAAAAGTCGAAATTCCAAAGATCTACGAGGCCGAAGACCGGAGGTAAGCATCCCAAAAACCTACCACCCCGCCCATAATGACTGTAGTAGGATCACCGGTGACCCCGGGGAGGCCGTGTCTAGGAAACTTTCCGTTGATTTTGATCCCAAGTATGTCTATGCTGCAGGAGGGTTCTGCCAATCGTCCTAAAAAATTATGCAGGGACCATCATCAGACCCTAGGGGACAAGCTGGACACAATAAGGGAGCATCCCAACTTGGCTGAAGAGAACCGACAAACCGTTCGCAACCCGTTGGATCGAGCTCACGCACATCTACGTGAGCCATCCCGTGGCGCACAGATTGATGCGGAACTCTGGGAGGAGGAGCAAGAGATGTTGAGGAAGAAAGGGAAGTAAATGCTCCACCGAGGGGGAGCAAGAGATGTTGAGGAAGAAAGAGAAATAAATGCTTTACTGTTGTGCTGTAAGATACGCTGACTCGAAAAATTTATCCGACCGAAGTTCAACCAGTTGGCGTGCCTCATGATGGCTTCTCGCTGTGCAATCGGTGCTCCGAGTCACGAACGGGTCGTCGACCGACCCTGCGTGATGCGGAACAACTCCACAGCATCCATCATGACGATGAAATCCAGCCTCGACTCGGACGATAAAGAGCATTCCCTGGCATTCATAACAATTCGGCTGGTCACCAGAACAAGAATGGCTCTATTCCTGGTAGTAGCAGGTTTTGTTAGTGGGGGATGAAAGCTACACGGATCAAAAAATCTAAGCGAGACGCGCGTGCACGTGACAGGAACGTACGCGGCGACGCGTGTGTAAGTTTGGTTGATAAATCAACCGTCCGTTCATAAATACGACGGTCTACGCGGTCTCGATTTCTCCCGCCACCATGCACCTCTCAAGGACCTCTTCCGTCGCCAGCATCTCCTCGTCAGAAGACACCGCAGCAAGCGCCCTCACCGTCTCGCGTCGCACCCGAAAACGTTTCACCAACGTCCAACTCACGCTCCTCGAGGATGCTTTCCACCAGAACTCCCACCCGTCTCGCGCCCAACGCGAAGCCCTAGCACTGCTCGCCGGAGTGTATGTAACACCCTCTCTTCCACTCCCTCCAAACATCATAATGACCCCCGGACTTTAGGGAGCCAAAGTCCGTGACCATATGGTTCCAAAACAAACGCCAGACGGAGCGCAAGGTTGCCCTTAACAATGCGAATAATCCCGCTCGTAGTACCGTTTCCCAGCCCACCTCATCTCCGATCACCAGCCGTACACCGTCGTCACGGCCCTCCCTCGATAGCGTCGCTTCCCGATCGGAACTCCGCATGGCGCCGCTACGCACCCCGACACGCAAGTCGGACCCAAGCGCGTCCCTTTGGGACAACATGGCCTCATCACCCGTCGCACCCGGCAGCCCACCCCTCCTCGAGTTTGGCATGTCGAAAAGGACGTTGGAATGGGCGTGTGCTGCTGCGCGACATTCCGAAAAGAATGGCTCGAAATCCTCGCGTCGTCGTCGACCGCGTACGACAAAGGAAAGGTCGGATTCGACCGACGAAGAGATGGAGGATATCATCACGCCGTCAGGTACCATGACTGCCGACGATATCAGGTGGACCACTCAACCCGATGGGGGGCTGACTGCATATCCACACGGCGTCCAAGACGACGATATGATGAAGGCGGCACTCACGCTATGCGGGTTAGGGCGGCATTCGCGTTCATCATGAGATGGGAAGGGGACGAGAAGTTTTATTTATGACCTAATTCTTATACAGCACCATGATCCCTCACGATCAGCAATCGCAATGAACAATTTCGGATACCCTCACATACTTTCATGTCTCGGAGAATGGAATATACATCTTAGACCCTATTTCATACTCTCTGGATTGCCCTTTCTCTCAAAGTTACTGTGGATAGCGGACTCAACTCCCTAATGTAATCATTGAAATACATATCCGAAAGTCCTTTAATTCGCATGAAAATTTCGTGAAAACCTATGAATACAGAAGCGGTGATTAGCGTGTACGCAATAACTCCCCCAGAAAAAAACAGGACAGAAGGGTCGTTCAAAGGCAGGTAAGACAAAGCAACGAGGGAGGCAACCGCAAAGCCTTCTCTAATCCACAACATCTAAAGGTTCCCCTATCGCCTGTAACCCACCTCTAAGATTCCGCACTCGATCTTCGACGATATCCAGGGTACTCAGGAGCTGCCCAACCTGTTCTTGCCAGCTGACACTCCCATCGCTAGGAGGTAAAGGCACCACAGATTGCCCACCAGCCACCCCCACCGCCTGACCTTTGGCGACTCCCAGCTCGTCCCACAGCGCAGTGACGACACCCTGCACCAACATTTCCCTCTCCCCTTCCCTCTTCAACATCTTCCTCTTTACCTGCTCCTCCCTGCTACCCACCAGACTGATCGTCCACAAGTTGCTGAACACCAGTCCCACAATCACAAAATACAATATCGTCGTCGACGTCGATTGCTCCCACGCCTCCTTGACGAGCTCCAGCGCGCCAATAGTGCTCTGCTTCGCGACTTGGTAGGCCCCCGAGAACGTCTCGTACGCCCATTGCAGACCGCGTCGATTCCGGTCGTACTCCCGCCGCTTGCGCTCTTCTTCCTCTGAAGGCGGGGTACCCTCAGGCCCGACAGGGGTCACAGGGGCAATTTCCCTCGTCACAGCCAAGGACACGGCTGCGGGGTCTACGCCTTCCGGCACGAACTCGGATGAATGCTCTTCGATATATGCGCACATCGCTTTCTGCAGCTCGTTGTGATAGACTTTTTGGCCGTCAATGGCTGATCTTTCAATTATCCCTGTCAAGGAGAAGAATCAACGAGGCGCTCCTTTCGTTTATGGAAAACACCCACCCTTGATGAAACTTCGGCCAGTCCATTCGACCTGCGTTGTGACGAGGATCTTTGTTGAGACGGCACTGGCCCACATGATACACGTCCTTGTTTTGACCGAAAAAACGTTGCCGCTAGGTACGTCAGGTGTCCGGGTGGTTGTGAGCATCACCAGATAATCGTCAAAGTCGCTATGCAAAGTCTCGTCCCGAATTTCGCACTTGGTTTGTTTAGGACCTAGACTGCCGTTCAAAGGCTTGATGTACGACATGTTTCGAGCGAGCAGTGTAGAACCAGGGTGGATCGGCGCCCAATCAGATATTTGGATGTCTAAGTCAAGTCAGTGGTGCTGTTCTACAAGGAATAGCAAGTTGAGCAAACTCACCGAGAAGCTTTTGGTTGACGGCCATAAAGTCTTTCATAAATCCACTTGCAAAAATCAGATTGTGGATTCGCTCAGGTGTGCCAGGAACCACAGCCTCAAGCGCAGTTTCACTATAATGCTCGCCGGTTTTTGCGCAAGCACACTGCGTTGCCATTCGCACCGGTAACCCCCGAGGTGTACTATCGTCATTTTGGGCAACTTGATCCACTGCGCGCGGGCCATACGGACCAGCGACGCTGGGGATGTTGGCTGCTTCATGTCGTTCAAGTTTCCAGATGTTGTAGATGACGTCGAATGTCGTGTCACGCGACAGAAAAGAAGCAAACGTGTACTTGGCTCGTCGCGTGGTGATCTGTATCGCGTTGGGGATGACGAATGCAGTCATCTTCTTCTCCAGGTTGGTTATCTCATTAATGGGAATCGAGAGCTCGAGGCACGTAAGATTTAGCTTGGTGATGGATGGTAAATACACGTACATCTGTGATCCATCCGAAAATGTTGGCGTGGAAGCATACATGGTTCTCAGATATGTAGATTCGGCCTTGGATGAGGATCTCTCTCTGTAGTGCACACCCGTAATCTGGCGATCAACGGCTGTTAGTCGCGCATTCCCTACAAGGTGAAGAAGAGATTCACCCTCTATAAGGTAATCTCCTTCAGGCACATTAGAGAAGAGTTCATGGAAATCAGCATTCCGCCTATTGCTTGCAACCGCAAATCCTGTGACTGGAATATCCTCTCCTAAATCTAGATCCATCAAATCATCCCCCGAGTCCGACTCTCCGCTATCATCCGAGGTGCTTTCCTCCAGTCCCGAGTAGTACCCAGGTCGGTCATCACCAAAGGGTTCAGAGTTGTTGTCACTATAAAGCGATGTGGCGGTGCGACTACGAGGCAGAGATACAGCCGAATGAATGGCTTTCTTTGACCCCATGGGTGAGCCTTCGGTTGATTTACTTTTTACGTGTCGAGAGGACACGTTAGCAGCAGCACTATAGGGAGGTGAGCCAGGTACTGACTGCTTGGAATTGCTGGGAGGTGAATTTCCCGTTGGAGTCGTATTTGCTGCTGCGGATAGATGGGCTTGCTGGCCCGCCGTAAGACTGTGATTCGCGAGTGAGAGGCTGGAGGCGGCAATGGCGCTAGCCAAGCCTGTCGGTTTCTTCGTGGTGGATGGGCGCCAGGATCGTTTCTTGCCCTTGTTCCGGCTAGTGGCGGACGCAAGGGAAATAGAATCGGGGTCACGTGGAAACTTCGCACTGAGATGAACAGAGTTGGCACTGGCTGCTGGAGTTGGCAATGGCGAAGGGTATTCTGGAGGAGAAGTACCGGTCGGAGAGCCGGCGATGGAGTCGGGAGAATTACAGAGAGGGGTTTGCCCTGCCGGTGCTGGTGCAGTGGCGGACCGGCCATGAGAAATGGTAATAGGGGGAGGAGGTTGTTTCAAGGAGCGTTTGGAGGATTGTTTGCGTACACCATTACCGGGAAAAAGAGATGACATAGCTGGCTCTGGCTTCTCGTGAGAAGTCTTCGTTCCAGACTGACGTTCCGCCGACTCAGTCAGCGTCGAGGGCTCTGATGGCTTTGGTGCTTTGGGTGTTTGTGGTCCACTTGTTGCGATGGTTGGAGTTGGGAGATCGTCTTCGTCAGCTTTAATGGATGTTTTGGATGGTGGTCTGGAAATGGTCCGACCTCGGGAACTTGAATTCGAAATGGTACGATTTCGAGGACCGGTATGATTAGCGTCCCCTGACACGGTATCGCGGTGATCCCCTGAGCTTTTGAGGCTGGTATGCGAGCTGCTAGCAGATAGACTTTTGTTGTCGGAGATGTGAGGGGACGGAGGTATAATGGTCACACTCGGAAAGGAACTACTGGTATCGGAATCGTGACCTGGGTCGTCAACGCCGTCGACGTTGGTGGTGATAAAAGTCGGGATGCGATTCTCTTGGTCTTGTTTTGGTGTCGATCTGGGGTTGGCCGTAGAGGGTCGAGGTGGAAGTGGGGGCGGTTTGGCGATAGATGGAGCTCTGCTGCGCGACTTTGCGGACGTGCTGGGTCTTGGGAAGTGTTCACCAGATCCGTCACGGGAGTGTCCTGGAGATGTTGCTCGAACAAGTTTGGACAGGAAGCTCGGGGCCATCACCGCCGTTCACGGGTTTCGGTTTCTATTCTCCGCCCTGCAGCTTCCCTCAGCAGCAAACTTATGTGCTAACGTATAGCAGGAAGAGAACCGTAGTGGGGGTGGAGATTGGAAAAATATCAACAAATCTTGAGCCACGTTTTTACAACTCTCCGTACAAAGCGGAAGCAGATGTTGACGCGCAAGTCGTCCATAGTCCCTACTATTCGTCTACTGGGTACCGCTGGCTATTATTGTAGTAAGATAGACATACTCAAGATGCTGTTGAAGCGACAAGGCGGACGGCTTCTGGAGCTCGCACACAACGCAACGTTTCGATGAAGTAACAGGTTACGGCAACTGAAGTGTCCATAAACGTCCAGATGGATTATTGCCATCAGCCTCGATTTCACAACGGCCTCGTCGTAGAAAGGCGGTAACTCGGTATGGGAGAATCAAGTACATTGGTACATACGACGAAATATTTCAGGTCTTCGACCTTTACGTCTATCTTTTTTTCAGAGGGTGGGCGAGCAGGAGTTGGAGGACATACGAACTCCAGGCTAGGCAATAGGATTCCAAACACGCGAGTGGATTGGGCTCACCTGACTTCCGAGACTGAGCGCAACAAGCATTGGCCAAGCCTGTGCGCTATGCGTATCATCGCTGCCAAACGGAGAGAGCTCCACATCTGAGAAAATCGGAAAGTGGGACTGTCGAATGCAACGATGAGCGTGCAAAGGTCACTCCATGCGGCATGTTCTTCGTCATTATTGTCCAAGATGGACAGAGCCATCGATGACGGATGATTGCAGTTCTTGTAGTGCCCAGGAGAGCACCCATTCATTCAAATACTCGAAGTGTCGAAACCGTAGAAGGAGATACGCAGTGATCTGAGAGATGGTCACGATGTCATGGTGCTCATGCAATACCAAATGCAAGTAGACGTACCCTGATAAGTCAAGGCAAAAGACACATTTGAACACCATCAAGCCGGGGTGGGCAAGGGGGCGGAATAGAATTCCTCAAATCAGCGCAAACAAGAAAAAACGTAGTGTTGGGAGGGTTGCCACACGACTATATGCGTCCGAAGACAACATACCTACTCGGAGTAAGCACCCAGGGGAACGGCGACAGACCATGATAGCCTGATCCCGTTCCGTAGAATCTTGAACCTGTTCTGTTCAGTTTTCTCTGAAGCATAGTGAAGGAAGATCTCGATGAGTATCTCGGAAGGAAGGGACTTGTGGGGTGCGATCGCGGGTTGAAGCCTGAAGTTTCATCATGTCTTCTATATAGCCTGCTTGTTTGAGAATATATTCTTGCGTGATCTGGATGTCGATAGTTTTGAGTTCACTTTTGATGTGATGGAGTTTTCATGTACGTCCAAGGATAATGATAATGATCAGCTCAGGAAGGTGAGTGTGGGTGAAAGAAAGGTGCGTATAACCTGCAGGTGCACGGATCGCGGTCGATATTGATGCAGACGGTGGCTTCCTCTGGTTCCTTCAAGTAAGCTCACGATGTAGAGTGCGTAATGCCACTTCTTACCTCATATATTCAGTGTCGCTCCGCTTCATCAGAGAACCGGGATTTCCGATATGACAGGTTTCGAAAGGTAAGCGAAGGTAAGCAAGACAGACTCGTCGGCTACCAATTCACTGATATTGGAACTTCAACTTACATAGTGCTGCACACTTTTCCTTTTCACTGGAACCTGCCCCTCACCGTCTTCTCTGGCTTTGCGTCACCGGGGGGTGTCTTTCAGGATTCTGAAAGGGCAAGTGTTCATATGTCGTATGAGCCAATACTATGACCTCACCCGTCAATTCTGAGTTCCGACCTGTAATTTAATTGTGAACTACATGAACTTGCAAGCGTGTTACGTACTCAGAGATTATGGTAGTGTATGTGGACGTGCCCACCTTCTTGAGCACCCTTCTTCAGTGGCTTTCTTTCCTCGGTCGGTCGAGAGGGCCCGCGCTGGCATCCCTTTTGGGCAACCGCGCTGGCGCCGAGCAGGGCTCACCGGTGACGGAATCCGACATGAGTTTTGAGCTAACATGAAAATGATGCACTTCAGCTCCGAGTCACCGGTGTTCAAAAGATTGTGCTGGCAAGAGCTCGTTTCAAACTCAGTCACAAGACCAATTACCTCACGAGTCACCACAACAAGAGCTCATCAATGTATCATGGCCACCAACACCGATGTTCAGCTCTGGATCCGTTTCTCTGGTGAATACCGGCTGGCACTCGCCATCCCCGTTGACAACTGCCAGGGATTCACATTGCATCCCCTCGCCTGGTTGCGCTTTCTTGGATATGCCATATATGGCAAAGAAGGCTACGTTTCGTGCGAACGCGATGGCGATGAAGTCGCAAATTATCGGCCTGGCGGCGGGGCTATCTTGCCTGGTAATTATTACTATATATCACCTGGTGAGTCATTCTAGGGAATCGGAACCTGTCGCTTATTTTTAATGATAGACAATAACTTTCGTTTGCTTGATCCAAAGGTGATGGACGACAGAACCTCCAACGCGTCGGACCTCTCCAGCCGCCGGGCCGAGTTCAGGGCGGATCTGATCGCTCGAGATGAACTTTGCGTGGTGACCGGAACACGCCCATTAGCTTGTACGGGGTGTCATATAGTTCCACATGCAAAGGGAGACGAAGTGCGTTCCGGAAGGCCCTTTGTATCGTTAAAATCGCTCATTCCAGACGAAGTATCTAAACCGCCTCATTATCCACCGGGAACAAGTCTTCGATCCGGCCCTTCAAAGCATCGATGATGGCCGAAACGGGATCCTGCTTAACTCAGGTCTGCACCCCGCATTTGGAACCTCCAAGGTCGCGTTTTTGCAGGTAAGCTACTCGATGCGGTTGTCTTCAATGTGATCGAGTTGAATGGGTTTGCTAGACACCGAACTTTGCAATGCAGACCAGCGATGTGCCTCCTAACCCGCGTTCCTCATCGCTCCTCAGCGCTGCTCAGCCAAACACGGGCAGTCGCCTAACGTATCAGGACTTCACATTCGAGGACCCAATCTACGACATCATAGCACCCCACAACGCGGACGTGAAGCAAAGAGATCATGCTGACTGGCCACCGCATTTTCTTTTTGATGTTTCCTATGGCTCTGTTGCGATGAAGACATGGGGAGCGAGTGAATTCATGAACTTCGCTGAGAATAATACCAAGGAATACCACTATCAAGACAAGGAGTATGAAGATAATAGTGACAATGACGACAGCGGCCCCGCTGCGAATGTTCGTAGGAAGGGGACAGTTCGACCTAAGAAAGCGGATAAGCATTCGCGGCCGGCGACCCAGCAAGCGAAGGCTGGAGACGGTCAGGAACGTGATTTTTTCGACCTGATTTTAGGATTGTGGGAATATGGTGGAAGGGAGGACTTACGTCGGGCACGTAGGATGGAGGACGAACGAATCCGGGAGAGTGTTCAAAAATGGTGTCAAAACCTGGTAGCATAATTCGTGGCAAAGGCCCCTTGCATGGACTGGTAACTGTACCCTCATACTTGTTCCCCATAGACACTACAGATTATTCTTAATAAGGCACAGGTAATTACATGACATTAGCCAGGCTAGATTCGGACAGCTTCTAGAGCTCGCACACAACGCAATGTTTCGGATGAAGTAACAGGTTACGGCAACTGAAGTGTCCATAAACGTCCAGATGGATTATTGCCATCAGCCTCGGCTTCACAACGGCCTCTTCATAGAAAGGTGGTAACTCTGTGTGTCAAAGATAGGAGAATCAAGGGCTCAACAACCATTGGCCAAGCTTGTGCCCTATGGATATCAAGGCTGCCAAACGGAGAGCGTTCCATATCTGTAAACGGCAAGCGGTACTGTCAAATATAACGATGAGTATACAGAGGTTACTCTAGGCGGCATGTTCTTCGAAGCATCGAAACTGTAGGAGATACGCAGTGATCTGAGGGATGGTCACGACGACATGGTGCTCAGCAATGCCAAATGCAAGTAGACGTACCCTGGTAAGTCAAGGCAAAAGACGAGAAAACGTTTGAACACCATCAAGATGGAAAAAAGGGCGGAATAGAATTCGACCCTCGCATCAGCGCAAACGAGAAAACCCCGTAAGTAAACGTAGTGTTGGGAGGGTCGCCAAACGACTATATGCATGCGTCCGAAAACAACATACCTAAGCACCCAGGGGAACGGCGACAGACCACGATAGGCTGATCCCTTCCGTAGATGACCTGTTCAGTAATCTCTGAAGCATAGTGAAGGAGGATTTCGATGAGTATCTCGGAAGGAAGGGATTTGTCAATGTCGACGTACTGCCTGTTTATTTTCAAGGCAGGCAAAGCACAGGCTCGTTCTGGTCCACTGGACAAGGCATACTTTTTTTGTCTTCGCTTGCCGCTGCCTAGCACTCCCTGTCATTCAGATCCCAGCTATCCACAACGAAACCATTTGAGATTTCTGCAAGAATATGAGGTTCTTGTTCAACTGTAAGGATGCATATGAATTACGTGATCGATTAGGCTACGTCACAACTTCACAATTGCTGTTCAAGTTGAACACCTCGAGTTAAGTTGTACGCGATTCGACGTGGTGAGAGTCGTGGATCACTTTCACAGCGAATCACTCGATACATTTCGAAAGAAACTGGTTGGTACTCTTACATAACACCAAGGTCCATTCTCCTAGAAAATGAGTGCTTCAGTTGGCGATTGTCGAACAGCTCGAAAAGAAGCCAACGTCTTAGACTTTGAGACAGAGGTATGGCTCAGTGTTTCCTGCGCTAGTTCCAAACTTACATGGTGTACAGCTTGAATCGTCCTTTAAGACAGGAATAGGGACGACCAACAAGATTCTCTCGGGACTACAACGGACACGCGTCCTCGATCTCTTGAAAGGCTCTGAATCAGAAATCCACAATCTCGATGCAGAAATCCTGCGAGTTCAAGGACATTTAGCGTCGCTACAGGCGAAGCGCGCACGATACGAGGCACATACGAAGAAGCTTCGCATAGCTGTCGCACCTCACAAATATCTACCACCAGAAATACTCGCCGAAGTCTTCCTGCGCTGCTTGCCTCCGGATGGGAGGCTTGGGATTTTAAGACGTTCTCCCCGCCCATTACCAGCCCCCTGGGTGTTGGGCCACGTTTGCTCCAGATGGAGACAGATAGCATTAGGAGAAAAGCGTCTGTGGGACTCTATCTACTACGAAGGGAATTCCCGGCGCCATGTAGTTTTATTAAAAGAGGCCTTCAAGCATAGTGGCCCATCATCGCTCCAGCTCGAGGCTAGGGAATCCGGAGACAAGCTCTTCAAACCCTTCTTTCGTGAGGTTGTCCGTCCCGAGTTACGTCGAATCACTTCCCTATTCCTGGCCATTGAAGAAATGACGTTTAAAGAATTTCTTCTACTCCCGTCAGGTCTGCTTGATGGACTGGAGTGCGTCAAGATTCACATCTCCCCTGGTGTTGGATACCGCTCCCTGCCCCCTGCCACCGTTTTCCAGAAGGCGCATCGTTTACGACGCGTTACTATCCCATTATTCCGCTGTCATTCCCCGCTAGATTTGGCTTTGCCCTGGGATCAACTCACATATCTGGCTCTCACAACTGAAGATATCGAGCTCACTGGTTTGTTGAAAGCCTTGAGTTTGTGCATGAACCTATGTGAATGCTACCTTTATCCATGGCCCGATAGTAAACGTCTGCCAGTCTTCCCTCCTGCCAGCATCCAACCTCCCCATCTGCGGAAACTAACACTTAACATGTCAGCGGCGCCCTTCAAGTTGTATGCCGATTATTCCGACCCTTGGCGTTCCCAAAGCTCGAGGAATTCGCCTTCGTTCTGTTGAATCCGTCAGAGGCCTTTTTGAAGGAACTCAGAGAGACCATTGATCGCTTGTCCATTCCGGATCTGCGTTTGGTGCTCCAATACCCCGGCTATAGAGGGGATGATATCCTGCGAATCGCTCATGCCTTACCCCCTTTGACGACAATCAAAGCTTACGAATGGATCTTTTCTGCTTCAATGATGGAGCTCATCGCTCAGGAAACGTGCTTCGAGACCCTCACCTCACTAGAGATTGTTACCGAAGATACAAAGGGCTTAGTTAACATGCTCAAGACACACTGGATGCGCGCTCGACAATCAAACAATACGCATACCGGGATATGGTCTGCGGCGTTCGAGACTC
>Ga0307516_10005454_pt1 | contig 15205 bp, 21 predicted proteins | sample 19_EM_MG_FD_203310 | JGI IMG/M metagenome (GOLD analysis project Ga0307516, IMG submission 203310) | Populus trichocarpa ectomycorrhiza microbial communities from riparian zone in the Pacific Northwest, United States - 19_EM | ecosystem: Host-associated > Plants > Roots > Unclassified | place...
GCCCAGACCCCGGCCGGCCGTGGGGAGCGGCGGCGGTAGCAAGAGCCCCGTCCGGACGGAACACGATGGGGAGAGGGCGTGTGGAGTTGAGGCGAGCGTGCGAGAGGACTGTCCCGGGGGGGGGGGGTGCATACCCGCTTTTCCGCGACAAAGACCGGGAGCAAGTGGAGGGCGAGTTCTTTCAGTCTTTCAGCACACATGCACTTGCAGACCTACGCGATGTGCATGCGCACGTCGACCGAATAGGAGAGATGTCGCCCCCCCCCCCCCCCCCCGGGAGACACGTGCACCCGGGCCGGGGCAAACGCGGACCTTCGTTACGCGCATATCGTCCGACTTCGTTCGCCCACATGCAAGCGGGCACGGACGTCGAGTGGGGCGGACAAAGGCTCTGTCCCGGCTGGCGTCTGGTGATCCGGCGAGACGGTGGGGGGGGTGGCGGAGCGGGCGCTAGTGGCGAGTGATGGGCTGTGGGGCGGGCACGGCAGATGACTATCGGCCGTGCGGGTTGGGATCGGGAGGGGGGGGGACGAACAGCGAATGGGGTTATTGGTCAGAGCGAGTGAGGGCGCGGTGCATGGGGCCGGCCGGCCGACCGACCGGCGGACCGGGGACGGGGACGGACAGCTGCAGGGGACGAGAGGGGCGGAAGGAGGTGAGTATAGTGATAGCTCCTGCGGCGACGGCGATGACATCGTCGTCACAAAGGCTGGGAAAGCAAACTGCATGGTTTGCTCTCCGCTTTCCCACCCACCCCGTGGGTCGAATATCGCCGCGCCTGTACAAAGGAATCTTGAATCCCTCTCCTCTCTTTTTCTTTGAATTTCCCCCCCCCCCCCCCCCCCCCACAAACGCCGCCCAATACCCTCTCCCTCCTGTTTCGAATGCCCGAACTCTCTCCTCCGGCAACTACTATCGCTGGAAATACCACACACAGCATCGCAGGACAGCCGGACCAGCCAAACCAACACCACCAGCACCAGCTCCTTCTGCGCCCCGCCAGCCATCCACCCATCCATCCAGACCGTCCGTTTGTCCGATACGCCTACATGTCGTCCTATGTTCTCAACTGCGGCGTGCTGGTGGTCCTGCTGTACGACGACGTCCAGGAGGCCAAGAGTCCGTGGGTGGCTCGGATAGTGGCCGAGCATCTGTGCGTGCTCGAAGAGTTTGCGGATCTGTGGAACAAGAACAAGTCGTCGAGCGAGAAGCAGCAGAGGAGCCAGTCGACCAGAAGCGGCGGTCGTCGGGGAGGAGGAGGAGGAGGCGGAGGAGGCGGACGCAATGTTGGGTTTTCCGGTCGAAAGCACGTTCTCCCAGCTTCGGTCCCACTTGCGCATCCGGCCGCCACTCTGGTCGTCAGGTCTGTTTGTTTGTTTGTTTGTTTTTTTATTATTTTTCTGGCTCAAACCCCTCCCTAGGACGTGGGCTGATAGCATACGGCCCAGTTCGCTGCACCACCGGAGCAACCACAATGCGCTGGAGCCCGAGCACATATCTGTGTACGTCTGCGGCGAGGAGGGCTGGACGGCGACGCCCAGACGGTCGAACGCCTGCGTGCACATCTACTCGCACAATGAGGATCCAGCGAGCGGCTTCCAGGCGTTCTGGATGAAGAACACGAACTCGAATTCGTTCAAGAGTGCTATAGTTCAGTCAAAGATCCAACGAGCTTTGTCCAACCGGCACGACCTTCCGGCCAAGCACTGCACCCTCGCGTCCGCGCTGACGCCCAACATGCAGGACGTGATTTAAGGGGGGGGGGTAGGGAGAAAAAAAAGAGTCGGTTCTGGTCCCTTTCTCCCCCCCACCGTGTCAGCGATGCGCTTGCCTGCCTGCGGATTGGGTCTTACTGACCCGAAGTCGGGGCTGCTCGGTTGGCGACAGTCGCAGCGCCATCGTCGTGCCTGCCAATATGCCTGCCAATTTCTTTCGGATCGAATCGTCGAGACGACCCCAGTTGTTCCCGATTCCTTTCCGAGCCATCTTTTCGGTACATATGTACGACACTTTTCGCCATCTCGGACTCTGTAATGTCTAGTTCTGTTTCGTTTCGGCTGTTCCCCTCCACCTCGGATCAATCTCGGTCCTCGCCGCCTCCATCGGATCTCGGTTCGGGTTTTTCTGTGGCCGGCTCCGTGTCCAGTCGGTATGTACACGCATCTTTTCTTTTTTTCTTTTTCTCGGACGGAAAAGAAAGGATATCGGCGCAAGAGGGGGACAGAAAGGTTGAAGAGTTTAGTTTTATGTCTTTCCATCGCAGTTTTTTTTTTTTCCTTTTTTTTTGTCCTGTCGTGTGGACGAGTCTGGGGATATAGGGGGATATTGCGCTTGCGCTTGCGGTGTTACGGTGTTGCGGTGTTGCGGTGTTGATTGTTTTGTGTTTCGTGGAGGGACGTACGTGCATACGTGATATGTATCTGGCATCATACCTAGTGCGCAGAGGATGGAAGGACGGCTGGACGGGAGAAGGGAAGGAAGTGCGGGCGGGGGAGCGGGCGGCCACGGAAAGCCGGACCGCCGCAGCGCGCATGGAGAATCGACGTGATCGCAGCATCCGAAGAGACATCAGATGTCACAGCGTATCACTCACCTCCGCGGCGAGGGCCGCCCGCACATAGCCAGATAGATGGACGGACGGATGGACGGATGGATGGACGGACGGTGCCACGATCTCCGATCGACTGCGTCCCGCCAGTCAGTCGGTCAGCCGTCGGAGGATGCTATGATATTCTGCGGGGCTACCGTGCGTGCATGATTCGCGGTGTCGTGCATACAAAAGCCGCCAGTCGCGCAGCAGTGTGTCGATGGCCGGCGAGCTGGCGAGAGTTGAGGGGTGTCGTATGTGTATGTAGATATGCGAACTGGTGGCCGGAGCGGGGCGGAACAGATCTCCGGCGATGTTTGCCGCGTAACTACTTATGTAACTATGTAGTATGTAGGCGGCGGGGGGTAGTTATATAGCGCTGCCCCGCACGCTCCTCTTCGCCCCGCCGCACGACAGCCACATCACCAGCCACATCACCAGCCACCGTAGCCAGTTAGCCACTGTCCATGTGTCGGATATCCTCCGCCTCCCCTCGAAGTATGTACAGCACACCACGGTATCTACATAGAGCAAGTGCGCACCAGCTGTGGTGGGCGGGAGGGGGTTCTGCGCGATGACGTCCTCCATCTCTCCTGCTACATAGACCGCCGAGAAACACTTCCGCCGAAGAGGGACACATCGTTTCCGCATTGGCGGGAAGCCCAGCACAGCAAACGATGCCGTGCAACCGGCGAGGGAGCGGGGAGGGGAGGGGGGGGCTGTGTTATTCCTTTCTCTCTTTTCCTTCTCCGCCGCGATCGGCCGGGTTGCGAATCGAACGAACGAACGAATGCGGAGCTGGTTGGGTGGGGTTGGTGGGGATGGCAGTCTTTCCTTCTTCTTCTTCTCCTTCTTCTTCTTCTTCTTCTTCTTCTTCTTCCTCTTCCTTGTTGTGGTTGCAGCCCTTGGTTTTGGGTTCTGCTGCACCCGTGCGTATATGTAGTCTAGTCGAGCATCGTGGGTGCGGCATTTTGGATGTTTGCGAGTGTGGGTGCACGTAACTCTGTGCTTGCAGATATTGGCCGCTTCGAACCGCCAGGGTCTCCGTCGGAGGGAGTGGGGGGGGGGCGTCGTGTCTTTCCTGGCAATAACAGAATCATCCGATCCGCTCAATGCTTCCATGTATGTAGGGATGTATCTAGGGTAGTTATCCGCAGCAGCTGCACGGGTGCGGCTGCCAATCGTCTGCGTGTGTGTGTGGATAGATATCTGCGTGTCGTATTCCGTCTGCCTACTGCAGTTAGTTACTTCGCATTGGCGTCTTGCAGTGACATACATACGGGTCTCCATCGTTTTGCTGCGCTCACCACGCGTAAGTTATACATGCAAGCAGCGCGACGACGGCGACGAAAAGGAGAAGGGGAAGAACGAGAAGAAGAGAGAGGGCTCGGAGACGGCCAGGAACAGCACTTGGACACTTCTGCTGTGGATTGCGGGGGCAGCCATCACGCCCAGTGCCTATATATGTACGCACTAAGTAAGTATCTAGATGTGTGCATACGTAGGACGTCGTGTGGAGTTGCTTCTTCGTCCACGGTCTAGATATCTATCATATCGCCGGAAGTTCCTCATGCCGTTAGATCGGATTGAGCGTGTACTCTACTCTATCATACATACTCTACTCTAGATACATCTTGGTGCACATACATATATAGCATAGCTATCCGTGTCGATTCGACAAGCAGGACGCCGTTCCCTTTTCTTTTTTTTTAGTTTTTTTTTTATAGTTTTTTGGAGGAGGGGACTGCGTTTCGGTTAGCTATGTACGATGCATGTACATAGTACTGTACATACGAGAGTGAGAAAGAAAGAAAGATACTCACCGAAACCACCGATTGCGATGCCCACCACCACCTGCTTCTCTACTCTATGTACTCTAGCCTTCTGCCTACATGCATGGCCATCGACATAGAGCATGATGTATCCGTCCGGAGAGTCTATCATACCATGCCATCCATCCGTCCATCCAGTCAGCCGCAAGGAGTTTAAATCTGTTCTTTATTGGAGCCGTTGGAGTGGTGCGGGAATCGCATGCGTCACAGGAATTTCATTTGTCCCGTCCGGTTCGTTCGTTCGGTCGGTCGAATCGAATCGGATCGAATCGGCGGGAGGAAGAGAGACAAAAAAGAGAAAAGAAAAGAAAAAGAAAAAAGAGAAAAGAAAAGAAAAAGAGAAAAGAGAAAAGAAAAGAAAAAGAGAAAAGAGAAAAGAAAAGAAAAAACAAAAAACAAAAAACAAAAACAAAAACAAAAACAAAAACAAAAACAAAAAACAACCTGCTCGTCCTGGACCCCATCCATCCATCCATCCATCCATCCGACTTCTCTTCTCGCCTCTTCTCGCCTCTTTTCGTCTCTTCTCTTTTCTTTCTCGTCCCGTCTCGTCTCGTCCCTTTCTCGTCCCGTCTCGTCTCGTCTCGTCTCTTTCTCGTCTCGTCTCTCCGTGCTGTGCGGCAGTCCGTCGGCGGAGTGTGTGCACTACAGAGTGCATATGTACATACATTGTATCTACATACTCTATATATGCTGCCTCCCACAGCTACACACCCACGGTCCGTCCGTAGATGTGTACATACACCCGCACATGCCGTCTGGGAAGGGGGGACATCGACCCATGGACCGGACGCGGCTACATATGTATTAGAGACGGCGAGAGGGCGAGAGGGCGAGATGTTTGTGGGATTGTCTTCGGTTCGTGTATGCACTGTACCGTAGCCGTACGTACACCGGCAATCGTTGGCCGTACGTCTACATATAGAGAGCGCAGCACTGTGGGGTGGGATGGACGGATGTGCGCGGTCACGGACTGTCGGCATGGAGACTTGGGTTTTCTTTTTCTTTTTCTTTTTCTTTCTCTTTCTCTTTTTCGTTTTCTTTCTTTCTGTTCCCCGTCTCGCATGTAGCGTATCTAGGCAGTCCCCGGAACGTGCACTATTCCGCGTTGGCTGCGCACATCCTTTTTGTGTTTGGCCAGTGATTCTAGGCAACAAATGGCTGCAGACTATCTACATATCTATCCATCTATCGAATGCGCATAGACAAAAGACAAGGCGGACGGCGGTGGGGGACGAGTGAGTCGGCGTGACTGTGCGTATCCTACATACTAGGAGCGAGATTTCCTGCTGGGGGGCATGTTTGTCGGGCGGTATGCACGGTCGAACGTTTGATCGCGCGCGCTTGTCACGATCAGCAGCCGATCGTGAGCCTCTACTTACTTCTACATACATAGCTCGGGTGTGTGTGGACGGCAGAAACAAAAAAAAAATAGAAAAAAAATTAAAAAAAAAAAAAATAGGCCCGTCTGCAAGTATTCGTTGAATTGCGGCCAAAGTGGGGGTGACTTGTGTGTGTGTGTGCGTGTGTGTGCGTGTGTGTGTGTGTGGTGGCGCGTTTGCATCAATTTTTTTTTTTTTTCCCCCTTCCTCGTCTCGGCGACGGTGACATGCGGCCGCTGGCCAAGAGGGACCACCTTATGTAGAGTAATGTGAGCGCGGCGGCGGTCGATTTGCGGGATTTTGTGGACAAAAGGGGTTAGTGTACATGCGGGTCGTAAGGGAGGGAGTTAGTCAGCACTGAGACTTTTTAGCGCGCCTCCGAGCGTGTTTGCTCCTCATCGTGTACAATGTACCTCACCACCTCAGGGTCACATAATAATTTTTCTTCCGACCACCCCCACTTCCGTCCGTGACCCCATCTCTTTCTTCTCCAGCCTACCAGGGAATCGGGTTCAGTACATAACCAACAAGGTGAGACCGTTTAATGTCACGTATCTCTCTAAATGGCTAGAATATTGAAGACTGACTTTTGCTAAATTGACGAGAAGTGAAAAGTAGCCGACCGTCATCATGTTCAGGCTCGTCAGTAAGCAAGCGTTCAAGCCTATGGGCGTTCACCACTACCGTCTTCAATTCCACCATCCACGCAATGCGATCAGTACTACTCCGGTGAGCTCGAACTTCTAATAGCTTACAAACTGCTCTAACTGGGTGGCTCAGAGGTGGAACACCGACAACGATAGCCATCACAATGATGGTCACTGCCACGATAACAACAACAACGGGGGTACAGGCTCGAAGTCTAACCCAGCTTCGTTCGTCACCTGAAAGGACTTTTCTCAACTGGACAAGGTCTGCTAGGAAACTACTATTCAAATACGGGATATCGTGCTAATATCTCTTAGGACGTTTCAAATGTGAAACTGACGCTCGACCACCTTGAGTCAGGACAGAGAGATCTCAGTAGCAAGATGGAGAGGAAATTCGACAAGACGGACGGCAAGATTGACCGTGTGCTGTATGGTATTATCACTGGTCTTGTTGGATTTGTCCTGAAAGGTGGCTTCGACTATTACCAAGCCAAGAAATAGGCTGCTAAGGTATTGGTAAGCGCAGTGGAATCCATTGATTTGGAAAGATTGGTGACTGATTGATGTGATGTAGGCCTCGGATGGCGCGGTGTAGACTTGCTTTTTTCATGATTAATACAGGCCGGCGCATTGGGTGCGGTGTTTTACCAGGACGGTGTTACTCCGGGGGCGTTTTTTTTCTTGTAATGTACATTAGGTTACTGCGTAGCACAGGTAATTTTCGCGAAAAGGTCCCGGATTCTGAAGCGATTCTTTCTCCTTTTTTCGTAGCTCTGCCCATAGATTCTTCTCCTGCTGGTTCCATTTTACACAATTCTGAAACAGGTGTTCTCTTGTCTGTGTCCTATATTGACACCTATGTCGATTGGCAGGATGGTGACGAGGATACCAGTGGGGAGTTGGCAACTAAAACGCAACGAGTACTATCTCGACGAGAAGGATGGTGGTGAGGACGCCGCCGGTAAGTGATCATGTTATCGTGTGCCGTAACGGACTGTACACAACCTTGCTTGTCTCGCACCAGTCGTGTCGTACCTTGGCAGTTCTCCGCACTAACCCGTTCCGGGTTAGCGCTGCGAATATTGCCTTTGGTACTAACTTCTGGAAGAACTGGCTTCCGAAAGGCGGATGTTGTCAATGCACCAAATTCCCACCTAAATTTATTCACTCTGAAATTGGAGACCTCGATATAGTGACATCAACGACTTCACAAAACTTCAATAAACCTAATGAAGTACACCGGAAAAAAGCAGTAAGATCACAATTTAGGTGGGTAAAAGGAGCCTAGCAAAACCATGGGAATAGAGCACTTCAAGGACGAAGAAACGTTATACAACGAGACTAAACTAGTGAAGTCGATCAACAGAACTCGGCTGTAAGCCTACAAACCCATACTCATGCAGCTTGCTTCCCGTATCGGCTGGACCAGCAGCGGTCACCCGGGCAGGTTTGGGAGATGAGTTAGTGCTGTTCGAAGCGGTCGTTGGAGTGCCATTGGTGCGGGTCGGAGGGTTGCCGAATGGATCCGTATCCGTGCGAGCACAACTGGCATCGGGTGTAGCTGATATGCGAGTACGAGCCAGAGCGCCACGCGAAACAGATGTGGCGAAGCCCTGCGTTCCAACCGAAACAGCCTGCAGATTCGCCGACGTTATCGCACTCGTCGACATCTGGCGTCTGGTGGCTACGGTTGATGCTGTCGTCGACATCCGGCGTCAGATGGCTACGGTTGATGCTGTCAAAAACCCGACCCCGACTTCCGTTCTCTGTCTTGGGCTCGACAGGCAACGTAGCTCCTCGTCTCGTCCCTCGGCGTAGCCGTAGCAAGTTGTCGTTCTCCCATTGTTCTTGAGCGATCTCGGATCGCTCCTCGCTTCTAGTCCTCCCGTGGGCCTTGGGCGATCCCGGATCGCGACTCGTCTCTCGCCCCTCTCGTGGCCCTGGGTGTGCGCGGCTGTCTTCCGTCCCGTCCGGCGGGGCGTCGGTATGCGCGGCGGTCTTCCCTTCTGCCTGGTGCGGGTGCCGGTATGCTCAGCGGTCTTCCGTTCTGCTTGGCGCGGCATGCGCGGCGATCCTCCCTTCAGTCCGGCGCGACATGTGCGGCATTCTCCTGTTCCGCCCGGTGTGGCATGGTGATGTCCCGTTCTGTCTGGCGCAGCCTTCGGTATGCGCGGCGGTGCTCCGTTCTGTCGGGCGCGGCCTTCGGTATGCTCGGCGGTCTTCCGTTCCGCTCGGCGCGGCATACGCGGCGGTGTTCCTTTCTGTCTGGCGCGGCCTTCGGTATTCGTGGCAGTCTTCCGTTCCGTCTGGCGCGGCCTTCGGTATGCGCGGCGGCCTTCCGTTCTGCTCGGCGCGGCATACGCGGCGGTGTTCCGTCTATCTGGCGCGGCCCGGTATGCTCGGCGGTCTTCCGTTCCGCCTGGCGCGGTCCTTGGTATGCTCGGCGGTCTTGCGTTCCGCTCGGCACGGCATACATGGCGGTATTCCGTTCTGTCGGGCGCGGCCCTCGGTATGCTCGGCGGTCTTCCGTTCCGCTCGGCACGGCATACGCGGCGGTGTTCCGTTCTGTCTGGCGCGGCCCTCGGTATGCTCGGCGGTCTTCCGTTCCGCTCGGCGCGGCATAAGCGGCGGTATTCCGTTCTGTCGGGCGCGGCCCTCGGTATGCTCGGCGGTGTTGCGGGTTCGTCATAGGTGGTCTCGGATCGTTCGTCGCGCTGCCGGATGACCCGGTGGTCATCGGCGCGAGGGATCCGAGATCCCGGCGCTGGTCTCGTCACGCCGCTCAGAGATGTGTGAAGGTAGGTCAAGGTATGTAGATAATCGTATCTCGATGTCGTTCGTCGTAGGCGATCCCGGATCACTTCGTCGCGCTGCCGGATGACCCGGTGGTCATCAGCGGGAGTGATCCGAGATCCTGGCGCTGGTCTCGTCACGCCGCTCAGAGACGTGGGAAGGTAGGTCCAGGTATGTAGATAATATATTGCGTGGAGAAGGACCTCCAGACTAGCTACCGCGCCCGCCCTTTATACTTTTCCTTTCCTCTGTGGAATAGAGAGGTTCAGCCAACTTGATAAACCCCTGTTCTTGATAACAACTTGATGGTAACCGTGGTAACCGTGACCCAAGGTCACATATTCTGTCAACAATGGGTTATCAAGTTGGCGAAAATGATAAAGTTATCCATGATAACGTACCATATATGATAACAATAACGCTAGGCTCCACAGCGTACACCTCAGAACTTGTGCAGTTGTCAGGACAGGCTGACAAACAACCACATATCTAGCCGACGCAATTCACAACTCATTAAACAGAGTTATATCTTCAGTACCTAAGAAACTCCTTGCACCACACTTCATTGTACATTTCGAGTCTGAGTTCGGGTCCCAGTGTAATTTGTAAAGCGGGACGAAAGGTTGACGATGCTTTCTGATTGCTGTGCAGTACTCGAGCACGTTGTCGGCGTCGGTGGATCACAACTGCAGCGGCGGTTGCAAGAACAGCAATGCCTGCTGCAATTGTAGCAACTTGCTGTGTCTTTCGGCGGATCGCAGGAAGGTGACTGGTCATTTTGGTACGTGTTTTGTTGTATGGTACGAACCAGAGGTGTACAGCCCACAAGGGATATCTTTCCACACGGATTTAGAATCCTTACAGACCTAAGCTCCCTACGGAGGGTGTTTCCCACATGGGAGAGAGGTCTTCAGGTGCCCTCATCCCCCGCCAGCTTGGCCTAGTCATCGGCTTTCTCGTTTCTGGCAGTGAAGTGCACCCGGACCTTGAGAGTACTCACCCAGCTAGGGGTTCACCCAAGGTCATCCGTAGGATTGCTGACTGGCCGTTCCCGAGAGCATAATGTCTACATACTCTATGTACCATGCTGCTAGAGCCGTTGCTGTGGCGATTTCATACGGACGCCAAGGACGGATGGCATCCACCTGTTTTTCGGTAATAATTCCGATCTGCAAGGACAGTGTTATTACGATGCAATGACGGTCGGTACAAAATTATACTGTCCGTTATTTCGATGCAAGGATGGTACAAAAATATACTGTCCGTTATTTCGATGCAAGGACGGTACAAAAATATACTGTCCATTATTTCGATACAAGGACGGTACAAAAATATACTGTCCATTATTTCGATGCAAGGACGGTCGGTGCAAAAATATACTGTCCGTTATTTCGATACAAGGACGGTCAGTGCAAAAATATACTGCTCGCCACTTCGATGCAAGGACGGTCGGTGCAAAAATATACTGTCCGTTATTTCGATGCAAGAACAGTACAAAAATATACTGTCCATTATTTCGATACAAGGACGGTACAAAAATATACTGTCCGTTATTTCAATGCAAGGACGGTGCAAAAATATACTGTCCATTATTTCGATGCAAGGACGGTCGGTGCAAAAATATACTGTCCGTTATTTCGATACAAGGACGGTCAGTGCAAAAATATACTGCTCGCCACTTCGATGCAAGGACGGTACAAAAATATACTGCCCGCCACTTCGATACAAGGACGGTACTTGAAAAATATACTGTCCGTTGTTTCGATGCAAGGGCGGTACAAAAATATACTGTCTGTTGTTTCGATGCAAGGAAGGTACAAAATAATACCATCCGTTATTTCGATGCAAGGACGGTCGGAGCCACATTGAGTTGCTAACCAATTAATGAATCCTCCGAACGAAGATTCAGCCAACTTGGTATGAACTTGATATGATGGACCCTGCTACCGCATGTAGTTATCAGCTGGCGAAATGAGATTCAGCCAAACTGATAGCGTTCATGATAGGACGCACCAAGAAGCCAGCTGACAATACCAAAATGCCTAGCCCCAATTCACCGATCCAGTGAAAGTCACAGGAAGTTGCTACAGTTGCAGCGGCTATTACTGTTCTTGCAACCACTGCCGCAGTGGTGATCCACCGACATCGGCAACGAGGCTGCCAAGCTCCAGCGTGCGTTTGTTGAGGCCAACGAGCTCCTTGTGTGTTCGCCGAGGCGTCCGCCGAGACTGCCGCCGAATGCGGTTTTGTTCGAGGACATGTTTTGGTGATAGATAATTTTGGTGTTGACTGAATATTTTCTTGGTCGGCTATGTGGTTCTTTACCAACCTGTACTGACAGCTGCACATTTTCTGAGGTGTAGGCTTTGGAGCCTAGCGTAATTGTTATCATTATGGTATGTTATCACAGATATATAACTTTATCAAGTTGATAAACTATTATTGACAAAATATGTGGCTAGTGTGAGTCGGCGCTACTGCGGTGCAGTGACCATCAAGTTATCAAGAACAGGGTTTTATCAAGTCTGAATCTACATATTGTCACCCTCGACACCACCATCCACATACATAGCCTGCATATCTACTCCGATGGGGCAGTATGCTGTCTCCAGAGGACCACCCCTCACTTCTGCCATATCTATTGCGATCCTGCCGCCAAGTTCACAGCCGCCAGAAACTCCACCACACACAGGAACGACTGAATTGCTCTTTCCGCCGCTTCGTTTCTTGTGCAGTTTGCTTCACAAGTAGCGCGGAGTATGTGACGTACTTCCTCACAGTTCTAAGTTATGTACTGTTGTCAGATGGTTTTTCAAATGATCACCATGATCTAATTTGGCTTTACATTCTGAGTAGGGACAGAAAACCGGCAGCGAGGAAGTTGTAAAGGCGTGATGTCTGCGATGAACGTGCGTCTGTAGTGTGCCCTTGCTGTAAAAGCAGTGTTGCTTATCCGAAATACGCAGGGAATCATTGGCCAAGCAGAAAGGGCACTGGTTTTCTTCGCGTATCCCTATCTTCGAGCAATCCGTGGCTGGACTGTCCTTGCGATGGACAGAATCGCTCTGCAGGCACGATTCTGACAACGCGCACACCGCTTTGAACCAGGGTACGTCGGCGGACAAAGAAAAAAAAATGAGCCATTGTAGTCCTCAATTCGCAATCGAAATTGGGGTTTCGATAGGTGTAGGTTGAAGGGCCATGGCCTTTCAATTGCTGCTGGACCTCGTCATGGTCTACTTCGCGAAAAAACGCATTTCTCTGATCCGATAGCAACTCGCGCTGCAGTTTCTTTCTGCGAGACCGAATTTTCGTAATGAGGTCCAAATGTCGTCAGTATTCGTTGGGCTTCAGGAACTTGGCGGCTTTAATTGTTCTGCATTCAGCCTTGAGTGCCTGTGCAATCTGATCCTTCTCCTCCAGAAGACCAACGAGTTCAGGATGTTGATTGACAATTATTCCTTGCTTTAGCTCAGTGGGTGCGCGGGGGTCTCTTTTGGCGCTCATGAGGCCGACAGTCTTAATGAGATCTTCTCTGTTTACAGTGCCGAGGAACCGGCTTTGCGTGTCAACTTTAATATTCTGGCTTAGATAATGGTGGCAAAATACTTGGGAATTTGCATGCCCCATGATCTGATTCCGCTGCACATCTGTAACGTCTTCGCCTGTTGGGAATTAGCAACCGAAATTGGCGAAGTCCGGCAATGGGTGTACTTACAGTCCACTGCATTTGCTGCACCTCTGCGCAACGCATACGACGTGAGATCTGTGGATATCCGGCCAAAACCCCCAACCTTTTCATGTAGTAGTTGAAATCCGCATAGCTCCAGGCCTCACTAGCGGATATTTCCCAATCCTTCCCTTTTGTACGGAATATAGGGGTCTCCATAACCTCCGGCCTCCAGTCAAGAACAAGTCTTTCTTTGTAATCTGGGATCACGAGGCTGTCGATATCTTCCGGCTTCCAGATTCCTTCTTCCTTGAACGCTCTGTCGGCGAACGCCAACGCCAGCATATTTAGGATAGGACAAAATATGGGATTGTCCCGCCGCTCGTAGAGAACATAGGTCACTCTATCACCAATCTTAGTTCGCCATCGTAATCCTCGAGTGCGGCATGGGAAGGTAACTTACGGAGAAGATTTGTTACTGTGGCCCTTCAAGTAAGTGGTGGTCACTTCCAGAACAAGGATGTTCCTGCCCTCTTCAACGTTGGGTAGAAGTGATAGCGTCATATCCTGGGGATACCAGCGTTAGTGATCGGACGGCTTGGGAGCCAGAGGACTTACCTTGTATTTCAAAAACCGCCTCTTGGACTTGAAGTGTTTCTGTTCAATTATAGCTTCCGGTCGAGAGGAAGTATATGCAATAAGTTGCATCAAGAACGCAGTTTGAACCCGGAAACGACCATGGCACTTTGTCCTGTCATCTTCATACCAATGATAAGCGAGCAAGTTGTAGAGATCAATGACTAAGCAAGCGGGTTTGTCTTTAGACTCGACGATTAGTTTGTACTTTTCTGTCAGGTAGGTCAAGATATGCTGCGTATATGTTGAGAAGAATTTCTGAGTGAGGGCTGGAAACGAACCAGATTGATGGCATCATTCGTTTCTCTCGGTAATTGACATTTCGTATCCTGGTAGCAGGTCATTTGTACTGTCTTGTAGGTCCCTTGGACTGTTGACCGATGGAGGGAGTTGCGTGCTTCGTTTGTCCGCGAATTTCTGATGCGATACTCCAAAAACAGCTTCATTTCGGTTGTTCCCGCATGTCTGAAGGCTTCCATCGCACTTGGCAATGCACACTTAGGGTTTTTCCTCAACACATCCTCGTAGAAGCTGCAACTAAATCAGCAAATAGAACCACCATCCTGCAGACAAATGTTGCCACATACTTGTCCCACAAGCGCCGGATATAGTAAACCAATCTCATAGAGTTCTCAGAAAGGAGCATAGCATGTGTACTGCTATCCTCCGCCTCTTTCCAAGCGGTCTCCCAGTCAAACTCTGCCTCCATCATGGTGATTGCAAACTTGTGTAAGACGCACTGCGATGGCTTCGCGATATGAGAGTTGGGTCGGGGGGAGCGGTCTGGATGGAAGTGCGTGAAGACTTGGAGGGTTGAGTCTGAAAGTGGGATCGACTGAAAGTGTGCCTGTGAAGCGGAAAATGGGATCATGGTATTGCCGCCTTTAAGAGTCTGTGCAAATTCATCACCACACAGCGCCTCACTAAAATAATAATAAAATAAAACCAGCTCCCATTTTCCGACTCATGGAACCCATTTTCCGACCCAAGCACCCGAAAAGAGGGTTCGTTTTGTCGCTACATCGTTAAGAAGAGTATAAATATGAACGCATGTATGCATGTGCGTGCATGTGTGGTGCAGGCGTCCAACTGCAACTGCGGCTGCGGTGTCGCGGAAAGGATTTCCTTCCCTTTTCTTTGTCCTCCGAGCCAGCGAACAGTGGCCGGCGGCCCAAACCTAGACACATACATCCGCAGAGCAGATGCTGCAGTACTAACTCTACTTGTCCCGAGCAGTGGCTGGCCCGCAGAGGGTTTTTCCCGAGAGACAGAAAAAGCCAACGGCAGGGTGACGGATTGACTTGTGTACGCCGTTGCTAGAGAGAGGGGGGTGGGGGGGGGGGAAAAAAAAGAGAAGATCAACCCCACTTCGCCTCCCAAATCTATTTTTCTTCTTCTCTGCTCTAGACATCCCCCTCCTCCGCCTCTTCCTGTCCCGCGGAAACCCACCTAACTTACCATAAATCCCGCTCCGCCTCGCCGCCCTTCCCGACTGCCTACGACTCTGCGCTGCTCTACTCTACTCTACTCCACCTTTTCCCACTTCCTCCCTCCCCGAAAAGAAAGAAAGAAGAAAAAAAATCCCTCCTCCCCCTCCCCCGTCCTCCATCTTCTTCTCCATCGCCATCTCCTCCGCTCCACCCCATCGATAAATT
>Ga0307516_10005455_pt1 | contig 15204 bp, 6 predicted proteins | sample 19_EM_MG_FD_203310 | JGI IMG/M metagenome (GOLD analysis project Ga0307516, IMG submission 203310) | Populus trichocarpa ectomycorrhiza microbial communities from riparian zone in the Pacific Northwest, United States - 19_EM | ecosystem: Host-associated > Plants > Roots > Unclassified | place...
CAAAGATTACAAAATCAAACTAAAAAGAAATTCTCTCTTGAGATAGATCTACTTTTTCAGATGAAGACCAAAAACCACTATTATTGAATTCTTCTCTTTCAATGAAATTTTTTGACACCAAGCTTAATTATTTTAGTTATCGGAATTATGACAACCATCAAATTTCTCTTTCTTCTGTAGTTTTGCAACAAGTTTCTCTTTTCTTTCTCAAATATAGAGACTGATAAATAAATAAAATATACTTTTGAGACCAAAATGAACAAAATTTTATAGTAAATTTGAGATTAGTCATGTTTTTATCAATGTTTTACATGATAACCCTTTGTTTTTTAATTAGGCTATACAAAGATTCATTTGAATGGAGAAAAGAGTTTGAAAATGAAAAAAAAAGAAGATAATTAGGTGCTTCATTGTTTAATGAAAAGTGAATTACTTTAACAAACCTCAGATTTATTAGTTTTTAATTAATGATATATTAAATTTTTTATCAACTTAATATTATCTTATTAACTTAAAAACTAAAATGCATGGGGTGAATACTATGTAGTCAACATTGTTTATCCTCTAACAAAACATTATGGATGACACTATTCATTTTTTTACAATTCATTTTGGTCCTCAAAGTTTTATTTTATACGATTTGATCCTAATTTAAGGCCAATTGCTTCTTATTTCTTAGTCATTGGTGGAATTAGAATAATAGAGACCGAAATGAAAAAAGCATCAAACATGAGTGGTATGCCATAAGTTTCAGGAAAATATACACTTTGATCCTTTAACTTTAAAAATAACACAAATTATATGATTTCGGTACCTCAATATTTTTTCAATTCAATTTTGGAACAAAGATTCTTTTTATTTTTTTAGTCATTGATTGAGAAAGAAGAGAGATGTCACTGGATTTTGGCGGTAGAGAGAAACATTTTGTTAACACCGATTTAGGCCACCAAAAAGATCGATGTTTGTGTTAGATGGTTCTATTTGGTGAGGAGAGTTTATATTAAGGTTTTTTTCACGTTTAAAGTTCATGAAAAAAATAGATCTGAGCTCGATTTAATTTTATTTTTCAAGTTAATTTTAGTTTTTGAGATGATTTTTTAGGCCATGGATAAGTTTATCACGGTTTCTAAGAGGTTTTAGGTCAAAAATGGGTTGAAAATAAGTTTTTTGGGTCAAAACTATTCCCTCGATTTTAAATTCTAACCCATTTTACCTTAGGCTTAAGCTTAGATCAGACCTTATAACGGAAACTATTCCCTCGATTGTTTGTGTATGTGTGAGCAGTGGCAGATTGTGTCCATGTCAAAATCATTTCTTCTTCTCAACTCAAACGGAGTTGAGAATTATCATTTGTAAGCTTGCAAAATTAAATGCATTTGGAGTTTTTCTTGATTGTCCTTCTCTTTTTTTAAAGTCCTTGACGATGATGAATTATACATATATTCACATAAAGAAAGGGGTTGGGCTATGATGGTGCAGATTGGTATGGATAGTGGCATAGTTGAGCGAGCTCTGGTGGTGGTGGTGGTGGTGGTGGTGCCAGATCAGAAGTACTAAGTACTAGCTCATCAGAAAGAAGACCCCAAGTAAGGCAAAAAGTTATCTTTTAAATTTGTTTATTGTTAAAAAAATTAATTAATGGAATAAAAAAATTACGATTTATTTTATTTAAAATAATTTATAAAATTATAATTTTCTGTGTCTCATTCCTCTGTATTGTATAGTCGTCTCTTCCTTTTTGCCCATAAACCACATTTAAACACTACTTTTTGTATGATAGAGTTTCTGTGTTTCATAAAAACAACTCAATCATTGATTATATGAGATTATTTTTTTATTAATTTATAATTTATTTTAATTATATTAATGTTACACGTTAAAGAGTTCACAACGTAGAATAAATTACAACAAAGTTTTAATTTTAAAAATCAATAAACCTTAATTATTGTAAAAAATTACATGAAAATATAAATTTACAATAATTTTTTGAAATATTAAAAATATATATAATTTTAAAAAATAACTATTGTTTAAAAAATTGAATAAAACAATATTAAAAACAAGAGAGATGATATTAATTTAAGTTGAGATAAAAAGAATTGATGTAAATTGAAGAATACATACAAAAGATAGAAGTTATTAATTAAAATCTTTGCAATAAATAAATAAAAGAGAGAGGAAGAGGGAGGGAGGACAGGCCTTAACACCCAACTAACTACCCAAGCTTAGGCATACTTGGGCTTATAAATCTATGCCCACACATCTAATCTTATATTAAAAAAAAATTAATGCAAACAACATGTATTATGCTGGCTCGGATTTTGGCTACTAGGGGTGGCTGGAAATCCTAATAAATCATCTTTTAACTCAAAACAATCATAAATTGGTTTAAAAACCATAAAAATCAAACCAAAAAAAAATTCTTTTTTAAAATCGATCTACTTTCTCAAGTAAGATGAAGGCGAAAAACCACCACTATTAAACTCTTCTCTTTCAATGAAACCTTTTGACATTAAGCTTAATCATTTTAGTTATCGGAATTGTGACAATCATCAACTTTCTCTTTCTTTTATAGTTTTGCAACAAGTTTCTCTCTTCTCTCTCAAATATAAAGACTGATAAATAAATAAAATATATTTTGAGATCAAAATAAACAAAAATTTATAGCAAATTTGAGATTGGTTTTACATGACAACCTTTTGTTTTTTAATTAGGCTATACAAAAATTCAATTGAATGGAGAAAAAAGTGAAAAAAGAAGAAGAAGATAACTAGGTGCTTCATTGTTTATATAAACAGTGAATTACTTTAACAAACCTCATATTTTTTTTTAGTTTTTAATTATTGATATATTAAATCTTTTATCAACTTAATACTATTTCATTAACTTAAAAACTAAAATGCATGGGGTGAACACTATGTAGTCAACACTGTTCATCCTCTCACAAAACATTATGGATGACATTGTTTATTTTTTGACAATTCACTTTGGTCCTCAAAGTTTTATTTTAGACGATTTGATCATAATTTAAGACCAATTGCTTCTTATTTCTTAGTCAATGGTGGAATTGAAAGAATAAGGACCGAAATGAAAAAAAACATCAAATATGAGTGTCATGCCATAGGTTTCGGGAAATATATACTTTGGTCCTCTAACTTTAAAAATAACATAAATTATACGATTTCGGTGCCTCAATAATTTTCTAATTCAATTTTGAAACAATTTTATTTTTTTTATTTTTTTAGTCCTTGATTGAGAAAGAAGAGAGAGGTCATTGGATTCCAGCTGTAAAGAGAAAAATTTTGTTAACACCGATTTAAGCTACCAAAAAGATCGATGTTTGTGTCAAACGGTTCCATTTAATAAGGGAGGTTTATATTAAGTTTTTTTCTTTACCTTTAAAGTTTATGAAAAAAACATATATGAACTCGGTTTAATTTTTATTTTCAGGTTGATTTTGATTTTTGAAATGATTTTTTTAGATCATTGATAGGTTTATCACGGTTTTTAAGGGGTTTTGAGTAAAATATGGGTTAAAAACAAGTTTTTTAGGTCAAAAAACTTAGGCTCTGATTTTTTCAGCGGCTAGAATCCGAGCAAATCAGACGATGTGTTATTTGCTTTAACAGGTGACGTACTATCTAATTTTTTTTCCAAAAAAGTTGGGGCGGATGACATGTCATCCACCCTAGTTGCAACCAAAAATAATATAAGAGCCCTCCTCATGTGGGCCTGCTAGAGCAAGTTTGCACGTGCGTCCTAATGAAATGGGTGAGGCCAAGAGGCCAAGCAACGCTTGGCCTTTGCCTCTTTTTTTATAATTATTTTAAAATCAATGTTTTTTTATATGGTTTTTTCTTTAAATTATTTTTTATATTTAGATTAATATCATTCTCTATTTCATTTTGTTTAGATAATCTCTTTTAAATGACATTTATGTTTTTTTTTGTTATGCATTTAGATTTTGAAGAGTTTTTCTAATTCATCTATAATTATTTTTTTTCTCTTTTTTATAGATGGACTTAATTTTTTAAAATAAAAAAATATAATATATGCAGCTTTGCATAGTGTTTTTTTTCATTTTATTTTATTCAATCAATTTAATTTGTGTTTCTATTTTTATTATCATTTGCTTGAATAAAAAAATTATATTAATAAATAAATTTAGCAAACAGAACTGGGTAAATATCTCAGTTTTGAAGATTAAATATTTTTAGTTATCATTTTTTATTTTTTTTCATTTATTAACACATATAGTTCTCAATTTATTTAATTGATTAAATGTATTCATAAACTTTTTGATTTTCACTTTAAAAAAAAGTTAAATACAAAAATATATTGAAAAAGCTTATACACAATTTTTTTATTTGAAAAAAAATCAGACCCATGATGAAGATCGATATCAAGTATTTAGTAAAATACAAACGATGTCTTATTGTTCTCCCAATATTAATCTCAAGACATTCAAAAACAGGAAAGAAAAAAAAAATCCATTAATAAGTATGTAATAGCAAAAGGTAACATGTAAAACTTCGGGGTATTTAAAAGTGTAATAATAATTGTTTAAAAAAAAAATATTTAAAAATACATTAAAATAATTTATTTTATTTTTTAAATTTATTTTTTATATTAATACATCAAAACAATTTAAAAATATTAAAAATAAATAATTTTAAATAAAATATTTATCAAAATTTTGATCAATTGTAATCCCAAATGGTGCAAATCTATAATTCTAAATTAAAAAGATTTTATTTTGAAATGAAAAACAAAGCAAATTCCATTGTACGTGTGCCGTCAATAGTCTGCCGCCTGTGAAGGTTTGAAGCCGTACTTGTGTACGGCATGGTCCTATGCCGCATGGGCATTAGAGACGGTGCCGCCATTATATTCCAATAATAAATTCGCAAAAGTGGTCACATCGGAGAACTGAGTACAGCTTTGATCCAGCTGTGTGGACACTTGATTGACTTCAACATCATTATCAAAACCATTTACATTTTCAAACTTGAACACGTCTTCATGTTGAACACAAAAACATTTATTTTCTTTCTCGAAAATTCCTCGCAAAGAAGAACGAACAAAGTGTCGCAACCAATAATAGTCCACAGTAATTATACCAATTATGCTTAAGATAATATATATATATATATATATATATATATATTATGTGTTATGTTGCTTGTTATTTTATATAATTATCTAAATTAAATTTAGAGTATTTATACACATTTGTCACATTTTTTCACGCAATTAACCAGAAAAGAGCAAAGGTCGCACTGAACAGGGGAGGCTTCGTACTTCCTTCTAGATAAAGGTACGTGTGTGATAGTTATTGGAGGCAAATGAAAGTGTTACATTGACAATTTGTGCACTCAACAAGTACTATTTGTGAAAAAATGAAATTACACAAAAGCCCTCTTAGCCTTTCATTTTTTTAGAGTATTTATGCTAATTCTTATTCAACTGTGCAAAGAATTTGTAAATGATATTTGGGTCCCTTAAAAATACCATTCTACCCTCGCTCGCTATGCCAAAAATTTATATTGAGAAAAGCAAAGTAGTAATTACACGGTCTTATAGTCGATCCCTTTTAGAGTTTTCGATGATATAATATTAGTAATTACATCAATTTTTTTTTTATTAATATGAGTGTCCGGACTAGCTTGCGCATGCCTCGACTAATCCCACGAGCCTTAAAGTTAATGATCATATAAGTCTCCAGTGACCATCATACTAGTAATCACAGGGCTCGAACCTGAAACTATAAAAAAAACAAACCTTTTAATTTCAAGTTTTTACCACTGAACTAGCTATATTTATCGTACTTATGATGAAGGCGAAGAAGAGAGGGGTTATTTTGCCAAATGATCGTGAGAAACCAAGTGATTTCAGCGAATAAAAGAATGACTCTTTTGAGCTTACTCACTGGAGGAGTAATTCGCTGAATTCGAACATCAAAATAAATAAATAAATAAATAAATAAAATGACAATATTCCTTGGAGATTAATGATGTCTTAGTTTTACTATACCTGATGGGGAGCATCAAATCCAGACAACAGGGTTGACCAGTCCAATTCACCAGCAACAAACCGCGTCATGAATAGCAGCAGCACATACATTACACTATCTTTTGCTACGATGGCAATGCTACTAGAACTACATATTCATTTAATTAATTTATGTTGAAATTATTAATTAAATGGAATTACGTCATTGCTGATTGTACATGTAGCCGTACTATCGATGATCAGGTCAAGTTCAAGTCATCTGATTTTAGTGAAGATTAAGCTCAAATTATTTAGGTTCTTGATAGATATTGAAGTCTAGTTCAGACTTTTTCAAGTTTGATTACTTAAGTTATTTAATATATAATTTCAATTCAAGAAATTAAATGTGCTGTCAATTTGAGGAATAAAATAATTTAATGTAATAAAAAGATAAGAAAAAACATATTAATACATTTCTGGTTCTCACCATCATATAATGGCTTATTTGCTCAGCTTAATTATGAGTATAATATTTCAATTGCCTTCTTGGGATGATTAATGATGTTTTTGAAAGTATTTTTTTATACTGAAATATATTAAAATAATGTTTTTTTATTTTTTTAAAATTTATTTTTGAGATCAACGCATCAAAATGATCCAAAATATAAAAAAAATTAATTTTTAGAAAAAAGTTTTTGTAAAAAAGTTGCTTCAAATTAATTTCTTAGTGTTTTTGGATCATTTCATTGAGATGATGTCAAAAATAAATTTTTAAAATAATTAAAAACAATTATTTTAATATATATTCTTTTAAAAAATATTTTAATTAAAATATTCCCTTTCCTCATTTATAAATTAAACGAGCTTTAAAAATGGATAGTTAACTTTGAAAGATAACTTAGAGCCAAGTACTTAGTAATTGAGTCCTGTTTCAAGCATTTAAGAATACTTAGGTTTGTTCCTCTTCGTGTCCTCAAAACCAATTAGACTTTTGCATAGGAATGTGTTAGGTAGTAATTCGTTGTTGTCTAGGAATAAAAGAGATAATTAATAACAGTAAAAATTAAAAAAAACATTTTTTTTAATATATTTCACTCTAAAATTATCATAAAGCTATGTTTTTTTTTAATAAATAAGTTTATGTCTCTTTGTCTCAATTTCTTTTATTTTTCAACACTAACCACACACAACAGATAAAAATAATATAAAGAGTCAAAAAAATTAAATTTCCCTTTTAGATAGATTCACAAATGCGGTATTTGTATTTCTACAATTTAATATTTTTTAATGTTAATTAAGAGAAAATAAGAAATAGGAACAAATAATGCCAATATATATCTTTAATTTGTTATGGTTATTAATCAGACAATATACCATGTAGGTTAATTATTATTTTTATGATGATTATGTAAGTAGTTTAATTTGAGTATATTATAAAATGAGGCAAGGTATAAAGATATGTAATACATTTAATTAAAATCCTAGGAATTAAAAAAGAGCACATGCAAATTTGCAAATCATTGCCAGCATCTTCCGCACTTAAATGTAATTACTAGGAAGCTCCCTTTCCTCCTAACAAAGTCCCCACATTTGAATCGCTCCTCCCATGATATATCACATCTATATAAGTACGTATTATGCCATCACACTATCCAGCACCAAAATCATCTTCGTACCGGTACATTGGCGCCATTTACAGCATCAATCAGTCGTCAAAACACTAATTTGTGGGGCACAATGGAAGGAAGAAGCAGGGACGCCCATGCTGATCAGATTAGTACTCCGAGATATCGAGGTATTCGGCAAAGAAAATGGGGGACATGGGTGTCCGAAATCCGGGAGCCTGGTCAGAAAACAAGAATTTGGCTCGGAAGTTACGAGAAGCCTGAAATGGCTGCGGTCGCGTATGATGTGGCAGCATTGCACCTTAGGGGACGTGGGGCACAGCTGAATTTTCCTGAAATGGAAGATAGCCTCCCCCGGCCAGCCAGTTCTAGAGCGGAGGACGTGCAAGCGGCAGCACGGGAGGCAGCTTTGCTGTTTAGTACTGGACCAGTAAAATGCTCGGATATTGTAAGCTGTGGCTCTATTACTAGTGATGGTGGTTTTGGTCCTGTTAGAGTGGGGTTGTCACCGAGCCAAATTCAAGCTATTAACGAAGCACCACTGGACTCGCCAAAAATGTGGACGGAGTACTTGGCTGAGTCTCTTTTGACGGGAGAGCCGATGGCTATGGAGAACGATATTGGTGTCGGATATAGTGAATGGGAGGAAATTCAACAAGAATCCATTTGGGGTTACTACTAAATACTTGATTAAACAACAAGAATCCTATATTATAAGGGTTTCTTCACCTAAATACCAGGCTAATTCTTAATTTCACTACCTACGCTATTGCAGCATCATCCATTTCTTTTTGGGCAGTGAGTCGAAGTCATTTTTGGAGGATTGGAATGCGATAATGCTTATTACTACGCATGGAACGAGTTGTAGTTTTTTATCGGCTCATTTTGATGCGTAAAAGATGTTAAAGAGAGCTTCGGTGTGCTTTATTTCTGTTTTAATTTTCACAAGAGTGCAGTGTTTTTGTTTCAGTGTAGAAGATATAAGAACTTCTGCGTCAAATGAAGCTTCTTAACTCCATTCGAGTGCTTAATGGATAATTATTCGAGCTAATTCAACTTGATTTCTTTTTTGTTTTTTTTTGGTGCTAGAAAATCCAACTTGAATATTGTAATCAATACATACATCTTTCTGTATGAAAATTTGATCACTGTACCGATGCAGATGGATTGATCACTGTACCGATGCAGATGGATAGAGTTATAAGAACAAAAGAGAGGATATGTATGTAATATCGTGGTCGGAGGCTCAACTTTTTTCTGCAGAAAGCAGGAAGTGTCTCTCATTTAAGATATCCTGTGTAAACGACGAGAGACAGGATGTATGTAATAGGATGCTTGGATTATGTAGATAATAGGATGCTTGGATTATAGGATGCTTGGGATTATGTAGATAATAGGATGCTTGGATTATGTAGACTAAAGTCCGCGTTGAGCAGAAAAAAGGGGAAAATCTATACCTTGATTTATAACCCACTTGGGTGGTGGTCAGAACGCTAAGGTTAGGTGACCGCTTGGCAGCAATCGTTTTCCATGTTGTCTCCCTACCAAGAAATTGGGTGACCTATTTTAAGGTATTCTCTCCTTGTCAATTGAGTTTTATAGCTCTTCATCATAACATTTTAAATTGAACTGTTTGAACTTTAAAAGGGAAAAGTCTACCATGTTTTTTTTATTTCTACATAAATAGGATGAGAATAAACTCTAATTTCTCTATTAGTATTATTATGTTAATAATATTTGAATAAAAATAATATTATCTTACAAACTATAATGTCGTAATTCAATCAACTCTTTTGCACCCTTGTTGAACATTTGTTTACATTTAACAACAATAAACGAACAAATAAATAACATAATTAATTCAAAAACTTGAAGTTATCAATTATTAAACACCAACATGTGTTTTAAATCATATAGTAAATTGTTCCTCTTGTAAGTAGAATAATTGAGCTTTACTAGCATTTAGATTCTAGGATAACAACAATCGATAATGTTCCCTAAAAGAAAGTTATTAAATTTAGTATATTTATCAATCTTATAATTTAGTATAATTAATGGAAATTCTATGTAATTAAGATTGACTTACTGAAAAAAAGGTCTCAATTCATCACAGTTAAATAACATATAATTATGTGCTTATCTAAATTCAACATTTGTCAAATATCTTTTTATCACTGGTTTTTTTTATAATGGTCATCCAGGGTGGTAAAATATTGACAAATTCTCACTCAAAGACAGTTCTCCATCATTATAATTTCTAGGAATGTGATTGATTTTTATTCTCAAGTGAGGCTTAAAATAATACGAGGTAAATATTGAAATCTCTTTAATAATATAAGCCTCACATATCAAAGCATCAACATGAGTTTTGTTTTTAACATTTCTCTTAAGGTTGAATAAGTATTTGCATGAAAGTAATTGAAGATAAATAATTGAATGTTGAAAAAAATAATGGACAATTACTTAGGACGTCATCTCTTACATTTTGAATGGATACATCCAACCATACTACACAAGACCTTCTAATATTTTTCTCATATGTGAAATGTATGGGTAAATACTCCCTTGAGTCAAAGAAAAAAAAAAGGAAGATCATTTCAAATTTGCAAATGGTCTCATTGATATTTATTAAAAGCTACTTTAAATATTGGGTATTCAATTTGTTCAAACAAATATCCTGAAAAAAAGTGACTAATCTTTGTTGGTGCATCCCATGTCTTTTTTGGAAATAAATCACGAAAAGTAATAAGAATAAGTATTTGCATATACATATGACGGTTATGACTTTTCATCCCATATAATTTGTTTTTCTCTAAATTCACTAATCTAGTTATGTTTGATGCATAACCATCAGGAAATTGTAAACTCTTTAGCTATTCATAGACAAAAAGCTGCCCATTATTGTCTAAGGTGAAGATGACTTTGGGTTTACAATATGGAACCCATCATTAATTAACTCCATAATGTCACGATCACAATACAAAGGTAAATCCAATTTAGTTTTCATATTGTCCTTTGTTTTTCCTTTCACGTCCATCATCATATTAAAAATGTTATCAATCTCATTCTTCTCGATGTGCATAACATCCAAATTATAATGGATGAAATTAGTCTTTTAATAAGAAAACTCCAAAAAAAAAAAAACTCCACTTAACCTAATTGCACTACCAGAAAATCATAGATCACCGACAAAATATTTAGTTGGTGTTTAAACATTGATTTAGTCTAAAATAAAATTATAGACGGGATAACGAATGTAATCATATCGTCAGAAAACATATCATCGGTAATTTTTATTATGTCGATCAATTTGTTGATAATATAATCACTAATAAATTTACAGAAAGAATAAGCACGCCAAACAAAAACATTTACCGATATTAATTTTGTTGGTGAATCCATCGGTGATTATGACATATTACTAACATAATAAATTATTGGTAAATCCATCAATGATTATATGCATATTACATCTGGAATTAATCCTTTGGAGAATTACATCTAATAGTGACAAGTTCTATAATTTTTTTCCAACTCTCTGGAACTCTCCGAAGTACTTATCCCCTCAGTAAATCTGTTGGTTTTTAAAGGTCCGTCGGTAATTTCTTTGATATTATATGTAATTATTTTTAAAAAAATAACAATACAATTAAAAAGAATTAAATTAAAATTAAAAAGAAAATTTGTAGTACTAAATTAAAATATTATTAAATACACTTTAACTATCTATTGAACAAAAGTTGGAGGAGGAGACAGAGACAAATCTTCACTGGAACTAAAAGGGCAACAAGGGGGAGCACATGTACCAGTAAAGGTTACTAACAGCTGCTCAATGACATTCAATTTATCTCTCAGTTGGGTTGTCTCAACTTTAAGTCGGGTCATCTCAACTCTAAGTTGGGTCGCCTCAGTTTGAACCTATTCATGTACAATCACTTAGTGAGCGTCTGGCTGCGTGGTAGCTTCCACGTTTATGTGCCACCGCAGGTATCAGTTGTTTGGTAAATGATAAACCATTGTTTACTGTTAATGGGACCTATCAAAATTTACGGACACGTCTGCGTTCCGCTGAAAGCAGCTCCAAGCTGCTCTACCTGCGTCTGCGTGGTAACTAGTGAAGTTTTTGTCAGGGAGTGAAAAAGAAGTGAGAGCTCTCTCATGTTCTTCAAACCAATTTGATATAGGGTCCATTATGGATGATGATATTTTCAATATCAATGCCAGGGTTTGAGCCAATGAAAGGGTCCGAAGAGCAGTAAATAGTATTCTTAACAAAATAAGTGTTCTTAACAATGATCATATTGAAAACAACCAGAGATTGTGATTTTTCAGAAAAAATAACAAAAGATCAAACAATTTGTAGTTTTAAGTGTTCAGATTTATATATAGTTTAATGAACCAATAAAAAATATTTTATATTAAGTATTATTCATTTTATAATGTAATAGCAGTAGTTAAATCTATAATATTTAAATTAAAAACTATCAATCTTTTTTAGTTATTTTATAACCTCAATTTGAAAAGTATTCTTGTAACCAAACACATTAAACTACTTTTTGTTCAACCTCAATTTCAACCATAGTTTTAACCAAACATATATTTTTTCAAACCAACCTCAACAAAAAGTACTTTTTTATAAAACAACTTTTTTCAAACCACAACCACAACAGCTACCACAATACCAAACACAGACAATGAGTGACTGTTAGCTCGATCCTGATTGCTAGGTCCCAACAATCAAGACACTATGCATATCCTAGGCTATAGTGTTGGAGATACCATAAACCCGATTTCTATTGGATCCACCGGTAGATCTAGCCTCCAACTATAAATCTAGATCGAGTTCTGGATGGGTCAAAGAATTGTCCTCATTGTTATATGTTTCCTAAAAAAAACAAGTCAGCAAATATAGAAAAAAAAATAATTTAAAAAAATTGAAATCCAATTTACCATGAATTCCCGGGCTCAGCTATTTATGAGCCGATGCACCCATTTTCCAATAGTCCTCCATTCACATATAGGTTCCAACAAAGAGATCCATTAGTCTTGGATCATGCCCAAGTACCGTAGCATGTAAAAGGAATCTATTGTTAGTTAAATATTTTCATGTAATATAACTTTTTTTTTTAAAAAAATATCATATAAAACAGAATCTTACCATCCACTTTGCATGCAAAACGAACAAAATAGATCCACCAATGTGTGTGGTTATGGAACCATGAATCTTCTTAGTTTGATTCTCTGAACAAGATTGTTACAGCCACAAGAAACACTCAGAAATCACGTGTTGAATTTAAACATCCCAAATACCCTCCGAGACATGCGAAGGTCTTAAGTCCCTCCATACGGCAACGTCTTCCTAGCCTTTATCTTTTGCATTTTTCTTTGATTTTTTATGGGCCCTGTACCAAAAATCATGCAACCTGGTTCATATAAGAAAATTATCTGTTAAGATTATGAAAAAAAATTTTAATATCACAATTTGAATTCAATCTTACCTAGTGGCGTTGTGATTCTCTCACACTCTCCTGGCCATTGTCAGCCTCTTCCTAATATAATTTTTCCTTACATGTCAATTTCATTAAATAATTAGTTTATTAAAATTATAAAACTAATTGAATTAAAGATTAAAACAATTGTTTATATATATACTAACCTTGAACTTTCTGAACCAAACATCAATCATTGGCTTCCATTCAGGATTTTGGAAAATCTTACTGTGTTGAAACAAAAGCACTTCCATCAATGATTTTATCATCAATGTTATTGTGCAAGCAACTTTAATATTTATAAACCTGAATTTCCACTTGTTCATTAAAATTTATTATTCAATCTTTATTCATTGTTGTTTATTTTTTTTATCATGTAGGAAAGGAAAACAAACTTACATGCTATGATTGAGCTTCCAATGAGAAATATACTTCCTAAAGTATACATCATGTTTAGAAGGAACACCTTCTTTGTGAGTCGCATTCGCACTCGATGAGCTTGCATCAAGAGATAGAGTTTGTGCTTGAGGTGCCTCGTCATGGTTGGCACCTAGCGACTCATGCCCATCAGAAGTGTTGCTAGAAGAACCAGTAATGCTCATGTCCATACTATTCTTTAATGACCTTCACTTCATCAGCTATATAATTTTTTATAAAAAATAATAACATTATCACTATATCTTATTTAAAAAAAATAAAATTGACAGCATTTTTTCTTATGTAAGAGAGACTACCTAAAATTTTAAAATCTGCAAATACGCATCAATAATTCATGCTGCAAACCAACTGATTCTATTTATAACTAATATTTAATTTATTTATTTTGAAATTTATATCGATAATTGCAAGTTGCAAATTGCACTTCAAAATAAATAAAAAATAAAAAATTATTCCAAAAATTATTATTCCCGCGTAACCTAAATATTTAAATTATTAAAATTAAACAAGGACCCATGAAATTCAATTAAGAATTTCTAAAATATTTTAACATCCTAATATATTTTATAATTACACCATCAAAACAATAAAAAACCTCAAAATTTACTCTCATATAACCTAAACCTATTAATTTCTCAAATCAATTTCACAACCTCATATTAATAACAATAACCTCACTAATTTGACAGCTAATATATACATCAAAAAACCCTCTAAAATTGCTAAAATTAATTTAAAAATAAAATTAACTACTTTTCAATTCACATAAAAAAAAACTCATTAAATTCAATTCATACTCTCGTATGAACAACAATAACATAATCAATAACCATATCGTCAAACTTAAAAAACACCAAATTACTATCTTTAACCTAAATCCAAATCTAATTTTCACCACCAATCAACAATTAACCCAAACCATAAAAATTATCAATATCATTTTCACCACCAATCCAACAAAGCTTCATCCCAACAATTTATAATTGTGTATATATACGTGCGTTGTTTGCGTGCCCTGCTCTCTTGGGCCATGTCACAGGAAAAAACCAGGAGCCCTCATTGTTTTCCCGAGGCGGTGAAGTGGGCTAGACATTATAGAAGGAACGCGTTCAGCATCTAAAATGATATGAGATCATAGGCTACATAGGGAGTTGCTTTGTGCTAATGTGGAACGAAGGATCTTTTTTCTTTTTCGGAGGCTTTTTGTCAGGTTTATCGGTCTTTATATTGATTGTTGAGAGTCACGTTGAACCATCACCTTATTAACTAGTGCTCTTGTTGGGTATACGACCAAAGTCCCACATTGGCTAGAAATGGGGAGGATCATGGGTATATAAGGATGGACAAATATCTCCATTGGTATGAGGCCTTTTGGGTATAGCCCAAGAGCAAATCCATGAGGGCTTAGGCCCAAAGTGGACAATATCATACCAATGTGGAGATAGGTGGTGTCCATAGTCCTTACAAGTGGTATCAGAGCCTTCTGGTTGGTGTTGTTAATACACAAAAGTTATCCGTGTATACGGTTACTATTCACGTCTACGACACTATTCACCTATACGGCACTATTCATCCATACGGTACTGTTCACATACGCTACTGTTGGCGTATATAGAAAGCCAGTGCGGTGATTAAATACAGTCTAGGAAGTTCTGTCTAAG
>Ga0307516_10005457_pt1 | contig 15198 bp, 13 predicted proteins | sample 19_EM_MG_FD_203310 | JGI IMG/M metagenome (GOLD analysis project Ga0307516, IMG submission 203310) | Populus trichocarpa ectomycorrhiza microbial communities from riparian zone in the Pacific Northwest, United States - 19_EM | ecosystem: Host-associated > Plants > Roots > Unclassified | place...
AACGATGCTGACGATCTCTCAAGTACGGCGGAAACCACGCTCCATGTGAGGCTCGGGAAGAGCGCGGTTACGAAGAAGACGGGGAATATTGACGAGGTTCTATCGTACCTATCATAACGTCAAATATGACCTCGGGACCAAAGAAGGGACGACCAAATTAAACCCTGGTTTCATCACGTATGGCAATAAGAAAACCCTCATTCTTTACTCGGGATCGTTCAAAAAACATTTCCTCCTCTCTCCACGCATTTGAGAAGTCTGACTGGAGATGCACCATGAATATCTGATCAAGCCCGATGCAACCTGGGTAAGTGTGGTACGCACGGATAACTTATATGGTCCAGACAACCTCTGATCTTCGGAATCCATCCATTCTTCCCACCAATCCGGTTTGGTCCCTGGGATGGATGATGCGGCCTTTGCGGGGGTATTCTTCCGCTTAGTTTCGGTCTTCCACACACACATCTGTGTCATCACGAAAACGTAGCGTAATCGTCGGAATGTCTAGACATCGCATTTGACATCGTCACCATCTTTCGCAAACATTTGGATTCCGTTCTCCTTGAAGTATTTGAGAGGGGTGATCGTTACCCCAGGCGGGGGACGGTTGGGAATGGCGGGAACGTAAGCCTGTCATCTGGGATGGGTTTTGGGGTGTGGGGATTTTGGGGGGACGGGGGCCTGAGAGAGGCTGGAAAAGAAATAAACGCAAAAAGCAAATGTTCAAGTGGGCAACCTATGGTATCAAGCAATATCATTTTGTCAAGACTTGTGGGAGGCCCAGAAGCTCGTTTCTTCCTCAGGACAAAGTATCCGAGTTTGCGCAGATGACTCCTCAGCAACTCTTCGAGGAGACGCACTAGCAGCCTGCTTGTTGTCGGTTTGTTGTGTACGGTGGAGAGTTGTATAAACGCTGATCATTCTGCAACAAATACGAGTACTTACAAGTTCTGCAACTGTGTATATATCTCAAACAGTGATCATGGAAGACCTCTACCAGCATTGATGGCTTTCGCAACTTCACTCGTATTTGGCCTGTTGTATGCATAACTACTCACGCAGGTCATCCAAGACATTCAGCCAGTTTAAACATTGACTCACCGTTCATAACTATCCAAGTAGAGGTCCTCGGTACAGCAAGTCGCTTTGAAAGAAGGATGATTGATCAACCGGTCGACCCAACCACTGAACCGAGGTCCGCTGGGCATCGCGTAACCTCTATAATGCGTGAGGACTATGCTTGCCCTGTGAATCCCTGCACGCGATTGGGAAGCACGGAATCAATATGTAAAATCAGCAGCACTCACATGGTCCCACTAAAATATCGGTCAATCCGATATCGCCTCCATCGACCCACAGCCCAAGTCCTTGCTTCAAGGCTCTTCTTTCCCCTTCACCACTGACCCCAGCAGCGTCAACAATCTCTCGTTCAGCACGCTCAAAGAGAGAAACGAGTCCTTCCAAAGCTGCCGTAAACTCCTTCCCAAATTCAATCTGAGCCGACGCATCTTGTGCTTGGAGATATCGATAGAACGCCGGAATGATGGTGCGGGTCACATGGTCAGCTTGAAGGCGGACCAGTGCACGAGCGTCTTCCCGAGATTATCCCTTCTCAGTATCAATGATCAAAATCGAGGACAACATACAAGGATCAGATGGAAGGAGACTAAGCCCTGTAGTCAAGGTCGCTAGTCTATAAAGAAATCGGAAACAAGTAAGTCAACATCGACTTTCACTCACTCGTTCAGATACTCCAAGATGACAGTGCTCTCGTTCAATGCTCTCGGAGGAGTGTATTTGTGGAGCTTCAACCCGGGCACGAGTCCCTTGGGCGATACTTCCAAGAGATCCTTTGGCTTCTTATAAGGATCGACTTCATCTTCAGAAAGGGTTATTTGACCAATCGGCAATCGCCTGATAATACTTGGAGCTTACAGTACTGATAAAATAGTGAGCCACTGGGATCACAACATGAAATCACTCACTTTATATGGGATCCCGAGATGCTCGAATGCGACCCAGACCCTCTGCACAAATGGACAAAAACAACTGCCGAACAGGGTGATGTCCTCTGGTTTGTGATGTTGCTGGACCGTTTGGAGAGCCAGCCCTGTCGCTTCTTTGTGATACTGCTTTCCAGAATCTCCAGTGGCAGACGACATAATAGAAGACTGGTAGAAGGATAACATCGATTATGAATCAGATCTTAATGATGTCATCGTGTGGATCAATTCAGCCACATCCATCCGATAAATGCTTGGGCGTCGGCTTGAATGACTTTGATCGTCGTCGAAAATTAAGGACGAAATTGTTCGTATCGCGTTGTTGCTGACGGAAGGAAGACAACCCCTTGCATGTCGCACAGGCAAACGACTTGGTGGGGTAGCGTCGAGACTCATCAACATGGAATACAACATGCAGTAAAGAAAACGCAGAGCAAACACAGTATGATTCATTCAAATGGCACTGGAAGCGAGTCCATCGACGTCACCCACCAACAATCAGTAAAACAAAAGCCTACTCACCATTTAACATTCACGTATAATAGCTCGGCAAGATCATCAACAGCTCATCAACATACCAATACCTCTGCGGCGCCTGCTTAGACTTGCTCTTCTTTTTCTTCTTCTTCTTCGATCCTGCGAGCCCAAGATCCTGCGGTCGCACCATCTGCACCCATGTCCCACCCAGTCCAAGGCCGACGCTGAACACCGCAAGAGCAGCCGAATCCACAAAAAGTGTAATATCATCTTTGAACGGATCATGCGGCTTGATGCTGCCCGCTTCAGGACCAACAGCCGCTGCCCCAACGTCAACTTCGACCCGTCCATCTTCACCAACGACACCAGCAACAAGGCCCCTTGATGTCTCCAAGATTCGCGGATGAGCAAGATGCGGCACCTCCTCCTTGTCCCACCCGACCCACGGCTCCAGAACCACCTTTGCGAAACGACGTTCGAGTTCGATATCCACCGCGTCCGGGTCCTCCTCAGGTACATCACCCGAGATCGGCGATTTGGGAAAAGTGACCGGGTCGGGAGGCGCGGTCACCGACTTGATACGTCTGACGGACCACTCGACAATTCCAGTGGTGTGAGTGATTGGCAACGCGGTCGGACCCATCAACGGAATAAGAGAATGAACCTCCGGTGGGGCCCAGTCTACAACGGGAACTGCCCAGGGGTCCGCGTCGACTTTGCTATCAGCGGTCCCCCAGTTACCAGCCCCCCACGTGGACTCTCCGAGGGTCGAAGCTGACTCTCCCCAACTTGAATGTCCCCAGACTGAATCGGGGACGGCATCGGTAACAGGATCAAGATTGTCTTGTAGAATTTCAAGCGATGCTCCGTCTTTCATCAAGACATCGTCGACCTTGATAACCTGTACGTTGGCAGCTTTGAGCTCTGCTTCAAATTTGTCTACTGCGGATTGCCCGGTAGGTTGGTCCTTGTTGTTCGATTCAAGGTCTCCTCCGTTAGAACCAGGTCCGGCCATTTCGACATCGGTGTCTGTGGCTGAGGGCTTGTATCCCTCCGCCTTTTGTCCCCAACAAGCTTTAGCGGCTTGACTGAACCTGTCCGGCAGCTCCTTTGAAAGCTTCGATGTCAGGATGAGTTCTTTCTGAGCGATGCTGACGATCTCTAAAGTACGGCGGAAACCACGCTCCATGTGAGGCTCGGGGAAGACGCGGTTACGAAGAAGAAAGTTGAGGAAGAATCCGACGAGACGGGGTATATTGACAAGGTTTCTGTCGTACCTATCATAACGTCAATATGACCTCGGTACCAGAGAAGAGACGACCAACCATATTAAGCCTTGTTTTCTCATGTATGACGATAAGAAAACTTTCGTTCTTTCCTCGGGATCGTTCAAAAATTCGACCATTTCCTCCTCTCTACGCGCATTCTCCGCTTCGAATAGTTTTCCGACTTCAGCATCGCTGTTAACAGGAACAGGCTCTAGTCCATACAACGCATAAGGGGGTCGTGGGCGGAGGCGTTTGAACTTTCTGGGCTCACGATCAGCCTGGCCCTGGAGGACTTGGGTTGTTGGATCTTGTGCAGACTCCTCCGTCTGCGCCTCGAGCTCTTCTTCATCATCAGAGTCAGACTCATCTTCTTGAGCAGGTTTGTCGGTGCGTGTCCAAACGGGCGTGTTGGAAAGTAGCCCAACGAAGAGCCGGAACTGAGGTGGTGCAGATTAGCCATGTAGATCTTTGCGATGCGCCTAAGTAGCTCACCTGCTCCCAATTTGATGAGATCCCGAGGACACTTCGAGGCCAAGGCCTGCCCTTCCTGAAATCGGCGGCGGCTTCATAGAGTCTGTCGAGAGGGGAAGTCTGACTGAACATATACGATGAATATCTGATCAAGCCCGATGCCACCTGAATAAAGTGTGGTACGCACGGATTATATGGTCCAGACAACCTCTGATCTTCAGTATCTATCCATTCTTCCCACCACTCTGGTTTGGCTCCTGGGATGGATGATGCGGCCTTTGACTGTTTGACCTTGGGGGGCTTCTTCCTCCTGGTTTCGGTCTTGCACACATCTGTGTCATGACGAACGCGCAGCGGGATCGTCGGAATGCCCAGACCATCGCGTTCGATGTCGTCACCGTCTTTCGCAAACATTTGGATTCCATTCTCCTTGAAGTGTTTGAAACGGGTGATCGTCACCCCAGGCGGGGGAGTTGGGAATGGCGGGAACGTGAGCCTGTCATCTGGGACGGGTTTTGGGGTGTGGGGATCTAGAGCTGGAGGCATTAGGGCATGGGGGCATGAGAGTTGGTCTTATAAGGAAGCGCGTTTTTGACGCCTCGGGTATCGCCGCAACAGATTTGGGAATTGCACAGCGATTAGACCCAAACTACTAGTAAGCGTTCTTAAGCTTCTTCTTGGGAAATGTCTAGCCGTCTTGGTGAGTAGAACTCGTTCAGACGTCTCTTGCACTGAACCAAATCAGTGTTTGTGACCGGAAACGCGAACAAACTCAAGGAAGTCAGAGAAATCCTTTCATCGGGAGGTCACCCTATAGAAATCGAATCACAGAGCCTCGATCGCACGTATCTCTCGCCGAGAAAAATCATAACTGTTGACCGCGTTATACAGTTCCCGAAATCCAAGGGACGACAGAAGAAGTCGCCCGAGATAAATGTCGTCGAGCTGCTGAACTGGTACTGCGGATCGACCTAGTCCACTGCTCATCATCTTATCATACTTTCAGGTTGGAGGGCCTGTCATTACCGAAGATACTGCCCTGTGTTACGCTGCCCTCAACGGTCTCCCCGGACCATACATCAAACATTTTATGACAGCAGTCGGTCATGAAGGTCTAAACAACATCCTCGCAGGCTTCCCCACAAAAGCCGCTTGGGCGCTCTGTACATTTGCGTACTGTGCTGGCCCAGGTAATGCAGATATGTTTTTGGTCAGACCTTGACCTCCAGTTGACCAAGCCTAGGGGCAGAACCACTCATCTTCGAAGGCCGAACAGACGGTTCGATCGTCCCTTCCAGGGGTCCAAAGGTTTTTGGGTGGGATGCTGTGTTCCAGCCTGACGGAACCGACATGACGTTCGTCCCTTGTCCCCATCCTTACCAGGTCTTTTAACAACCATCTACCTCAAGCTATGCAGAGATGCCCAAGGAGCAGAAGAACAAGCTTTCGCACCGATATAAATCGCTGGAAAAACTGCGAACTTACTTGCGTACCTTGCCCTCAGATAGCACGCCGACATCGTAGTTTGTGCTCCCCGTCCACCACATTTCGCGTGTTATACACTGATTAGATTCCGTACAAGCAATGGAGTTAACTAGAATATGTCAACATAAAAAGGAATAGATCCTGTCATTACAACTTGGACTTGAGACCAAGGCCCTTCTGCAATGGATTCACAGTAGAATGAACAGCGGAAACGCATAACTGGTTCCCGTTCCAGATCTGAAGTGAACGCATGACATTGGGCAACACTTCCATCTCGACGAAATCAACACACCTCACATCTAGCTGAACGAATGCGTCCTTGAATGAAGACCGATCTTGACACAATGCGCAGAGTAGCCCCTCTGCAAAATCGGGGTTAAGAATACACCCATCTATCACGGATGAAACGGTAAGAAACCGACAGTGGGGCTGGTTGGTGCCAGATCAAGTGCATGGCTTGCGATACACCGGTCCCGTCCACACCAGTAGCAAGACCAAGTGCAACAAGCGAGGAAACAGAGCACCTAAGCGTTCTTATGTATCTGGTCATATACAACAGAACATACACCTACGGATCGACCATATATGCCGCACAAGCACCATGCAGAGTCCCAAAAATGTTGCACATGTCTTGACGAGCGAAAAGGAAAGCATGATCATTAAAACAAAATAAGAATTTCCATATCCACTCGCCTTTCTCAACCTCGATCTCGAAAATAGTCTCGCCAGAGGGTGCGTCGGGTCCATCGCCTTGTTCACGCACATTCACTTCAACCAATTTAAGCCGCTGTCCAATATCCGCGCCGTACGACCTTTCTCGCGTGCTTACAAAGTAGTAAAACACTTGGGAAGCAAGCTGTTTCGCTTCATCCGTGACATTGCCTCGAACATGCGAAATATCGAGGGTGGGATCATGGATCAGAGATCGAGTGAGTGCTAGAGACGCGTACTCGACCATTGGGACCGGAGGAAAGGGCGACATCGAGTGGGGTCGGCATATTTCTAGGAAGGTGCAAGTGAAAGGAGAGCTGGAATTTATTTACATAATTTGATCGCGGAATGAGCAGCAGTGGCGGTACACGTGTTCCCCGCTTCTCTCTTGTCCGGGGTCCGCCCAAGGGTATAACGTGGACAAGATCAACCATGAATGGTTAATGAAAATCCACTGAAGGAGACAGCATTCGGGACGAAGGCCCGACAAACGCGGCACATAGATCGCAGCAAACTTGTCACGTCAAGTCAAAGCAACAGCGCTGCTTGAAGTGGCTAGCGAGATTCCATGCTCGAGAGGAAAGCCTCGCGAATCAGTGGATCCCAATTCAAAGTTGTTTGAGTGTCAATGCAATGCAAACTAGATGACGCATTCGTGATTCGTGAAAGAAACGAAAGATTGGTTCGCAACATTGATGTAACAGGTGCCTAACCTGGCAGGCAACCTGTATCAGATATGCCAAATGGTGACGGTGATTTGCACGACGAATGTGCTTGAATCGGCGTTGATGACCGTCCTTGGGGAAAGGCTTTCACGTCCAGTCTAAAACTAAGCGAACGTGCCGCATCGATTTTGATGTCACCTTCGCGTTTCTCCATCAAAGGCTGGTCCTTTCACCCAGAGAGCAGCGCTCAAAATCCAGTACCCACCTCAATGGACCTCATTGTGGGTTCCACCCTTTCATCCTCCGCTTACCCAGTCACCACACAACAAGGCGAGGCCCCCAAAGTTCTCACCCCCCGCCATACCTGGGTCATCGCGAGCCCTCCGAGCCTTAGGAGCCCTAGGTATTCGTCACTAACCCGCCAAACCTAACCCGGCTCATATTCCCCTAAGTGTGACGGACAAGCCATGATCACCGGACAGTCGGAGGGTAATTACTACGACCGCCATACGGCGCGGCACGACAGGGTGCATTTTGCCTGTTCAAGGTGGGAGTTCGGGTGGTGTCTGTTGGATATCAGGATAGGATATATTAACTCGTGGCGGTCGGTATCTGTTGGATAGGAGAGACTAGGATAGGCCATCTGTGAGGGGAGCGTATTGCAGGAACAAGCTGGAACAAGTTTTCGTGCCTGGCGGTCCTATCCTATGTATGCCTCATTGACACCCTGTGTTGTCCCTGGACAAGAAAATGTAACACGCGATGAAGGCGAGGCCCCAAAAGTTCTCACTCCCCCCCATACCTGGACCTTCCCCAATGGCCAGGCCTTCCCCAGTCCCCCCCTGCTAGGTACATATCGTCACTAACTCACCAAACCTAACACGAATCACGTTCCCATAGCTGTCTGATACCTCCCGCACCTCTCCGGATCATCCGCGCCACGGAGGACGCTTGCTCCCAATACCGTCAACCGCCCCACTACGGCTTTATGCTGGACAGCGCGACAGGCTGCAATTGGCCTGTTCCAGGGCGGCACGGATTTGGTAGATGTTGGATTGGTGCGGAATCTCGTATGGGGGTTAGTGCGGGTGGCTGGTTGAGTCGATGAACCAGGTCTATAAGTTTTACGATAGGAACAAGCTGGAACAGGTTTCACCGCCATCGTGCTTTCACTACTGTCACTGTACAAAGAAAAAATGTAATACACCATTTTTATTGGCGGATATTTCCACTCGTGGTGGTCTCGAAATCCTTTGGTGGAACGACACCTTGAACTTGGGCATGAATGTAGATTTCTCTTCCTTCGGGAATTTGAATTCTTACAGAAAAAGGATGGAAAACCGTAACGAGAGTTTTCCGGATGACATTCTCGGATCTATTTAACCGCGAATCCTCGGTTAAAGTGATCTCTTATCGAGTGCTTCCAATAGCGAGACGTATCTTCGTTGAACCCGACTTGTATAGTGTACGTGCCACTGTATCTCATTTGACGAAGAGTAGCTTCAAGGCTGGGCAAAGTGGTTTGCGCGTGGCGCAGCGCTTCCTCGGCAACAAGACATGTGCTTTTTCGAGCAACGGGGAGCGGGGTCAATTCGTTGAGTCTGAAAAAAGCACTCATATTTGGAGAGCACTCGTCCGCCACGCTCAAAACCTCCTAAAGGTAACAACCATGATTGAATGCGTCGAGGAGCTAGACATGATAGCGCACTGTTTCAAGCTCTTGAAATTATTGGGCACCGGAGTCGTGAGGGGAGTTGGTACAGTTCAATGGACACCGTAGTTTCAGGACTATGTCATTTGTCTTCCTCACGAGTCTCGCCGACATCCTGTTGAAGGCATCTGTAGGTGAGTGGGTCCTATTACTACTAGTACGCCGTTTTGACAGGAAGCAAAACACGTGAACACGTGCCAAACGCGTGATCGTTCTCCAGTTTGAACCGTGTCACTGTCGAGCGCCACACCATGCTCCTACGACCACAGCTCCATGGGCCAAACTCATTCAAAGCGTAGACCCGCCCCAGCCCCTGCACTCGCAGCACCATACGGGTATTTCTGCGGCCCAGGTCTTGGACAGGGATACGTACCTCACCATGGCGGGCCGGTCCTGCCTGCTGGTTTCATGCCCCACTATGGTCAGATGCCGGTCCAGATGCCGATGCCCATCGCCATGCCCCAGCCGTATATGTGGCCAGTTGCACCCTCCACCCGCAAGGAAAGGTCAGGAAGGCATAAGACAAGCAGAAAACGAAGAGAAGGAGGTACTCGTCGAGCCGTGAGGGTAGGGGGAGCGCCATGTGCGTCTCTTCAAAATTTCTGTCCAGATCGTCCTCGTCTGATCGGATCGTTCAAGCTTCAGCCAGAGTAGCAAACCCACTGGGTTCAGCTCAACCACATCCGCCAAGTGCCCCTTCTGCCTCGGAATCCGTTGAAGTCACCGGAGTGCAGCCCCAAAGACCTTTGCGGGGCATTCTAAGACGATCTCAAACGCCCTTCCAGCCTTCTCAATCTCTAGATCCTGAAGATGAACGGTCATCCGACGAAGAGCGACCGTCAGGACACGGAAGTCCCAGTCACAGCCGGACATCTCAATCCCAATCAGCTCAAAGACTGGCTTCACAAAGAGATTCACGGCCAGGACACAACCGGGATGCTCAAACATCCCAGCGCACACCTTTGGCAGCAAGGGAATCAGCTCCTCCTCGCCCGCTTCCCTCTCTTCCTCAAGACATTTTCGACCTTCCGCAACACAGAGAGACAATTCAAAAACTCTCAACTATGCCCGATCTCGTTCGTGATCTAAATGCATACGTGCGCACCCAGCCTCCAGAAGACGTAACTAAACAACAAAAGAAAGGCTTCTTACACAGGTTCAGTTCCAAAAAAGCGGCCAAGCAGCCAGAAAGAACACGTTCTCTCATGGTACCCGTCCACCGTGGAAAGTATATGCCTACGGCGAACCGGACAGGTGGTTCCCTCCCTCCCCTCAATGCCTCTTCTCCAAACACCCGACAGCCGTCCATGCCCATTCCCATCCCACCGTCACCCCTCCCCGGTCCTCCCAGTCCACCCATATTGTTCAACCAAGACACAGAGCATGCGGGGCTCTTGAACCACTCACCGTTCCGCGTGCGATATATGAACATGGACTACCCAACGGCGCTTCATCTCATAGAGGCACTCAAGTTCTTGCCCGACCGACCAGACATTGCGGAACAGATACGACAATGCGATGTTGTGGAGGATGTTTATCCTTTGGCTGCGAGACATGCGGAAGACATGCGTCCGAATTGGTCAAGCGAGTTTTTGGATGTCGTGCGTCGTTCTTTCTTGCCCTCTGACGGATTTTTTTTCTCACTGGCGGCGTCATGCTCAGTTGGAAGAGGTTGTATATCTCAAAGTGACACAACATGCAAATTTGAGGGCCCTCTTGACGTCGACCCGAAATGCACCTCTACTCTATAACGATCCTACCGATATGTACTGGGGATGTGGCCCGGCTCAAGACGGAGATAATGTGCTTGGGACTATTCTGGAACGGGTCAGACACAGGTTGTATCAACAACATGCTACGCAAGAAGCGTGAGCGCGCAACAAAAGGTTTCTTCTCTACGACAAGCACATGCTCTCCATCTGTTTTTGTTCCGATGTACGACTAATCACTATAACGTAGCTCCTGCCATGGATAATATGTACTACTACGTATACCTTGCTTATCTTAACATCTCTTCCTTCTTTTCGTCTTACCTTCCTCGTTCCCCTCCAGGTCTGGCATGCCAGTATAATATCAATCTTCCCGTTGATCGAAGCCCCATCTCATTGCATGACATCGAGAACTTTTTGAACAGTCTGCTTGCGTGTTTTCTCGGTACCTTTTGCCAAACAACTCGTCGCGCTTTCCTACCACCAATTCCGTCGTGCTTGACCCCCAACTTGGTATTAGTATGCGCTCCAAGATCGTTCAAACTGAGACTGTACGCTTGTGGTCTCTAAAGTAGCTGACAAGAACCTGTGCATGTTTCGGTAGCAACAGGCAGATGACACTGGGGTCTCAAGGAACTAAATAAATATTTCTGTACATAAACAAAAAAGAAACGCACGTACATTCCCTTGCATTTTTGTCCATCCGAATCGAGCTTTACATCTTGCGAGGACAGGCTTGGAGGTAGATTTGGATCTGGAAGGACATCATTGATCTCTCGAGTTGTTGCCGGTACTGTCTTGGAGTCCCCCAACGTTCGGCTGGACCCATCATTCAGTCATTTCATTTGAGATTTTGAACTTACCTTCTTGGACGCTTGTGGCCAGATCGCCGATCGGCCATGAATGACATCATCGGAATCAAAATTATTTAAGTTGGCGGGTCCTCCATGAGCACGAACACAACTCAGCAAATGACCCCCATCGACTCTCTCATTTTCAGTGCGTATGCCATTAGTCTCTGTGTCCAAGGTAACTAGCACATCCCGCAGTGTTAGACAACGCATTTTATCCCGACTTCGCATGCAAGACCGTCGCGGGTCTATGCTTTTGGCAAATTCCTGCTGATTATCTTTTTTTTGTGAAATATGAAGGCGAGATTATTTGTTCTTGGGGTTCCAAGAGGGTCACGGTCATTCAACAGTTGCCGTACGAGCGTGGTCCCGGCGCTGACGCGGGAACGGTTGTAGATCAGTCCTAGGATTACTAGGTGCATTTTAGTGACATTGTCGTTATTACATGTGTTCGTAAGAGACCTTGCAGCGTTTTTAAGTAACCCCAGGCGTCTTCGAGTTGAAGTGCACAACTTTGCATGCCCTGGCCTCCCTCCCGGTTACTACTGGACATCTCTTATCGAGGCTCATGGACTTTCAACCATACTCCATCTTGCCTTGGAAAGCATCTGAAAATTAAACTCGACAGCTTCCTCGACTTCCGGAACATGTCGATCTTCCCCACAGTCTGGTTGAGACCGAGACCGACCAAGGCCAACGGTCCAACAAAAATTCCTTGTCTTGATTGCCCATCAGCACCACCAACGCAAAACTCCTGCACTTTGGCTGGTCTCCGGGCTTGTCCATATGATGGGGAGGAAATGATGTGTTTTTCCTTTGCCACATGTACACAGACTATTCTTTATTGGGCGTTGGCTGCCTGGTGCCGGCGCTGAAGGTATCCGTCAATCATGTCATCATGTTGCCCAGCCCCGGCTTCTCGGGAAGCCACTCGCCGTTATTGACGCATATAAGTAGGATCTTCATGCGCTCATGGTACTCGAGGCCCGGAAGCAGGGTTGGCGTGATGAGGAAGTATTGGGCGCTGTCCGCATTGCATGTCACCCTTACCATATTGGTATGCACCGTACGCTGATCCATACCCTTCATATGCATATGTCAAAAAAAAGTGCAAGTGTAGAGTGTTATATATTCACCTAATCGATTTCGTGGACGAGCGAGAATGGTGCGTGCGCTTCTTCGGCCAAGCTGAGAAGGCACAGAATGGTGGGGCTGAAAAAGGTCAAGTTTCCGTTTAATCCGTTTTCGAATTGAAGACATATTGCCGCTGAGCGGTCAAGATTTGGAGTTTTTCCGTGTCTCGAAACTTGACAAGGATATCGATGGCCCATCATACTCGCTAAGGCGGATCTCGCCCATCTTCTTCTCGGATTCCTCGATCTAACAAGGCCATTTGCCCTATCAACTGTCAAAGAGAATCCGGATCTCCATACCTGCCAAAGTTGAGTTCAGATTCGCCTACTGCTTCCCAATTCGTCAACCGTTCTTAGATCAACGCCCTCCGAAGAAGGCGGGGTTGTCCCTTTCTATGCAGCACTCGCGAGTGCCGTGTCGCAAACTCCTCGTGCGGCTTCGACGTGTTGATATGTATCATGTACTAATGCTGGCTCAAACTCATGCATAATTGTGCGACTCACTTCGAGGGAGGGCTTGAATTCAATATCAACTGTTGGGGTAACGGGCCGTGAGGACCAACTCTGATTAAGGAAAGATAGAAGGACGCTGACCTTTGTTGAACTCTGCCAATGCTGTCTGATACTTTTCATCCTTCTTATTGCAAGTTTCTCGGAGAGCGACCTTGTTAGCAGTGGTTTGAACGCATCGAATACCGATACGTGTGGCCTCGGCATGCTCTGCAATCATGAGACCGGACAATTCCTAAGGGAAACGTCGGTTGCACAATGAGGCGCGAAGCAGAAAAACGAAAACATGCAGTAGTATGTTCTGCGCTCCAATCTCTTCTGACTTGGGCACGCTCCTCATCTGCTGGAGGTTGTCTTCGCAGGTTGGCAGGACTGGTCTCGTTTAACTCTTACAGAAAACCATTAGGATCAGGCGCCAATTTGAGAGAGTCGGTGCCCACTCATTTGAATTCCATCCTCGCTTTCGCTCCGCAGACTTCTTTATCGCCCTCCTTCCTCTTGATTGAATCCTAAAGTCATCAGATATGAACAATAAAAAAGTTTCTTCCAAGGTTCCGGACAAGCGGCGGGTCTCGTACCGAATCGTTGACCAGCCTTCGGCCGAACGAGGAGCGGTTAACCATGTTCAACGTCCCAAACGGTCCCATTGATGAAGCTGGTTGGCGCCGCAAGCCTTGCCCACAGCGTCCGTGGCTTTACCTACATACACTTGATTTGATCCAATGCCCTGAAGATGGTGATCAATCGCATGTCTATAAATCGGAGAATTCTCATACCGTCCGATGCAAGTTGAGCTCACTTTTAAGGAACCACTGCAAGCCCTGTGGACATTCGACACAGTCAATCGTATAACCATCAAATCCAAAACTGAGCATCTGGCTAGTTGATTAGAGTATCCAAGCGAGCCGGAAGAACTATGCATACCTCCTCTCTTGACATGGGAGGCGGAAATCCTCCTCGGAACCATGCCTCAACTTGGACTTTCTTTCGAGAGCTTTCTCTGTATCATTCATACGATGGTTGGATGTATCTAGATCTTCTTGGCATTGGGCGACAAAACCCTGTCGAAAGAAAATAGAAAAGCCGACAAGGTTAGTGAAGCATAAACCAACTTTGATCAAGCGGCCATGAAAACACGCCTCTACCGTTGGGAAAGGGTCAGATAGGAGAGGGGGCTCAAAGTAACTCCCAGTGCTTATGATATCGGAACCATAAAACGGTCATGGGTTGCCTGATCCCATTCCGCCAAGCCTTGCAGCTTGCGGGCGTTCATGTCGCCGAGTTTTCTTAACCATTGGACCGCGGAAGTCACCTATGCGAGAGTTCTTTGGCGTTCCTCTTACGCTTCGTCGATCCAAGTAGTTCCTGGAAAGGAATGATTTCACCAGAGACCCAGTGGTTTAATTTTCGTCGAGTGGAGGAGCATTGGCGGAGTTAAAACGTGTATGAGTGAGCCTGCGATAGGAGATTCCATGTGGCGATTAGGGGGAGGCCAGGGCATGCGCAGCAAAGTAAGTCGGAGACTGGGAGAAATGTTGCTGGGTCATCTAATACTTCGTGTTGCACCTAGTCCTGTACTGAATCCTGATCAACGACCCTCGCGCCAGGACCACGCTCATACAGTACCTGTTGAACTACGCTCTTGCCGTCCCTATCGCCGCCCCAACGGCAACAATCTGGCCTTTATACTTAACACAAAAACGATCTTGCTCGGCGATAGGCCACCAGCACAGGCCGAAGACGGTCGGACAGGGGAAGTCGGGAAAGACATCGTAGGTTACGCTCACAGGTGAATCGTCATCAATGACAAGGTCCTTCGTTCCTTGGTGATAGAGGCGAATGATATATGCCCACTCCGTACGTGAGGTGGGAGGTCGGATACAAAGGAGATATGGCCCGCATTCTTCGGTACGGTCCAGTTCTCGGTCAGGACCATATATCTGACAAGCATGAGACAAAGGTTGTGCGTGATGGTTTGCCACTTACACCCTTCCCCGCTCCCACGTCCTCGGGGGAACGTGCCAGAGAGCGGTCCGGGCCCGAAACTGGAAGTCCCTCGTGTTGTGTAGCCGACGTCTGACTGACAAATTCGCCTTGCAAGGTCACTGCGGCATGAGTTAGTCTTGGACGCAAAGACTAATGACATACGGACGGCCAAAAGGTATCGTCATTTCCTGAGCGACGTCAATCTGAGTCGCTTTTGA